>Ga0222425_100037_pt1 | contig 303762 bp, 277 predicted proteins | sample 2B1ome_2_FD_180089 | JGI IMG/M metagenome (GOLD analysis project Ga0222425, IMG submission 180089) | Enriched microbial communities from leaf-cutter ant dump, University of Wisconsin, Madison, United States - 2B150A (version 2) | ecosystem: Environmental > Terrestrial > Nest > Insects nest >...
CTCAACCCACCACCAAAAAGGAGTCCAAACCGAGGAAGTTACCCACAACCTGAGCCCGAGAGGCTCGAACAAGGGTGGGTCAGGATTGGACGGAAACGGTGGGTCAGGAAGGCGTGGGAATCAACAGTACAAGCCCTGGCAAACCGAGGCGCCGTGCTTTACACCCTGCGTCTGCATCGATATCCTGCGGACAGGCCTCCAACTGCCTCCCTGCTGCACTGGGAAAAGTTGACTTCGGTTGCACCATCCACAAGACCCTTCGGTCGCATATCTAGCAAGCAGCATGCGTGACGCCAGAGCCCTGGCGAGCGGCCTCATTTGGAGCTTGTATGTACAACCGCAATCAACTTCTTCGCGCTTTCAAGAGTCTCGCGCACGCTGATGACTCTCAGGCTGATCAAGGGCACTGCCAGCGCCTGCACTATCACGCACAGCGGCTCGGATTTCAGAACTTCGAGCACTATCGGCGATGGCTTAAGACTGCCCCCGAGACTTCTTTGGCGAACATCTCCACTCGTCTCATGGAGAGGGTGTGCGCAACGCGAATGCCGTCGCTTGATGAGCCATACGTCGAGTTCACACCGGTGCCAGATGGGATCAGCTACTACTCTTGCTGGATCGGCTGGGATAGCAACGGCGACGATGTTCGAGGCCCACGGCCGCTCGATGCTAAGCGCTCCGTGCCGTTGATGCGAAAGAAGAATGAACATCCCGTCTACGTCGTTGAATCTCCGCGAGAACTTCTTGCCTGGCAGTACAAGTGGAAGGCTATGGCTTACTTGCCTGAGGCGCTGGCACGGGAGTTTTTCCCCAGCTTCTTTAGCAAGGGTTTGGTGGACCCAAACGTGTCGCCGGAACTGGTTAGTCAACGAGCCCTTGAGCGGCATGCCCGACTGATGGCTAGTTTGGACGCGGCACGGCACGGGAATTCATGAGCGACCGCCGCCCTGTTGACCAGGGCGGCCTAGCAGTAGTGCGGCAATCGATGGCCAAACTTGCACAGTGGTTGGATGCTCGTGAGGTCAACACCTCAGCGGAGCAACGATCACTGTTGGTCATCGAACGCGCCGGCTTCGTCACAAGTCCTAGCGACCGTTGGTACTGGTCGCTGCGCCCCCACCGCGGCGTTGACGGACGCTCAAGCAGTGCGGCAGTCTGCTAGCCAACTGCTCGCCAGCTACAGCTCTGGTCGGCAAGATTGCTCTGCCACTTGCTGTGAGGAGCAAAACTATGGATTTCCAGCGCCCGACCTTCCGTGAAGTGCGCAGAGCACTCAAAACCCTTGAAAGCATTCCCCGTCCCGATGGCGACAACGAAGGTGACCCAATAAATGGGGAAACTGTGCTGCCACATCTTTCACCGGAGCACCAAGATCAAGTTCACGCCGCGTCCGAGCTGATCAACAGGTACGTGCGCACTTTCGATGGACAGCCAGATGTTCGCTCCCTAAACACGCTCAGGAGAAATGGCGTACCGGCAAGCCTGCATCAGTCGCAAGATGACCCATTTCGACTCGTGGGGCGAGTTGGTGATTGGGAGAGGAGCTTGGACGTCTCAGACCCCGGGGGCGCCGAATCGATCGATGACTAAAGAACCGGCACTCTATATTCGGTACCGTCGGGCATGATTTGCATGATCTCAACATGAATCTCAAATCCGGTTCCATCCTTGTCACGTTTATGCAGCCGTCGGCATAGCGACAGGATGGTTCGGTCCGAGATTTTTAGTTTGACCCCCTGCGCATGGGTTTCTTTTTCTAGTGCAGACCAGACCGCTTCAAATGCGTCGTTTGCACTTCCCCATTTGCAACGGCGTCCTTGCTCATCTTTAGGTCCCAGCCCATAGAACAACTCCGCGGCGCGCATTTTAATCTTGTCCTTCCCATCGCGGCTCTTCAATGAGTTCTGCTTAGCGTGACGCTTGGCGGCCACCTCGTCAAACCGAGCCATAGCATAAGCCGCTCCTTCGTGCATGCCGATCAGGTGGCTCGCGTCAATTAACGCTGAATAGGCCTGAGCATTTCGTCCATCCTCCGCGTACCTTTCCGCTTGAACCAACAAGCCGAACATGCCGAAGAAGGCGCAATCAAGCTGAGCCGGCGTTATCCCCGACTGTGCAATATTTTCGACCGCTATATCGTGATCTGTCTGAGCCATCAGCTCGCGACAGAACAAGTAGAAGTCGTCGCCTGGGGCGAGCTGCTTCTTTAGCATTGGAATTATCAAGGCCTGTACTTGTCCAATCAGCAAGCGCTCGTACTCCTCAGCAGCGTTCTCGTAGCCCGGGGAATCCAATAGCTTCTTGATTGAAGGGGGCGCTGCATTCTTGTAATGCCGAACGTAGGAGCTGATTGCCCTATTCCAATGGCGTTTCAGTTCAAACTCAAAATCCCGGACTGAACGCCCGTTCTCATAGAGGATAATTTTTGCACCCTCATATCTTGGTAGAAGTTCATCTCGAACCTGGCGAGTTACATTGCTGATGAGACTCTGATAACTCTCAGCAAGCTCAGTTCCGTCTAAGCTTCTAATTGCTTTTTCGTGAGCATCAATGACTTGAAGGAGAACCTTTTTTATTTCCTCCCCAAGTACTTTCGCATCTTCTTTGGTCTTCATGTGAATCCTCACCTGTTACTGACGCCAAGGCTGAACTCTTGGCTGAGCTTCGAAGACTGATCAAGGAACGTGGCGGGAATTCTGACGCCATCGATCTAGCCCAATGGCTAGAGGTGTGGCTCAGGGAGCCGCTGTCAGAGCTTGCTGGTGTTGCGCCCGCGAGGTGCTGCGCAGTCGGGCAGGTCGGCAGCGGCTGAAGAGCGTTTTAGAGCGGATGCGCGGTGGACTGCCAAGTTGCGTGCTCGGTGTGTGGACTCCGACAACCCGTTCCTCTGGACGCGCGCAGCGATGTAAACAAAAATACGTGCTTTGCTGGACTTGTTTACAGAACCAATCACTCGGTCCGTCAAATCTGCGTGCCCCCTCCTATGAAGCGGCCGTAAGTTGACACCGACGAGGTCAACTTTGCCTTTTTGAGCGCCCCCAGGGCCGGGCTGCGCCCAGCCCGCCCCCCGAGGGGGTCAAGGAAGCTCGGGACGGCCCGACGTTTCCTTTCCTTGTGAGCGCCGGCCGCACCAGATACGGCAAGCGCTCCGGTAACGGCGAGCCTGGCCTTCGGATCAGTTGGCCTGCAGCCAAGCCATCGCCGAGGCAATCAGCTCTCGGGACTGGATGAAGATTTCGTCGCTGCCGTAGTGGCGGAAGTAGCACTCCACATGCATCACCAGCGCGAGGTGCAGCAGATACAGCCATGAACGGCGCAGCTCGTTCGGCGTGAACTCGGTCTTGCCGTAGCCGTGCATGGCCTGCGTCACACCCTCCCAGGAAAGCGGCCTGAACTGCGCCTCCATCAGCGGCTCCGCCCACAAGGCGCGCTCGAAGTCGATGATTCCCCTGACGTGCCCGTTCTCGACGAAGAAGTTGGGCCTCCAGGCGTCCCAGTGCACGAGGCAGGGCGCCGTCACCTCGTCGAGCGCCCCGGCGTGCCTGGCGACGGCTGCGCGCAGCGCGTCGTCGCTGTAGTCGAAGGCCACCGACTGGCTCGCTGCATCGGCAAACACCGAGTCCATGATCTTCAGGAAGGCCGCCTTCCAGGTGTCGGCGCGTAGCTCGGGATTGCCGTCGTACCCGAAGAAGCTGCCCGGGAAGGCGTTGACCCTGCGGATGATGGCGCCCATCTCGCGGTCGATGGCGGCCTTCTGGTCGGCAGGCAGCGCGTCGTAGATGTGGTCGAGGTTCTGACCCTCGATCTTCTCCATGAAGAAGTAGTTCGAGTCGCATACGTCGTGGGCGTCGTCGTAGACGTAGATCTCGGGCACGGGGATGCCAGCGTTCTGGCGCACCAGGCGCATGGTGGCCACCTCGGTGGCCATGATGTTGCGCTCGTAGCGCATCACCTCTGCCTGCGCGGCCGGCGCGATCTTGAGGATGACCTCGCGGCCATCCGCCAGGCGCACGGCGTAGGCCGCGTTGAACCAACCGTCCTTCAACTCGCGGACCGCCTCCGCGCCTGCCTGCAGGCCGACACCGTTGAATCCCTTGCGCGCCATGGCGTCGATCTGCGCCCTGGTCTTCGCGTTCTTGGTCTTGCTGTCCATTGATGTCCCCATCAAAACGGCATGTGCTCGGATATGTCAGCACGATTATGCACAGTTTGCAAAATCAAACGTGCATGATTAAGATTCAGGCATGAGTTCCGAACTTCCGCTGGGTCGCCGAGACCTCATCGCCAACCGACTGGCGCAAGGAGAGCCCGTGGTCGCCGCGGCCCTCGCCGCCGAGTTCGCGGTCTCGGAGGACGCGATTCGGCGCGACCTGCGAGCCCTCGCTGCAGAAGGCCTGTGCCGCCGCGTCTACGGCGGGGCGCTGCCGGTGTCCGGCCAGACCCAGCCGATGTTTGCGCGCATCGACAAGGACAAGGCGCGCAAGCAAGCGCTGGCGCGCCGCGCCGCCGAGTCCATCCTTCCCGGCGAGGTGGTGTTCCTGGATGCTGGCAGCACCAATCTGGCGCTGACCGAGTTCCTGCCTGAGGACCAGGAGCTGCTCGTGGTGACCAATTCCATCGACATCGCCTCCGCGGTGCTGCGGCGACCGGACCTGCGCCTCATCATGCTGGGCGGCACCGTCGATCCGACCATCGGCGGCTGCGTCGATCTGGTCGCGGTCCAGGGCGCCCGTGCGCTGCGCATTGACCGCTGCTTCCTCGGCACCGCAGGGATCGATGCCAAGTTCGGCGCCACGGCCGATCTGCACGCGGATGCCCTGTTCAAGCGCGCGGTGCTGGAGGTGACCCAGCACTGCGTGGTCCTGGCGATGAACCACAAGTTCACGACCCGGTCCACGCACCGCATCTGCGGCCTCCAGGACATCGAGCTGATGCTCGTCGAGCACGATGTGCCGGAGAGCCACATCGAGCCGCTGCGAGGCGGCTGCCCGAACATCGTCAGGGTCGAAGACCCTCAAGCTGCCGGGCAGTGACGGCCTTGGCGCCTGCCGCGAAGCGCAGCCTGCGGGCATCGTTCCTGGCGATGCTCGGCGTGACGCTCGTCTACATGCTGACGGCGTTGAACGGGTCGGCGGTCAGCACCGCGCTGCCCAAGATGGCGGCAGAGCTGCGGGGCTTCGAGCTGTACTCCTGGCCGGCCACCGCCTACCTGCTCACGAGCATCGTCGCCATCCCCATCGTGGGCCGGCTGGGCGACCTGTACGGCCGCAAGCGCATCCTGCTGTGGGCGGTCGCCACGTTCGCGTCGATGTCCGCAGCCTGTGCCGCAGCGCAGACCATGGAGCAGTTGATCGCCGCCCGCGCACTTCAGGGGGTCGGCGGCGGCATGATCGTCGGCGTCCTGCCGGCCTGCATCGCGGACCTGTTTCCCGAGCCCGTGGATCGCATGCGCTGGCAGCTCATGCACTCCGTCGGCTTCGCCGTTGCACAAGGCATCGGCCCCTGGCTTGGGGGCTGGCTGACCGAGCAAGCCACCTGGCGCTGGGTGTTCCTGGCGACGGCGCCGGTGGCATTGCTGGCCTGGTGCGCGACTCGGCGCTTCTTCCCTGTCGTCGTGCACCACGAGGGGACGGAGCGCCGCATCGACATGGCGTCGGTCGCCTTGCTCGCGGCGTCGTTGACGGTCTTGGTTCTCTGGTCTGGGGTGATCGAAAGGGTGGGTCTGGCGTCGCCCGCGGCGCTGGCCTGCATCGGCACCGTCGCGGCCACGGCCTGCCTGTTCGTGAGCCGACAGCGACATGCCGAGGCCCCCATCGTGCCGGCGGAAGTGATGGGCAGCAGGGGAACGCTGCAACTGCTGGTGCTGGGAACGCTGGCTGGCCTGGTGCTCAACATGCTCATGTTCACGACGCCGCTGCTCCTGCAGGCGGGGCTGCAGCTGTCGGCCGACGAGGCGGGTGCCGTCATGACGCCGCTGCTGCTGTGCATCACCATCGCCAGCGTCGCCAATGCGCGCCTCGCCATGCGCATGGACCGCGCGGAAGGGCTCATGGTGGGCGGCCACCTGCTGCTCGCGGCAGGGTGCCTGCTGCTGGCCATGGGCGATGCCGGGCACTCCACCGCGTACATTGTGCTGAGCCTGGGCATCTGCGGTGCCGCCTTCGGTTTCCTGCTGCCCAACTTCACCCAGCACATCCTCGTGCTGACCAGCCGGCAGAACGGCGGCCTCGCGTCAGCTCTGGGGCAAGCGTCACGGCTGCTGGGAGGGCTGCTCGGCGCGGCGCTGGGGTGGGCGCTCATGGCGCATCTCTTTCGCAGTTCCATGGCCGACGCCTTGGCCACGGGGAACCCGGGGCGCGGTGCGCTGGCCGGTCTGCTCGAATCGCCCCAGGTGCTGCTTCAGCCCGAAGGCCTCCTCAAGCTCAGGCAGGCCGCAGCGCAGTCGGGCGCCGATCCTGATGCGCTACATGCGCTCTTGAAGTCCGCCGTCGCCAACGCTGTCCGCGTCAGCTACGCGGTGTGCGCCGTGTTGGCCGTCGTCAGTGCCGCCATCAGCACACGGCTGCCGCCCTTCTGCGTGAATCGTGGGTGAACCACAGCGGCCCCATCTCCACATCCCAGCCGGCGCGCCCTTTGGGCGAGGGTGCCGGTTCCGTCCGTCGTATCGCCAAACGTTCACATCGCCATCCCAGGAGCCTGTTCATGAAGACCGTCCGCGCGCTCACATCCACCGCTATCGCCGGTGCTGCGCCCTCCACCACGCCCGCTCTTGGTGAGCGCGATATAGGGCAGGGCCCGAAACCGCTCAGCGACGAAGTGGTGCGGGCCCGCGCCGACGCACTGATCGCGCAAATGACGCCCGAGGAAAAGGCCGGGCAGATCACGCAGTATTTCGACTTCCTCAGCGTGCCCGAAGAGGCGGCGCGCGTCGAAGCCGAGATGGCGGCGGCCCGCGCCGGCTCGCTGCTGTTCGTGCATGACGCCCGCGAGCTTCGCCGGCTGCAGCAAATCGCCGTCGAGCAGACGCGCCTGAAGATACCGCTGCTGTTCGGCTACGACGTCATCCACGGCCTGCGCACCATCCTGCCGGTGCCCATCGCAATGGCGGCCAGCTGGGACCCGAAGCTCGCCGAGCAGGGACAGGCCGTTGCGGCGCGGGAGGCCCGTGCGGTCGGCATCCACTGGACCTTCGCGCCCAATGTTGACATCGCGCGCGACCCGCGCTGGGGCCGCATGATCGAAGGCGCCGGCGAGGACCCCCATCTCGGCAGCGTGATGGCTGCAGCCCAGGTCCGCGGCTTCCAGGGGGCCGGCATCGGCATGCCGGGAACGGTCATCGCCGGCCCCAAGCACTTCGCGGGCTACGGCGCCTCCATCGGCGGCCGCGACTACGACGAGGTCAACCTGTCCGACAGCGAGCTCTGGAACGTCTACCTGCCGCCCTTCAAGGCTGCCGTGGATGCCGGCGCCGGCAACATCATGAGCGCCTACATGGGGCTCAACGGCGTGCCGGCCACGGGCAACCGCTGGCTGCTGACCAATGTGCTGCGCGAAACCTGGGGCTTCAAGGGCTTCATCGTCACCGACGCTGGCTCTGCGCACGACCTGAAGACGCACGAGTTCGCGTCCAGCCTGGAGGACGCCGGCGTTCGCGCCCTCGGTGCCGGTGTCGATATGGAGATGGCACCGCCCTTCGGCATGTCGGCCTTCAAGACGCTTCCGCAAAGCATCGCCGAAGGCAAGGTCCCGGTCGAAGCCCTTGACGACGCCGTGCGTCGGGTGCTCGGGGCCAAGATTCGCATGGGCCTGTTCGAGAAGCCCTATGTCGATCTCGCAGAGGCCGAGCGCGTCTTGCACGATCCCCAACATCGCGTCGTGGCGCGCGTCGCAGCGGAACGCTCGGCGGTCCTGCTGCACAACGAAGGCGGGGCCTTGCCGCTGGACGGCAAGACCCTCAAGTCGATTGCCGTCATCGGGCCGCTGGCGGATTCGGCGCGCGACACGGTCGGGCCCTGGGTCTTCGACCAGGACGACCAGGAGACCGTGACCGTCCTCGACGGCATCCGGGCCAAGGTGGCCAAGGGCGTCCGTGTTGACCATTCGCCGGGCGTCACGATGCCTGCACGGCTGCACAAGTCCATCTTCGATTCCAGTCCGCACAAGGAGATTCCGCGCGTCCAAGTCGATGACGACGCCGAGATCCGCCGTTCGGTCGAACTGGCGCGCGCGTCGGACGTCGCCGTGCTGGTGCTGGGTGAAGCGCAACTGATGATCGGCGAGCAGGCGTCGCGCTCCTCGCTGGACCTGCCGGGGCGCCAGCAAGAGCTGCTCGACGCCGTGCTGGCGACAGGCAAGCCGGTCGTGGTGCTGCTGATGGCTGCGCGCCCCCTGGACCTGAAGGGCAGCAAGCCGGCGGCGCTGATGACCATCTGGTATCCCGGCACCCAAGGCGGCGCCGCCGTGGCCAACCTGCTCTTCGGGGACGTGTCCCCAGGCGGCAAGCTGCCGTTCAACTGGCCCCGCAACATCGGCCAGGTGCCGATGCCATACGCCCACCTGAAGACACACCAGCCGAAAACGGCCGGCGAGCGCTACTGGAATGAGCCGAGCACACCGCTGTATGCGTTCGGCCATGGCCTGAGCTACTCGACCTTCACGTTCTCCAACCTGAAGATCGACAAGGCGCGCGTGGCCATCGGCGAGCCCATTTCCGTCTCGGTCGATGTCAGCAACACAGGCGAGCGCGAGGCCGATGAGGTCGCCCAGCTGTACATCCACCAACGCCACGGCACGGCGGCTCGACCGGTGCGCGAGCTGAAGGGGTTTGAGCGGGTGACGCTGGCACCGGGCCAGACGCGCACCGTCCATTTCGAGCTGAAGCCGCAGGACCTGACCTATTGGGCGGCGGCGACGCGGTCATTCGTGCAGGACGCAACCGTGTTCGACGTGTACGTCGGCAACAGCTCGGCGGCTTCGCTGACCAGCACTTTCGAAGTCCATTCAGAGCGCGATGCATAGCCGCAAGGCCAAGGCAACAAGCTCGACTTGGCGGTTGACGCCCGTCTTGACGAACACATTGCGGAGATGGGTCTTCACGGTGCTGGGCTGCATTCCGCGCGCGGTGGCGATCTCTTCCGGCGACAACCCATTCGAGAGGTCCGCCACCGCTGACGACTGCACTGGCGATCCAGTCAGCGGCACGACGCTGGCAGCGTCGCTACGAAGGCCAGCACCATCTGCACGATCGCGTCTTCCACTTCCTGAAGCGGTGGCGGTTCGGCGCTAGCCGCCAGGGCGCGCAGCACGCCGCCGATGGCATGCGTCAGCGTGAAGGCCTGGGCCGGCGTCAGCCGCCTGGGCGGTTCGCCAGGCAGTGCCACGCCCTGCTGAACGAAAAGCACCGTCAAACCCGAGAGCAGCGGCGCGGTGCGCCCGCCTGCTCCATGCGCCAGCGCGTGCTCCATCAGCAGGCGATGCACCCGACCTCGGCCACCATAGGCGCAAGTCACGGCGCGCACGATTTGCCGGATGCGTTCGCCAGGCCGGCTCGGCGGGGCGCTCTGCAGCGCCGTCATCACCTGCTCGCCCATGGCACCCAACTCGCGCGCAACCAAGGCGTCCAGCAGCGCCTGCTTGTCCTTGAAGTATTGGTAGAGCGTGCCGATGCTCACGCCCGCCTTGGCGGCGACCGCATTCGTGGTCAGGGCGGCGATCTCGCCCTCATCCAGCAGCTGCATGGCGGCTTCCAACATGAGCCCGACCTTGTGCTGGGACCGCGCCTGGCGCGGACTGCGGCGCTCAGGCCGTTGATTTAACTCGGGTTTTTCTGTCATCGGGGGTTTCCGGGAACGCGAGTTTCAAAACATGAGCATGGCTCATATTATTTCCGCACCTTAGCGGAGATCGACATGGAACGCAACGTGAACACCCTCAGTGCAGTCGCCGCGGCCACCGGCGCCGGCGCCCCTCGCCCGGACCAGCGCCTGGCCCACAAGTGCCGCTTCGACGACCCGGACATGGACCTGTTCTTCATGGCCGCCATGAGTTGGGGGCCGACTGGCGGCCTGGACATTGGCCAGGCGCACTACATCGCCTCCTCCATCGTCGATGGCGACGCCGACAGCTGGGTGCAGTCCTTTGCCACCTACGGCGACCTGCAGAACCAACAGGCCGAAGCCTGGGCCACGCGCGGCCGCCGCCGCGCCGCCGGGGAAGCGCGCCTGAAGGCCTTCGCCAGTTACCGCTCGGCCTGGCAGTTCGCCACGCCGACCAGCCCCACCTTCGCCGCGCTCTACCGGAAGCACCAGGCGGCGTTCGCCGCGGCGATGGCCGAGCTGGGCCTGCCGGCCACGTTCTTTGCCACGCCCTGGGAAGGCAAGGCGCTGCCGGGCGTGTTCCTGCAGAACGCCAACCCGAACGCGCCGGTAGTGCTGGTGATCGGCGGTGCCGACACCTGCTTCGAAGACTTGTTTCTCTCGCTGGGCCGCGGCATCTTCGACCGCGGCTACTCGGTCGCCCTCGTCGATCTGCCGGGGCAGGGCAACACCGCGCTGCAAGGCCTGCGCTGGGATACCGAGCCCGAGCGCCCCATCTCCGCCGTGATCGACATGCTGGTGCAGCGCTTCCAGGCACAGCCCGGCCGCATCGCGCTGGTCGGCATGAGCCTGGGCGGCTACTTCGTCACGCGCGCCGCTGGCCATGAGACGCGCCTGGCCACAGTCATCGCCAGCACGCCGTTTCCGGCGCCGGGCCAGCTTTTCGCAGCCAGCGTTCGCGCAGCCATCGCCACTGCCGGCACGCATGCGCCGACGGCCTCGGCCCAGCGCAGCCGCGAGGTCGCCCTATGGAAGGCGGGTGTGAAGACGCATCAGGAATTCATCGAGCGCTGGGAGCCCGCCGTGGCTGCACCCGAACGCGTGACCGTGCCCTTCCTCTCGGTGCTGGGCGGCGGCGACTCGCCGATATTTGCAGCCCAGGCGCGCGATTGGCACGAGCGCATCCGCTCGGCGCGCAAAGAGTTTGTTTACCTCGATGCCGCCACGGGCGCCGACGGCCACTGCCAGGTCAATGCCCGCCTGCGCATGGTCCAGGAGGCCACGGGCTGGATGGACGAAATCTTCAACCTCGACGCCAACAAGGAGGCTTGAGCCATGCTGTTGATCCTTGCCACCCTCGCAGCCTTCGCGCTGACTGCGGCCAAAACGCGCTGGACACGTCGGCGCAAAGCGCCGAGCGATGACGCGACATCCAGCGTTGACTGAATCATCTTGAGCAGAGGGTTCACGATGAAAGCCGAAGACGTCCGCCCCGACAACACTGTAGTGAGAGGCATAAGGTGCGAGACCGCCCTCTTATGAATCAATGACTTGCGCGATGGTGGGAGCCATAAGCTGCGAAACAAGCTGCATATGCAGGAAGTTTTCGCGCCCGCAGACGGCCACCTCCGTTACAGCTTGGGCGTCTTGCCTTGGCTCTGGAGCTTGCGAACTGCCTCCGTCTTCAACTGCTCTACCCACTGAACTGACTTGCGGTTCGCGGTAACCATACCGCCCTGGTCGACCAGCCAGGCTTCGAAACTGCGGACGGGCTCGCTTCCCCATTCGTAGCGCAGGACGGTGCCGCACTTTGCAACGTCCCGTGAGGTACCCAGCACCTCGCGAAAGACATCCTGGCGCGCGTATTGCTCAAGCACCTTGACCGCATTCGGCGGAAGCAAGGTTCCCATGGCGTTCGGTGAGGGAACCCTCTGGCCGTTACGCTCCTTCATCACGGTGCACTGTGCCTTGCCTTCCTCATCCCAGTGCACAACGACACCACCTCCCGGGCGCGGAACCGACCGAACGTTGAAGGGGCCGTGCTTGGCGGTCAGGGCAGACAGCATTTGCTCAGCGCTCGGTGGCTGCGTCGGGCCACCTCGGCGAACGATGGCGAACACACGCGGTTCGGACGGAGGGCCGGCGAACCACACACCGATGCCCGCGTCCGCGGTACGAAAGCCCATCTGATCCAGGAACTCCGGTGTCTTTAGGTCGTTGACGCCATCGAAGTACGGAAAGTAGGCCACAGTCCGGCTCGTCATCTTAGCGCTCGGATCAAACGCCTGGATGGCCTTGGCGACTTCGGCCTCGGTCATGCCAATGCGCACGCCGGCGATGTCCATCTTGGCTAATGGCGTGGTGGTTTGAGCGACGAGGGGTGCGGACCAGGCGAGCACCGCAGCCAACAGAACGGAACGGCCCAACACAGTTTTTTTCATGCACATCTCCAACTCGAAAATCCTTTCCTGAATGATGACGGCTGGCAAACAGCAATTCGTCTCTCAAATAGGGTAGAAATCAGACATGGAGTCATCCACATTCCATGAATCCCGCCTTTCGGCGCTCATCGCGCATCTTTACGACGCGGCGATGGACCCTGCCTTGTGGCCTGGAACTGCAGCGCGAATCGCGCAGGCACTCGGTTCAACCAGCACCGTGGTCAAACTGCACGGCGATGGCGGCCAAGTGAGCTTGCTGGAATGCACCAACAACCTGCTGGTGTCCGAAAGGGATCAGGCGTGGGCCGATGACTGGCACCGCCGCGACCTGTGGGTGGAGCGCTCCGTAGCCTACGGCATGTCGCGTGTCATCACCGACGAGGATTTGGTGACACGGACGGAACAAGCGCGCAGCGGCTTCTATCAGGAATGGCTGCCTCACCTGGGCATCCACCACATGCTTGGGGCCGTATTCCCCACAGCACAAGCTGCGGTCGGGGTGTTGGGCATCCATCGCCCTCGCGGCGCTGGTGCTTACACCGAGCAGGAGCGCCGGCAGGCAGCGCTGGTTTTGCCGCACTTGCAACGCGCACTCCGGCTCGGCCAACACCTATCCACCCTCACCCAGCAGCATGCGGTGGCCCTGCAAGCGCTCGACCGGTTCGATACAGGTGTCTTGGTGGTAGACGGCAGTTGCCGCGTTCTTCAGTCGAGCGCGATGGCCGACAACCTAATGCGCGAAAACCCGGAGTTCACTGTGGTTGGCGGGCGGTTTTCGCTTTCCCAACCCGCGCTTCGCGAGACGCTGCTGTCATTGGTACGTGCCGCGATGGGCACCGCGAGGAGCGGGACGGGAAAGCCCGGGTCTGTTCTCCTGATACCACGGCATCGGCAGATGCCGTTGACGCTGGAAGTCGCACCCTTGCGCCCCCCAGCACCTGGCTTTGGTGAAGCACGCCCCGCCGTGCTCGTCTTCATCCGCGATCCCGAGGCACCTATTGCGTTAGCGCGACTGAGAGAGCTGTTTGGGTTTACACGAACGGAGGCAGCCGTTGCTGCCGCTCTTGCGCGGGGACAGTCGCTGGAAGAGATCGGGGCGGCAATGCACATTGGCCTCGGAACAGTGCGCACGCACCTCAAGCGCATCCTCTCCAAGACAGGCACGCACCGGCAGGCTCAAGCAGTGGTACTGCTGGCCCGAAGCATCGCGACGGCGGCTCATCACTGATTGCCTACGTCGATGCGGGTGATTGGCATCAGCGAGATGTACTCGTCCGCGACCGCCCGCGACAATGGGATTGAATGGGTGAATAAGAATGCGCCAAGCGCTCGCACAGACCACAACGCCTGATTTGACTATGCTGTCGAGTCGATGGACACAAGATCGCCTGAGTTGGACGGACTCTTCTCCAATGGCGAAGTGACGTGGAGCCGCAAGGATATTGAGTCGGCGGTTCGGAATGAGCTAGCGACGCTTCGGAAGCTTGCGGGCCTGACAAATACCGAGCCTTGATACCCGTCGGCCGCGAACTTCTTCTTGAATACCTGCTGGCAGAGACGCTCCCAGCTGTTTCCATCAAAAGGACCGTAAGGGGTATTGAACACGGCGTGGCGGAAGCTCGAGGTTAGGCAAACTGCGTCGACGGGAACGTCGACTGCACCGGCTTCATACGAAACCAGTGGAGCAGATACTGGCAATTTCCTTCACGGACAACCGACCTCGAGTCCAAACGCCACCTCCGTTCAATCAGACTCAACCCCCACGAATCCTACTATTGAGAGTGATAAGACCATAGGTTTCGCAACTTATGCGTCGCTCTACAAACACTCAAACGTCGATATTCCCGGCCCGCAGCGCATTCGTCTCGATGAAGTCCCGGCGCGGCTCCACTTCGTCGCCCATCAGCATCGTGAAGACCTTGTCGGCCTCGATGGCGTCCTCGATCTGCACGCGCAGCAGGCGGCGCACGGTCGGGTCCATCGTCGTTTCCCACAGCTGCTCGGGGTTCATCTCGCCCAGGCCCTTGTAGCGCTGGCGGCCGACGCTGCCTTCGGCCTGGCTCATCAGCCAGGCCATCGCGGCGCGGAAGTCGTCCACCTTGGCTTCCTTGGCCTTGTCGCCCTCGCCCTTGCGCACCAGGGCGCCGGGCTGGATCAGGCCCTGGAAGCTCAGGCCCGCGTCGGCCAGCACTTCGTAGTCGGCGCCGTGGACGAAGTCGGCGTGGATGATGCTGGCGCGCACATTGCCGTGGTGCATGCGGGCGATCTTCAGGAAGAGCTTGTCGGTGCGCGGGTCGGTCTCGACGCTGACCTCGGCGTTGTGCAGCGCGGCCTTCAGCGCGCTGGCGCTGGCTTCGGCGTCTTCGCGGCTGTCGAGCTTGAGGGCGAGGCCGCCGGCCAGCACGTGCAGGGCCTCGCCGTCCATCCAGTTGGACAGGCGCTCGATGACGGCCTGGGCCGCCACGTATTTGCGCGCCAGGGTGTCGAGGGTGTCGCCCTTGAGGGTGTTGCCGCTGCCGGTGTCGAGGCCGGCGTCCTGCAGTGCGACCTTGAGCAGGAAGGCGTCGAATTCGTGGCCGTCCTTCAGGTATTGCTCGTGCTTGCCGACCTTGACCTTGTAGAGCGGCGGCTGGGCGATGTAGATGTGGCCGCGCTCGACGAGTTCGGGCATCTGGCGGTAGAAGAAGGTCAGCAGCAGGGTGCGGATGTGGGCGCCGTCCACGTCCGCGTCGGTCATGATGATGATGCGGTGGTAGCGCAGCTTGTCGGGGTTGAAGTCGTCGCCGCCCGCGCCGCGGCCGATGCCGGTGCCCAGCGCGGTGATCAGCGTCAGGATTTCGTTGCTGGTCAGCAGCTTCTCGAAGCGGGCCTTCTCGACGTTGAGGATCTTGCCGCGCAGCGGCAGGATGGCCTGGAATTTGCGGTCCCGGCCCTGCTTGGCGGAGCCGCCGGCGGAGTCGCCCTCGACGATGTAGATCTCGCACAGCGAGGGGTCTTTTTCCTGGCAGTCGGCGAGCTTGCCGGGCAGGCCCAGGCCGTCGAGCACGCCCTTGCGGCGCGTCATCTCGCGGGCCTTGCGCGCGGCCTCGCGGGCGCGGGCGGCGTCGAGGATCTTGCCGCAGACGATCTTGGCGTCGCTGGGGTTCTCCAGCAGCCAGTCGGTCAGCTTGGCGGCGACGATTTCTTCCACCGGGCCGCGCACTTCGCTGGAGACGAGCTTGTCCTTGGTCTGCGAACTGAACTTGGGCTCGGGCACCTTCACGCTGACGACGCAGGCCAGGCCCTCGCGCATGTCGTCGCCGGCGACATCGACCTTGGCCTTCTTGGCCAGTTCGTTGTCCTCGATGTATTTGTTGATGACGCGGGTCATCGCCGCGCGCAGGCCGGTGAGGTGGGTGCCGCCGTCGCGCTGCGGGATGTTGTTGGTGAAGCAGAGGACGTTTTCGTTGAAGCCGTCGTTCCACTGCATCGACACCTCGACGCCGATGCTGGTGCCCTGGTCGCTCATCTTGTCGCCGACGGCGTGGAAGATGTTCGGGTGCAGGGTCGTCTTGCCCTTGTTGATGAACTCGACGAAGCCCTTCACGCCGCCCGCGTAGGCGAAGTTGTCTTCCTTGTTGTTGCGCTCATCGACGAGGCGGATCTTGACGCCGTTGTTCAGGAAGGAGAGTTCGCGCAGGCGCTTGGCGAGGATGTCGTAGTGGAAGTCGTTGTTCTGCTGGAAGATTTCGGTGTCGGGCAGGAAGTGGACTTCGGTGCCGCGCTTGTCGGTGTCGCCGATGACCTTCATCGGCCGCGTCTCGAAGCCGTCCACGATGACGTTCTCGCCGTTCTGCGGGATGCCCTTGGCGAACTCGATGAAATGCACCTTGCCGCCCTGGCGCACGGTCAGGCGCAGCCATTTGGAGAGGCCATTGACGCAGGACACGCCCACGCCGTGCAGGCCGCCCGACACCTTGTACGAGTTCTGGTTGAACTTGCCGCCGGCGTGCAGTTCGGTCAGCGCGATCTCGGCGGCAGAGCGCTTGGGCTCGTGCTTGTCGTCCATCTTGACGCCGGTGGGGATGCCGCGGCCGTTGTCGATGACGCTGATGGCGTTGTCGGTGTGGATGGTGACGACGATGTCGTCGCAGTGGCCGGCGAGGGCCTCGTCGATGGAGTTGTCCACGACCTCGAAGACGAGGTGGTGCAGGCCGGTGCCGTCCGAGGTGTCGCCGATATACATGCCCGGGCGCTTGCGCACGGCCTCCAGGCCTTCGAGGATCTGGATGGAACTGGCGTCGTAGGCCGCTTGCGGAGCCGGTGCGGGGACGTTCTCGGGGGTGGTGGGCTCGCTCATCGGGGGCTTTCTGGAAACTCTTGAAACGGCAAGGCGGGCCGCGTGGGCCCGCCTGCTAGGCATGCGGTCGTCTGGTTAGCGTCAGATGCGCATCGGCATGACGACGTACTTGAAGCCCGTCGTGTCGGGGATGGTGAGCAGCGCACTGGAAGCGCTGTCGTTGAGGTCGATGCAGACCATGTCCTGGCTCATGTTGCTCAGCGCATCCATCAGGTAGGTCACGTTGAAGCCGGTCTCGATGCGGTCGCCGTCGTAGTCGATCTCGATCTCTTCCTTGGCCTCTTCCTGTTCGGCGTTGCTGGACGCGATGCTCAGCAGGCCCGGCTCGAAGGTCAGGCGCACGGCCTTGAACTTCTCGCTGGTCAGGATGGCGGCGCGCTGCAGGCTGCTCAGCAGCGGCGCGCGGCCCAGCGTCAGGCGGAACTTGTGGTTCTTGGGGATGACGCGGTTGTAGTCGGGGAACTTGCCCTCGACCAGCTTGGTGACGAACTCCATGCCGCTGAAGCTGAACTTGGCCTGGTTGCCGGCGAAGCGCATCTCGATGGCGGCCTCGTCGTCCTTGCCGTCCTTCAACAGGCGCTGCAGTTCCAGCACGGTCTTGCGCGGCAGGATGACTTCCTGCTTCGGGATCTCCGTGTCCAGTTCGGCCTGGGCCAGCGCGAGGCGGTGGCCATCGGTGGCGACGAGCGTCAGGTTCTTGCCTTCGGCGACGAACAGGATGCCGTTCAGGTAGTAGCGGATGTCGTGCACCGCCATGGCGAAGTGGACCTGGTTGATCAGGCCCTTGAGCGCCTTCTGCGGCACGCTGAACGCGGGGCCGAAGTCGGCGGCTTCCTGCACCAGCGGGAAGTCGTCGGCCGGCAGGGTCTGCAGCGTGAAGCGGCTCTTGCCGCCCTGCAGCGTCATCTTGTTGGCGTTGCTGGTCAGGCTGACGGTCTGGTCGCTCGGCAGCGCGCGCAGGATGTCGATGAGCTTGCGCGCGCCGACGGTGGTGGCGAGGTTGCCCGCGTCGCCGTCGAACTGCACCGTGGTGCGCACCTGGATTTCGAGGTCGCTGGTCGTCAACTCCACCTGTTCGCCGGTCTTGCGGATCAGCACATTGGCCAGGATCGGCAGCGTGTGGCGCCGCTCGACGATGCCCGACACCGCCTGCAGCGCGGCGAGCACCTGGTCCTGGGGAGCTTTCAAAACGATCATGGGGGCCTCTGGGGGAGAGATTTTTGGCAGGACGCGCCAAAAACGCGCGCGCGCGTGAAGCTGCGATTGTCGCCCGGAATGGGTGCACTACCGGCCTGCGGGGCCTCCGGGAAGTTACGGGTCAACCCGAGCTTTCGGGCCGAGCGCCGTTCCCTCGGGGGACCGGCCAGACTCGCTCGCGTTCAGCGATGCGAGGCTGGATGAGGGGTCAACCTTTCAGCGTCTGTTCCAACACGTGCAGTTGCTGGTTCAGCTCGGTGTTCTTCTGGCGCTCGCTGCCGATCTTGCGCACCGCGTGCAGCACGGTCGTGTGGTCGCGGCCGCCAAAGAGTTCGCCGATCTCGGGCAGGCTTTTCTGCGTCAGCTCCTTGGCGAGGTACATCGCAATCTGGCGCGGCCGGGCGATGCTGGCCGGGCGCTTCTTGCTGTACATGTCGGCGACCTTGATCTTGTAGAAGTCGGCCACCGTCTTCTGGATGTTCTCCACGCCGATCTGGCGGTTCTGGATGGACAGCAGATCCTTCAGCGCCTCGCGGGCCAATGCGATGCTGATTTCCTTGTGCGAGAACTTGGCATAGGCCAGCACCTTGCGCAGCGCGCCCTCCAGTTCGCGCACATTGGCGCGCACGTTCTTGGCGACGAAGAAGGCCACGTCCTCGGGCATGGGCTGACCCTCCGCCTCGGCCTTCTTGATGAGGATGGCGACGCGCATCTCCAGCTCGGGCGGCTCGATGGCCACGGTCAGGCCGGCGTCGAAGCGGCTGGTCAGGCGCTCGTCGATGTCCACCAACCCCTTGGGGTAGGTGTCCGAGGTCATGATGATGTGCGCCCGCTTGGCCAGCAGCGCCTCGAAGGCGTTGAAGAACTCTTCCTGCGTGCGGTCCTTGCCGGCGAAGAACTGCACGTCGTCGATCAGCAGCAGGTCCAGCGAATGGTATTTGGCCTTCAGCTCGTCGAAGGTCTTGCGCTGGTAGTTCTTCACCACGTCGGTGATGAACTGCTCGGCGTGCAGATAGAGCACGCGGGCGTCCGGCCGGTCTTTCAAGAGCGCATTGCCGACGGCGTGGATCAGGTGCGTCTTGCCCAGGCCGACGCCGCCGTAGATGAACAGCGGGTTGTAGGTGATGCCGGGCGCACCCGCCACGTGCAGCGCGGCCGTGCGGGCCATCTGGTTGGCACGGCCGGGCACCAGGGTGTCGAAGGTCAGTTGCGGGTTGATGCGGTGCTTGCTCGACGCGGGCGCCTGCGAGGGCAGCACGATGGCGCCGGCCGCCGGCGCGGCAGCGGGCGCCGCACCGGCTCCGGCATCGGCGGGCTGGGCCGCTGCGCGGGGCGCGGGCCCGGCGCTTGCGGACGGCGCGCCCGGCTCGCGCGCGGCCAGGGTCAGTTCCAGCCGCGTCGGCCGGCCGGCCAGTTCGCTCAGCAGAGCCTCGATGCGGGCCGCGTACTGGCGGCGAATCCAGTCGCGCTTGAAGTGGTTGGGCACCTTCAGCGCCGCCACCAGCGCGCCGGCGGCTGCGTCGGCCGCCAGCGTGGCGGCCGGCAGTGGGCGGATCCAGGTGTTGAACTGCTGCTCCGGCAACTCGGCCGCCAGACGCTCGCAGCAGCGCCGCCAGAGCGCCGCCGCCCCGCCCGCCCCATCTGCCCTGCCCTCGTCATCCGCCGCCAAAGCCTGCACCCCGTCCACCCCGTGTTCTTCTCTGCTCATTGTGGAAAACTTCTTTTCGAGCGGCCGGATTGTACGGATCCGGGGCCGCTGAAAGGCGGGTTATCCACAGAATTTTGGCGAGGGTCAATCCCTGGCAAACCCGGCTTGGGGCCGGCGACTTATTGACCGCGGTGGCGGCATCTGCTGTAATTGCGGGTTTTCGCGTACCGGCGACTGGTTCGCTGCGTGTGCTTTCGAGCTCCCTGAAGCTCACTAAAGCTCCTTGAAGCCGGACACCAACCGCTGTGCCCGGCCCGCACAAACCCTCAAAAGAGGTTCCCCATGAAGCGTACCTACCAAGCCTCCAAGACCCGCCGCGCCCGCACCCACGGTTTCCTCGTGCGTATGAAGACGCGCGGCGGCCGTGCCGTCATCGCCGCGCGCCGCGCCAAGGGCCGCAAGCGTCTGGCTGTCTAAGCCGCGCCGTTAAGCGAAGACGGCGCTCCGATGCGTCGTCAGCCTCCGGGCCCCCGATGATCGGCAAGCTGCAACGCCCGGTGGACTTCGAGCGCGTGCTCGGCCGTCCAAGCCGGGCGCGCAGCGCGCATTTCGCGCTGCACCACCTCTCGGCCCTTCCGGCGCCCAGCGCCTGGCATGCCACCCGGTTATGCACAGATCGGGCCGAGTTATCAACAGACGGCGCACAGGCTGCCCACAGCCTTGTGGAGCACGACCCGCCCCGCGCGCCTTCATCGCAAGTTGAAGGCTGCTGGGTGGGCATGGTCGTGCCCAAGCGGCATGCCAAGCGTTCGGTGACGCGCCAGCTCTTGAAGCGCCAGATCCGCGCCGCATTTGCGGCAGCGCCCGGCATGCCGCCGGGGATGTGGGTCGTCCGCTTGCGTGCGCCGTTTGATCGCCAGACCTTCCCCAGCGCCGCGTCCGACGCGCTGCGCGCCGCCGCGCGCGCCGAGCTGGCGCAATTGCTCGACCGTGCGCGCCGGCCCCGGCCCGGGGCGGCCGCATGAGTTCCCGCACGTCCCCCAGCCTGCCCGCGCGCGCGCTGATGGCCGCCGTGCGCGCCTACCGCCTGCTGCTCAGCCCCTGGCTGGGCAATGCCTGCCGCTTCGAGCCGACCTGCTCGCGCTACTCCCTGGCCGCGCTGGAAAAACACGGTGCGCTGGCCGGCAGCTATCTGACCGTGCACCGCCTGCTGCGCTGCCAGCCCTGGTGCGACGGTGGCCACGATCCCGTGCCGGACAATCCGCCGCGCCTCTTTTCCCGCTTCCTTTCCTCGCCTGAGTCCCTCCATGACTGATATTCGCCGCACCGTGCTGTGGGTGGTGTTCACCATGTCCCTCGTCCTGCTCTGGGACGGCTGGCAGAAGCACAACGGGCAGCCTTCGATGTTCAGCCCGGCGGCGCCCCGGGCCGCGTCCTCGGCGCCTGCGCTGCCCGCCTCGGGCGGCGTGCCCGCCGCCACTGCAGCAGGCGCGTCCGCCCTGCCGGCCGCCGCCGCGCCTGCGGTCGCGCCGTCCGAGCAGATCACGATCCGCACCGACGTGCTGACCGTTACCGTGGACACCCTGGGCGGCGACATCGTCCGCGCCGAGCTGCCCCACTACCTGACCTCGCCGGACCCGACCGTCACCGACCAGCTGCTGCAGATGGTGCATCTGCAGAAGAAGCCCGCGTTCACGCCCGAGCCCGTCGTCCTCTTCAACGCCGCCCAGCACTACCGCGCGCAGACCGGCCTGGTCAGCGCCCAGGGCCCGCTGCCGGCGCACACCACGCCGATGACGGCCGTGGCCGGCGAGCGCGAACTGAAGGACGGCCAGGAGCAGGTGCAACTGCGCCTGGAATCCGCCGAGGTCGGCGGTGTCAAGCTCGTCAAGACGCTCACGTTCAAGCGCGGTGCCTACACGGTCGGCGTCACGCACGAGATCGTCAACGCCGGCACGGCGCCCGTCACGCCCCAGGTCTATCTGCAACTGGTGCGCGACGGCAGCCACGTCACCGGCGGCGCGGCCTTCACGCCCAGCTTCACCGGCCCGGCCGTCTACAACGACAAGACCAAGTTCCACACCCTCAAGTTCGAGGACATCGACAAGGGCAAGGTGGACATCGACAAGCAGGCCGACGACGGCTGGGTGGCGATGGTGCAGCACTATTTCGCCAGCGCCTGGCTCGTCAACGAGGCCGGCAGCCGCGAATTCTTCGTGCGCAAGCTGCCCGGCCAGCCCGGCCTGAGTGCCGACACCTATGCCGCCGGCCTGGTCTTCACGCTGCCGACGCTCGCTCCCGGCGCCAGCGCCACGCAGCAGGCCACGCTCTTCGCCGGCCCGCAGGAAGAAACCAAGCTGGCCCAGCTCGCCCCGGGGCTTGAGCGCGTCAAGGACTATGGGCTGCTGACCATCATTGCCGAGCCGCTGTTCTGGCTGCTGGACAAGCTGCACGGCTTCATCGGCAACTGGGGCTGGACCATCGTCGCCCTGGTGCTGCTGCTGAAGATCGCGCTGTACTGGCTCAACGCCAGCGCCTACAAGTCCATGGCCCGCATGAAGGCCGTCGCGCCGCGCATCACCGAGCTGAAGGAGCGCTACAAGGACAAGCCCCAGGAGATGCAGCAGGAAATGATGCGCATCTACCGCGAAGAGAAGATCAACCCCATCGGCGGCTGCCTGCCCATCTTTGCGCAGATGCCCATCTTCATGGCGCTGTACTGGGTGCTGCTGTCCACCGTCGAGATGCGCCAGGCGCCGTGGATCTTCTGGATCACCGATCTCTCGGTGCGCGACCCCTACTTCATCCTGCCGCTGCTGATGATGGCGTCCAGCCTGTTCCAGGTCTGGCTCAACCCGCCGGCTGCGGACCCGATGCAGCAGAAGATGATGTGGATCATGCCCGTGGCCTTCGGCATCATGTTCTTCGTCTTCCCGGCCGGCCTGGTGCTGTACTGGCTGACGAACAACATCCTGTCCATCGCCCAGCAGTGGATGATCAACAAGCAGTTGGGCGTGAACTGATTCACGCCCCCGGACGAGCCCCCGCAAGCCGGGGGCTTTTTTTCGCCCGCCGCCGGTTGTTCAATGGCCTCGCGGGGCAGAGAACACCGACCCGGCCGGGGCTCACGAGAGCAACCGGACCCGGTCTCCCCCGCGCCAAACATCAGCCCCCACGCAGCGGAGTGCCGCCGCTGCCCCCCGAGGGGGCGCGAACCGGCTTGGGGCGGCCCGGCGTCGGTTCGGTGTCACGGCCCGCGCCGTCCGGCTACCGCGACGAGGGCCCGCGACAATCCCGCCCATGCTCGCCCGCCATGCCGACCCCATCGCCGCCATCGCCACCGCCCCGGGGCGCGGCGCTGTGGGCATCGTGCGCGTGTCGTCGCCGCAAGACCTGGCACCGCTGATCGAAGCCGTCTGCGGCCGCGCGCTGCACCCGCGCGAGGCGAGCTATCTGCCCTTCCGCGACGCGAACGGCGCCGCCATCGACCACGGCCTCGCGCTGCACTTCCCGGCGCCGCATTCCTACACCGGCGAGCATGTGCTGGAACTGCAGGCCCATGGCGGCGCTGTCGTCATGCAGTTGCTGCTGGCGCGCGTCATCGAAGCCGGCGCCGGTGTGCGCCTCGCCGAGCCCGGCGAGTTCACGCAGCGCGCCTTCCTGAACGGCAAGCTCGACCTCGCCCAGGCCGAGGCCGTCGCCGACCTCATCGACGCCAGCACCGAGGCCGCCGCGCGCAGCGCCAGCCGCGCGCTCGGCGGCGCGCTCTCGCACGAGGTCGGCGCGCTGCGCGACCAGTTGATCCAGTTGCGCATGCTCGTCGAGGCGACGCTGGACTTCCCCGAAGAGGAGATCGACTTCCTCGAAAAGGCCGACGCCTTCGGCCGCCTCGACCGCCTGGCGGCGCAATTGAGCGCCGTCCAGGCCCGCACCCGCCAGGGCGCGCTGCTGCGCGACGGGCTCAAGGTCGTGCTCGCCGGCCAGCCCAATGTCGGCAAAAGCTCGCTGCTGAACGCGCTGGCCGGCGCGGAACTCGCCATCGTCACGCCCATCCCCGGCACCACGCGCGACAAGGTCAGCCAGACCATCCAGATCGAAGGCGTGCCGCTGCACGTCACCGACACGGCCGGCCTGCGCGACGCCACCGCCGACGAGGTCGAGCGCATCGGCGTGTCACGCTCCTGGGATGCGATCGCGGATGCCGACATCGTGCTCTTCCTGCACGACCTCGGCCGCGTCGGACAGCCCGACTACGAGGCCGAGGACGAACGCATCCGCGCACGCCTCGCGGGCGTGGACGCGGGCCGCGTCGTGCAGGTCTTCAACAAGGCCGACCTCGCGGCGGCACCCGAAGGCGAGATCGCGCTGAGCCTGAAGACCGACGCCGGCCTCGAAGCGCTGCGCCAGCGCCTGCTGAAGACGGCCGGATGGCAAGCCGTGCCCGAAGGCCTGTTCATCGCCCGCGAACGCCATGTGCAGGCGCTGGCCCGCACGGCGGAACACCTGGGACAAGCGCGCGCGATTGCCGAGCAGCGCGACGCGGCGCTGGACCTGCTGGCCGAGGAACTGCGCCTCGCCCACGATGCCTTGGGCGAAATCACCGGCGCCTTCTCGGCCGACGAGCTGCTGGGCGTCATCTTCAGCAGCTTCTGCATCGGCAAATAGCCCTGCCGCCTGCGCGACAAGCGCGCGCGCCCCGCTGCGCCACACTGGCGCCCATTCCCCAGAGGAAGCCAGAGGAACCGCGTCATGAACTTCGACTACAGCCCCAAGGTCGCGCAGATGCGCGAACGCCTGCTCGCCTTCTTCGCCGAGCACATCACGCCCAATGAGCGCCGCTATCTCGAAGAGGTCGAAGCCAACCGCCGCGCCGGCAACCCCTGGCTGCCCACGCAAGTCATCGAGGAACTCAAGCCCAAGGCCCGTGCCGCCGGGCTGTGGAACCTCTTCCTGCCGCAGTCCAGCCGCGCGCCCGAGGGCCTGTCCAACCTGGAATACGCGCCGCTGTGCGAGATCATGGGCCGCACCTTCTGGGCGCCCGAGGTCTTCAACTGCTCGGCGCCCGACACCGGCAATATGGAAACGCTGGAACGCTATGCGTCTGAGGCGCTGAAGGACCGCTGGCTGGAGCCGCTGCTGCGCGGCGAGATCCGCTCGGCCTTCCTGATGACCGAGCCGGCCGTCGCCTCGTCGGACGCGACGAATATCGAGTGCCGCATCGAGCGCGACGGCGACGAGTTCGTCATCAACGGCCGCAAGTGGTGGAGCTCCGGCGCTGGCGACCCGCGCTGCGCCGTCTACATCGTCATGGGCAAGACCAACCCCGAGGCCGGCAAGCACGAGCAGCAGTCCATGATCGTCGTGCCGGCCGACGCGCCGGGCATCACCGTCCTGCGCCCGCTGTCCGTGTTCGGCTACGACGACGCGCCCCATGGCCATATGGAAGTCGAGCTGAAGAACGTGCGCGTGCCGGCCGCCAACATCCTGCTCGGCGAGGGCCGCGGCTTCGAGATCGCCCAGGGCCGCCTCGGCCCGGGGCGCATCCACCACTGCATGCGCTCCATCGGCGCCGCCGAGCGCGCGCTGGCGCTGATGTGCGAGCGCGCCGTCGCGCGCACCGCCTTCGGCAAGACGCTGGCGCAGCAGACCGTCACGCAGGAGCGCATCGCCGAGGCGCGCTGCATGATCGAGCAGGCCCGCCTGCTGACGCTCAAGGCCGCCTACATGATGGACACCGTGGGCAACAAGGTCGCCAAGGCCGAGATCGCCATGATCAAGATCGTCGCGCCGACCATGGCGCTGCAGGTCATCGACTGGGCCATCCAGCTCTTCGGCGGCGCGGGTGTCTCGCAGGACACGCCGCTGGCGACCATGTGGGCCCACCAGCGCACGCTGCGCCTGGCCGACGGCCCGGACGAGGTGCATCGCAACTCGCTGGCCAAGCTGGAGCTGGCCCGCCACATGAAGCTGCCGGCCGACCGGATCGGCATGCCCATCACCCGAGGCGCATGACAATGCGGGCATGGCCAAGCCCGCACCCCGACTCAGCCCCGAGGACACCCGGCGCGTCATCGCCACCGCCTTCGACGACGTGCCGCCCTACAACAAGGTGCTGCTGACGCATGGCATCGGCCATGGCGAGTTGGTGGCCCTGCTCAAGCGCGAGCTGACGCCGGCGGCCTACAAACTCTGGGCCGCGCGTGCGAAAACCAGCAAAGGCCCGACCAAGAAGGCCACCTGGCCCCACGGGCGCTGAAGTGAGGCTCACCCGCCGCCCCGTCCTCGCGCTGCTTGCCGGCCTGGCCGCCTGCAGCGACCCCGAGGGCAGCTACCGCAACCGCATCGACACCGGCTGGCACCGCGACGACCTTGACGCGCTGATGCTGCGCTGGCACCGCCACGCGCCGCGGCCGGACGGCGGCTTCCAGTGGCGCTTCGACCGGGCCTGGCAGCCCCTGCCTCAGCCCGAATTCACGCTCGCCGCGCAGGCCCGCCTCGTCCACGCCTTCGCGGCCAGCCACGAGTTCATGCCCGACGCCGGCCACCTCGCCATCGCCCGGCGCGGCGCCGACTTCATGCTGGAGCGCTTCCGCGATTCGCTCCACGGCGGCCTCTTCCATACCGTCGGCGCCGACGGCCAGCCGCGCAACCCCGCCAAGCACGCCGACGGCCACGCCTTCGCGCTGCAGGCCCTGGCCGAGGTCTACCGCGTGGGCGGCGACCTGCGCTACCGCGACGCCGCCGTGCAGCTCTGCCGCGAGGTCGAACGGGGCTTCGCCGACCCGGCCGGCGGCCTGCATGGCGAATGCGGGCGCGACTTCCAGCCCTTGCCCGGCGCACTGCGCACGCAGGCCCCCGTCATGCACCTGTTCGACGCGCTGCTGGCCCTGCGCGCCGCCAGCGGCGAGGCGCTGGCCGACAGCCTCGCGCACCGCCTCGGCGACTTCGCCACCACCCGGCTGCTGCAGGTCCGCGCCGACGGCGGCGCCTTCATCCCCGAGCGCTATGACGAGGCCTGGCAGCCCCTGCCCACGCGCGCGGCCGGCGGCTATATCGACCTCGGCCACCAGTTCGAATGGAGCCATCTGCTCAGCGCCGGCGCCGCCCTGTCGCCCGCCCATGCCCAGGCCGGCGAGCGCCTGCTGGCCTACGCCCTCGCAGCCGGCTACGACGAGGCGGGTGGCGGCTGCGGCCGGGCCGCCTTCCCCGACGGCGGCCCGGCCGACGCGCGCAAGGGCTGGTGGCAGCAGGCCGAATGCCTGCACGCCCTGCTCGTGGCCGGCCAGGCCAGCGGCCGCAACGACCTGTGGCGGCGCTACGAGCAGACCCAGGGCCTCATCAAGGCCCAGCTCGTCGATGTCAAACAAGGCGGCTGGCGCGCCGCCGAGGCCCTGCCTTGCCAGGGCGGCGACTGCCGCGACGAGCAGCCCGACCCCTATCCCATGGTGCGCCTGCACCAGGCGGCGTTGCGGCCGGCCGGCTGAATGCGCCCATGCGCTATCTCGGCTTCGACCTCAGCGAGGGCTCGGACGGCATCCTGACGCTGGAGGCGATGGCCTCGACCCGCGAGGCCGACCACGCCGCCGTGATGGCCGAGGTGGCGCAGGTGCTGGCCTGGGCACAGGCCGGGTTCGCCGGCCGGCAGGGGCCGGTCGAGGACGGCCATGCCTGGGACCACGACCTGCTGGTGCAGCGCGAGGCGGGCGGTTGGGTGACGGTGACGCTGAGCCTCAGCGCGTCGGCGGAGTTCGCCGAGGCGTTCCAGGCGCGGTTCGGCGGGGTGGGCTGCTAGGGCCTGCTCACCCTGCGGTGATGGGTTGCGAAGGCCCGCCGCCACGGGCCAATCTAGGCGCGGCAGGCCGCCCGCACTGATGTGCGGGCAAGTGGCGCAACGACGAGTGGCCCGTGGCGGCGGGCCTTCCCGAAGGGTTGCGATCAGAAAGGCCGCTGGCCGCGTTGCAAATCCTCGCCGGGTCACCCAGCCCGGCTGCGGTTTGCGCCTCGCCTGCGGCCTTTCTGATCGCAACGCGACCCATCACCGCAGGGTGAGCAGGCCCTAACCCAGCAGCCTGGCCTCGGCCCGCGCCAGCGCGGCCGGCATGCCGCTGAGCACCAGGGTGTCGCCGTCCGCCAGCGCCGCCTGCCCCTCGGCGGCGATGGCCTTGCCGTTGGCGCGGCGCAGCGACACGACGGCCACGCCCATGGCCTGCAGGGCCAGCTCGTCCAGCGTGCGGCCGGCCTGCGGGCTGGCCGTGGGCAGGGTGATGGACGCCAGCCGGGCCTGGTCCAGTTCGTCCGCCGTGTCGTCGTCGCTGCCGTGGAAATAGCCGCGCAGCAGGCCGTAGCGGCGGTCGCGCGCGTCACGCGTGATGCGGATGACGCGCCGCATCGGCACGCCCACCAGCGCCAGCGCGTGCGAGGCCAGCATCAGCGAGCCCTCGATGGCCTCGGGCACCACCTCGGTGGCGCCGGCCGCCTTGAGCTTCTCCAGGTCGGCGTCGTCGATGGTGCGCACGATGACCGGCACGCGCGGCGCATGCGTCTGCACGAGGTGCAGGATCTTCAGCGCCGACGGCGTGTCGTGATAGGTGACGACGACGGCGCTGGCCCGCGCCAGGCCCGCCGCCATCAGGCTTTGCACCTTGGCCGCGTCGCCGAACACCACGCTCTGCCCGGCCGCCGCCGCCTGCCGCACGCGGTCGGGGTCCAGGTCCAGCGCCATGTAAGGGATCTGCTCGCCCTCCAGCAGCCGCGCCAGGTTCTGCCCCGAGCGGCCGTAGCCGCAGATGATGACGTGGGCCTCGGTCTTGATGCTCTTGCGGGCGATGGTCGTCAACTGCACGGACTGCATCAGCCAGTCGCTGCTGGACAGCTTCATGACGATGCGGTTGCTGTTCATGATGAGGATGGGCGTGACCAGCATGGACAGCACCATGCTCGCCAGCACCGGGCTCACCCACTGCGGCGCCACCAGCCCCTGCTGCGCGCCCAGCGTCAGCAGCACGAAGCCGAACTCGCCGGCCTGCGCCAGGTACAGGCCCGTGCGCAGCGCCACGCCCGGCGGCGAGCGGAACAGCCGCGCCAGGCCGGCGATCAGCGCGAACTTGGCGAACACCGGCACCGCCGTCAGCAGGATGACGAGCCACCAGCTCTCCACCAGCGGATGCCAGTCCAGCTTCATGCCGATGGTGATGAAGAACAGGCCCAGCAGCACGTCGTGGAAGGGCCGGATGTCCGTCTCCACCTGGTGCTTGTATTCCGTCTCGGCGATCAGCATGCCGGCCACGAACGCGCCCAGCGCCAGGCTCAGGCCCGCGTGCTCCGTCATCCAGGCCAGGCCGAGCGTGACCAGCAGCAGGTTCAGCATGAACAGCTCGTCGCTCTTGCGCCGCGCCACCAGGGTCAGCCACCAGCGCATCAGCTTCTGGCCGCCGTAGAGCAGCAGGGTCAGCAGCACGACGGCCTTCAGCCCGGCCCAGGCCAGGGCCTCGGCCATCGCGCCGCCGCTGCTGTTCAGCGCCGGGATCAGCACCAGCAGCGGCACGACGGCCAAGTCCTGGAACAGCAACACGCCCATCACCAGCCGGCCATGCGGGTTCTCCAGCTCCAGCCGCTCGGCCATCAGCTTGACGACGATGGCCGTCGAACTCATGGCCATGGCCGCGCCCAGCACCAGGGCGCCCTCCCAGCTCAGCTGCCAGGCCCGGCCCAGGAAGGCGAAGCCGGCCACCAGCAGCGCATTGCCGGCCAGCGCGCCGACGATGGTCAGCAGCACCTGGAAGAAGCCCAGGCCGAAGACGGCCGTCTTCAGCGCGCGCAGCTTGGGCAGGTTGAACTCCAGGCCGATGGCGAACATCAGGAAGACGACGCCGAACTCGGCCAGGTACTGGATGCCCGCCGAGTCGTGGGCGAAGGCCAGCGCGTTCGGCCCGATCAGCACGCCGACCGCCAGATAGCCCAGCATGGGCGGCAGCTTCAGCGAGCGGCAGACGACGACGCCCAGCACGGCGGCCACGAGATAGAGCAGGGCGAGGTCGAGGGAAGTCACCCGCAGATGGTATTCGGCCGCCCGGAGCTTCCCCGCCGCGCCTCGGCGGGTGTGAAATCCGCCACGGGACACCGATGCCATGCGTTGCGTGCATGAGGGCATGAACACTTGGCTAGACAAGTCCCGGCGGCGAAGCCAGGCTTCGCGCTACCGTTCGCCCCACTCAAAGTTACGGAGCGTTTCATGCCCAATCTGTCCTTCGTTTCACCCACGCGCAACAGCCCGTGGGGGACCTATCTGTCGCAGATCGACGCGGTCGAGCCCTATCTGGGCCATCTGAGCCGCTGGGTCGAGACGCTGCGCCGGCCCAAGCGCGCGCTGATCGTGGACATCCCCATCGAGCTGGACAACGGCACCGTCGCCCACTACGAGGGCTACCGCGTGCAGCACAGCCTGACGCGCGGCCCCGGCAAGGGCGGCGTGCGCTACCACCCGGACGTGACGCTGGAAGAAGTGATGGCCCTGTCGGCCTGGATGACGGTCAAGAACGCCGCCGTCAACCTGCCCTATGGCGGCGCCAAGGGCGGCATCCGGCTCGACCCCTCGCTGCTGTCGATGAAGGAACTGGAGAAGGTCACGCGCCGCTACACCAGCGAGATCGGCATCATCATCGGCCCCAACCAGGACATCCCGGCGCCGGACGTGAACACCAATGGCCAGATCATGGCCTGGATGATGGACACCTACTCGATGAACACCGGCGCCACGGCGACCGGCGTCGTCACCGGCAAGCCCATCCCGCTGGGCGGCTCGCTGGGCCGCGTGGCCGCCACCGGCCGCGGCGTCTTCGTCGTCGGCCGCGAGGCCATGCGCCGCCTCAACATCGACATGGAAGGCGCCCGCATCGCCGTGCAGGGCTTCGGCAACGTCGGCTCCATCGCCGCCAAGCTGTTCGCGGCCAACGGCGCCAAGGTCGTCGCCGTGCAGGACCACACCGGCACCATCCTGAACGAGAACGGCTTCGACATGGCCGCGCTGCTCGATCACGTCGCGCAGACGCGCGGCGTGGCCGGCTTCAAGGGCGGCGACGGCATCGCCAACGAGAACTTCTGGGACGTGAAGACCGACGTGCTGATCCCGGCCGCGCTGGAAGGCCAGATCACCGCCGAGCGCGCCCAGCGCATCCAGACCCGCCTGGTGCTCGAAGGCGCCAACGGCCCGACGACGCCCGACGGCGAGGCCGTGCTGGCCGACCGCGGCATCACCGTCGTGCCCGACGTGATCGCCAACGCGGGCGGCGTGACCGTGTCCTATTTCGAGTGGGTGCAGGACTTCTCGTCCTTTTTCTGGACCGAGGACGAGATCAACGTGCGGCTGGACAAGATCCTGATCGGCGCCTTCAAGGGCATCTGGGACACCAGCGAGCAGCACCGTATCCCGCTGCGCACGGCGGCCTTCACGGTGGCCTGCACGCGCGTGCTGCAGGCGCGCGAGGAGCGCGGCCTGTACCCGTGACCCCCTGATCCCGAAGTCGGTACGTAGGCACAATTCGGTTGTCCCGGATGGACAGGCCGCGCGAACTCGGCAAAGTCGCGCGGCCTGTCCCATGAGTCCCGTTTCGCCCGCCTCCCCCTCTCGCCGGCAGCTGCTGCAGGGCGTGTTCGCCTCGGCCCTGGGCCTGCCCGCCCTGCCTGCGCTGGCCGCGCCGGGGCCGCTCATCGTCGGCGGCCTGCCCGTCACCTGCAATCTGACCCTGCCCATCGCCTGCGCGGCGCGCGCCGCCGCCAACAAGGCGGCCGGCGGTAGCGCGGCCTTCCGATTCGAGTACAGCAAGTACAACGGCTGGCCCGAGATCAAGGAATCGCTGATGACCGGCGGCGTCCAGGCCGCCTACATGCTGGCGCCCCTGGTCATGGACCTCGCGGACAAGCGCATCCCGGTCAAGATCGTCTCGCTCGGCCATCGCTCGGGCGCGGTCATCATGGTGCGCACCGATTCACCCTACAAGAAGTTCCGCGACCTGGCCGGCAAGCGCATCGCCATCCCGAGCCGTTTCGCGGTGGACTTCCTGTTCCTGCGCAAGATGCTGGCCCAGGAAGGCATGGCGCCCAAGGACGTGCAGATCATCGAGATGCCGCCGCCCGACATGCCGGCCGCGCTGTTCGCCAAGGCCGTGGACGGCTATTGCACGGGCGAGCCCTTCGGCGCCTCGGCGCAGCGCGCCGGCTACGCCCGGCCGCTGCGCATGACGCGCGACGAATGGCGCAACTACATCTGCTGCGTGCTGACCGTGCGCGAGGAACTCATCCGCGAGAACCGGCCGCTGGTGCAGGACCTCGTCAACCATGTGTAGGGCGCCGGCAACTGGCTGGACCAGCAGCCCGCCAACCGCGAGAAGGCCGTGCAGATCGCCGCCGGCCGCAAGTTCTTCAACCAGGACCCCAACATCCTGCGCTTCGTCATGGAGAACCCGGCCGACCGCGTGACCTATGGCGACCTGCGCATGATCCGTGCCGAGTTCGACGACTTGATGCAGCTCTCCATCGCCGCCGGCACGCTGAAAGCGCCCGTGGCCTACGAGAAATACGTCGATGAGAGCTTCGTGAAGGCGGCCAAGGCCGCGCCCATCGCTGTATGAACATGAACCGCCGCCTGCTGCTGCTGGCCTCGCTGCCTTTGCCGGCGGTCGCCGCACCGGCCTTGAAGGCCGGCGTCTTCGACCCCGCCCGCCCCGCGCCCGAGTTCGCGCTCAAGGGCAGCGACGGCGCTCCGCTGACCCTGGCCCGCTTCAAGGGCCGGCTGGTGCTGCTGGTGTTCGGCTTCACGAACTGCCCCGAGGTCTGCCCGACCACGCTGGCCACCCTCGCCCAGGCGCGCAAGCAGCTCGGCAGCGATGCCGCCGCCGTGCAGGTCGTCTACGTCACCGTGGACCCCGAGCGCGACGACCTCGCCCGCATCCGCCAGTACCTCGCCGCCTTCGACCCCGGCTTCATCGGCGGCACCGCCGCGCCCGACACGCTCGCCGCGATGCGCAAGCGCTACGGCGTCGTCGCCGAGAAGATCGCCCAGGCCAATGCCTACGGCATGAACCACTCCACCTCGGTCTACCTGATCGACCGCGCCGGCCTGCTGCGGGCCCTGATGCCCTATGGCCACGGCGCGGCCGATTTCGTCCACGACCTGCGGCAACTGCTGGCCATCCGGTGAAGCGCCTGCTCGGGCTCCTGCCGGTCCTCGTGCTGGCGCCGCTGGCCTGGGCCGCCTTCGCGCCCATCGAGCCGGCCACGCGCGACGAGCTGTTCGAGATCCCGCCCGGCACCTATGCCCGCCGCATGGCCGGCGATGCGGTCGAGATCCTGCCCGACACCATCCACCTCACCCTCGGCCTCAACGACCGCCTGCTGCTGCGCAACCGCGACGAGGTGCCGCAGCAGTTCGGCCCCGTGCTCATCATGCCGGGGCAGAGCTTCCGCCTGCCCTTCGAGCAGGCGTCCACCTACAGCTTCGCGTGCAGCGCGCACGCGAGCGGCCAGATGAGCGTCGTCGTCGCGCCCACGCCCGGGCGCGGCTGGCCGACGCTGCGCTGGCGCTGGCAGCAATGGCAAAAACACTTCTGGAAGGACGGCCGGTGACACTGCGCCTGAATCGCATCCTGCCGCCGCTGGCGGTCATCGCCGCCATCATCGCGGCCTGGTGGGGCATCGTCGTCTACACGCAAAGCCCCTTCTTCCCGACGCCCTGGCAAGTCGTCACCGGCACGCTGGAACTGGCCGAGGACGGCACGCTCTGGGAGCACATCACCGCCTCGCTGACGCGCGTGGGCATCGGCTTCGGCCTGGCCCTGCTGGTCGGCATCCCGCTGGGCCTGTGGATGGGCTGGGTGGACGCCGCCTACCGCACGCTGAACCCCATCTTCCAGATGCTGCGGCCCATCTCGCCGATTGCGTGGATACCGCTCGCCATCCTCTGGTTCGGCGTCGGCGACGTCTCGCCCATCTTCCTGATCTTCATCTCCTCGGTCTTCCCGCTCATCGTGCAGACCACCTCGGGCGTCCACACCATCGACCGGCGCTATCTGCGCGCGGCGGCCAACTTCGGCGTGCCGCGCGGCGTGCTGTTCCGCCGCGTCGTCATCCCCGCCGTGCTGCCGGAAATCATCATCGGCATGCGCATCGGCCTCGGCGTCGCCTGGCTGGTGGTGGTGGCCGCCGAAATGATCGCGCTGCGCTCGGGCCTGGGCTACCTCATCATGGACTCGCGCAACGCCGGCAACCGCTACGACCTCGTCATCGCCGCCATGATCCTCATCGGCCTCATCGGCCTGCTGCTCGACGGCGTGACGCGCCTGCTGGAAAAACTCAAGACCGTGCGGTGGCGCTATGTCCGATAACAAGCCTGCAAAGATTTCCGTCCAGGGGCTCGCCAAGAGCTTCAAGTCCGCCAAGGGCACGGCCCTGCCTGTCCTCGACGGCATGGACTTCGAGGTCGCCGAAGGCGAATTCGTCGCCATCGTCGGCCCGTCCGGCTGCGGCAAATCGACGCTGATGAACATCCTCGCCGGCTTCGAGAAACCCGGCGCCGGCAGCGTCCTCATCGATGGCCGGCCCCACCCCGGACCCAGCCCGCAGGGCATCGTCATCTCGCAGCACGGCTCCGTCTTCCCGTGGCTGACCGTGCAGCAGAACCTGATGTTCGGCCTCAGCGAGAAGCACGGCGCCAACAAGACCGAACTCGCCGACCACTACGCCGCCATGGTCGGCCTCAAGGGCTTCGAGAACGCCTACCCGCACGAACTCTCGGGCGGCATGCTCAAGCGCGTGGAACTGGCCCGGGCCTTCATCGTCAAGCCCGAAATCCTCTACCTCGACGAGCCTTTCTCCGCCCTCGACGCGCTGATGAACCTGCGCATGCGCAACGAACTGCTGCGCATCCTGGCCGAAGAACGCCACACCGTGCTGCTCATCACCCACGACGTGGACGAGGCCCTCTACATGGCCGACCGCATCCTCGTGCTCTCGCCCCGGCCCACGCGCATCCAGGCCCGCTTCGAGCTGGACATGTCCCACCCGCGCCGCCTCATCAGCCCCGAGATGGACGCGCTGCGCGAAGCCATCCTGAAGGAACTGGGCCTGGACATGCCCGCCTAGGAGCCCGCGCGGAATAATCCCGCCATGCTCCGCCCCCTGCTCCTGACCCCGCTGCTCGGCGTATTTTTGGCCGGCTGTGCCTTCTCCCCGCTGCCGGACAAGCCCGGCAAGCCCGTCTACCAGGGTGAGCGCTTCGCCGCCGATGAAACCTTTTCGCGGCTGTTCGACGCCGATGTGGATGCCACCTGCGAGGCCGCGCGCCGCGCGCTGCTGAGCCAGGGCTATGTCATCAGCAAGGCCGAAGGCGGCCTGGTGCGCGGCAGCAAGCACTTCCAGCCCGAGGGCGAGGTGCATGTGGAGATCGCCTTCAACGTCGTCTGCGTCGGCGACGGCCCCGGCCAGCAGATCGCCACCGCCTACGTCAGCGCCCAGCAGGACCGCTACGCCGTCAAGAAGAACCCCCAGGCCGCGAGCCTGGGCGTCAGCGCGCTGGGCTCGATCTCGGTGCCGCTGTCGTCCACCCAGGACTCCCTCGTCAAGGTCGCGTCCGAAACCATCCCGGCCGGCGAGTTCTACGACCGCTTCTTCACGCTGATGCAGCGCATGTTGCGCGAGAACGCGGCGGAGCGTTAGCCGGGCAGCAGCGCCAGCACGGCGTCCGCCGGCCGGCACAGCGCCGTGCCGAGCGGCGTCACGACGATGGGGCGGTTCAGCAGCACGGGGTGGCGCGCGATGGCGTCCAGCAGCGCGTCGTCGCTCAGCGACGCATCGGCCAGGCCCAGTTCGGCGAATACCGCTTCCTTCTCGCGCAGCAGCGCGCGCAGCGGCCGGCCCGTGGCGGCGGCCAGCGCGCGGACCTCGTCGCGCGACGGCGGCGTTTTCAGGTACTCGACGACGCGCGGCTCGCAGCCGGCCGTGCGGATCAGCGCCAGCACGCTGCGGGACGTGCTGCACTGGGGGTTGTGGAAGATCGTGATGTCGGCCATCGCGCCAGTCTGCCCCAGATCGGCCTGCCCCCAATGCCGGGTGCGCCTGTGTTCCACTTCCGCCGTGAAGCCCGACACCCCCTCGCCCAGGCCGCCCGCGCCGCCGTTTCCGCTCCCGCAGCCCCGCCACGCCGCCCGCCTGCCGGCCGACCTCGCACCCGAAGACTGGGCGCGCATCCGTCAGGCCGCCTATGCGCTGCCGCAGGTGCTGACCCCTGCCGACCTCGACGAGGGCAGTGACGAGGCGCTCGACCGCCTCGGCGCCATCCAGGTCTCCAAGGCCGCGGGAGGCGCCCGGCCCAGCCGCTGGCTGCTGCCTCAGCACATCCCCGCCGCGCTCGCGCAGCTGGACGCGACACCGCTCGCCAACACGCTGCGCGCACTGATGCAGCAGCGCCTGCACCAACTCGAAAGCATCGGCCTGCGCCGCGAGGGCCTGGTGTTCACGCGGCTGTGCCTGCACCCGGTCACGCTCGCGCACGAGGGCTGGCGCATCGACCTCTCGCACCGCGTGCCCGTGCCCGAGGCGCCCGTCTGGGCCTTCTTCCGCGACGGCGACGCGGCCGCGCTGCGGCAGGCGCTCGGCCAGGCGCCCGCCTATTCCTATACGGCCGAGCTGACCCTGCACCTCAACCACCTCGTCGCGCGCAGCGAGGCGCTCGGCGACGCGGCCCAGCTCGCCTCGCTGCTGCCGCGCCTGCAGGCCGAATGCGGCGTGCCCATGCCCTTCGCCGACCTGAAGGCGGCGCTGACCCGCGCGCAGGACCGCTGGGAGCAGCAGGTCGAGGAGCAGAGCACCCTCGCCAGCCTGGGCCGCGAACTCGCCTTCCAGGGCTACCCGGACAGCTTCGACGCGGCGCGCAAGCTGGGCCGCAAAGTGACGCTCTACCTCGGCCCGCCCAACAGCGGCAAGACGCATGCGGCCTTCGAGCGGCTGGCGCAGGCGCTGGACGGCGCTTACCTCGCGCCGCTGCGCCTGCTGGCGCTGGAAGGGCGTGACCGGCTCGTCGGCCGCGGCGTGCCCTGCTCGCTGCTGACCGGCGAGGAAAACGTGCCGGCGGCGGACGCGCGCGTGGTGAGCAGCACCATCGAGATGGTCAACACCCGCGACGTGGTGGACGTGGCCGTCATCGACGAGGCGCAGATGATCTTCGACGACTCGCGCGGCTGGGCCTGGACGCAGGCCATCGTCGGCGTGCCGGCGCGCGAGCTCATCATCATCGGCTCGGCCTATGCCGCGCCGGCCATCGAGCGGCTGCTGCAGCTGTGCGGGGAGAAGCCCGAGCGCCGCGTCTTCGAGCGCAAGCAGCATGTGCAGCTGATGCCCGCACCGGTGCCGATGACGCATCTGCACGCGGGCGACGCCGTCGTGGCCTTCAGCCGCCGCGACGTGCTGATGCTGCGCGACCAGATCGCCCAGGGCGGGCATGCCGTCAGCGTCATCTACGGCGCGCTGCCGCCCGAGGTGCGCCGCCGCGAGGCCGAGCGCTTCGCCGTCGGCGCCAGCGACGTGCTGGTGGCCACCGACGCCATCGGCATGGGCCTGAACCTGCCGATCCGCCGCGTGCTGTTCTCGACGCTGGAGAAGTTCGACGGCGTCGGCGACCGCGAACTCAGCGTCAGCGAGGTGCATCAGATCGCCGGCCGCGCGGGCCGCTACGGCATGCACGACGAGGGCTTCGTCAGCGTGCTCAAGGAAGCCGAGGCCGACGCGATGAAGACGCTGCGCGCGCTGCTGCCCAAGGAGCCGCGTGCGCCGCGCGACTTCAAGGCGCCCGTGGCGCCCAACTGGCGCCATGTGCAGACCATCTCGCAGCGCATGGGCGTCAACAAGCTCTACGCGGTGCTGAGCATCTTCATGCAGCAGCTCCGCCTGGACGACGCGCACTTCGCCGTCGCCGAACTGGAGCAGATGCTGGCGCTGGCCGAGATGCTGGACCGCAACGCCGCCGCGCTGCCCTTGCAGGAGCGCTTCCGCTACGCGCAGGCACCGGTGGACGCGCGGCTGCCGATGCTGCTGGAGCAGTACGAGAGCTGGGCGACGAATCACGCCCGCACCGGCCAGGCCGGCGCCCCGCAGTTCCTGGACGAGTTCGACCAGCACGGCCGGCTGGACCGCATGGAGCAGGCGCTGCGCATCTGCACGCTCTGGCTGTGGCTGGACCTGCGCTTCCCCGGCGTCTACGGCCACGTCGAGGAAGTCATCGACCTGCGCGGCCGGCTCAACGACGGCATCGAGCGGCAGTTGAAGGGCAAGAAGGCGCTGTGGCAGCGGCGGGGGCGCTGAGCGAGCGCTTCAACTCGCCAGCAACTGCCGCGCCCACGGTTCGGCCCATGACCTGCGTCACCCGCGGGCGACTGCGCATTGCCAGCGCCGCCGCGGGCAGGGACAGTCCCGGCTTTCCGCATTTCCCCGGGTGAGCCCTTGACTGCCATTTCCACCGCCGCGAGCGACCTGCGCGCCCGCCATGACCGTGCCTTCCTCGGCCACCCCGCCGGCCTCGGCTGGCTGTCCTTCTGCGAGCTGTGGGAGCGCTTCTCCTACTACGGCATGCAGGCCTTGCTGGTGCTCTATCTGAGCAACTACCTCTTCCTGCCCCACCAGATCGGCCAGGTCGCCGGCATGGACGCGCTGCGCCACGCGATCGAGAACGTCACCGGCCCGCGCTCGACGCAGCAGCTCGCCTCGGCCGTGTTCGGCCTCTACGTCGGCCTCGTCTACCTGACGCCCATCTTCGGCGGCCTGCTGGCCGACCGCTGGCTGGGCCGCACCAAGACGGTCGTCATCGGCGCGCTGCTGATGGCGGCCGGCCATTTCCTGATGGCCTTCGAGACGGCGCTGCTGCCCGCGCTGGGCTGCCTGCTGCTGGGCGTCGGCTGCTTCAAGGGCAATATCGCCGCCCAGGTGGGCGACCTCTATGCGCCGGGCGACAAGCGCCGCGCCAGCGCCTTCCAGATCTTCATGCTGGCCGTGCAGATCGCCGTCATCGCCGCGCCCATCGTCTGCGGCACGCTGGGCGAGAAGGTCGGCTGGCACTGGGGCTTCGGCTCGGCCGGCGTGGGCATGCTGATCGGCCTCGTCGTCTACCTGGCCGGCCGGCGCTGGCTGCCGCCGGAGCCGGTGCGCGGGGAGGCCCAGGCCGGCGCCCCGGCCCGGCCGCCGCTGGGCCGGCGCGGTGCCGCGCGCGTGGCGCTGCTGGTGCTGATCCTGCCGATCCTGATGCTCTCCATCGTCGGCAACCAGCAATACAACAACGGCTTCCCGCTGTGGTCGCAGCAGCATATGGACATGGTGGTCGCCGGCTTCACCGTGCCGGTGACCTGGCTGCAGGCCGTGGACGCGCTGCTCAGCACCTCGACGATGCTGGCCTCGCTGGCCTTCTGGCGCTGGTGGGCCAGCCGCCGCCGCGAGCCCGACGAGATCACCAAGATGGCCCTGGGCTGTTTCGTCGCGGCCGGCGCCCCGGCGCTGCTGATGATCCCGGCGCTGGGCATCGAGAGCGGCGGCGCGCGCATCAGCATCCTGTGGTCCTTCGCCTATGCGCTGGTCAACAACATCGGCTTCGCCAACATCATGCCGGTGGGCCTGGCGCTGTACTCGCGCGCCGCGCCGCGCGGCCTGCAGGGCCTGATGCTGGGCATCTACTACCTGCACCTGTTCTTCGGCAACAGCTTCGTCGGCTGGCTGGCCGGCCTGCTGGAAACCATGCCGGGCTCGCGCTTCTGGGCGCTGCACGCGGTGCTGGTGGTGGCGGCCGGCGTGGGGCTGCTGGCGGTCAAGCTGGTGTTCGGCCGCGTGCTGGCGCCGGACGAGGAGCCGGCGGCGTCATGAGGTGAGGGGCGCGATCTCGTATCACGGGTGTTCAGGCGGGGGCCAGGGCGTCCACCACGACACGGCCGTCCAGCAGGCGCAGCGTCCGCGACGCCTGGGCCGCGTGTTCGGGCGAATGCGTGACCATGACCAGGGTCGTGCCCTCGGCGTTCAGCTCGCGCAGGATGCGCATGACCTCGGCGCCGTGCGCGCTGTCGAGGTTGCCGGTCGGCTCGTCGGCCAGCAGCAGCGCGGGCCGGGCCGCGATGGCGCGGGCGATGGCCACGCGCTGCTGCTGGCCGCCGCTCAGCTGGCTGGGCCGGTGGCCGGCGCGGTGGGCCAGGCCCAGGCGCTCCATCACCTCGGCGACGCGCGCGCGGCGGGCGCGGGCGGGCAGGCCGCCGTAGTCCAGCGCCAGCGCGATGTTCTCGGCCACGTTCAGGTCGTCGATCAGGTTGAAGCTCTGGAACACGAAGCCGATGCGGCCGCGCCGCAGCGTGTTGAGCCGTGCCTCGGGCCAGCCGGCCACGTCTTGGCCGTCGAACCAGTACTCGCCGCCGGACGGCGCATCCAGCAGGCCGAGGATGCCCAGCAGCGTGGACTTGCCGCAGCCCGAGGGCCCGGTGACGGCGAGGTATTCGCCGGCCTCGATGTCGAGGTCGATGCGGTCGAGCGCCGTGGTCTCGACGTCGCCGCCGCGGAAGGTCTTGCTGAGGTGGCGGAGTTGGAACATCAGTCGATCCGTAAGGTGGATGCGCCCGCAAAGGCGCGGTAGGGGGAGACGACGACCCGCTCGCCCGCGCGCAGGCCGCCGAGCACCTCGACGGCGCCGTCGGCGCGGCGGCCGAGCTGCAGCGGGCGGCGCCGGGCCTGGCGGCCGTCGGCGTCGAGCACGAAGGCCCAGGCGCCGCCGGTGTCGGCGTAGAAGCCCGCGTCGGGCAGCAGCAGCGCGGGCGTGGGCGCGCCCAGCGTCAGGCGCACGTCCAGGCCCTGGCCGGCCTGCAGCGGCGGCGGCTCGGCGTCGAAGTCCAGTTCGACGCCGAAGCGGCCCTCGCGCACCTGCGGGTCGATGCGTGCGACGTGCAGCGCATGCTCGCGCCCCGCGTGCAGCAGCGTGGCGGGCCCGCCCTCGCGCACGCGGCCAAGGTGGAATTCGTCCAGCCGCAGCGCCAGCTTGAAGCGGCCCAGGCTGTCCAGCCGCGCGATGCGCTGGCCGCCGCGCACGCTCTCGCCCACCTGCAAGCTCAGGCCGGTGACGCGGCCGGCCACCGGCGCGCGCAGGGCCAGGCCCTCGCTGGCGGCGCGCATCGCGGCGAGGCGCTGTTCCAGGTCGGTGACGGCGCGCTGCATGGCGCGCACGGACTGTTCGCGCGTCGCCAGTTCCTCGCGGCCGTCGGCCTGCTGCTGGCTGAACAGGCGCTCGGCCAGGGCGAGGCGGTCGGCCGAGTCTTCCAGCGCGGCGGGCGACAGAAAGCCCTGCGCGGCCAGTTCACGCTCGCGCCGGTGCAGGCGGCGCACGCGTTCCAGCTCGAAGCCGGCCTGCGTCAGCTCGCGGCGCTGCGCCGCCTGCGCCTGCACGAGGCCGGCGCGGAAGGTGGCGAGGTTGGCGAGCTGCTGCGCCGCCTCGCTGGAGCGCGCCATCAGCTCCTGCGCGCGCTGGCTGCTGGCCAGCACGACGAGCAACTGCCCGGCCGCGACCACGGCGCCGTCGCGCACCAGCACCTGCTCGACGCGGCCGTCCTCGCTCGCGTCGAGCAGCACGGACTGCAACGGCAGCGCCGTCGCGCGGCCGGCCACCACGTCGCGGAAGGGGCCGGTCGCGGCGGTGGCGATCTCCACGTCCGCCCGCGCCACCGGCACGCCGCGCGGCCAGCCCTGCACGAGGGCCGCCGCCGCTGCCAGCACGGCAGCGGCCAGCAGCCAGCGCCAACGCCGCGCGGGTCGCGCCACGCGGCGATCCATCGCGGCGCCGGAGTGCGGCACCGCCGTCATTGCCGCACCCTTCGCGCTGCGCGCTGTCCCGCCAGGCGGGAGCGAGCTTGCTTGGGGCGGCCCGGCGCGGCGCTCATCCGCGCAAGGCCTGTAGCGGCCGCAAGGCAAGCGCCGCACGCAGATGCCGCGCGACGGCCAGCGTCGTCGCCACGGCCAGCAGCGCGGCGGCGGCCAGCAGCACCCACAGCGAGAACGGCCCCACCGGCGCGCGCTCGACGAAGTCCGCCAAGTAGCGCTGCGACAGCCACGCGGCCGCCGGCAGCGCCAGCGCGCAGGCCACGCCAAGCACGGCCGCGAACTCGCGCAGCAGCAGGCCCGCCACCGCGCCCGGGCCGGCGCCGTGCAGCTTGCGCAGCACGATCTCGCGCTCGCGCCGCCGCAGCGTGTAGGCGGCCAGCGCATAGATGCCCACGGCCGCCAGGCCCAGGGCCAGCAGGCCGGCGATGCCGATCAGGCGACCGAGGCGCGCGTCGTCGGCCACCTGCTGCTGCAGCAGGTCGCGCGCCGGCAGGGCGTCCAGTTGCACGTCGGGGAAGTGCTCGCGCACCAGGGCCGTGAGCCGGCGCCGCGTCGCCTGCGGGTCGCGGCTGTGGGCGGCGATCACGCCCGCCGCGCGCTCGGCCACCGGCCGGATCGCATGCGGCTGGGCCGGGCTGCGCGGGCCTTCCAGGCGGATGTCGTCGATGACGGCCACCACCATGCCCGGCCGGCCGCCGTCGATGCTGGCGGGCGTGCCCAGCGTCTGGCCGATGGCCGCCTCGGGGCTGGCGAAGCCCAGCGCGCGCACCGCGCGGCGGTCCAGCACCAGGGCGCCCTGCGCCGCTTCCGCCACATGGTCGGCCGACAGCCGGCCGGCGACGAGGCGCATGCCCCAGGTCTGCAAATAGCCCGGCGTGAAGTCCACCCCCGTGCGCAGGCTCACCGGCGCGCCGCCGGGGCGGCGGAACTCGCCGTACCAGCTCGAAAAATCGCGCCCCGGCACATCGTCGGCCGCGGCGGCGGCGATCACCTCGGGCCCCTCGCGCAGGCGCGCCAGCAGCGCCGCCGTCTGCGCGGGGGCGCACCACCAGGGCAGGTCGATGGCGACGCGGTCGCGCAGCTCGAAGCCGCGCGGCAACTCGCCCGCATGCTCGGCCTGCCACAGCACCGTCAGCGCCAGCGCCGCGAACAGCGCGGCGGCGCCGAACTGCGCCGTCGTCAGCAGCCGGCGCAGCCAGCGGCCGGCCGCGCCCTCGCTGTGGCTGCGGCCGGCCAGGGACTCGGCCGGCCGCACGCGCAGCGCGATGGCCGTCAGCGGCAGCGCGCTCAAGGCGGCGATGGCGACGCACAGCAGGCCCGTCAGCGCCAGCAGGCCGGCGCTCAACACCGGCGCGTGGAACTGGCGCTGCAGCAGCACCTCGGCGGCCGGCGTGGCCCACCAGGCCAGCAGCAGGCCGGCCGCGCCCGCGAGGCCGGCCACGGCCAGCGCCTCGGCGAAGAACTGCGCCGCCAACTGCCCCGCGCCCGCGCCCAGGGATTTGCGCAGCCCGATCTCGCGCTGCCGCCGCAGCGTGCGCACGCTCCACAGGTTGACGAAGTTGATGACGGCCAGCGCCAGCACGCCCGCCGCCGCCGCCGCGAGGCTGCCCAGTTGCAGCCGCCGCTGCGGGCTGCCGGCGCCGTGCAGGCCGATGTCGGCCAGCGGCAGCGCGCGCAGATGGGCCGCCTTGCCCCCGCCCTTGAGGAAGTCCATCGGGAAGCCGGGCGGCAGCGGCTGCTGGTCCATCAGGTGCTGCGCGAGCCCGCCCAGCTGTTGCGGCGTGGCGCCGGGCCGCAGGCGGGCGAACAGCCGGCCGTTGGCGAGATGCCAGGTGTCCGACAGCGCCAGATAGGCCCGGGCCGGCGGCGCGTGGAAGCCGGCGATGGCGTCGAACACCAGCGTGCCGTTGAGGTTGGGCGTGGGCAGCACGGCCTTCACGGTCAGTGCGAACTGGCCGCCAGGGCCGCCGTCCGGCATCGGCGGCAGCGCGACCGTGAAACTGCGCCCCAGCGCCTGCGCGGTGCCGAACAGCTTCTCGGCGGCTTGCGCCGTCAGCGCAATGCCCTCGGGCGTGCCCAGCGCCGCCGCCAGGTCGCCCGCGAGCGGGCGCAGGCCGAGCAGGGTCTGCAACTCGGCGTCGGCCAGCGCGATGTCCAGCCGCGTGCTGCGCGGGCCCTGCTGCGCCGGCAGCTGCGTGAACAGCACGCGGCTCATCGCCTCGACCGGCGCGCCGTTGGCCAGCAGTTCGCGGTGCAGGGGCACGGTGGGCACGCCGCTGATCCATTCCGCCGTGATGCCGCCCGGCCCGCGCGCCTGGAACTCGAAGGCGACGAGGCGCTCGCCGCCGGGCAGCTCGCCATCGGGCCAGAGCGTGTCCTGCAGGCAACTGGCCGTCAGCAGGGTCAGCGCCAGACCCAGGGCCAGGCCGGCGACGACGAGGGCGGCCGGGCCGGGTTCGGCGCGAAGCTGGCGCCACGCGCCGCGCCAGAGGGTGGATGTGGAGAAGCTCATGAGCCGGGATGTTGCAAAAGCCGGGCCAGCATGCCTGCCCAGGGGCGGGATGGCGGCGGTGTCCGGAAGCGGACGGCGCGACTGTCCGCTTCCGGACACCCGCTTCCACGGCGCGCAGTCGCCGCCTACAGTCGCGCCCGCCATGAGCATCCTGATCCTCGACGACGACCCCGACGTGGCCCTGGCCGCGCGCCTCGCGCTGCGCCGGCTCGCGCCCGTGGCCGTGCGGCACGCGCCCGCCGAACTGGCCGCCGCGCTGGACGAGATCGCGCCGGACGTACTGCTGCTGGACATGAACTTCACCCCCGGCGCCAGCGACGGCGCGGCCGGGCTGGCGCTGCTGCGCGAGGTCGTCGCGCGGCAAGGCAAGGTTCCGCCGCCCGCCGTCGTCGTCATGACGGCCTATGCCGAGGTGGAACTGGCCGTGCAGGCGCTCAAGGCCGGCGCGGCGGACTTCATCACCAAGCCCTGGGCCAATGAGCGCCTCGTCGCCTGCGTGCAGGCCGCGCTCGCCCGCCGCGCACCGGCGCCTGCGGTGGGCGAGCTGCTGGGCGAATCCGCCGCGATGCAGTCGCTGCGCGCGCAGATCGCGCAGGTGGCGCTGAGCGAGGCCAGCGTGCTGATCCTGGGCGAGAACGGCGTCGGCAAGGAACTGGTGGCGCGCGCGCTGCACCGCGCCTCGCCGCGCGCCGCCGGCCCGCTGCTGGCCGTGGACATGGGCGCGCTGCCCGAGGCCCTGGTGGAGAGCGAACTCTTCGGCCACCGGCGCGGCAGCTTCACCGATGCGCGCGAGTCGCGGCCCGGGCGCTTCGTCGCGGCGGCGGGCGGCACGCTCTTTCTCGACGAGATCGGCAATCTGCCGCTGCCCCAGCAGGCCAAGCTGCTCGCCGCGCTGGAACGCCGCGAGGTGACGCCGCTGGGCAGCGACAGAGCCGTGCCGGTGGACGTGCGCATCGTCGCCGCCACCAATGCGCCCGAGGCCGAACTCTTCGACGCGCGGCGCTTCCGGCCCGATTTGCTCTACCGCCTCAACACCGTCGTGCTGCGCGTGCCGCCGCTGCGCGAACGCGGCGCGGGCGACGTGGCGCTGCTGCTGCGGCACTACCTCGCGCAGTTTGCCAACCGCCATGTCGAGCTGACGCCCGATGCGCTCGCTTGCCTCTGCGCTTACCGCTGGCCCGGCAATGTGCGCGAACTGCGCCAGGCTTGCGAGCGCGCGATGCTGCTGGCGCGCGGGCCGGTGCTGGGCTTTGCGGACTTCGGCCTGCCGGAAGCCGCCGCGCCCGAGCCCGAGCGCGCTTCCGGCCTCGACCTGGCCCAGCGCGAACGCGAGGCCGTGCAGGCCGCGCTGGCCCAGGCCGGCGGCAATATCAGCCGGGCCGCGCGCCTGCTGGGCCTCAGCCGCGCGGCGCTCTACCGCCGGCTGGACAAGCATGGCCTTTGAGCGCCTGCGCGCCGCCGCCGCCGCGCTGCTGCTCGCGGCGAGCGCGGCCGGCGCCGTCGCGTGGCTGGGCTCGCCGCGCCTGCTCGCCGCCTGTGCGCTGGCGGGCCTCGTCGCCGCCGCCGTCGGCTGGGCTGCGCTGGGCCGCCTCGCCCAGCGGCCCGTGCCGCCACCGCCCGAACCGCCGCCCGCGCCCCGGCCCGATCTGGACGCGGCCCTGGAACACGCGCCGCTGGCGCTGTGGCGCCTGACGGCCAACAGCCCGCCGCTGGCGCTCAATGCCGCCGCGCGCCGCCTGATCGCGCCGGGCCGGGCCGCCGAGCCCGCTGCCCTGCTCGCGCTGCTGGACGCCGCGCCCGGCCGGCGCGTCGTCACCCTGCCCACCGAACACGGCCAGGAGCGCGCCGTGCTCGCCGTCGCCGCGCTGACCGTGCAGGGCCAGCCCTGGCGGCTGGCAGCGCTGGCGCCCATCGAGTCGGAACTGGAAACCGAGACCCTCGCCGCCTGGCGCCAGCTCGTGCAGGTGCTGACGCACGAGATCATGAATTCGCTGACCCCCATCGCCTCGCTCGCCGCCAGCGCGCCGGCCCTGCTGGCGGCCGGCGAGCACGCCGAGCTGCAGGCCGCGCTCGCGGCGCTGGCGCGGCGGGCGGCGCATCTGCAGGGCTTCGTCCAGCGCTACCGCAGCGTCAGCCAGCCGCCCGCGCCGACGCTGGCCGACACGCCCCTCGCGCCGCTGCTGCGGGCCGTGCAGCGCCTGCTGGCGCCGGCCTGGGAAGCGGCCGGCGGCGCCGTGGAACTGGCCGTCGAGCCCGAAACCTTGACGCTGCGCACCGACGCGGCCCAGTTGGAGCAGGTGCTCATCAACCTCGCGCAGAACGCGCTGCAAGCCTGCGCCGGCCGCCCGGCGCCGCGCCTGCGCATCGAGGCCCGGCTGAGCCGCGGCGCACGCCTGCGGCTGACCGTGGCCGACAACGGCCCCGGCGTCCCGCCCGGGCTGGAAGGACGCATCTTCACGCCCTTCTTCAGCACCCGCGAAGGCGGCAGCGGCCTGGGCCTCGCCGTCGTGCGCCAGTTGGTCCACGGCCTCGGCGGCACCGTCCGCCACGCGCGGCGGCCGGGCGGCGGCGCCTGCTTCGTGCTGACCTTTTGAGCCGGGGCTTGCGGCTTTCCTCGATGGTGCGCCCCCGGGCCGGGTGTTAGGCTGCCCGCAGCTACACCCCGGGGATGGAGATGTTTCACGAGTTGCAGGAATTGCTGGGCGCCTATCTGATGCCGGTGCTGATTGCGATACCGCTGGCCATCATCGTGCTCATCGCCGCCTTCAAGCGTGACGACTACCGGCCGGTGCGCGACGAGGGCCCCGCGCCGCTGCCGCCCGGCGGCCTGCCGCGTGCGGCGGGGCCGGTGGTGCTGCCGCCGCTGCCCTTGTCGCCCAATGCCCAGGCTCATGCCGGGCCGTCGATGGCCAGCCCCTTCGTCACCGCGCCCACGCCGATGCAGCCGCAGGCGCCGGCTCCCGTCGTGCCCGCGGTTCCCGAGGGGCCGCCCATGGTGCTGGTGGCCGACGACTCCGCCGTCGTGCGCACCAAGCTCAAGCGCCTGCTGGAAGGCGCGGGCTTCACGGTCGTGCAGGTCAATGACGGCAACGAGGCCCTGGCCCAACTGGAAGACAAGCCCGCCATCGCCGTGCTCATCACCGACCTGGAAATGCCCAACAAGGACGGCTTCGAGCTGATCGCCGATGTGCATGGCAGCCTCGCCACCGAGGACCTGCCCGTCATCGCCATCACCGGCCACGACGAACTGCATGGCCGCGTCGGCCAGATCGAGGGTGTCTACGGCATCTTCAAGAAGCCCTGGAACGACCGCGAACTGCTCAAGCGCGTGGAGTCCCTGGTCCATCTCCGTGCCGCCGCGAGCAAGCGCGGCCGGCGCGTCGGCGACCTGCACCCCTGAGCCTCCCGCCCGGGGGCGGCGCGCGACAATCCGGCGCATGTCCCTTTCCGTCTTGCACTGCGCCTCGGCCGGCTTCGAGTCGGCCTGCCGCATCCCCGCCCTGCCCGCCGCGCACCGCAGCCATGGCCTGCATGGCCACAGCTATTTCGCCACCGTGCGCGCGGCCCTGCCTCATGGCCATGAGGGCTGGGCGCCCTTCCCCGGCGGCGAGGTGGAGGCGTTGCGCGCCCGCATGGCCGAGGCCGTCGCGCCGCTCGACCACGCGCTGCTGAACGACCACCTCGCCGAGCCGACCGACGAGAACCTCGCGCGCTGGCTGCGCGCGCGCCTCGATGTGCCCGACATCGTGCAGATCGGCGTGCAGAGCACCACGCACAGCGGCGTGGACCTCGACGGCGCCGGCCATGCGCATGTGTGGCGCCGCTACCGCTTCCAGGCCGCGCACCAGCTACCCAACGTGCCTGCCGGCCACCAGTGCGGGCGCATGCACGGCCATGGCTTCGAGGTGATCCTGCATGCCAATGCCGACCTCGGCGGGCGCGACCTCGCCATCGACTACGACCGCCTCGACGACGCCTGGGCGCCGCTGCATTTCGCGCTGAACTACCGCTGCCTGAACGACATCGACGGCCTCGCCAACCCGACCAGCGAGCACCTCTCGGCCTGGCTGTGGGCGCGGCTCAAGCCGGTGCTGCCCGAACTGAGCTGGGTGACCGTCTACGAGACCGGTTCCAGCGGCGCCAATTTCAACGGCCAGCACTACCGCATCTGGAAGGAGATGACGCTCGACAGCGCCGTCAGGCTGCGCCACGCGCCGGCCGGCCATCCGCTGGCCGGCACGCATGGCCACACCTTCACGCTGCGCCTGCATCTGGCCGCACCGCTGGACGCGGTGATGGGCTGGACGGTGGACTTCGGCGACGTGAAGGCGCTGTTCAACCCGATCTTCAAGCGGCTGGACCATCACCCGCTGTTCGAGATCGCCAACTTGCCGGACGGCGACGCCGCCAGCCTCGCCGCCTGGGTGCTGCGCGAGGGCGGCGCCGTGCTGCCGCAGATCGACCGCGTGGACCTCTACGAGACGCGCGGCTCGGGCGCCATCGTCAGCCGGGCGGATTCGGAAGAGTTGATTCCGGTATGACCTATTCCGTCAAAGAACTCTTCTACACATTGCAGGGCGAGGGCGCCCAGGCCGGCCGCGCGGCGGTGTTCTGCCGCTTCGCCGGCTGCAACCTCTGGACGGGCCGCGAACAGGATCGCGCGGCGGCGATCTGCACCTTCTGCGACACGGATTTCGTCGGCACGAATGGCGAGGGCGGCGGCAAGTTCGCCACGGCCGAGGCGCTGGCGGACACCATCGCCAAGGCTTGGCCACGCAGCGCCGAAGGCGATGCTTCTCATGACCGCGGGCGGCCCTACGTCGTCTGCACCGGCGGCGAGCCGCTGCTGCAACTGGACGCGCCGCTGATCGACGCGCTGCATGCGCGCGGCTTCGAGGTCGCCGTCGAGACCAATGGCACGCAGCCGGCGCCGCCGGGGCTGGACTGGATCTGCGTCAGCCCCAAGGCCGACGCGCCGCTGCTGTTGACGGCGGGCCATGAACTCAAGCTCGTCTACCCGCAGCCGCTGGCGCCGCCCGAGCGCTTCGCGGCGCTGGACTTCCGGCACTTCTTCCTGCAACCGATGGACTCGCCGCTGCAGCGCGAGCACACCCGCGCGGCCGTGGCCTACTGCATGGCGCATCCGCAGTGGCGGCTGTCGGTGCAGATGCACAAGGTGGTGGGGATTGCTTGAGCGGCTCGCGCCGCGCTCCCTTGACCCGCTGGCGCCGCGCGGAACTGGCGCTTGCAGCCACGCTGCTCGCCGCGCTCGCGCTTGATTTCGCCTTCCCGCTGCCCCGCATCACCGCCGACGCCGCCACGCTGACCGTGCTGGCCGCTGACGGCACGCCGCTGCGCAGCTGGCCCGGCGACGACGGTGCGCAGCGCCAGCCGACCACGCCCGAGGCCGTGTCGCCGGCCTATGTCGAGGCCCTGCTGCATTACGAGGACCGCTGGTTCCGCTGGCACCCGGGCGTCAACCCGGTGGCGCTGGCGCGCGCGGGCTGGCAGTGGGCGCGGCATGGGCGCATCGTCTCGGGCGGCTCGACGCTGAGCATGCAGGTCGCCCGCCTCGTGGACGAAAAGGCGGCCGGGCGCAGCGTGCCCGCCAAGCTGCGCCAGATCGCCCGCGCGCTGCAACTGGAGCTGCATGCCAGCAAGCGCGAGATCCTGTCCCTCTACCTCAACCTCGCGCCGATGGGCGGGCCGCTGCAAGGCGTGGAGACGGCCGCGCGCGCCTACCTGGGCAAAGGCGCGGCGGACCTCTCCAAGGCCGAGGCGGCGCTGCTCGTCGCGCTGCCGCAGTCGCCCTCGCGGCTGCGGCCCGACCGCGCGGCGGCGGCCGCCCAGGCCGCGCGCGACAAGGTGCTGGCGCGCATGCAGACCCTGGGCGTGTGGAGCGCCGCCGACGTGGCCGACGCGAAGTTGGAGCGCGTCTTCGCCCCGCCGCTGCGCGCGCGCTGGCTGGCGCCGCTGGCGGCCGAGCGCCTGCGTCAGCAGGCGCGGCGCGAGGGGCGCACGGACAGCGTCATCCGCACCACGCTCGACGCCGGCCTGCAGGCCCGCCTCGAACAACTGCTGAGCGACCGCCTCAATGGTCTGCCCGAGGCCGTGTCGCTGGCGGCCCTCGTCGTGGACAACCGCACGCTCGCCGTGCGCGGCTACGCCGGCTCGGCCGACTTCACCGACGCGCGGCGCGGCGCCCATGTGGACATGGTGCGCGCGCCGCGCTCGCCGGGCTCGACGCTCAAGCCCTTCCTCTACGCGATGGCGCTGGACGAAGGGCTCATCCATTCCGAAAGCCTGCTCATCGACGCGCCGCAGAACTTCGGCGGCTATGCGCCGGGCAATTTCCAGGCCGATTTCGCCGGGCCGGTCAGCGTGAGCGAAGCCTTGCAGCGCTCGCTCAACGTGCCCGCCGTGGACCTGCTGGACCGCCTCGGCCCCGAGCGCTTCGCCGGCCGGCTGCGCCACGCCGGCCTGCGCCTGCGCATGTCGGCCGACGCGGCGCCCAACCTCAGCCTCATCCTCGGCGGCGCCGGCACGACGCTGGAAGCACTCGTCGGCGCCTACACCGCGCTGGCGCGCGGCGGCATCGCGGCCCGGCCTCGCCTGACGCCCGACGCGCCGCTGCAAGAGGCGCGGCTGATGAGCGAGGGCGCGGCCTTCATCGTCCGCGAGATCCTGGAAAACGGCGGCCGGCCCGGCAGCCCCTTCCGCGAAAGCGCGCAGCGCGTCGCCTGGAAGACCGGCACGTCCTTCGGCTTCCGCGACGCCTGGGCGCTGGGCGTGACCGACCGCTACAGCTTCGGCGTCTGGATCGGCCGCCCGGACGGCACGCCCAACCCCGGCCACTTCGGCGCCAACACGGCCGCGCCCCTGCTGCGCGACCTGGCCGCCGCGCTCGGGCCGGACGGCGACCGCCAGCAACTCGCGCCGCGCCGCCGCCCGGCCAGCGTCGCGGCCGTGCCCATCTGCTGGCCGCTGGGCGTGGCGGCAGCGGCCACGCCGCCCGGCCTCTGCCTGCAAGCCCGCAGCGCCTGGACGCTGGACGGCGCCGTGCCGCCCACCCTGCCCGACCGCCTGCGCCCCGGGCCGCTGGCCGAGCCCGTCTGGGTGGCGACGGGCCAGCGCGTGCAGCCCGGCTGCGCGCCCGAAGCCGAGCGCCACGACGCCGTGCGCTGGCCGGCCCTGCTCGACCCCTTCCTCGGCGCCGAACAGCAGCATCCGCTGGAACGCCTGCCCTGGCGGCCCGGCTGCGCGCCGCGCGAGCCGGCAGGCGGCCGGCTGCGCGTCGTCGGCCTGGAACCCGGCACCGTGCTGCGCCCCACGCCGGGCCGGCGCGAGGTCGTGCTCAGGCTGCAGGCCATCGGCGCGCAGCAGGGCAGCACCTGGCTGCTGGACGGTCAGTGGCTGGCCAGCGGCGCCACGGCCACGCTGCGCCTCGAACAGGCCGGCGTACACCGGCTCACCGTCATGGACGGGCGGGGCCGCTGGGCGCGCGTCGAGTTCCAGATGGCAGGGACGGCAGGGATGGCACCATAGGGCGCATGGACACCCTGCAAACGCTGGAGCAGCGCATCACCGAGCTGGAAATCAAGGCCAGCTTCGCCGAGGACATGGTCGAGCAACTCAACCAGGTCATCGTGCGCCAGCAGGCGCAGATCGACCGGCTGATCCGCGAGTTGGTCGAGCTGCGTGATCGGGCTGCAGAGCCGGGCGCGGCGCGCTCGCTGCGGGACGAACTGCCACCCCACTACTGACGACCGGGGACAATGGCGGCTGAATGAATCCGCCCCTGCACCACCCCGAAGCCACCGACGCGCAGCGCGTCCTCGCCGAAGTCTTCGGCTACACCGCCTTCCGCGGCCAGCAGGCCGAGATCGTCGAGCAGGTCGCCGCCGGCGGCGATGCGCTGGTGCTGATGCCCACGGGCGGCGGCAAGAGCCTGTGCTATCAGGTCCCCGCCATCCTGCGCCACACGCGCGGCCAGGGCGTGGCCGTGGTCGTGAGCCCGCTGATCGCGCTGATGCACGACCAGGTCGGCGCGCTGGAAGAAGCCGGCGTGCATGCCGCCTTCCTGAACTCCAGCCAGACCGGCGAGGAAGCCAGCCGCATCGAGCGCGAGATGATGAGCGGGCGGCTGACGCTGCTCTACGCCGCGCCCGAACGGCTGACGACGCCGCGCTTCCTCGCGCAGCTCGGCAGCCTGCACGAGCGCGGCCTGCTGTCGATGTTCGCCATCGACGAGGCGCACTGCGTCAGCCAGTGGGGCCACGACTTCCGCTCGGAGTACCTTCAGCTCAGCCTGCTGCACGAGCGCTTCCCCGACGTGCCGCGCATCGCGCTGACGGCCACCGCCGACGAGCTGACCCGCGCCGACATCATCGAGCGCCTGCAACTGCAGGACGCGCGCGTCTTCATCAGCAGCTTCGACCGGCCCAATATCCGCTACCTCATCGTCGAGAAGAACGCCTCGCCGCGCGAGCAGCTGCTGCGCTTCGTGCGCGACGAGCACGAGGGCGAGGCAGGCGTCGTCTACTGCCAGAGCCGCAAGAAGGTCGAGGAAACGGCCGAGTGGCTGAAGAGCGAGGGCCTGAACGCGCTGCCCTATCACGCGGGCCTCGATGCCGACGTGCGCCGCCGCCACCAGGACCGTTTTCTGCGCGAGGACGGCCTCGTCATGGTCGCCACCATCGCCTTCGGCATGGGCATCGACAAGCCCGACGTGCGCTTCGTCGCCCACCTCGACCTGCCCAAGAACATCGAGGCCTATTACCAGGAAACGGGCCGCGCCGGCCGCGACGGCGCGCCCGCCGAGGCCTGGATGACCTACGGCCTGGCCGACGTGGTCAACCAGCGCCGCATGATCGACGAGAGCCCGGCGGACGAGACCTTCAAGCAGGGCCAGCGCGGCAAGCTGGACGCGCTCTTGGCCCTGGCCGAGGCGACCGACTGCCGGCGCGTGCGCCTGCTGCATTACTTCGGTGAAGACAGCCAGCCTTGCGGCAACTGCGACAACTGCCTGAACCCTCCCCGCACCTGGGACGCGACCGAGGCGGCGCGCAAGCTGCTCTCCTGCATCTACCGCTTCCACCAGCGCGGCGAGCGCTTCGGCGCCGGCCACCTGATCGACGTGCTGCGCGGCAAGGCGACGGACAAGACGCGCCAATACCACCACGACCAGCTCTCCACCTGGGCCTGCGGCGCCGACCTGTCCGAGCCGCAGTGGCGGGCCGTGCTGCGCCAGTTGATCGCGCTGGGCCATGTCGCCACCGAGGGCGAGTTCAACACCCTGGCCCTGCAGGACAGCGCCCGCGCCGTGCTCAAGGGCGAGGTGGAATTGCGGCTGCGCGAGGCCGAGGAGAAGAAGGCGCGCGCCAAGTCATCGCGTGGCGCGGCCAGGCCCAAGGCGGACCCGGCGCTGGGCCTGGACGCCGAGGCACAGGCGCGCTTCGATGCGCTGAAAGCCTGGCGGGCCGAGGTGGCCAAGGAACATGGCCTGCCGCCCTATGTGATCTTCCACAACACCGTGCTGGCCGAGATGGCCCGCGTGCTGCCGGGCGACCTCGCCGAGCTGGGCGAGATCAGCGGCGTCGGCGCGAAGAAGCTCGAAGCCTACGGCAGCGAGATTCTCCGCGTGTTGGGGCGTTAGCAGACGGCCGGCGCGACGCAGGCGCTGGCCACCTGGGTGCCGTCGCGGCGGCCTTCGATGACGACGCGGGGCAGTTTCTGCACCACAACGACCGTCTCCGGCGCGCGCTTGCCGCTGATGACGACGCGCTCCAGCTTCACGACCTCGGGCGTCTCGGCCGGGCCGGTGATGGTCAGCCAGGCGGCGCCGGTCAGCGCGAGCAGGGCGACGAGGGCGGCGGCGCCGAGGGCCTGCAGGCGGCTGGCGCGGGCGGTGGTGGTGCTGATGCGGTTCATGGCGGTGCTCTCGTGGCGTTGGACCGCAGTGTGTCCGTCCGGCCTCGCCCGGGCTCGGGGTTTGCGATGACTTGCGTGTCGGCGCGCATGAAGCGCCGCTGCCGCGGACGAGCGGCGCCGGATACTCGCCTTCCTTTCACGGCGACGGGAGCAAGACATGGCACGCGGCAACGACGTCCAACTCGGCGGCATCACCGACCTGGTGCTGCTGGCCGACATCAGGCCGGGCTTCGTCGATGCCCTCGAAGTGGTCAGCCACGTCGAGCGACTGCGCAAGGTGCTGCGCACGCTCAACGGCCTGCGCCTGGGCGCGCGCGAGTCCAGCGCGCCGGCCTCACCCTATACCGATATCGTCGCCCGCTGGCGCATCGTCCATTCCTTCCGCTGGGCCATCGTCGAGGGCCGGGGCGGCGCGCCCGACCGCCTGCTGCTGTGCGTCAACTTCGACGGCGGCTGGGAGCCCTATATGCGCGTCATCTGGGACCAGCTCGGCTCCACGCTGGACCTGATGCTCTGCCACACCGAGGGCTACCGGCTGTCCTGCGAGTGCAGCTTCGAGGCCTATTCGCGCTGGGTGCGCGAGCACGAGGTGTCGGCGGATTTCCTCTTCATCGAGTCCGGCCGCACCGTGGCCGACGCCGAGTACCTGGCCCTGCTGGAAGCCGCCCAGCGCGGCCATGCGGACGAACTCCAGGCCGACCGCCAGCGCGCGCCGTCCTCGGGCCAGGTGCGGCCCCTGCCCGACGGGCCCGAGGAACGCCTGGCGATGGCCGCGCGCGGCCTCGTGCCGCTGGCCGGCCTGTTCACGCTGCAGCGCTTCTTCCGCCTTGGCGCGCCCGACGGCGCCTGCCTGCTGCGCGCCGCGCAGGACGTGCTCTTCGAGCTGACCCAGCTCGGCACCGCCACGCAGTTCCCCTGGCCCGCGCCCGACACGGCGCCCGAGCGGCTCACGCCCGGCGAGCGTCTGCGGCTGCGCCACCACGAGATGCTGGCCTGGTTCGAGACGCCGCTGCCGCCCGCCGCACCGCCGCCCGCGCGCCTGGCGCTGGACCGCCGCCAGTTGCAGGCCGGCATGCTGGGCCGCCTGCCCGCCAACCGCGGCGCGCTGCTGCTGCTGCGCATCGAGCAGCCGGCCCGCGCGCTGGCCTGGCTGGCCACGGCGCCGGTCGAGGCCGAGGGCGGCCCCGCCACCCCACCGGGCCCGGACGGCCTCTGGCGCCAGCTCGCGCTGACGCTGGCCGGGCTGAAGGCGCTGGGCATCCCCGAGGCGCGGCTGGCGCGCTTCCCGCAGGCCTTCAAGGAAGGCATGGCCGCCCGCGCCGGCCTGCTGGGCGACGTGCGCCACAACCACCCCAGCCACTGGGCGCTGGCGCCCCACGTCAACGGGCGCGACCGGCTCGACCCGGCCAGCGCCCATCTGCTCGTGCAGGTCCGCTTCCACAACCCGGCCGGCGGCGAGGCGCCGACGGCCGAGGACGGCGAGCGCATCGCCGCCTTCGGCCGGCGCCTGACCGAGGGCACGGGCCTGGCGCTGCTGGCCGTCGAGCCGCTGCGCAGCAACACCGGCGAGCGGGAGAACTTCGGCTTCAAGGACGGCCTCAGCCAGCCCAGCCTGGACCCGGTCGGGCACCGCCACTGGGACGACCAGGTGCCCGAGGGCGAGATCGTGCAGGGCTTCGCCACGCTGCGCGACAAGGGCTGGCCCGTGCCCGAGCAGGCCGACCCGCTGCTGGACTGCGGCAGCTTCCTCGCCGTGCGCAAGCTGCGCCAGTACGGCGGCCGGCTGCACGAGTGCGTCGGCCGCGAGTCCCGCCGCCTCGGCCTGCCGCGCGAGCTGCTGCTGGCCAAGCTGATGGGCCGCCACCTCGACGGCCGGCCGCTCGCCGACGAGGCCGCCGGCAACGACTTCGACTACGAGCGCGACAAGCGCGGCTCGCGCTGCCCCTTCCATGCCCACATCCGCCGCGCCAACCCGCGCGACCAGGCGCCGGACTCCGCGCTGACGGGCCGCATGCCGCGCCTCCTGCGCCGCGGCATGAGCTATGGCCCGCCGCCGGACCGCCTCAAGCCCGATGACGCGGACGACCGCGGCCTCGTCTTCATGGCCTACAACGCCCACCCGGCCGAGCAGTTCGAGGTCGTGCAGCGCTGGATGGCTGGCGCCAACGCCAGCGGCGGCTACTCGGCGCAGAGCGACCCCTTCCTCGGCGTCGTGGACCCGGGCCAGGCCCGGCGCCTCTACCCCTTCGAGCATGCCGGCAAGCCCTACGAGATCGACCTCGGCGACCAGCCCTTCGTCACGCTGCAGTGGGGCGCCTATTTCTTCGTGCCTTCCATCCCGGCGCTGAAGGCCCTGCCCGGGCTCGCCGAACTGCCCCTGCCGCTGCCGGCGCCTACGCCCGTGCCGTTGCGGGCGCCCGACCCGGACGACTTCGCCGCCTGGCAGCGCTGGCTGGAAGACGGCAACAGCCGCGACGCCGCCTGGGCCTGGGTGCGCGCCCAGCCCGGCGGCGTCGCGCGCACGGCCTATGGCGTGCTCGTCGGCGCGCCGGAGCGCGTCTGCGAGGTGCTGCGCAACGCGGCCGCGCGCTATTCCAACAAGGGCTACGGCGAGCGCATGTGCGACTCCATCGGCGAGGGCTTCCTCGGCATGGACGACGACAACGGCCACCGCGAGCAGGCCCCCGAGGTCAACCTCGCGCTGGAACAGATCGGCGAGGCCGACGCCTTCCGCGCGGCCTACGCCATCGCCCGCCAGGGCCTTGCCGACCTCCAGCAGGAGGCCCGCGCGCTGCTGGCCGCCTTCCCGCCGGGCCAGAAGCCTGCCGGCATCCCGGCCGACACGCCGCTCGACCTGGAGCGCCTCAGCGAAGGCGTGCTGGCCGCGCTGTGCCGCCACTGGTTCGGCCTGCCGGACGGCCGCCTCGTCCGGGGCACGGAGGCGCTGCCTGCGGCCGGCCCCGAGCCGGCGCGCTGCCCGCGCGACCTGTTCAAGGTGTCGCGCCACGTCTTCGGGCCGCATCCGAGCGATCTCGCCAGCGACGCCGGCCGCGACGCCGGCCGGCGCTTCCTGGACGCCACCGCCACCTGGCTGCGGCAGACGCCGCGGGCGCAATGGCCGGCGCTGACGGAGAAGATCGTCGCCGCCGTCGAGGGCCTGCCCGGCGCGCCGGCCGACCTCGCCGCGCGCACGCTGGCCGGCGTCATGCTCGGCTTCCCGCCGACGACGCATGCCAATCTGCTGACCGTGCTGGGCGCCTGGGTGCAGACGCGCAAGCTGTGGGAGCTGCAGCCGCTCTGGCGCGAGGGCCCCGAGGCGCCGGACGACGCGCGGCGCTACACCGAGGCCGTCGCCCGCCTGCGCCCGGCGCTGGTGGCGACGCTCAACCAGCGCCCGACGCCCTTCCAGATCTGGCGCCGCGCGCTGGCCGGGCACCGCCTGGGCGGCGTCGAGGTGGCGGCCGGCGAGGTGCTGGTCGTCGGCCTGGGCGCGGCGACGCAGCAGGACCCGCTGCGCCACCACCTCGCCTTCGGCGGCGACCGCGCCGACCCCGAGGGCCCGCCGCCCCATGCCTGCCCGGGCTATGGCATGGGCATGGGCGTGATGCTGGGCGTCATCGCGGCGGTGCTGGACGCCGGCACGCTGCGCGCCACGGGGGCGGCGACGGTGGTGACGCTGGGGGTGTGAACTTCAGCCGGCGGGCATTCGGTCCAGGAAGCCCGTCATCCCCATCCGCTCGAACGCCGACCGCGCCTGCGCCAGCGCCGCCTGCCAGCCCTCATCCAGCCGCAGTTCGGCTTCGAGCAGCGCCGTGACGGCCGCCTCGTGGGCCGAATGGCGGCGCTCGCCGGCGCGGCGGGCCAGCGCCAGGTAGCGCCGCGCGCGCGCCGCGTCGCCCATGCGCGCGGCCAGGCGGGCGGCGGCGCGGTAGGCCATGGCGCCGCCGATCCAGTCCTGCCGGCGGCCGCGCAGCAGCGCCAGCGCGACATGGTGGCGCGCCGCGCCGGCATCGCCCTGGGTGGCCAGGATGTCGGCCAGCCAGCCGTGGTTGAAGCTGCTGTAGAGGCCGCCGCCGCGCGGCGCGAGCCAGGCGGTGGCGTCGAGGATGTGCTGGCGCGCGGCCGGGTCCTGCTGCTGCATCCAGGCGCCGTAGGCGCCGGCCGCATGGCCCATCGCGCAGGTGAACATGCTGCGCACCTGGGCGCCGACGCGGTGGGCCGCGGCCGCCGCCGCGCGGGCCTCGGCCCAGCGGCCCTGCCAGAGCAGCACGGCGGCGCGCCAGCCCTGGATGCTGGCCTCGACGGCATGGCCGCTGCCGTCGAAGGGCGCCAGCGCCTCGGCGAAGACCTCGTGCGCCTGCGCGAAATGGCCCTGGTCGCCCAGCACATAGGCGCGGCAGCACAGCGAGTAGGACAGGCCGATGCGGTTGGCGGCGCTCTTGCCCGCGCGCCCGCGCTGGCGCTCGATGGCCAGGCCGAGCATGGGCAGGGCGCTGGCGTAGTCGGCGGCGGCCTGCAACTGGCCGACGGTGCCGGGCAGTTGGGCGAGCAGCGCATGGTCGCCGCAGCGCTGCGCGGTGGCGACGGCGGCCTGGGCGTGGCGCAGGCTCTCGCGCGCCTCGCCGAGGGCGTAGCCGACGTAGGCCAGCCAGTAGCCGGTGCGGGCGACGAGGCCGGCATCGCCGTCGGCCTGGGCGAGGCGGGCGGCGTGGCGCAGCACGCGCAGATCGTCCTGCGAGGCGTCGAAGACGCAGGCCATGCCCAGGCGCTGGGCGATGCCGACCCAGCGGCGTTGGCGGGCAGCGTCATCGGGCAGGAATTCGAGCGCGGCGAGGGCGGCGCGGTATTGCTTCTTGGCGCGGTCCAGCGCCGAGGTGGCCAGGGCCTGGTCGCCCGCGGCTTCGGCGTGTTGGGCGGCGGCGGGCCAGTCGTTGGCGGCGGCGGCGTGGTAGGCGAGCTGTTCGTGCAGCACGGCCGCCGTGCCGCCGCGCGCGGCGAGTTCGGCGCTGATGCGGCGGTGCAGGGCCTGGCGCTCGTGCAGGCCGGCGGCTTCGTAGACGACGTCGCGCGTGATGCCGTGCTTGAAGCGCAGGTGGCCGGGCTGCTGGTCGGGGAAGATGAAGTCCTGCGCCGCGAGGGCGTGGACGGCGGGGTGGCGCTCGCCGCAGCCGGTCAGCGCTTCCAGCAGCCACACGGGGACGACGTTGCCGATGACGGCGGCCACGCGCACCAGGCGCGCCTGCTCGGGCGGCAGGCGGTCGAAGCGGGATTCGACCAGGGCGGCCAGCCAGGCGGCGCTGCTGACGCCGGCCGCGAGCCGGCCGGCTTCGGCGGCGGCGTGGCACAGCTCCTCGATGAAGAGCGGGTTGCCGCCGGCGTGGCGCTGCACCTCGGCGGCGATGAAGGGGTCGATCTGCGGCAGCAGCTGGCGCACGGCGCGGGCGGCTTCCGTCTCGGTCAGCGGCGGCAGCTCGATCAGTTCGGCATGGTCGTCGTTGGCGCCGGTGAGGGCGGCCACCCCGGGCAGCGGGCGGCTGGCGGTGAGCAGCAGCAGCGGCAGGCCCTGCGCCTGCGCCGTGGCGCGCAGGCGGTGCAGCAGGCGCAGCGAGGCGTCGTCGGCCCATTGCAGGTCGTCGATGAAGACGAGCTGGGGCGCGCGCCGCGCCAGCGCGAGCAGCAGGGCGAGCAGGGCGTCGGCGCGCTGGCCGGGCGGGCTGTGCTGGGCGGCGAAGAGTTCGGGCGGTGCGTCGCCCAACGGCTCCAGCGCGCGCAGCATCTGCAAAAAGGGCTGCAGCGGCTCGGCGCTGAGGTAGCTCTCGCAGTAGCCGCGGTGGACGTGGCAGGTCTGCTCGGCCTGGTCGCTGGCGTGGCGCAGGAATTCCTCGGTGAGCCGGGTCTTGCCGACGCCGGCGCCGGCGCGCACGCCGAGCCACAGGGTCTGGCCGGCGTGCGCGCGGGCCAGCGCGGCGTCGAGCACGGCGAGTTCGGCGCCGCGGCCGACGAAGGGGGCAAGGCCGCGGCGCACGCTGGCGTCGAAGCGCCGGCCCACGTCGGAGCGGCCGTGGACGCGGTAGGCGGCCAGCGGCGTCGCCCGGCCGCGCAGTTGCAGCGTGAAGCGCGCGCTGGTCTCGAAGAACTGGCTTTGCAGGCCGAGGCTTTCCTCGCTGGCGAGGATCTCGTCGGCGCGCGCCGCCTCGGACAGGCGCGCGGCGATGTTGGGCGCGTTGCCGAGCAGCTCGAAGCGGCCGCGCATCTCGTCGCCCGCGTTGACGAGGACGATGCCGGCATGGATGCCGCTGTGCAGGCGCAGGCCGGCGAAGTCGGCGGGCCGGGGGCCGGGGGGCAGCAGGCCGCGCACGGCGGCGTGCAGTTCCAGCGCGGCTTCGGTGGCGCGGCGGCCATCGTCCTCGCGCACCTCGGGGTGGCCGAAGACGGCCAGCATGCCGTCGCCCTGGATGCGTGCGATGGCGCCGCCGTGGTGGGGCACGATGCGCTCGTAGAGCACGCGCAGGGTCCCCAGCATGGCGGCGTAGTGCTCGGCTTCCATCCACTCGGCCATGGCCGTGGAGCCGGAGAGATCGACGAAGAGCAGCGTCAGCAACCGGCGCTGGCCGGTGGCGGCGGGGGCGGTGTGGGCGGTGTGGGCGGCGGGAGTCTCGGGCACGGCAGCGGCGATGCTAGCCGCTGCGGCGCGGGGGCGGCTCCGCAAGACTGACGGGTTTGCGCCGGGTCAGCCCGTCAGCGAATTGAACTCGGTGTCGGCGACGGTGCGCGGCGCGTCGGCCGGCAGGTCTTCCTCGCGCAGGCCGAGGTAGATGGGCTCGCCGTTGCGGCGGTGGATGTTGATCTTGGCGTTGTAGACGCGGTGGATGAGGCCGTGCTTGTCGGCCATGTGGTATTCGCTGATGCCCCACAGGCCGGCGTCGTCGCGGCGGCCGGTCAGGTAGCAGGCGATCTCGTCCACCTCGGCGCCGGCGAGCTTGAGGCCGTTCAGGCTGCGCAGCGGCGCGCGCGTGCGCTCGACGAAGTCGAGGCTGTCGATGCGCACGTCCTCGCCCGTGGCCTCGTCGTGCATCAGCGTGTTGAACTTGCCGACCAGGATCTGCCCGGGCTCGGCGCGCTCGATCATGCGCGCGAGTTCGATGGTGACCTGGCCGACCAAATAGCTGAACGAGGTCGGGTTCAGGCCCTCGGACTGGTGGAACTCGTAGTGCGAGCCGACGTGGAAGCAGGCGCGCAGCCGGGGCACGGACTCGGGCCGCGTCGCGCGCTCCTGGGCCAGCGCGTTGTCGGCCAGCACGAACTGCATCAACTGGTACAGCTCGACATTGGCCTCGACGCCGCGCATGCGGTTCCAGATGTAGAAGCCGTCGCCCGTGGTGGTGCGCGCGAAGTTGATGTTGATCTCGCGGTCCAGCAGCTTGGCGTAGGCGGCGTTGACGGAGCAGGACAGGCTGTTGAGCTGCACGACCTGCTGCAGCGGCGTGAGCAGCGAGAAGCCCACGGCGTCGAACAGGATGACGGCGCGGTCCTCCACCAGGCGGATGCCGTAGCGCGCGGCGATGGCGGCGATCAGCGGCAGGCCCAGGCCCTGGGCGGGCGCGAAGGGCAGGGCGATCAGGCGCGGCGCGATCTCCAGCGCGGCGCTCATGGCGTCGAAGTCCTGAGCGTCGAGGTGCTCCTGGTTGGACAGCAGCCGGTCGAGCAGCTTGGTGCGGCGCGCGACCTCGTCGGGCGGCAGCCGGCCGTCGCCCAGCGCGTACTCGGTCAGCATCTGGTGCGGCGCGACGAGCACGCGCAGGCCGCGCGGTTCGGGCGTCCAGGCGTAGACGAGGTTGTCGCCCAGGCTCCACAGCGTGTAGAGGGCCTGGTCGAGCAGGATGATGTTGTCGCGCAGCGCGGTTTCGCCGAGGCCGGCCGGGGCCGGGTAGGCCATGAAGCCGTCCAGCCAGGACCGGCGTTTGCGCAACTCTTCTTTCACAAGCGGGCTCCGTTCGAGAAGCCCGGATTGTCTTTCAGAGCCGCTGGCGAGCCGAGTCGGCGAAGCAGCACGGCTGCGTCGGCGACTCGGCTCGACGGATTCGCCTCGTCATGCGCGGCGGGCGGTGATGGTGACGCGGGGCAGTTGCGCGACTTCGCGGGTGGCGTAGCCGGTGACGACGACGCGCGGCAGTTGGGCCACCTGGGTCACCTGGGCGGCGGCGGCCTTGCCGGTGACGACGACGCGGGGCAGCTTCTGGGCTTCCCGGGGCGCGGCGCTGGCGGCGAAGGCGGTGAACGCGAAGGCGGCGACGGCGGCGGCTTGGATCAGGGCGGTGGTTTTCATGGGGCTTGCTTTCGGTGGGCTTCACGGCGGGATTGCCGTGTCGATGGAAAGCAGTGTCTTCGTCGGCCCCACGCGCCGCCAGCGCGCTGCGATGAACCGCAGGACGCGGGCGGCGAGTTGCAAGCGGCGCGGATGAAGCGTCGCCGCGGCGGTCGTGGCGGGGCCGCCCTATCATGTCCGGTTCGCCCGTGAAAGCGCCCATGTCGCCCCCCGAATCCAAGTTCATCCGCGTGCGCGGCGCGCGCACCCACAACCTGAAGAACATCGACGTCGATCTGCCGCGCCATGCGCTGGTCGTCATCACGGGGCTGTCGGGCTCGGGCAAGTCGTCCCTGGCCTTCGACACGCTGTATGCCGAGGGCCAGCGGCGCTACGTCGAGAGCCTGTCCAGCTATGCGCGCCAGTTCCTGCAACTGATGGACAAGCCCGACGTGGACATCATCGAGGGCCTGTCCCCGGCGATCTCCATCGAGCAGAAGGCCACCTCGCACAACCCGCGCTCGACGGTCGGCACCGTCACCGAGATCCACGACTATCTGCGCCTGCTCTACGCCCGCGCCGGCACGCCCTTCTGCCCCGACCACGAGCTGCCGCTGGAGGCGCAGTCGGTCAGCCAGATGGTGGACGCGGTGCTGGCCATGCCGGACGAATCCCGCTTGCTGCTGCTCGCGCCCGTGGTGCGCGACCGCAAGGGCGAGTTCGTGGAGCTGTTCGCCGACCTGCAGGCGCAGGGCTATGTGCGCTTCCGCGTCGATGGCGTGACGGTCGAGGCGCCTGACGTGCCGGCCTTGAAGAAGGCCGAGAAGCACGACATCGACGTGGTCATCGACCGCATCAAGCTGCGCCATGACGCGGCGGATGTGCTGCGCCAGCGGCTGGCGGAGAGCTTCGAGGCGGCGTTGCGGCTGGCCGATGGCCGAGCCTTGGTGCTGAACATGGACGGCGACGAAACCACGCTGTTTTCCAGCAAGTTCGCCTGCCCGGTGTGCAGTTACTCGCTGCCGGAGTTGGAGCCGCGCCTGTTCTCCTTCAACTCGCCGATGGGTGCCTGCCCGAGCTGCGAGGGCCTGGGGCAGGTGACGGTGTTCGACGAGGACCGCGTGGTCGCCTTCCCGACGCTGAGCCTCGCCAGCGGCGCGGTCAAGGGCTGGGACCGGCGCAATCCCTACACCTTCTCGATGCTGGAATCGGTCGCCGCGCATTACGGCTTCGACGTGGAATCGCCCTGGGAGACGCTGCCGGCCCGCGCCCGCGAGGTGCTGCTGCGCGGCTCGGGCAGCGAGGACATCGCCTTCGTCTACCAGGCCGAGTCGGCCAGCGGCAAGAAGCGCTCGGTCAAGCGCCAGCATCCCTTCGAGGGCATCCTGCCCACGCTGCAGCGCCGCTACAAGGAAACCGACTCGGCCGCCGTGCGCGAGGATCTGGCCCGCTATATGGCCGCCAGGCCCTGCCCGGCCTGCGAGGGCTCGCGGCTGCGGCGCGAGGCGCGGCATGTGGTGCTGCAGCCGGCCGACGCGCCGGCCGGCGTGCGCGGCCGGCCGATCTACGAGGTCGAGCATTCGACGCTGCGCGAATGCCTGGACTATTTCGAGGGGCTGAGGCTCAAGGGCAACAAGGCCGAGATCGGCGACAAGGTGGTGCGCGAGATCGCGTCGCGGCTGCGCTTCCTGAACGACGTGGGCCTGAACTATCTGAGCCTGGACCGCAGCGCCGACACGCTCTCGGGCGGCGAGGCGCAACGCATCCGCCTCGCCTCGCAGATCGGCTCGGGGCTGACCGGCGTCATGTATGTGCTCGACGAACCCAGCATCGGCCTGCACCAGCGCGACAACGACCGCCTCATCGCCACGCTGCGGCGGCTGCGCGACCTGGGCAATTCGGTGCTGGTGGTGGAGCATGACGAGGACGCCATCCGCGCCGCCGACTGGGTGCTGGACCTCGGCCCCGGCGCCGGCGTGCATGGCGGCCGCGTGATGGCCCAGGGCACGCCAGAGCAGGTGGCGGCCGACCCGGCCTCGCTGACCGGGCGCTACCTCAGCGGCGTGGCGCGCATCGAGGTGCCGGCCGCGCGCCACGCACCGACCGAGGCGGTGATGCGCATCGTCAACGCGCGCGGCAACAACCTGAAGGGCGTGACGGTCGAGATCCCGGTCGGCCTGCTCACCTGCGTGACCGGCGTGTCCGGCTCGGGCAAGAGCACGCTGGTCAACGACACGCTCTACGCCGCCGTCGCCAAAAAGCTCTACCAGAGCCATGCCGACCCGGCCGCCCACGACGAGATCGAGGGCCTGGACGCCTTCGACAAGGTCATCAACGTCGATCAGAGCCCCATCGGCCGCACGCCGCGCAGCAACCCGGCCACCTACACGGGCCTGTTCACGCCCATCCGCGAGCTGTTCGCCGAGATGCCCACCGCGCGGGAGCGGGGCTATGGCGCGGGCCGCTTCAGCTTCAACGTCGCCGGCGGCCGCTGCGAGGCCTGCCAGGGCGACGGCGTGCTGAAGGTGGAGATGCACTTCCTGCCCGACGTCTATGTGCCCTGCGACGTCTGCCAGGGCCGGCGCTACAACCGCGAGACGCTGGAAGTGCTCTACAAGGGCAAGAACATCACCCAGGTGCTGAACATGACGGTGGAGGACGCCTTCGCGCTGTTCAACGCCGTGCCCACGCTCGCGCGCAAGCTGCAGACCCTGCTGGATGTGGGTCTGGGCTATGTGAAGCTGGGCCAGAGCGCGACGACGCTCTCGGGCGGCGAGGCGCAGCGCGTCAAGCTGGCGCTGGAGCTGAGCAAGCGCGACACCGGCCGCACGCTCTACATCCTCGACGAGCCGACCACCGGCCTGCACTTCGCCGACATCGCGCTGCTGCTCAAGGTGCTGCACCAGTTGCGCGACGCGGGCAACACCATCGTCGTCATCGAGCACAACCTGGACGTCATCAAGACGGCCGACTGGCTGATCGACATGGGGCCGGAAGGCGGCGCGGGCGGCGGTACCTTGCTGGTGGCGGGGACGCCGGAAGACGTGGCGGCCTGCGCGGCCAGCCACACGGGGCGTTATCTGGCGCCGCTGCTCAGGCGCTGATTCGCGGGCCGAGCGCCGGGCCGCCCCAAGCCGGCCCGAGGGGCTGCTTCAACGGCGTTGACGGGCGCGGAAGCCGACGACGAGCAGGCCGAGGGCGATCATGGCCCAGGTGCCCGGCTCGGGGATGGGCGGCGTGGTGTTGTTGTCGCCGGGCAGGTCGGTGTCGGTCGTCGTCACGCGGCCGGGCGGCAGCGCGGGGATGCCGGGGTTGACGAAGCTGCCGCCACCACCGCCGCCGCCGCTGAAGCTGGGCGTGTTGCCGCCGGGCAGGCTCGGGCCGCCCGAACTGGCCGGGCCGCCGCCCAGCGCGGGCACGCCCGAGGCGCTGGCGAAGCTGGTGGGCTCTCCGGCGGCCAGCGGGCCGGCGGCGGGGGCTTCGAATTCCAGCGGCGCGTCCTCGCCCTCGCGGATCGACGAGGCGGTGTTGCCGGCGCCGCCTGCGGCGGGCTTGTCCCGGCGGGTGATGCGGCTGACGTTGCGGCAGACGGTGGGCACGAGGATGCACTGGCCGTCCTCGCAGTAGACGAGGCCGCGCTCCTGCGTCGTCGGCGCCCACTTGCTGCGCGTCACCGTGCGGCAGACGGCGCCGGGGCCGAAGTGCATGTCGCGGATCTCGGGCGCGTAGTCTTCCCGGCCCTTGATGCTGTCGCGCTCGATGAGGGCGATGTCGTCGTAGCTGCGCGCCTTCATGCGCGCCTTGAGCTTCTCGCGCGTCGCGGCGGGAATGTCCTGGTAGCGGTCCACGGCCGCGACCACGTCGCCCATGAAGGGGTTGACGCCCGGGCGGTCCCAGCTGCATTGGGGCAGCGTGGCACCAGCGGAAGCGGCGAGAGCGAAGGCGGCGATCAGCGACATAGGGTGATCCGTTGGAAGAAAGGCGCCCGAACCCGAGCGCATGGCTCATTGTTGGGGATGCCTAGGGTTTCCTCGCGTTGATGCCCCACGAAAGGGGGGTGAGCAATGGGTGACATAAATCACACAAAAGGCGGGAAAGGCCGGAAACCCGGGCCGGCCTGAGGTGCTGCTATCGTGCCGACCGCTTCCCGCCGCCTCTGCCCCGAATCCGCCATGCCCGATCGCGCCGCGCCGCTGGTGCTCTACGTCGAAGACGACCGTATCCATCTGATCCTGATGGAAGAGGTGTTCCGCCTGCTGCCGGGCTGGGAGCTGCGCTGCGCCGAGAACGGCGCCGAGGCGCTGGCGGCGCTGGCGGAATGCCGGCCCAGCCTGGCCCTGGTGGACATGCATCTGCCCGACATGACGGGGCTGGAACTCATCGCCCGTGCCGGTGCCGGTGGCGCCGCGCCGCAGGACATGCGCTGGGTGGCCCTGTCCGCCGACGATCCCGCCAGCCTCGTGCGCGCCGCGCGCGAGGCGGGCTTCCACGACTACTGGCTCAAGCCCATCGACGTGCCGCGCCTGCAGGCGGCGTTGCAGCAGTTGCTGTTGAGCTGACGAAAAAAAGCCCGGCGGTGCCGGGCTCGGTCGTGGTGCAGGCCGCTCGCGCGGCGCCGCCTCACTTCAGGTGGCTGTTGATCAGCTTGGTCATCTCGAACATGTCGGCCTTGGCCTTGCCGAAGATCTCCTTCAGCTTGGCGTCGGCGTTGATGACGCGCTTCTGCAGTTCGTCCTGCAGCTTGTGCTTCTTGATGTACTCCCAGACCTTCTTGGTCACGTCGGTGCGCGGCAGCGGGGCTGCGCCGACGATGGCCGCGAGCGCGGCGCTGGGGGTCAGGGCCTTCATGAAGGCGGCGTTGGGCGTGCGCTTCTTGGCGGGTGCCGCAGCCTTCTTGGCCGGTGCCGCTTTCTTCGCCGGGGCGGCGGCCTTCTTCGCGGGCGCCGCCGCCTTCTTTGCCGGGGCGGCCTTCTTGGCCGGTGCCGCCGCCTTCTTCGCGGGCGCGGCCTTCTTCGCAGCAGTTGCCATGTCGATTCACTCCATCAAAAGTTGTTGATGTGCCGGGCCCGGGTGAAGGCCGCGTAAGCCTTCAATACTCGCTGGCACCCTGCGGCGGCGATGGTAAGCGCTTCCCAGGGGGAATAGAAGGCTTTGCGGCCGGGAAACACCCGCACAGGCCCATGAAATCGGCGCTTTGCGGCCCCCTTGTCGCGGGGCCGCATCATTCCTCAGCGAACGTCGTCGTTCTCGGGCGCGCGCTTCCTGCCGCTGAACATCGCGGCGACGAGGTTCTCGCGGTGGCGCCAGCTCGTCATGACGACGCCGCCGAGATGGCCCGCGACCAGGGCGGTGACGAGCCAGGCGAGCGCGGCGTGCAGGTCGGACAGCCACTCGTAGCCCCACAGCCAGTCGGTCGTGTAGAGCCAGCCGGTGATGGCGAGCGTGGCGGCGGCGGCCCACAGCATCAGCGCCATCCAGCCGCCGAGCGGGTTGTGGCCGATGTGGCGCGGCTCGCGGCCGGCGCGCAGCGCGCGCGCATAGGCGAGCGTGGCGCGCGGTCCGCGCACGAACTGCGCGAAGCGCGCGTAGCGCCCGCCGACGAAACCCCACACCAGCCGCAGCGCGATGGCCGCGAGCGCGACGTAGCCGGCCGTGTGGTGGATGGCGTCGAAGTCGCGCGGCTGCCAGTGGCCACTGCTCCAGGCGGTGGCGACGGCGGCGGCCAGCGTCCAGTGCAGCGCACGGACGAGGCCGTCCCAGACGCGGATGCGCGCCATGCCGCCCTGATCCTGCTTACTTCTTCTCGGGCGCGGCTTCGGGCTGCTCGCCCTCGGGCCAGACGCGCTCGAAGGTCTTGGGGTTGAAGAAGGCTTCGGCGCGCTTGCCCTGGCCGTCGAAGCCGTAGACCTCGTAGCAGCCGTTGTAGTTCTGCACCTTGCGCACCTTCCAGCCCTCGCCTTCGAGCTTCTTCTGCAGCGCCATCTGCGGCTGCTTCTCGGCCTTGGGCATGTCGGGGCAGGAGACGGCGCCGTGGGCGAAGGCGGCCGAGGCGGTCACGGTCAGGGCGGCGGTGAGGAAGAAGCGTTTCATCGGGGAGTCCTTTCAGCAAAGTTGCCGGGCCAGAGCAGCGCCGGGCCGGCGTCGGCGAGGGTCTTGCAGCCGGAGAGCGCCATGGCGATCTCCAGCTCGTCGCGCAGCAGGCGCAGCGCGTGGGCCACGCCCAGGGCGCCGCTGGCGGCGAGGGCATGGACGTAGGGGCGGCCGAGCAGCACGGCATTGGCGCCCAGCGCCATGGCCTTGAGCACGTCGGTGCCGCGGCGGATGCCGCCGTCCACCAGCAGCGGCACGTCGGGGCCGAGCGCGGCGCGCAGCGGCGGCAGCAGCGCGGTGGTGGGCGGCAGCGTGTCGAGCGCGCGGCCGCCGTGGTTGGTGACGACGAAGCCGCTCACGCCGCGCGCCAGTGCGTCGCGCGCGTCGTCCGCGTGCGTGACGCCCTTGAGCAGCAGCGGCAGCTTGCTTTCGGAACGCAGCCAGTCGATCTCGCGCCACGTCGCCGCGCGCGGCATCAGGCCGTCGAACAGCGCGCTCTGGCCGGGCTGCAGGTTCAGCGGCTTCTTCAGGCCGCCGAGGTTGACGGCGCGGATGTGCTCGGGCAGCTTGAAGCCGATGCGGCGCTCGCGGTCGCGCGCGCCGTGCACGGGGGCGTCCACCGTCAGCACCAGGGCCTGGAAGCCGGCCGCTTCGACGCGGCGCAGCAGCGTGCGCATGAAGTCGTGGTCGTCGCGCCAGTAGAGCTGGAACCACAGCGGGCCGGCGCCGGGCTCGGCCAGCATCGGCGCGGCGACGGCTTCCATCGGCACGCTGGCCTGGGCGCTGAGCAGGATGCCCGCGCCCTGCGCGGCGGCGGCGTGGCCGAGCGCCAGTTCGCCGTCGGCGTGGAACAGGCGCTGGTAGGCGATGGGCGCGAGCAGGATGGGGTGCAGCAGTTCGCGGCCCAGCAGCGTCACGCGCGTGTGGCCGCCACTGAGGTCGCGCAGCACGCGCGGGTGGAGCTGGATGGCGTCCCAGGCGGCGCGGTTGGCGCGCAAGGTGATCTCGTCGGCCGCGCCGCCGTTCAGGTAGGCCCAGGCGTTCGCATCGACGCGCGCCTGTGCCGGGGCCTCGAAGTCGGCGAGGTTGGCGAGGCCGTCCGGCAGTTTCTCAATGCGCGGTGCAGTCATGATCGTGTTGCGGGCCGAGCGCCGGCCCGCGCTGGCGATGTGCTTGCCGGTCGAGCCGGCAAGCATCGCCACCCCCGCGGGGGATCGGCCAAGGTGCTCCTTGGACGAGGGGCATCATGTATCGGCCCACATCCTGAGCAGGTTGTGATATGTGCCGGTCAGTTGCACGAGCGCCTCGGCCTCGCCGTGTTCGGCGCGCAGCTTCATCAGGCTCATGTCCATCTCGTAGAGCAGGCGGCGCTGCTCGTCGGCGCGCACCATGCTCTCGATCCAGAAGAAGCTCGCCAGCCGCGCGCCGCGCGTGACGGGCTCGACGCGGTGCACGCTGGTGCCGGGGTAGACGACCATGTCGCCGGCCGCGAGCTTGACGCGCTGTTCGCCATAGGTGTCCTGCACGACCAGTTCGCCGCCGTCGTAGTCGGCCGGCTCGTTGAGGAAGAGCGTGCAGGAGATGTCGGTGCGCACGCGCTGGGTGCCGCCCGGCAGGTAGCGCACGGCCTGGTCGATGTGGTTGCCGTAGGTGTTGGTGGCGCCGCCGTAGCGGTTGAACAGCGGCGGCAGCACGCGCTTCGGGAGCGTGGCGCTGAAGAACAGCGGGTGCCCTTCGAGCGCCTTGAGCACCAGCGCCTGCAGCTCGCGCTGCTGTTCGCTGCCGGGCTGGAGCTGCTGGTTGTTCTTGACCTGCGCGGCCTGGCGGCCGGCGGTCGTGCGGCCATCGGCCCAAGGGGCCGAGGCCAGCAGTTCGCGGGCCCTCGCCAGGCCGGCCGCATCCAGAACATGGGTGATCTTGAGCAGCATGGTGGCGAGGGGACTCCGTCAGAACTTGTAGGTGCCGGTGATGCTGGTCACGCGGCCGGTGCCGGGCACGTAGAAGGACGTGTACAGCTGGTCGGCATAGAGCTTGTTGGCGACGTTGCTGACGTAGAGCTTGAACAGCAGCTGGTCCGGGATCATCGCGTACTCGGCCATCGCGTCGGCGACGATGAACTTGGACGCGAAGAAGCCGGGGTTGCGGTTAGGCTGCTGGCCGCTACGGCCGTTCAGGCCGACGCCCAGGCGCAGTTGCGGCAGCACCTTGTAGGCCGTCCACAGCGAGCCGGAGTATTGCGGCGACAGCGAGGGGCGCGTGCCCTGGCCTTCGGCGCCGACGGCGCCGATGTCGATCTTGGCGACCGGCATCCAGGTGAAGTTGCCGAACACTTCCCACTCGGGCGTGATGCGACCGACCACGTCCACGTCCATGCCGGCGGCGTGGCGCTTGCCGGACAGCGTGACCAGGTTGATCAGCGGGTCGGTGTTGCGCTCGTGCAGCTTGGTGTTGCGGAAGGCGCTGCCGCGCACGCTCAGCTTGCCGTCGGCGCTGTCCCACTTGGCGCCGAGCTCGACGTTGACCGAGCTTTCCGGCGGGATGTCCTTGTTCTGGTTGCTCAGCGAGTAGGCGTCGCCCGAGGTGTTGAAGGACGTGGCGCCCATCAGGTGGAAGGACCACTGCTCGTTCGGCTGGAACAGCACGGCGGCGCGCTTGCTCACTTCCGAGATCTTCATCTGGTAGGACGCGACGACCGGCGGGTTGGCGGCAGAGAAGGTGTCGTAGTCACCCTTGAGGTTGTCGTAGCGCAGGCCGGCCAGCAGCTTCCACATCGGCGCCACTTCGACCATGTCCTGCACATAGCCGCCCCAGCCCTTGGCGACGTAGGCGCTGCTCTTGCGGTAGGTGCGCTGGCTTTCGTCGATGCCCATGCCGTCATAGGGCGTGCCGAAGGTGGTGTTGGGTCGGCCGCCGCTGGGCGCCGCGACCTGCGCGAAGACCTGCTTCTTCTCGTGGGCGAAGTCCACGCCCGCCTGCAGCACGTGGCGGAAGCCGGCCAGTTCGAACTTGGTGCTCAGGTCGCTCTGCGCCGTGAGGGTCTGCATGTCCTGCTTCTTGAGCTGCTGGCCGCGCGTCATCACGGTGTTCGGGCTCAGCGTGTTCAGGCCCACGGCCGTGCGGTCGGGCTGCAGGTTGGCGGCGGCGAAGTTCCACAGCGTCGCGCGCTGGTCGCGCGTGTAGTCGGCGGTGCGCACCTTGGTCACGATCTCGGTGTTGGGCGAGAAGCGGTGCGTGTGGCTGAGCATGGCGTAGTAGGCCGTGCCCTTGTTGAAGTCGCTGGACAGGCCGAAGTAGGCGTCCGGGTCCAGCGAGGTGATCATCTGGCTGGTGCTGGCGGGCGAGGTGGACGTCGGCTTGATCCAGCGGATGCCGTAGTTCATGCCGTTGTCGTTCTGCAGCGCGTAGAGGGTGACGCCGAACTCGTCGGTCTCGTCCACGCCGATGCGCCAGTTGACGCCCACGCCGCGCTTGTCCACCTTGGAGCCGGCGCCGTTGCTGTCGGCGGTGTTCATCATGCCGGTGACGTGCAGCGCCGAGGTCTCGCCCAGGCGCTGGTTGAAGTCGGCGACGGCGCGCAGTGCGCCGTGGCTGCCGGCGGAGACGTTGATCTCGTTCTCGTTGGCCAGCACGGCCTGCTTGGTCACCTGGTTGACGGCGCCGCCGGTGGAGCCGCGCCCGAACAGCAGCGAGGCCGAGCCGCGCAGCAGTTCGAGGCGGTCGAGGAAGAAGGTGTCGCGGTCGTAGAAGGCCGGGTCGCGCATGCCGTCGATGAACACGTCACCCGTGCCCTGCAGCGGGATGCCGTGGATCTTGATGTCTTCCTCGCCGCCCTCGGCGGCCTGGAAGGTGATGCCCGAGGTGTTCTTCAGCACTTCCTTCACATTGGTGAAGTTGCGGTCGTCGATGAGCTTCTCGGTGACGACGGTCAGCGCCTGCGGGATGTCGCGGATGTCCTGCTTGCCCTTGCCGATGCGGGTCTCGGTGGCCTGGTAGTCCTCCTTGCCCTGCTTCTCGGCATTGGCCTTGGCGCGCACCATGGGCAGGACGTTGTCGTCCTCCTTGGGCTGGGGCGCGGCGGTCTGGGCCAGGGCGGCGGTGGCCAGGCCGAAGCCGGCGGCCAGTGCGCCCAGGGGGAGCAGGGCCTGGTGCTTGGCCAGGCGCGAGTTTTTCTTGCGGGACATGGAGTTCTCCGGTGGTGGATCGTGGGTGGGAATGGCTTTGCCCGCGGCGGCGTCGGGCGCCGCCCGGGCATGGCTACTTCGGGGAAGGGGGGTGGGGGGTCAGCGCTCGACTTCGTAGGACATCGGTGCGATGACCTCCCACTCGACGGGCTGACCGTTTTCCGTATAGGGCACGAAGCGGGCGCTGCGCATGTCGTGCAGCGCCTGCTCGTCGAGGCGTGCGAAGCCCGAGGACTTGGCGAGGCTGATGTAGCGCGGCAGGCCGTTCACATCGACGATGACGCGCAGATGCACGACCCCCGACTCGCGCAGCCGCTTGGACATCAGCGGCACCGTCATCTCCGGCTGCCGCAGATAGCGCACGGCGCTGGCCGGAATGCGCTTGATCGCCGGCGGCGCCGGGGGCACGACGGCGACGGCCGCCGAGGGCGTCGTCTGCTCGGGCGCCGGTGGCGGCGGGGGCGGCACGACGGCGACCATCAGCGAGGGCGCCGGCGGCGCGTTGACGGCGATCAGCGGCGGGTCGATCAGCGTCACCGTGGGCAGCTTGATCTGGGGCTGCGGGACGGGCGGCGGCGGCAGCGGCTTGGGCGGCTCGGCGGGGGACACCAGGCGCACCACCACCGGCGCCATGCGCGCCATGGCGCGCCGCACGTCCTGCATGCGGCTCAGGCCCCAGAAGCCCAGCACATGCGCTGCCAGGATGACCGCCATCAGCAGCCGGCGGCTGCGCGGCGGGCGGGACAGTTCGGCATAGCTCGGCCGCGGCTGCGGCTGCGACACCACCGGCCGCGCGGGTGGCGCGGCAAGGGGGGCGGAGGTGGCGAAGGCGAGAGCGGGCTTCACGGTCGAGACGAAGATGGGCAATAGAGGGAAAATACTAGCACGAATGCGAACGATTCCCATTTGCTTGCTGTCAAACTGCGGCGCTGGTGCGACAGGCAGGTGCAAACGGGTGAGTGGCGGCCGATATGCTCGGCCGATGACCAAGCTCCTCGTTCGATGGCTGCTGCTGGCCGGCGCGCTGCTGCTGGTGGCCCACCTCTACCCCGGCGTGGCCGTGAAGAGCTTCACGTCGGCGCTGATCGCGGCCTGTGTGCTGGGCCTGCTGAACACGCTGCTGCGGCCGGTGCTGGTGCTGCTGACGTTGCCGGTGACGGTGCTGAGCCTGGGGCTCTTCCTGTTCGTCATCAACGCGCTGGTGTTCTGGGCCGCCGCCTCGCTGCTGGATGGCCTGGCCGTGGCCGGCTTCTGGGCGGCGCTGATCGGCTCGCTGATCTACAGCCTGTGCGGCATGGTCATCGACGTGCTGATCGAGCGGCTGTTCCCAGGAGATTGAACCGGGCCGAGCGCCGGGCCGCCCCAAGCCGGCCCGTCTGGCGATGTTGGCCGGGCTCGATGCCCGGTCAATCGCCGTCCCCCTGGGGGACCGGCCAAGGCACTCCTTGGACGAGGGGCCTCAGTTCGGCAGCTCTACGTCGGGTGGGATGTAACGGCCCTTGTACATCTCGCCCAGCAGGCTCTGGCGCTCGTAGACCAGGGTGCGCAGGCGGGCGTCGATGACGGCGGCCTCGACCTGATCGGCATCCGGCCCGCGCGACTGGCGCAGGCCCGAGCGCATGCGGTCGATGGCGCCGTTGAGGTCGCCCGCCGCCGCGCGCGCCTCGGCCTGGGCGCGCACGGCGCGCAGCGGCTGGCCGAGTTTCTCCCAGACCAGCGCGAGCTGCGACCAGGCGAGCGCGTCATGGGGTTCCAGGCTGACATGGGTCTGCAGGGCATCGGCCGCCTCGCGCAGCGCCGGGCCGGCGACGGTGGCCGGGCCCGCCGCCAGCGCGAGGCCGACGCGCTGCAGCAGCATGGGGCGGGACTTCTCGCCCGCCAGCTTGTCCAGCGCGGCGAGGCCGTCGGCCGGGCGGCCGCGGGCCTCGGCCAGTTCGGCGCGCAGATAGCTCAGTTGCCGGCTGGCCGCCGCCATCTCGGCGGCGCTGGGAGCGATGAGCTGCAGCGTCAGCTCGGCGCTGCGCAGCGAGGCTTCGGCGCGCTCGAAATTGCGCAGCTTGACGGACGCCAGCGCCGCCGCATAGCGGGCGCCGAGCTGCTCGTAACCGCCGCTCTCCTTGAGGGTGCGGGCCCCGGCGTCGTAGTTTTCGAGCACCTTCCAGGCGTCCACGCGCGGGTCCATCAGCACGCGCGAGCGGGCGGCCATCAGCGCGTGCTCGGCCAGCCCGCGCGGGCGCGCGAAGGGTTCGAGCGCGAGGCGGGTGCGGGCGTCGCCGATGCGCTCGCTGGTCAGCGGGTGGGAGCGCAGATACGGGTAGGCGCCGTTGTCCATCAGGTGGTAGGCCTGCTCCATGCGCTCGAACATGCCGACCATGCCGCTGCCCGCGAAGCCGGCTTCCACCAGCACGTTGAAGCCGACGCGGTCGGCCTCGCGCTCCATGTCGCGCGAGAAGTTCAGCGCCAGCTGCGTAGCCGCCGCCTGCCCGCCGACGATGCCGGCATTGGCCATGTCGATATTGCCGCGTGAGGCGGCCAGGATGCCCAGCAGCAGGCCGGCGACGGCGACCATGCTGTTGCGCGACTCGCCCGCGATGCGCCGCGCGATGTGGCGCTGGGTGATGTGCGACAGCTCGTGCGCCAGCACCGAGGCGAGTTCGTCGCGCGAGGTGGTCATGGCGATCAGGCCGAGGTGGGTGCCGACGAAGCCGCCCGGCAGCGCGAAGGCGTTGACGCTGCGGTCGCGCACGAGGAAGGGCTCCCAGGCGAAGCGGGCCTCGGTCTCGTCGCCGATCTGGCCGAGCTTGCGCGCGGCCTTGACGAGCGGCTGCCAGATGCCGTCCAGATACTCCTGCAGCAGCGGGTCGAGCACATAGTCGGGGTCGATGCGGATCTGGCGCATCACCTGGTCGCCGAGGCGACGCTCGGTGCCGATGTCGAGATCCTGCGACACCGAATCGCCCAGGGCCGGCAGGTTCACCTGGGCGCTCAGCGGCGCGCCGGGCAGGGCCAGCGTCGCGGCGGCGAGCAGGCTGAGCAGGGGCTTCTTCATCGGGCAGCGGCGAGAGCCAAGGGACGGGCTCCTATGATGCCTGCAACACCTTGCCCCTTTGTTTCCAGGCATGACAACTCCGTTGACTCATTTCGACGCGCAAGGCCAGGCCCATATGGTGGACGTGTCCGCCAAGGCCGAGACGCACCGCGTGGCCGTCGCGGCCGGCGCGATCCGCATGCGGCCCGAGACGCTGGCGCTGATCGCCAGCGGCACGGCCAGGAAGGGCGACGTGCTCGGCATCGCGCGCATCGCCGCCATCCAGGGCGCCAAGCGCTGCGCGGACCTCGTGCCGCTCTGCCACCCCCTGCCGATCACGCGCGTGGCGGTGGATTTCGAGCTGGACGAGGCCGGCAGCCGCGTGCTCTGTCGCGCCCAGGTCGAGACCCTGGGCCGCACCGGCGTCGAGATGGAAGCGCTGTGCGCCGTGCAGGTCGGCCTGCTGACCGTCTACGACATGTGCAAGGCCGCCGATCGCGGCATGGTCATCGGCGAGGTGCGGGTGTTGGAGAAGCAGGGCGGGAAGTCGGGCGAGTGGCGCGCGGCGGACTCAGCGTAGCGTCCGCCAGTCGATGACATCCGAGGCCGGCCGGCATTGCGGCATGGCTGCCGAGGCGGCATCGCAGGCCGCGAACCATTGCTCGCCCGTCGCGTTGCGGAACTCGCGCAGCCGGTCCGCGACGAAGCGGGCGCCTGCCACGTCGCCCGTGGCCTCCAGCGAGCGCGACCAATGCATCAGCAGCCGTGCGTCCACCAGGCTGAAGGCCGTGCGCCGCGCCGCCGCGAGGGCCAGCTTGCCGGGTGGGAAGCTGGTGGCGGCGGCGTAGTCGGCCTGGTGGCCGAAGAAGGGCGAGCGCTGGCCCGCCGCGATGCGCGCATTCAGCGGCCCGGCATCGGCCGAGGGCGCGTAGATGACGACGATGCGCTGGTAGTCCCACACGGCGAAGGCGCTGCCGGCGACCAGCAGCCCGCCGATCACCTGCCAGGGCCGCGCCGACGCGGGCGCCGCGTCCTCGCCGGCCGGCAGCGCCAGCCCCAGCGCGAAGCAGGCCGGCAGCAGGAAATAGGCGTACCAGAGCGGATATTCGAGCAGGCTGTGCAGGCCGATGGTCAGCACGATCATCAGCGCGGCGCGGCGCAGCGGGGCGTCGTCGCAAGGAAACGCCGGGCCGCCCCAAGTTTCCTTGACCCCCTCGGGGGGCGGGCTGGGCATAGCCCGGCCCTGGGGCCCCCCATCAGCCCGCGCCGCGCCGCGCCAGGCCCGCCACAGCGCCCAGCCCAGCAGCCCCAGCACCGCGCCGGCCCAAGGCAGGCCGAGTTCGACAGCCAGCTGCGACGGCAGGTTGTGCGTGTGGTCGAAAAAGGCGGTGGGTCGGTTCGGGAACGGCGTCAGGCTCCACGCGACATTGAACTCGCCCCAGCCGACACCCAGCCAGGGATGGGCCAGCGTCAAGGCCCAGGCGTCGCGCAGGATGGCCAGCCGCGACGGCGAACCCGCGCCCTCGGACAGGCGCGAGGCCGCGCCGAAGGCATGGCCGCTCTCGGCCGACCACAGCGCCATCAGCCCCCAGCTTGCGCCCAGCATCAGCGGCGTCGCCATCAGCGCGAGGCGCGCGCTGCGCGACAACCGGCGATCGACCAGGCCCCAGACCGCCAGCATCGCAATGCCGATGAAGCCCGTGCGCGAGGCGCTCAGCACGACGGTGAAGACGCAGGCGAACAACAGCGGCGCCAGGGCCGCGCGCCAGCGGCGCTTCTCCGTGACGAAGACGGCGGCGACCGCCGTCCACATCATCAGGCTGGCCAGATGGTTGGGCTGGCGCAGATTGCCCACCGCGCGGCCCGGGATGCCCGAGCGGGCGATGACGCTGCCGTCAGCCCAGGCCGGCATGAAGACCTGCACGAGGCTGATCGCCACGCTCGCCAGGCCGGCCGCGAGCAGGCCCCAGCACAGCGCCTCGGCGGCCCGGCCGCGCTGCTCGCGCGACAGGCTCTGGGCCGCCAGCAGCACGGCCAGGCCGGCGCCGAGCACGGCCGTCGCGCCCAGGCCCAGCGACAACGGCAGATCGCGCCAGCAGACCGACACCAGCGGCGCGACGAGCAGCAGCGCCAGCGCCAGCGCCGCCGGGCTCGTCAGGCCGCTGCGCCAGCCGGGTACGGCGCGGGCCAGCAGAACCAGCGCGAGGCCCCAGCCGGCGAGGGCCAGCAACTGGTTGTAGAGCGTGGCTGCCGGGGTCTGGTTGAACGCGAGCAGGGGCGGCAGGGCGGCGGCGAGGCTGAGAGTCAGGCCGAGCGGCGCAGTCTCGACCGGAGCGGGGGGCTGGGAGGACATGGGCGCGGATGATGGCATGCAGTGACTGGCGCCGGTGGCGGCGCCATCAGCTCAGTTGCAGGCGTGAAGCGCCTTGCATGCCTGTGGCCAGTCGATCGCATCTTGCAGCCGACGGATGTTCGAGGGGCCCGCGATACGGAACTGGAGCTGCTTGAGCGGGATGGGTCGGAAGGCGCCAGACGTCAGATCGCGGCTCGCGTCATGCGCCGGGAACTCGATTCCCAGCATGGACGCCATGGTGTGAAACAGGGAGTCCTGGCTGACCACCTGCTCCCGACGTTCACTCAGAGCCTGCCATTGGGCGGCGTGGGCTTGCCTGAACGCGTTGTTGGCCCAGAACAGTAGCGGGATATGGAGTTCGCTGACATTGAATTCCCTGAAGCCGTGCGTGGCGCGCCCTTCGACGGCTATCAGTGCTTCTCCATGATCGGGCAGGTAAGTCACGGTGACCTCGCCGGGGAGGCGTGATGCGCGCTGGATGACCTGGCTCAGGACGAAGTCGGTGCGCAGGATGGTGTCGTCGTAGACGTCCGCAGCCACGCGGCCCGTCGGGTCGGCTGCCATGGCCGCAACGACCTTCTCGCGGTTTTGGCCGGAAAAGTGAAAGCCATCATCCGGCAGGCGCAGCGAGTAGTCCCAGTGGCTGCCATAGGTGTGCATGACGATGAACTTGTGCGGTCGGTCGTTCTTCAGCATCTCGTCCAGCGGCGCGAGCAGTACGTCATCCGGCGTGGCATTGCTGTCGGCCCAGTTGACCGTGTCCACGGGCTGGCGCCAGACCTGCGGGCGCGGGCGGAAGATTTTGTAAAGCGCCAGTTCCTGGTTGGACAGCCAGGCTGTGAAGTAGCCGGCTTCGTTGGCCAGGTCGATCAGGTTGCCGCGGATGGCTTGTGACGAATAGCTCGCAGGCGAGAGGCCGTTCATCAGCATTGGCACGGCGAGCGAGGTCAGGTTGCTGGTTGCGTAGGCGCTGGTAAAGGCCAGCAGGCCGGCCAGGCGCTCCAACTCGGGCGTGGTCTGTCGCTGATAACCCAGAAGATGAAAACGGTCGGCTCGGGCCGACTCGCCGATGACCAGGATGTGCGTACGTGGAGTCGCGCTATCGAAACGGGCGCTGGCGTCGTACGCCTGCGGCGGTTCGAAGAAACCCCAGGCATGCGCATTGCCCTCGATTCCGCCCACGACGCTGACGAGGCCACCGAGCGGATAGCTGGACGTCAGATAGCTGCGAATGTTTTCGCCAATGTCGACCTCGAGCCCACGTGGGCTCTTTGATGGCATGCACAGCAGAAGCACCAGCATTGGCACGGCCAGCCATGTGACCGTGCGACGCTGGTCGGGCGGGATCGCTCGCCTGCCAAGGCCGATGGCAACGGCCGTGTAGGCGAGAAGCGCTGCCGCGCAGATCAGCAGCGGGAGTTGCAGTCGGAACAGCGTCAAGAAGCTGAAGAACTCCTGGGGTGGGCTCGTCAGCACGACGGCAAATGCGTTCTCGTCGGGCGGGGCCGAGAACTTCAGCACGTACCAGATGAAAAAGGGCGACACGCTCAGGAGCGGCAGGTGCAGCAAGAACAGGGTGCGCCAGTTCCTCACCAGCAACATGGGCAAGGCCAGTGTCAGCGCAGATAACAGCAGGCTGCAGATCCAGGCCCAGGGTGCGAGCTTTGTGGTGTCTGCGATGAGGGCGAGCACCAGGGCAGGTGCCAGCAGCAGCACCCAGTTCACCGTGAGGAGGCGGCGGATGCGCATGTGTTCAGTGGAGGGATCTGGGCTCTCTGACATTGCGCCCGAGAGTATCGAGTGGGTTCGGCGTGCGGCCGGAGCTCAAAGCCAGCCTTGCTGCCAGAAGCGCGGTCGGGGCCTCTCGTCTGCCGTTGCCACTGGACTGGAGCTGGAAATCCGCGGCGGAATGTGCCGCCATTGCTGCCAGGCCTGCACGAACAGCCATGCTTGGGATACCAGCAGCAAGCCGGGAAGCAGCCAACGCAGGGCTGGCCTTGCACCGCCCTGCCGGGCATCGATGGGCAGCGCTGCAAGCAGCAGGCCGTACGTCAGGGCAATCCAAATCTGCGACAGAGGCATCACGAAGTTGCCCGAGAAGCCGGCATCGATGAGTGCCGCCAACAGCGCCGCGCCCAGCGGTGCCGCCATGGGCGGCAGACTGGATGACTGTCGCCGCAGCAACGCAGTCGCGCGCCAGAGCGGCTTTGCAAGAAGGAGTAGCAACAGCAGGAGCGATGGCAAGCCGTACTCGGCAGCCCATTGCAGATACAGGTTGTGCGGATGCGCGCCCTTGGGATGTACGAGGGTTGCGAAATGCATGGGGCCGGCGCCAAGCCAGGGGTGAGAGCGAGCGAGATCCAACGCGGCAGACAGCAACAGGTCGCGTGAATGGCTGCTGGTCAATTCCTGCGGGCTGGCGAAATGGGTGGTCCAGCTGCGCTCGAGCAATGCCGGCAGGAGGATGAATACGACGATATTGAGAACGACGCCGGCAAACATGCACACGAGCAGGCGGCGCCACAGCGGCCGTGCGCCGACCCAGGCGCACCACAGCGTCGCCACCGTGAGCGCGAGCAGGCTGGCACGCGCGAGGTCCATGAAGAGCCAGGCGAAATGCATGCTGATGATGCCCGCCGCGAGAGTGCGGTGCAGTCGGCTCTGTGCCGTCAGGGACCAGCCGGCCAATATGGGGATGGCCAAGGTCTGGCAGTGATTGAAGAACCGCGGGTTGTCGAAGCCGAGGTGCAGTAGCCTGGCATTCAACGGGCCGCCATCGACAAGCAAGGCCGCATAGATGCCGGTCGTCAGCGCAAAGTAGGCGCACGAGCCGGCCAGCAGGCCGCCGTAGGCCCAGGCGACCGGGCCGGTACGCGCGCTGCGATAGGCCTGCACGATCAGCCCCGCCAGCCCTAGCATCAGGGCCACCTCCTGCGCAGCGGCGGAGGGCCGAGCGGCCCTCAGTGTCGATAGGCCGGCGAGCGCCAGGATGGCGAGGCCACCTCTCGTCAACCAGGCCGGCAGCGCCGTACCACTTGCCCGGTCCAACAAGGTGAGCAGAGCCACGCCTGCTAGTAATCCCACCTGTAGCAGCCGGCCTTGGTCGTGCGCCAACGAGGTGGGCAGCGCAAGTGGTGCCAGGCAGAGATAGGCCACCGCGACCAGCAATGCAGCGGAGGGCATGCGGCGGAGGAAGTCCTTCAGGGCCATGTCGGGCTAGCCGAGGGGTCGTCTGGAAATGCAAAAAAGGGGCCGAAGCCCCTTTCTGGTCGGACCGTCCGGATCAGGTACCGGCTGCGGTGCTGTTCTTCTCGATGGCAGCCTTGAGCGTTTCAGCAGTCACGCTGGTGGTGATCGTCCAGGTGACGGCGGAATTGCCGAGGTTGGGCGTGAAGGTGATGGTCTCGCCACCCAGGTCGGTGCCGACCTTGTTCGAGGCTTCGAAGGTCAGCTTGATGACGCCATCACCGGTGATGTCGGCACCGGCCACTTCGTTGGTCTTCGTGAAGGTGGCGGCGGACAGGATGCCGGCCTGATTGCAGCTGCTCAATGCGCCTTCTTCCTGGCCGCACAGAGCGACGGCGTTCTTGAAGGAGTCAACCGCAGACAGTGCGTTGCCGACCTTGGCCTTGGCCGTGTAGTCCTTGTATTGCGGAATCGCCACGGCGGCCAGGATGCCGATGATGGCCACGACGATCATCAGTTCGATCAGGGTGAAGCCTTGTTGGGCGCGTGCTTTCAGGTTCATGTCAGTACTCCGGTAAGAGGGGGGTGAGAGGAGGGCACACCCCCTGAATGCAGGGGCCGTGCCAGCGCTCGCGGCCCGCTTCGCCTGTGCGAAAGCGCACGGATGGGCGCTCAAGGCAGGGCGTGACTGACAAAAAACGTCACCTTGGGCTGACGCGCCGTGTCAGCCGGGGGCTGGCGGACAAGGAATGTCGGCAAGCCCAGTTCGGCGAGTCTCGATATGAAGACATAAGACACAAGCCACCGCCGGCATCCCGCTTCATGAAAGCGCTTCTCTGGTGCCTTTTGTCGAAGAGGATGACGATCTGTTCCTCAAGACCATCATTCCGAGTCGCCAGGCCACGCGCGACTTCATCACGAAGGAGTCTGGCGATGCCTGACCTCGACCCGCATGTGCTGGAGGTTCTTCAGGCCTATGAGCAGGGCGATCTGGCCTCGGTTGCCAGTACGGCCGAGCGGTAGCGCCTGCGTGACGCGGCTCGCGCCACGGCGTACGTGACCGGGCGGCTGGCTGAGCCTGTTGGCGAGGGGGCGTGGCAGCGCTGAGGCGCTGGCGGCGTGCCTCAGAACCCCATGTCCTGACCCGCCTGCAAGGCCGTGATGCGGTGCGGGCTGATCAGTGCCTGCACGCCCTGCATGACGGCCTCGACCTCGCCGGGCTTGATGTGGGTGATGCGCACGTCCACGCTGCCGGCCAGGTGGGTCAGTTCCCGGCCGAGGTCGGCGGGGTGCAGGTGCTGGCTGATGTGGGCGAGTTCGGCCTCGTCGTCGCTGAAGGCGGTTTCGATGACGAGGTGGGACAGGCGCAGTTCGGCCAGGCGGCGCCACAGCGCCGGGTTGGGGCCGGTGTCGCCGGTGAAGACCCAGTGCGCATGGCCCGCCGCCTCGCCGCCATCGACGGCGAAGCCGACGGCCGGCACGGTGTGGACGGCAGGCAGCACTTCGACGCTGCGGTCGGCCAGGTCGAGCCGGTCGCCGATCTGGAAGGGGTGGAGCGACAGCACCGGCGCGTCGCGCGTGGGCAGGCGCGTGAAGTCGGGCCAGATGGTGCCGTTGAAGATGTGCCGGTGCAGCGCCTCCAGGGTCTCGGGCAGCGCGTGGACCCGGATGGGTGGGCGGCCGGCGGCGGCGCGCAGGCGCAGCACGGCGTCGGCCAGCAGCGGGATGCCGAGGACGTGGTCCAGGTGGGAGTGGCTGAGCAGGATGTGGTCGATGCGCGCCAGCGCGTCCAGCGGCAGGTCGCCCACGCCGGTGCCGGCGTCGATGAGGACATCGTCGTCGAGCAGGAAGGCAGTGGTCTTGTAGCCGGCGGCAATGGCGCCGGAGCAGCCCAGGACGCGGATGTTCATGCGGTGCGTGGCTCGGGTTCGAGGGCCCCGCGTCGGGCGGGGCAGATGCCCAAGAATGTACGCAGGCACCGGCCGGCCGGGATGGTCGGATTACCGGCCTGGGGGTATCCCGTGCGTGAGGAAATCACACGCGGCCGGTGAGCCGCGTAAAGCCATGTGAGAGGCCGCCCGAGGCCGGTCTCAGCCCTGGATGAATTGCATCTGCGTGCCGGCGAGCTCGATCAGGTCGCCGCTGCGCAGCGCGATGGATTCGCCGGTCAGCGGGATGCCGTTGACGCTGGGGCGCTGGGCGCCTTCGACGTGGGCGAAGACGTAGCCGGTGGGCCGCTTGGTGATCGAGGCGACCTGCACGCCGGGCTTGCCCAGCGTGGTGACGACCTTGGTCAGCGAGACTTCGCGGCCGGCGGCGGCGCCGGTCAGCACCTTGATGGACGCCGGGCCGATGGCGGCGGCGCCCAGGGCGCCGAAGGATGAACTCAGGCCGAGGTTGGGCAGCGCGCCCGAGCCCGGCTTGAGGATCATGGTCTTCTCGTAGTCGCCGCCGTCGTTGAGCAGGAACTTGATCTTGTATTTGCCGATCTCGACGGTGTCGTTGTCGGCCAGCAGCTGCTTCTTGATGGCCTTGCCGTTGATGTAGGTGCCGTTGGTGGAGTTGAGGTCTTCGATGAAGACGTCGGCACCGACCATCTGCAGCACGGCGTGCTCGCCGCTGACGGCGAGGTTGTCGATGACGATGTCGTTGTACGGGCGCCGACCGAGCGTGGTCTTGTCCTTGGTGATCTGGACCTCCTTGATCACCACGCCGTCGAGCGAAACCACCAGTTTGCCCATGTATGACCTCAAGTTCTGTTGTGCTGCGCCGCGCCTCGTTCAGGCGGCGGCGTCCTTGCCGCCGCGCCGCCCGAAGGGCCACCAGCCCCGTCCTTCGGCACGTTGGCGGCCCTCGGCGCGGGCCAGGATGAGCGCGATGTTATCGCGGCCGCCGTTGTCATTGGCCGCGTTGATCAGGGCGTGCGCTGCCTCGGGCAGCGTCTCGTGCGTGTTGAGCAGGTGGGCGAGGCCGTCGTCGCTGAGCATGTCGGAGAGGCCGTCGGAGCACAGCAGATAGGTGTCGCCGGGCTGGACTTCGTGCAGATGCAGCTCCATCAGCACCGTGTCTTCGACGCCGACGGCGCGCGTGACGAGGTTCTTGTTGCTGGAATAGGCCGCCTCCTCGACGGTGAGCAGGCCGGCGTCGATCTGCTCCTGCAGCAGGGAGTGGTCGCGGGTGATCTGCATCAGGCGGCCGGCGCGCAGGCGGTAGGCGCGCGAGTCGCCGACGTGGCCGAGCAGCAGGCCCTCGGGGCGGAACACGCCCAGCACGAGGGTGGTGCCCATGCCGGCGTAGCGCGGGTTGGTGTTGGCGGCGTTGAAGATGGCGCGGTTGGCGTTGTCCACGCAGATGTCCATGGCGCGCTTGACCTCGCCGGCGCGGGCGGGGCGGCCGGCGTCCTTGAGCCAGCGGCCGAGTTCGCGGCTGACGAAGCTGGTGAGCATCTGGCTGGCCACCTCGCCGGCGTTGTAGCCGCCCATGCCGTCGGCCAGCACGGCCAGGCCGGCGGCCTCGTCCAGCGCGACCGAATCCTCGTTGTTGTCGCGCGCGCGGCCGACGTCGGTGGCGCTGAAGAACTCCAGGATCATGGGGCTTGCGAGGGGGCGGGCGGCTCGGCGCCGGGGGCGGGGGCGGGGGAGCGGCGATTCTGCCCTGCTTCCCCGGGCGTCAGGCGCAGTGTTTGCGCGAAGGCGCTCTCGTCGGTGGCACTGCTGGCGGGGGCGGCGGCTTCGGGCAGGGCGGGCTCGGCGGGCAGGTCCATGACGAGCACGGCGTCGAGGTCGCGCGCCATCTGTTCGCCCGAGGCATAGCGCAGTTCGGGGCGCTTTTCCAGCGCGACGGCCAGCACCAGGGCCAGGGATTCGGGCAGGCCGGGGCGGCGCGTGCGCACGTCGGGCGCGGGCTCGGTGGCGATCTGCTGCATCAGCCTCGCCATCGAGTCGCTCTGGTGCGGCAGGCTGCCGGCGAGCAACTGGTAGAGCAGCACGCCGAGGGAGTAGAGGTCGCTGCGGCCGTCCACCGTCAGGCCGGCGAGCTGCTCGGGCGACATGAAGGACGGCGTGCCGAGCACGAGGCCGGTGCGGGTGCGGCTGCCGTCGCCGACGCGGGCGATGCCGAAGTCCATCAGCTTGAGGCCGCCGTTGACGCGGTCGAGCATCACATTGGCGGGCTTGATGTCGCGGTGGACGACGCCCTGGCCGTGCGCGTAGTGCAGCGCCCGCGCCAGCCGGGCGCCGAGCTGCACGACCTCGCGCACCGGCAGCAACTGGCCGGGCCGGGTGAAGAGGCTGAGGTCGCGGCCGAGCACGTATTCGAGGGCGAGCCAGGCGTCGTTGCCGTCCTGGCCGGCATCGACGACTTGCAGGATGTCGGCATGCGCCAGCGCCCGCGCGGCGAGGGCCTCGCGCATGAAGCGCTCGCGCACGTCGGCCAGGTCGTCGGCGGAGAACTCGCGGCTCAGCGCCAGGCGCTTGATGGCGACCTGGCGGCCGGTGGAGCGCTGCGTGGCCTTGTAGACGATGGCCATGGCACCGCGGCCGATTTCGGCGCCGATGTCGAAGTCCTGCAGCGCCGGGGGCGCGGCGGGTGCCTGGGGCGGCGCAGCGGGCGGGGGCTCGGTGGGTGGCGCGTCGAGCGGCGTGCCGGCACTGCGGCCGACGAGGCGTTGCCAGAAACCGGGTTTGCCGCTTGCCATGGCGGCGATCTTAGGCGCGGGTGGTGCGTGTGCGCAGCCGCCCGAGGGCCAGCACGAGCAGGGCGCCGGCGATGCCTGCGACATAGCCCGGCACGGGCAGGTGGACGTCGAGCCATCCGCGCAGCGCCGCGTCGGTGACGGCCATTTCCCCGGCGATGAAGCCCAGCAGCGCCGCGCCCAGCGTGATGATGACGGGGAAGCGCTGCATCAGTTTCAGCAGCAGGGTGCTGCCGAAGACGATCAGCGGGATGGACAGGCCCAGGCCGATCAGCAGCAGCACCGGCCGCAGCGGCGGCGCGGCGGCGCTGGCGGCGGCGGCGATGGCGATGACGTTGTCCAGGCTCATCGCCAGGTCGGCCACGAGGATGGTGCGCACGGCGGCCCACAGGCCGCTGACCTCGCCGACCTCGGCGCCCTCGTCCTCGTCGGCCTGGCCCATCAGCTTGATGCCGATCCAGATCAGCAGCGCCGCGCCGACGAGCTTCAGCCACGGCAGTTGCAGCAGCTGGATGGCGAACAGCGCCAGCAGCACCCGCATCAGGATGGCCGCCGCCGCGCCGCCGACGATGGCCTGACGCTGCCGGCGCGGCGGCAGCCTGCGCGTGGCCAGCGCGATGACGACGGCGTTGTCGCCCGACAGCAGGATGTCGGCCCAGATGATCTGCAGCAGCGCGAGGAAGAAAGAGGCGTCGAGGTGGGCCATGAAACGAAAAAGCCGTCAGGGTGGCCCGACGGCTTTGGATGAGCTTGGCGTGATTACAGCAGGCCCTTGAGCAGCTTGCCCATCTCGGACGGGTTGCGCGTGACCGTGAAGCCGCACTCTTCCATGATGGCGAGCTTGGCGTCGGCCGTGTCGGCACCGCCGGAGATCAGCGCGCCGGCATGGCCCATGCGCTTGCCCGGAGGGGCGGTGACGCCGGCGATGAAGCCGACGATGGGCTTCTTCATGTTGGCCTTGCACCAGCGCGCGGCCTCGGCCTCGTCGGGGCCGCCGATCTCGCCGATCATGATGACGGCGTCGGTGTCCGGGTCGTCGTTGAAGGCCTTCATCACGTCGATGTGCTTCAGGCCGTTGATCGGGTCGCCGCCGATGCCGACGGCGCTGGATTGGCCCAGGCCGATCTCGGTCAGCTGCGCGACGGCCTCGTAGGTCAGCGTGCCGGAGCGCGAGACGACGCCGATGCGGCCCTTCTTGTGGATGTGGCCCGGCATGATGCCGATCTTGATTTCGTCCGGCGTGATGAGGCCGGGGCAGTTGGGGCCGAGCAGCAGGGTCTTCTTGCCGCCGGCGGCTTCCTTGGCCTTCATCTTGTTGCGCACTTCGAGCATGTCGCGCACGGGGATGCCTTCGGTGATGGCGATCACCAGGTCCAGGTCGGCCTCGACGGCTTCCCAGATCGCGGCGGCGGCGCCCGCGGGCGGCACGTAGATGACGGAGACGGTCGCGCCGGTCTGGCCGGCGGCTTCCTTCACCGAGGCGTAGATGGGAATGTCGGAGAACTTCTCGCCGGCTTTCTTCGGGTTCACGCCCGCGACGAAGCAGTTGCGGCCGTTGGCATAGGCCTGGCAGCCCAGGGTGTGGAACTGGCCGGTCTTGCCGGTGATGCCCTGGGTGATGACCTTGGTGTCTTTGTTGATGTAAATGCTCATGTCTGTGTCCTCTGGGCGTTAGGCAACCGCAGCCACGATCTTGGTCGCGGCTTCGGCCATCGTGTCGGCGGCGATGATGGGCAGGCCGGATTCGGCCAGCATCTTCTTGCCCAGTTCCTCGTTGGTGCCCTTCATGCGCACGACCAGCGGCACTTGCAGGTTCACGGCCTTGCAGGCGGTGATGACGCCTTCGGCGATGGTGTCGCACTTCATGATGCCGCCGAAGATATTGACCAGGATGCCCTTGACGGCCTTGTTCTTCAGCATGATCTTGAAGGCCTCGGTGACCTTCTCGGCCGTGGCGCCGCCGCCGACGTCGAGGAAGTTGGCCGGCTCGCCGCCGAAGAGCTTGATGGTGTCCATCGTCGCCATCGCCAGGCCGGCGCCATTGACGAGGCAGCCGATATTGCCGTCCAGGCTGATGTAGGCGAGGTCGAACTTCGAGGCCTCGACTTCGGCCGGGTCTTCTTCATCGAGGTCGCGGTAGGCGACGATCTCGGGGTGGCGGAACAGCGCGTTGGCGTCGAAGTTGAACTTCGCGTCCAGCGCCATCAGATTGCCCTTGCTGTCGCGGTTCAGCGGGTTGATTTCCACCAGCGCCGCGTCGGTGTCCATGTAGCAGGTGTAGAGCTTGGCGAACAGATCGACGGCCTGATCGACGGTGTGGCCTTCCATGCCGATCGCGGCGGCCACCTTGCGGCTCTGCGCCTCGGTGATGCCGGTCAGCGGGTCGATCATCTCGGTGATGATCTTCTCGGGCGTGCTGTGCGCCACTTCCTCGATGTCCATGCCGCCTTCGCTGGACGCGATCAGCGCGACCTTCTGCGTGGCGCGGTCGGTCACCAGCGAGATGTAGAACTCCTTGCCGATGTCGGCACCGTCCTCGATGTAGAGGCGGCGCACCTTCTGGCCCTCGGGGCCGGTCTGGTGCGTGACGAGCTGCATGCCGAGGATGGCGGTGGCCTTGTCCTTCACGTCGTCGATGGTCTTGGCGACCTTGACGCCGCCGCCCTTGCCGCGCCCGCCGGCGTGGATCTGGGCCTTCACGACCCAGACCGGGCCGCCCAGCTTCTGCGCGGCTTCCACCGCTTCTTGCACGGTGAAGGCCGGGATGCCGCGCGGCACCGGCACGCCGAACTGGCGCAGGATTTCTTTGCCCTGGTATTCGTGGATTTTCATGGCTGGGTCTTTCGGGTCGGGGAAGTCAGGATTCGGAAGTGGCTGGTTCGGCGGAAGCCTCGAAGAGCGACGGGCCGCTCCCGAGCTCCTCGACCCCCTCGGGGGGCAGGCCGGGCGTCAGCTCGGCCTTGGGGGCGCCAATGCGCCAACGGGGGTAGAACTGGGCGACGGTCGCGCCGTCGCGGCGCAGCGCGTGGCAGCGGTCGAGCTGGAAGGGCGGGTTGCCGGCGGCGTCGCCTTCTCGCGTGTCGATGACGGAGCCGGCCATGGCCTGCAGCACGGCGGTGGGCAGCACGCTGCACAACTCGGTCAGGTGGGTGCAGCCGCGCGTGCCGCCCAGGCGCTCGTGGACGGCCTGGCGGAAGCCCTTCATCAGGTTCAAGCCGACGAGGCGGACATAGGCGTCGCCATGTTCATCACAGGCGCCGGCATAGGGCATCCACAGCGTTTCGGACGTGGCGGCGGTGATGGTCAGCTGCGGGTCCACCGTCAGCAGCAGGCGCATGTGGTGGATGGGTTCGCCAGCCCGGCGCGGCTGGCCGGCCAGCGGCACGTCGTGCGTCTTGGTGTCGGTCAGGCTCGCTTCCACGTCGAACAGGCCGTCATCGCGCGCGAACACCTGCACATCGAGGGCGCGGCGGTGCAGCGGGCGGCGCATGACAGGCGGGTGGGCGGCGGGCATGGGACGGGGGTGGCGAATCAACCCGGCCGGTGCCGGGACGGGAGTCGAACCGGTTTCTCGCAAGCGCAGTGCCGGGTGGGCAGGGGCCTGTAACCGGGTGAACCCTCGTTTTGGGGCAGGCGGCAATGTAGCACGGTAGGTAAAACTACCGGCTTACACGCTCAGCGCAGCAGGCGGCGCACCAGTTCGGGGGCGAAGCCGCGCGCGAGCAGAAAGCGGGTCTGGCGCGCCCGCTCGGCGGGCTCGGCGGCCGGTTCGGGGCCGAAGCGCCTCAGCCAGACCTCGCGGGCGCGTTCCAGCTCGGTCGCGCGGAGTTGTTCTTGCTGCTCGGCGTCCAGTTTCAGGCCGTGCCGGGCCAGTTCCTGCTGGATGCGCTGTGCGCCGAAGCGGCCCGCGCGCAGGTGCAGGCGCGATTCGACGAAGCGGGTTTCGCTCAGATGGCCGTCGGCGGCGAGGGTGTCGAGCAGTGCATCGACGGTGGCTGCGGGTGTGGCTTCATCGACTTCATCGGCGGCGGCAAGGCGTAGCCGCTCGATCCGCAGCAGCTTGCGCCGCAGCTCGGCGCGGCTGTGCTCGCGCTGGGCCAGCAGGCCGATGGCGCGGGCTTTCAGGGACAGCGGCGCTCGCGCCACGGCGGCGTGGCTTACTCGTTTACTCGTCGGCCGCCGCCTCGCCCAGGGGGGCGACGCCGACCGCTGCGCGGACCTTGTTTTCGATCTCGCGCGCGATGTCCGGGTTCTCGCGCAGGAACTCCCGCGCGTTGTCCTTGCCCTGGCCGATCTTTTCGCCACCGTAGGCATACCAGGCGCCGGATTTATCGACGATCTTGTGGGCGACGCCCATATCGACGATCTCGCCCTCGCGGCTGATGCCTTCGCCGTAGAGGATGTCGAACTCGGCCGTCTTGAACGGCGGGCTGACCTTGTTCTTGACGACCTTGACCTTGGTCTCGGAGCCGATGATTTCCTCGCCCTTCTTGATGGAGCCGATGCGGCGGATGTCCAGGCGCACCGAGGCGTAGAACTTCAGCGCGTTGCCGCCGGTGGTCGTCTCGGGGCTGCCGAACATGACGCCGATCTTCATGCGGATCTGGTTGATGAAGATGACGGTGCAGTTGGTCTTCTTGATCGTGGCGGTGAGCTTGCGCAGGGCTTGGCTCATCAGTCGGGCTTGCAGGCCCGGCAGGCTGTCGCCCATCTCGCCTTCGATTTCGGCCTTGGGCGTCAGCGCGGCCACCGAGTCGATGACGATCAGGTCCACCGAGCCGGAGCGCACCAGGGCATCGACGATTTCGAGCGCCTGCTCGCCGGTGTCGGGCTGACTGATGAGCAGGTCGGTCAGGTTGACGCCGAGCTTCTGCGCGTATTGCACGTCGAGCGCGTGCTCGGCGTCGATGAAGGCGCAGACGCCCTGCAGCTTCTGCATCTCGGCGATGACCTGCAGGGTCAGCGTCGTCTTGCCGGACGACTCGGGGCCGTAGATCTCGATGACCCGGCCGCGCGGCAGGCCGCCGACGCCCAGCGCGATGTCCAGGCCCAGGGAGCCGGTGGAGACGACCTGGATGTCTTCGATGACCTCGCCTTCGCCGAGCCGCATGATGGAGCCCTTGCCGAACTGCTTTTCGATCTGGGCGAGGGCGGCTTGCAGGGCCTTGGCTTTTTCGGCGTTCTGGGCTTTGACGGGGGCGTCCATGGGCTTCTCCTGGGAATGGGCGGATTATGGGGCAATCTGTATGTTTGTACAGTATTTTGCCCTGGGGCTTGGTGGGCATCCTAGGTGCAAGGTGGCTCACAGGATGAGCCACAAGGCCAGGGCCTAATATCTGCGCAGGAGACAAAACCATGCGCATCCTGATTGCGGAAGATGACCAAGTGCTGGCCGACGGGCTGTTGCGGGCGCTGCGCGCGTCCGGCTATGCGGTGGACCGCGTGGCCAGCGGCACCGAGGCGGACACGGCGCTGGCGACGCACGAGTTCGACCTCGTGATCCTCGACCTCGGCCTGCCGCGCCTGCACGGGCTGGAAGTGCTGCGCAAGCTGCGCGCGCGCGGCTCGACGATGCCGGTGCTGATCCTGACGGCGGCGGACAGCGTCGAGCAGCGCGTCAAGGGCCTGGACCTGGGCGCGGACGACTACATGGCCAAGCCCTTCTCCTTGCAGGAACTGGAGGCGCGCGTGCGGGCGCTGACGCGGCGCGGCCTGGGCACGGCCAGCAGCATCATCAAGCACGGGCCGCTGAGCTTCGACGCGACCGGCCGCGTGGCCTATATCAACGAGCAGATGCTGGAGCTGTCGGCGCGCGAGCTGTCGCTGCTGGAGGTGCTGCTGCAGCGGGCGGGGCGGCTGGTCAGCAAGGACCAGTTCGTCGAGCGCCTGTGCGAGTGGGGCGAGGAAGTCTCGAACAACGCGATCGAGGTCTATATCCACCGGCTGCGCAAGAAGATCGAGCAGGGGCCGATCCGCATCGCCACGGTGCGCGGCCTGGGCTACTGCCTGGAAAAGATCACTTCATAAATGCCGACCAAGGACGGCACGAACCCGCAGCAGGGTTCGCTGTTCGGCGAGATCCTGGACTGGATGCTCGCGCCGCTGCTGCTGATCTGGCCGATCAGCGTCGCGCTGACCTGGCTGGTGGCGCAGGGCATCGCCAGCCGGCCCTATGACCGCGAGTTGGGCGAGATGGCGCGCAGCCTGGGCCAGCAGGTGGCATTGGCGGAGTCGGTGCCCGCGCCGGCCGGCAGGGGCGACCGCTACGCCCTCGCGCCCGAGGCGGCGGCGTTGCTGCGGGCGGATGCGTCGGACACGGTGTTCTACCAGGTGCTCGGCCTGCGCGGCGAGCTGCTCAGCGGCGACGCGACCCTGCCCGTGCCGACCGAGGACGCGCCCGTCCTGCCCTGGGAGCTGTATTTCCGCGACGACGAGGTGGGCCCGGACGCGGTGCGCGTGGCCTATCTGTGGGTCGCGCCCGAGGGCCAGGGCGGCACCCTGCTCGTGCAGGTGGCCGAGACGCTGGGCAAGCGCGCGCGGCTGACCAACGAGATCATCAAGGGCGTCATCCTGCCGCAGTTCGTCATCCTGCCGCTGGCGGTGCTGCTGGTGTGGCTGGCGCTGGCGCGCGGCATCTCGCCGCTGAACGAGTTGCAGCGGCGCATCCGCTCGCGCGAAAGCTCGGACCTGAGCCCCATCGACGAGCAGCGCGTGCCCGACGAGGTGGCGCCGCTGGTGCGCGCGATCAACGACCTGCTGGCGCGGCTGGACAAGTCCATGAGCCGGCAGAAGCATTTCCTCGCCGACGCGGCCCACCAGCTCAAGACGCCGCTGGCCGGCCTGCGCACCCAGGCGGAGCTGATCCAGCGCGAGATCGACGCCGGCCGCGCCTCGCCCGAGGAGACGCGCCGCTCGCTGGCGCAGATCGCGCGCGCCAGCGAGCGGGCGGCGCATATGGTCAACCAGTTGCTGGCGATGGCGCGGGCCGAGGACGTGGAGCAGGCGCTGCGGCGCGAGCCGGTCAACCTGGCCGAGATCGCCATCGACACGGTGCGCGACTTCGTGCCGCGCGCGCTGGAGCGGCGCATCGACCTGGGCTATGACGGTGTCGGCCCGGAAGACAGCCGGCTGCGCGTGCGCGGCCAGCCGCTGCTGCTGGGCGAGCTGATCCGCAACCTCGTGGACAACGCCCTGCTCTACACGCCGGCCGGCGGGCTGGTGACGGTGCGTGTCGTCGAAGACCCCTTCGGCCAGGTCGTCGTGCTGCAGGTCGAGGACAGCGGCCCGGGCATCGCGCCGGGCGAGCGCGAGAAGGTCTTCCAGCCCTTCTACCGGGCGCTGGGCAGCGGCGTGGAAGGCTCGGGCCTGGGGCTGGCCATCGTCCGCGAGATCGTGCAGCAGCACGAGGCCGAGCTGGCGCTGGACGACGCCCGCGTGCGCCGCGTGGCGGGCGGCGAGTCGCCCGACGGCCAGGGACCAGGGGCGCGCTTCACCATCCGGTTTCCGGCCGCAGCTAAGTCTTGACCAGCCGCCGGGTCCGCGCGATCGACATCAGCAGGCCCAGGCTTAAGCCCAGCGTCACCATCGCCGTGCCGCCATAGCTGATGAAGGGCAGCGGCACGCCCACCACCGGCAGGATGCCGCTGACCATGCCCATATTGACGAAGACGTAGGTGAAGAAGCTCAGCGTCACCGCGCCCGCCATCAGCCGCGCGAACAGCGTCGGCGCGTCGGACGCGATCACCAGCCCGCGCAGGATCAGCGCCGTGAAGCCGGCCAGCAGCGCCAACGCGCCGACGAGGCCGAACTCCTCGCCGAAGGCCGCGAAGATGAAGTCCGTCGTGCGCTCGGGGATGAATTCCAGGTGCGTCTGCGTGCCCTGCATGAAGCCCTTGCCCGTCATGCCGCCCGAGCCGATGGCGATCTCGCCCTGGATGATGTGGAAGCCCTTGCCGAGCGGGTCCTTGGTCGGGTCCAGCAGCGTGCAGACGCGGTGCTTCTGATATTCCTTGAGCACGACCCAGACGCTGTCGGGCTCGCAGATGCGCTCCTCGCTGAGCACCAGCGCCGTGATGCCGGCGGCGGCCAGCACGAAGGCCGGCACGATCAGCTTCCACGGCAGGCCGGCGAAGAAGATCACGTAGAGCCCCGCCGCCAGCACCAGCAGGCTGGTGCCGAGGTCGGGCTGCTTGGCGATCAGCAGAAAAGGCAGGAGCAGCAGCGCGAAGGCGGCAATGAAGTCGGGCCAGCGCAGGATGCCCTCGCGCTTCTGGAACCACCAGGCCAGCATCAGCGGCGTGGCGATCTTCAGCAGTTCGGACGGCTGGATCTGCGTGATGCCGACATTGAGCCAGCGCGTTGCGCCCTTTTTGGTGATGCCGAACACGGCGGTGGCGACGAGCAGGGCCACGCCGGCCAGGTAGAGCGGGATGGCCAGCGCCATCAGCCGCTGCGGCGGGATCTGCGCGACGATGAACATCAGCCCGAGGCCGAGCAGCATATTGCGGCCATGGTCCACGAAGCGGGTGCCGTGGTCGTAACCGGCCGAGTACATGCACAGCAGGCCCCAGCCGCACAGCCACAGCACGGCCAGCAGCAGCGGCAGGTCGAAGCCGCGCAGCCAGGGCCGCAGGCGGCTCAGCAGCGGCGGACGGGCGATGACGGTCATCGTGAAGCTCCTGACGCGGGCGCGGCGGCGGATGCGGCCTGCCCTGGCAGCGGCACCTCGGCGGCGCGGCGCGGCGTGCCGATGGGGGCGAAGGTCTGGCCCAGCTGCGTCTTGGCGATGTCTTCTTCGCTCGGGTAGGTGCCGGTCAGCAGATAGTCGAACACCCGCCGCGCGATCGGCGCGGCCGAGCCCGAGCCCCAGCCGGCGTTCTCGACGATGACGGCCAGCGCCACGGTCGGCTGCTCCAGCGGCGCGAAGCCGACGTAGAGCGAGTGGTCGCGCTTGCGCTCGTCGGCCTTGATGGCGCTGTACTTCTCGCCGGCGCGCAGGCCCACGGCCTGGGCCGTGCCGGTCTTGCCGCCGCTCAGATAGGGCGCGTTGGCGAAGATCTGGCGGCCCGTGCCTTCCAGCGTCACGCCATTCATCGCGCTGCGGATCACGTCCACGTCGGACGGCCGCAGCGGCAGCGGCTCGCGCGCGTCGCTGGCGATGCGGCGCCGCTCGTGCCGCACCACGTCCTCGATCTCGCGCACCAGGCGCGGCCTGTAGCGCTGGCCGCCCGAGGCGACCGTCGCGTAGGCGTTGGCCATCTGCAGCATCGTGAAGTTGTTGTAGCCCTGGCCGATGCCCAGCGAGATGGTCTCGCCCGCGAACCACTTCTGGTTGGCCGGGCTGCGGCGGAAGTAGTGGCGCTTCCATTCCTGCGAGGGCAGCACGCCGGTGACCTCGCCCTGCACGTCGATCTCGGTCCTGCCGCCCAGCCCGAAGGGCGCGAGCTGGTCGTGGATCAGGTCCACGCCCATCTCGTTGGCGAGGCTGTAGAAATAGACGTTGGACGAGGTGACGATGGCCAGGCGCATGTCCTTGGGGCCGGGGCGGTCCGTCTCGGGGCTGCCGAAGGTGCGGCCGCCGAAGCTGTAGGTCAGGTTGTCCTGGACGACGAGGCTGGGCGAGCGCTTGCCGCTGGTCAGCGCCGCCATCGCCATCAGCGGCTTGAAGGTGGAGCCGGGCGGGTAGGTGCCGCGCAGCGCGCGGTTCAGCAGGGGCTTGTCGATGTCCTCGTTCAGCTCGCGCCAGGCGTCGGCGTCGATGCCGTCCACGAAGAGATTGGGGTCGAAGGTCGGCTTGGAGACGAAGGCCAGCACCTCGCCGTTGCGCGGGTCGATGGCCACCAGCGCGCCGCGGCGCTCGCCGAAGAGCTGCTCCACCAGCGCCTGCAGCTTGATGTCGATGGACAGGTTCAGCGTGTTGCCGGGCGTGGGCGGGCGGTGGTCCAGCCGCCGCACGGCACGGCCGCCGGCGCTGGTCTCGACCTGCTCGAAGCCGGTCACGCCATGCAGCTCGCGCTCATAGGCCTGCTCCAGGCCGAGCTTGCCGATGTATTCCGTCCCCCGGTAGTTGGCGACCTCGTCCTCGTCCCAGTCGTCCATCGCCTTCTTCTCGGCCTGGTTGATGCGGCCGATATAGCCGATCAGGTGCGAGCCCACGTCGCCGAGCGGGTAGCTGCGGAACAGCCGCGCCTTGATCTCGACGCCGGGGAAGCGGAAGCGCTGCGCCGTGAAGCGGGCGACCTCCTCGTCCGTCAGCTTGGTGCGGATGGGCAGGGAGTCGGTGTGCTTGGCCTCGTCGAGCAGGCGCTTGAAGCGGCGCCGGTCGCGCGGCTGGATGTCGATGATCTGGGTGAGAGCCTCGATGGTGGCGTCGGTGTCGGCGACCTTCTCGGGGTTGATCTCCAGCGTGTAGGCCGAGTAGTTGCTGGCCAGCACGACGCCGTTGCGGTCCTTGATGAGGCCGCGGTTGGGCACGATGGGCACGATGGCGATGCGGTTGGACTCGGCGCGCTCGGCCAGACTGTCGTGCTGCACGACCTGCAGCCACACCAGCCGCGCCACCAGCAGGCCGAAGCAGAACAGCACGAAGGCGGCAGCGGCCAGCACGCGCAGCCGGAAGCGGGCGAGTTCCTGGTGCAGGTTCTTGAGGACGACCACTGGGAATTACAAAGGCCGATGGGCGTCGGCGTCGGGCGCACGGCGCTGCGGTGCAAGAAGCAGCACGCCCGCGACCGGCCAGAGCAGCGCCTCGAAGACCGGCGCCAGCAGCAGGCTCCAACCCGGCCACATGCCGCCCACGGCCATGCGCACGGCCAGCGCCAGCAGATGCGCGGCGAGGAAGAGCGGAAACACCTGCACCGCCTGCGCCGGCAGCGCGAACCAGGGCAGGCGGCGGTGCAGCATGATCGCGCCGAAGCTCAACACGCCATAGGCCAGCGCATGCTGGCCGAGCAGGGCGCCGTCGTGCACGTCGATGAGCAGGCCGAAGAAGAAAGCCCACAGCACGCCGACGCGGCGCGGCTGATGCACGCCCCAGAACACCAGCACCACGGCCAGCACGTCCGGCATCGCCGGCAGCCGGCCGGCCGGCACCATGTCGATCATCAACGCCAGCAGCAGCGTGAAGGCGATGAACCAGGGGTTGGCCGGCAGCAGCAACTGGCCGGCGGCGCGCGGCATGATCATGGCGTGGGCTCCGGCGCCTTGCTGGCGGCTTTTTCCGCTCGTTCCGCCTTGCGTGCCGCCCGCGCGCTGGCCTTGGCCTCGGCGGCCGAGGCGGCTTCTGCGGCAACGGCGGCCTCGGCTTCCTGCCTGGCCGCGAGGTGGCGGTCCAGCGGCAGCAGCACCAGCAGGTGGCGCGCGCTGTCGGGCTGGGCGATGGGCGCGAGCAGCACCTGGGCGAAGCTGGAGTCGCCGCGCCGCTCGACGTGCGTGACCCGCGCCACCGGCAGGCCGGGCGGGTAGACGCCGTCCAGGCCCGAGGTCGTCATCAGGTCGCCGACCTTCACGTCCGCATTGGCGGCCAGGAAGCGCAGCTCCATCCCCGAGCCGTCGGCGCGGCCGACGGCGGCGTTGCGCATCTGCGTGCGGGCGTTGAGCAGGGGGATGGCGGCGTCCTTGTCGGTCAGCAGCGTCACCTCGCTGGACAGCGGGTAGACCCGCGTCACCTGGCCCAGCACGCCGGCCTCGTTGATGACCGGCGAGCCGGCCACCACGCCCTGGGTGGCGCCATGGTCGATGACGACGCGGCGCGAGTAGGGGTCGGGCGCCTCGAACAGCACCTCGGCCGGGATGCTCGGCAGGTCCAGCGTCGGCTGCAGGCCCAGCAGCTTGCGCAGGCGCTCGTTCTCGGCCTGCAGCGCCGCCGCGCGCGACAGGCGCTCGGCTTGCTGGGCGAGCTGGCTGCGGGCGAGGTTCTCGGCGTCCATCGCGCGCTGCGTGCCGCGCAGATAGCCGCCCGCCGTCTCCCAGGCGTCCACCGGCGCCAGCAGCAGGCGCTGCACCGGCTGCAGCACCAGCGCGAGGCCGGCGCGCACCGGCTGCATCAGCCGGAAGCGGGCGTCCGCCACCATCAGCAGCAGCGCCAGCGCCGAGCACAGCGCGAGCTTGGTCAGTGCCGACGTGCCCTGGCGAAAGAGCGGCGGGGGGGAGCGGTCCAGGGTGCCGAGGGGCATGGCGCGCGGAGCGCGTTATTCAGAGGTGAAGATGGAACTGAGGCGTTCCATGCGCTCCAGCGCCATGCCGCAGCCGCGCACCACGCAGGTCAGCGGGTCTTCGGCCACCAGCACGGGCAGGCCGGTTTCTTCGCCGAGCAGGCGGTCCAGGTCGCGCAGCAGCGCGCCGCCGCCGGTCAGCATCATGCCGCGCTCGGCGATGTCGGCGCCCAGCTCGGGCGGCGTCTGCTCCAGCGCGTTCTTCACGGCGGAGACGATCTGGTTGAGCGGGTCGGTCAGCGCCTCAAGAATTTCGTTGGACGAGATCGTGAAGCTGCGCGGCACGCCCTCGGCGAGGTTGCGGCCCTTGACTTCCATCTCCTTGACCTCGCTGCCCGGGAAGGCGCTGCCGATGGTCTTCTTGATGGACTCGGCCGTCTGCTCGCCGATCAGCATGCCGTAGTTGCGGCGGATGTAGTTGATGATGGCCTCGTCGAACTTGTCGCCGCCGACGCGCACGCTGCCCTTGTAGACCATGCCGCCCAGCGAGATGACGCCGACCTCGGTCGTGCCGCCGCCGATGTCCACCACCATCGAGCCCGAGGCCTCGGCCACCGGCAGGCCGGCGCCGATGGCGGCGGCCATGGGCTCCTCGATCAGATAGACCTCGCTGGCGCCCGCGCCCAGGGCCGCGTCGCGGATGGCGCGCTTCTCGACCTGGGTGGAGCCGCAGGGCACGCAGATGATGATGCGCGGGCTGGGCTTGAAGGTCTTGCTGTCGTGGACCATCTTGATGAACTGCTTGATCATCTGTTCGGTCACGACGAAATCGGCGATCACGCCGTCCTTCATCGGGCGGATCGCCTCGATGTTGCCGGGCACCTTGCCCAGCATGGCCTTGGCCTCGCGGCCGACGGCCTGGATGGTCTTCTTGCCGTTGGGGCCGCCCTCGTGGCGGATGGAGACGACCGAGGGCTCGTCGAGCACGACGCCCTTGCCGCGCACATAGATCAGGGTGTTGGCGGTGCCGAGGTCGATGGCGAGGTCGGTGGAGAAGTAGCGGCGCAGGGAGGCGAACATGGTGTGGCGCGGGGAGCCTCGCCGGCAAGGACGCGGCTCGAAAACGGGGGGCTGGATGTGCAGCGAGGCCGCCTCACCGGCGACGCCGCGCGTCGCTGAAGGGGCAGCCTCGAAGGCCATGGAGATGGGCGGCGATAATAACCGATCACCCCCGTTCCGAGGCCGATCAACACTATGTTTCTGGCCTCAGGCTTACACCTGAAAACCATTCATGAGCCTCACCCCTGACGACGTGAGCCGCATCGCCCACCTGGCCCGGCTGGAACTGCAGCCGGCCGAATCGGCGGCGTTGCTGGGCAATCTGAACGACTTCTTCGAGATCGTGGGCCAGATGAGCGCCGTGGACACGGCCGGCGTCGAGCCGCTGTACACGCCGCTGTCGGCCATCGAGCAGGTGCAGCTGCGCCTGCGCGACGACGTGGTCACCGAGACCAACCAGCGAGAACTCAACCAGCGCAGCGCCCCGGCCGTCGAGGACGGCCTTTTCCTCGTTCCCAAGGTCATCGAATGAAGCCCGTTCACGACATGGGCGTGGCCGAACTGGCCGCCGCCCTGAAAAGCCGTGCGCTGTCCAGCCGCGAGGCCACGCAGGCGCTGCTGAGCCGCATCGCCACCCACGACCCGGCGCTCGGCGCCTTCCTGCATGTGGACGCCGACGTGGCGCTGGCCCGCGCGGATGCGGCCGACGCGGTGCTGGCGGCGGGCCATGCCGGCGCGCTGACCGGTGTGCCGATCGCGCACAAGGACATCTACGTCACCGCCGACATGCCCACCACGGCCGGCTCCAGGATGCTGGCCGGCTACCGCAGCCCCTTCGACGCCACCGTCGTCGCCCGCCTCAACGCGGCCGGCACGGTCGGCCTGGGCAAGCTCAACTGCGACGAGTTCGCCATGGGCTCGGCCAACGAGAACAGCGCCTATTTCCCGGCCCACAACCCCTGGGACCGCTCGCGCGTGCCGGGCGGCTCCTCGGGCGGCTCGGCCGTCGCCGTCGCGGCGCGGCTGGTGCCCGGCGTGACCGGCACCGACACGGGTGGCTCCATCCGCCAGCCGGCCAGCTTCTGCGGCATCACCGGCATCAAGCCCACCTACGGCGTCTGCTCGCGCTACGGGATGATCGCCTTCGCGTCCAGCCTCGATCAGGCCGGCCCCATGGCCCGCTCCGCCGAAGACTGTGCGCTGCTGCTGGCGGCGATGAGCGGCTTCGACGAGCGCGACGCCACCAGCGTCAACAAGCCGCCGCAGGACTTCCACGCGCAGATGCGCGCCGCCCGCGAAGGCGCCACCGCCGCGCAGCCTTTGCGCGGCCTGCGCATCGGCCTGCCGAGGGAGTTCTTCCCTGCCGCGCTGTCGGCCGACGTGAACGCCGCCGTGCGCGCCGGCCTGGCCGAACTGGAGAAGCTCGGCGCGACGCTGGTGGACCTGAGCCTGCCCCGCACCGAACTGGCGATTCCGGTCTACTACATCATCGCCCCGGCCGAGGCCAGCTCGAATTTGAGCCGCTTCGACGGCGTCAAGTTCGGCCATCGCGCGGCAAAGTACGACGATCTGCTCGATATGTACAAGAAGACCCGCGCCGAAGGCTTTGGTGAAGAGGTCAAGCGCCGCATCATGATCGGCAGCTACGTGCTGTCGCACGGCTATTACGACGCCTACTACCTGCAGGCCCAGAAGCTGCGCCGCATGATCGCGGACGACTTCCAGCAGTGCTTCACGCAATGCGACCTGATCGCCGGCCCGGTGGCGCCGACCGTCGCCTGGAAGCACGGCGAGGGCAAGGACGACCCGACCCAGGCCTATCTGGCCGACATCTTCACGCTGCCCGGCAGCCTTGCCGGCCTGCCCGGCATGAGCCTGCCCGTGGGCACCGGCGCGGGCGGCATGCCGGTCGGCCTGCAGTTGATCGGCAACTACTTCCAGGAAGGGCAGTTGCTGCACGCCGCGCACGCCCTGCAGCAAGCTACCGACTGGCACCAGGCTGCCCCGGCCGGAATCTGAACATGCCAACATCCAAGCTCATCCGCGGTTATGAGGTCGTCATCGGCCTCGAAAACCACGTCCAGCTCTCCACGCAGAGCAAGATTTTCAGCGGCAGCTCGACCGCCTTCGGCGCCGCGCCCAACACGCAGGCCTCGCCGGTGGATCTGGCCCTACCCGGCACGCTGCCGGTGCTGAACCGCGCGGCCGTCGAGCGGGCGATCCGCTTCGGCCTGGCGGTGGGCGCCAAGGTGGCGCCGCTGTCCATCTTCGCGCGCAAGAACTACTTCTACCCCGACCTGCCCAAGGGCTACCAGATCAGCCAGTTCGAGATCCCGGTCGTGCAGGGCGGCGCGGTGGAGTTCTTCGTCGGCTCCGCGCGCCACAAGGTCAACCTGACCCGCGCCCACCTGGAAGAGGACGCCGGCAAGAGCCTGCACGAGGACTATCAGGGCATGAGCGGCATCGACCTGAACCGCGCCGGCACGCCGCTGCTGGAGATCGTCTCCGAGCCCGACATGCGCTCCGGCGCGGAGGCGGCCGAGTACGCCAAGACGCTGCACGCGCTGGTCATGTGGCTGGGCATCTGCGACGGCAATATGCAGGAGGGCTCGTTCCGCTGCGACGTCAACGTGTCGGTGCGCAAGCCCGGCGAGCCCTTCGGCACGCGGCGCGAGATCAAGAACCTGAACAGCTTCCGCTTCCTGGTGGACGCGGTGAACTACGAGGTCAACTGGCAGATCGACGAGATCGAGGACGGCCGCAAGATCCAGCAGGCCACCGTGCTCTACAACCCGGACACCGGCGAGACCCGCGCGATGCGCAGCAAGGAAGACTCGGCGGACTACCGCTACTTCCCCGACCCCGACCTGCCGCCGCTGGTCATCGCGCCCGAATGGGTGGAGCGGGTCAAGGGCGAGATGCCCGAACTGCCGGCCGTGATGGCCGCGCGCTTCGAGAGCGCCGACGGCCTGCCGGCCTATGACGCGACGATGATGACGCAGAGCCTGGCCACGGCGCGCTACTACGAGGCCGCCAAGGCCGCGGGCGCGGCCCCGAAGCTGGTGGCGAACTGGGTGATGGGCGAGATCAGCAAGCGGCTGAATGCGTCCGGCGGCGAGATCGACGCCGCGCCGGTCGGCCCTGCGCTGCTGGCCAGGCTGATCGGCCGCATCGCCGACGGCACCATCTCCAACAACGCCGCCCGCCAGGTGTTCGAGGCGTTGTGGTCCGGCGAAGCCACGGACGTGGACGCGGTGATCGACGCCAAGGGCCTGAAGCAGGTCAGCGATACCGGCGCCATCGAAGCCATCCTCGACGAGGTGCTGGCCGCCAACCAGAAATCGGTGGACGAATACCGCGCCGGCAAGGACAAGGCCTTCAACGCGCTGGTCGGCCAGGCGATGAAGGCCACCAAGGGCAAGGCCAACCCGGCACTGGTGAACGAACTGCTGAAAAAGAAGCTGGGGTAGCTAAGGCGCCGCCGGCTCGCTCGGCGGCAGCGAGCCCGGCGCCACGCCGGCCCAGAGCTTGCGCAGGCGCGCCAGCTCGGTGTCGAAGCTCTTGTTGATGCGCACCAGTTCGGCCTTCTGGTTCTCGACCAGCACCTGCTGGGCCTCGACGCCGGCGTCGTTGGCGTCCAGCGCCTGCTTGAGCTTGGCGGGCAGCGGCCGGCCCTTGTAGAACTCGGCCTCGTCCAGCAGCGGCTTGCGCTCGTTGCCCAGGTCCTGGATGCGGCGCTCGGACAGGCGCATGGCCTTGTTCGCATCGTCCAGCGCCGCGTGGCGCGCGCGCTGGTGCGCGGCCTCGTTGGGGTAGCGCAGCATCAGCGTGCGGTCGCGGCGGATGGCGTCCTGGCGGGCGATGCGTTCGGCGGCCGCGCGGCGGTCGGCGGCGTCCTTGGCGGCGCGCTCCTCGGGGCTGAGGAAGGGCGGCAGCGTCGCGCGGTGCGAGCCGTCGGGGTTCAGCACGCGCTGCTCGCGCGCCGTGCATTCGGTGATGGGGCGGTCGCTGGTCAGGCGGCGGCCGTCGGCCGTCGTGCAGGTGTAGATGCCGCGGCCGGGCGCGGCCACCTGGGCCAGCGCGGCGCCGGCCATGAACAGTGCTGCGGCGACGGGCAGGCTGCGCATCAGACGCCGTAACGCGCTCGGTAGGCCAGCACGGCCGGGCGGTGCGCGGCCAGTGCGGGCGCGCCGTCCAGATAGGCCAGCAGGTCGCCCAGGCCGGCGATGGCAACCACCGGCAGGCCATAGCGCTCGCGCACCTGCTGCACGGCCGACTGCGGGCTGTCCACGCCGCCCTCGGCCGCCTTCTCCTGGCGGTCCAGCGCGATGGCCACGCCGCAGGGCGTGGCGCCGGCCGCCTCGATCAACTGGATGGACTCGCGCACCGAGGTGCCGGCCGAGATCACGTCGTCGATGACGAGCACCCGGCCGCGCACCGGCGCGCCGACGAGGCTGCCGCCCTCGCCGTGGTCCTTGGCTTCCTTGCGGTTGTAGGCGAACGGCACGTTATGGCCGCGCCGCGCCAGCTCCATCGCCACGGCGGCGGCCAGCGTGATGCCCTTGTAGGCGGGGCCGAAGATCATGTCGAAGCCCAGGCCCGACGCGATCAGGCGCTCGGCGTAGAAGCCGGCCAGCCGGCCGAGCTTGGCGCCGTCGTCGAACAGGCCGGCGTTGAAGAAATAGGGCGACAGCCGGCCGGCCTTGGTCTTGAACTCGCCGAAGCGCAGCACGCCCGCCTCGACGGCGAAGGCGACGAAGGACTGGGCGAGGGGATCGGCGGGCGCGGCGGACATGGCGGGGATTCTAGGAGCCGGAAGCCGCCGCAGCGGCAGCCGGCATACTCCGCCGCCATGCGATTCATCACCGCCAATCTCAACGGCGTGCGCTCCGCCGCCAGCAAGGGCTTCTTCGACTGGCTCTCGAAGCAGAAGGCCGACGCGCTCGGCGTGCAGGAACTCAAGGCCCAGGCCGACGTGGTCGAGCGCGACTTCGCCGCCTGCGGCCCGCTGCGCGGGCATTTCCACTACGCCGAGAAAAAGGGTTATTCCGGCGTCGGCCTCTACACGAAGGAAGAGCCGAGCGACATCGTCACCGGCTTGGGGCTGCCCGAGTTCGACAGCGAGGGCCGCTGGGTCGAGAAGCGCTTCGACAAGCCCGGCCGCAAGCTCAGCCTCATCAGCGTCTACTTCCCCAGCGGCAGCAGCGGCGAGGAGCGCCAGCAGGTCAAGTACCGCTTCCTCGACGCGATCTACCCGCACCTGATGGCGCTCAAGGCCGAGCGCGAGTTCATCCTCGTCGCCGACGTGAACATCGCGCACAAGGCCATCGACTTGAAGAACTGGCGCGGTAACCAGAAGAACAGCGGCTTCCTGCCCGAGGAGCGGGCCTGGCTGACGCGGCTGTTCGACGAGGGGGGCCTGGTGGACGTGTTCCGCACGCTGAACGACCGCGCCGAGCAATACACCTGGTGGAGCGCCCGCGGCGCGGCGCGCGCCAACAACGTCGGGTGGCGGCTGGACTACCACCTCGCCACGCCCGGCCTTGCCGCGCTGGCGAGAACCGAGGCCATCTACACCGGCGAGCTGTTCAGCGACCATGCGCCGCTGACCATCGACTACGACTTCACGCTCTGATCGCCCGCTGACCCCAGGGCAATCCCTGGCCCCGCCGGGCGCGGAAAGCGTGCGGCGGCGGGGACAATCCCGGCCTTCCGCCGCGGGCCACCGCCCGCCTCTCGCGGTCTACCTGGAACCACCGACGTGACGACCCCCACCTCCCTGTCCGGCCGAGCGGCGACCCCGCAGGCCGGCACCCAGATCCTGGGCCAGCCCAATCAGCTCTTCGTGCTCTTCTTCACCGAGATGTGGGAGCGCTTCTCCTACTACGGGATGCGGGCGCTGCTCGTGCTCTTCCTCATCACCGAGGCCAGCAAGGGCGGCTGGGGCTGGAGCCGCGCAGACGCGACCAATCTCTACGGCTGGTACACCGGCCTGGCCTATCTGACCCCCGTGCTCGGCGGCTATATCGCCGACCGGCTGCTGGGCACGCGCCGCTCGGTGCTGCTGGGCGGCTTCATCATCGCGGCCGGCCACGTCGCGCTGTTCATGGACACCGTGCCGAGCTTCTACCTCGGCCTCGGCCTCGTCGTGCTCGGCACCGGCCTGTTCAAGCCGAACATCTCGGCCATCGTCGGCCAGCTCTACGGCAAGGACAACGAGAACGCCCGCGACAGCGGCTACACGCTGTTCTACATGGGCGTCAACGCGGGCGCCTTCTTCGGCATCTCGCTGTGCGGCTACATCGGCGAGAAGGTGTCCTGGAACCTCGGCTTCGGCCTGGCGGGCGTGTTCATGATCCTGGGCGCCATCCAGTTCTGGCTGAGCCAGGGCCTGTTCGGCACGATCGGTGACAAGGTGGACGCCGCCGCCAAGGCCGCGCGGCAGGCGCTGGACGACACGCCCGCGAACGTCGTCGCCGACCGGCTGAAGGCGATCTTCGTGTTCTCCTTCTTCACCATCTTCTTCTGGTTCGCCTTCGAGCAGGCGGGCGGCTCGATGACCATCTTCGCGGCCGACTACACCGACCGCGCCCTGGTCGGCACCAGCGGCATGGTCTTCAAGATCGTCAACACCGCGATGACCCTGGTGCCCGCCGGCATCCTGACGTGGCTGCTGTTCCAGCTCTACCGCTCCACCGGCGGCCGCTACCTGCTGGCCAATGTGTCGCTGGCCGTGGCCTTCGCCGTCATCTGGGGCCTGAGCCTGTGGATGCTGGGCCGCGAGTTCGGCATGGACCAGAGCGAGGTGCCGGCCACCTGGTTCGGCGTGCTGAATTCCTTCTTCCTGGTCATCCTCGCGCCGATGTTCTCGAAGCTGTGGGAGCGGCACTGGAACCCGTCCGGCCCGGTCAAGTTCGGCGTCGGCCTGGTGCTGCTGGGCCTGGGCTTCGCGGTGCTGTCCTGGGGCGCGGCAGGCATCCCGCAGGGCGCGCGTACGGCCCAGGTCAGCATGGTCTTCCTGTCGCTGGCCTATCTGCTGCACACGATGGGCGAGCTGTGCCTGTCGCCGGTGGGCCTGTCCTACATCTCCAAGCTCGCGCCGACGCGGCTGCTGGGCCTGATGTTCGGCGTCTGGTTCCTGAACACCGCCATCGCCAACAAGCTGGCCGGCGTCACGGGCTCCTTCATCGACGAGATCTCGACGACGCACTCGATGTCGTACTTCTTCCTGATCTTCACGCTGATCCCGATCGGCGCGGGCGTCGTGCTGATGCTGCTGACGCCGGTCATGCGCAAGTGGATGCACGGCATCCACTGAGCCGCCGCCGCCCCACCAGGAGCCGCCCCCGGGCGGCTTTTTCGCGCCTGTTGACAGCCGCTGTCAGCAATGAATAGGGGTTTGGCGGCGGGCGCCAGCGGGCCGGGCGGTGAAGTGACTACAGTCGCGCGCTTGCCATCGGAGCCCGACATGAAGAAAAGCCTTGCCGCCTTCCCCCTCGCCGCACTGCTCGCCGCCTGCGGCCAGCCGCAAGGTGATGCCGCCGCCCACGGCGGTCCGCCGTCCGTGTCCGTCGCGCCGGCCACGCAGCGCGAGGTGCAGGAGTACGACGAGTTCACCGCCCGGCTGGAGGCGCCCGACACCGTCGAGGTGCGCGCCCGCGTGGCCGGCACCGTCGAGGCGGTGCGCTTCAAGGAAGGCCAGTTCGTCAGGAAGGGCGAGCCGCTGTTCAGCATCGATGCGCGCGCCTTCCGCGCCGAGGTGGCTCGCGCCGAGGCACAACTGGCGTCGCTGAAGACCCAGGCCGAGCTGGCCCGCGCCGACCTCGCGCGTGCCGAGACCCTGGTCAGCGCCAACGCCGTCAGCCCGCAGGAGATCGACCAGCTGCGTGCCGCGCTGCGCGGCGCCGAGGCCGGCCAGAAGGGCGCCGAGGCCGCGCTGGTGCAGGCGCGGCTCAACGTCGAATACGCCAACGTCACCGCGCCCGTCAGCGGCCGCAGCTCGCGCGCCAACGTCACGCCGGGCAACCTCGTCGGCGTCGGCGACCCCGTGCTGACCACGCTGGTCTCCAGCGACAAGGTCTATGCCTACTTCGACGCCAGCGAGGCCACCTATCTGCGCTATATGCAGATGCACAAGGCCAAGCCGCTGGTCATCGCCGTGCAGATGGGCCTGTCCAACGAGCGCGGCTACCCGCATGCGGGCCGGCTGGACTTCGTGGACAACCGGCTCGACCCGGCCACCGCCTCCATCCGCGTGCGCGCCGTGTTCGACAACCCTGGCGGCCAGTTGACCCCGGGCCTGTATGCGCGCGTCAAGCTCGGCGGCGCGGGGGCCTACCCGGCCGTCGTCGTGCCCGACCGTGCGATCACGACCGACCAGACGCGCAAGATCGTCCTCGTGGTCGGCGCCAACAACATCGTCCAGCCGCGCCCCGTCACGCCGGGCGCGCTGGTGGACGGCATGCGCGTCGTCGAGGGCGTCAAGGCCGGCGAGATGGTCGTCGTCGATGGCCTGCTGCGCGCCTTCCCCGGCGCACCGGTCACGCCGCAGGTGCTGAAGGTGGACGCCGCCGGCATGCCCATCCCGGCCGCCGCGAAGTAATCAACAAGGCGGCGCCCCATGGACATCTCCCGCTTCTTCATCGACCGGCCGCGCTTTGCGACCGTGCTCTCCCTGTTCATCTTCCTCGTCGGCGCGCTGGCGATCCCGCTGCTGCCGGTGTCCGAGTACCCCGAGGTCACGCCGCCGCAGGTGGTGGTGCGCGCGCAATACCCCGGCGCCAACCCGCGCGTCATCTCCGAGACGGTCGCCTCGGTGCTCGAAGAGCAGATCAACGGCCTCGAAAACGTGCAGTACTTCGAGAGCCAGGCCACCGGCGACGGGGGCATGGCGCTGACCGTCACCTTCAAGATCGGCACCAAGCCCGACGAGGCCGAGACGGCGGTGCAGAACCGCATCAACCGCGCGCTGCCGCGCCTGCCCGACATCGTGCGCACCATCGGCGTGACGACCGAGAAGAGCAGCCCCAGCCTGACCATGGTGGTCCACCTCGTCAGCCCCGACGACTCGCGCGACGCGCTCTATCTGCGCAACTACCTGCAGCTCAATGTGCGCGACGAGCTGCTGCGCGTTCCCGGCATGGGCGCGGTGATGGCCTTCGGCGCGGGCGACTACGCGATGCGCATCTGGCTCGACCCGCAGAAGCTCGCCGGCCACCGCCTGACGGCCGCGGACGTGGTGGCCGCGATCCGCGAGCAGAACACCCAGGTCGCGGCCGGCGTCGTCGGCGCCTCGCCGGCGCCGAAGGGCACGGACTTCGAGCTGCCCATCAACGCCCAGGGCCGGCTGGCGAGCGAGGACGAGTTCCGCGACATCATCGTCCGCACCGACCCGCGCACCGGCGCGACGCTGCGCCTGCGCGACCTCGGCCGCGTCGAGATCAGCGCCAACACCTATGCGATGCGCAGCCTGCTGAACAACAAGGAAGCGGCGGCACTCGGCATCTTCCAGGCACCCGGCTCCAATGCGCTGTCCATCTCGCATGACGTGCGCGCCGCGCTGGCGCGGCTGCAGCCCAATTTCCCGCAGGGCGTCAGCTACGAGATCGTCTACGACCCGACCCGCTTCGTGCAGACCAGCATCGAGAAGGTCGTGCACACGCTGTTCGAGGCCGTGGCGCTGGTCGTGCTCGTCGTCATCCTGTTCCTGCAGACCTGGCGCGCGTCGGTGATCCCGCTGGTGGCGGTGCCGGTGTCCATCGTCGGCACCTTCGCGGTGCTGCTGCTGCTGGGCTTCTCGATCAACACGCTGACGCTGTTCGGCCTCGTGCTCGCCATCGGCATCGTCGTGGACGACGCCATCGTCGTGGTCGAGAACGTCGAGCGCAACATCCAGGACGGGCTGACGCCGCGCGAGGCCACGATCAAGGCGATGCGCGAAGTCTCCGGCCCCATCATCGCCATCGCGCTGGTGCTGTGCGCGGTGTTCATCCCGCTCACGCTGGTGCCGGGCCTGTCGGGCCAGTTCTACAAGCAGTTCGCCGCCACCATCGCCATCTCGACGGTGATCTCGGCCTTCAACTCGCTGACCCTCTCGCCCGCGCTCGCCGCCATCCTGCTGCGCCCGCACGATGCGCCCAAGGACGCGCTGATGCGCGGCATGGAGCGCGTGTTCGGCCGCTTCTTCCACTGGTTCAACCGCTTCTTCCACCGCCGCTCCGAGGACTACGGGCGCGGCGTCACCGGCATCCTGAAGCGCAAGTCGCTCGCGCTGCTCGTCTACGCGCTGCTGCTGGGCTGCACGGCGCTGCTGTTCGCGCGCCTGCCCACCGGCTTCGTGCCCGCGCCGGACAAGCAGTACCTGATCGGCATCGCCCAGCTGCCGGCCGGCGCGAGCCTCGACCGCACCGAGGACGTGCTGCGCCGCATGACCGACATCGCGCTGAAGGTGCCCGGCATCACCGGCGCGGTGGAGCTGCCCGGCCTGTCCGTGGCCGGCTTCTCGGCCGCGCCCAACGAGGGCATCGTCTTCTTCGCGCTGGAGGACTTCGAGCAGCGCACCTCGCGCGGCATGAGCAAGGAGGCCATCCTCGGCCACGTCAATGGCGCGATCCAGCAGATCCAGGGCGCGCGCATGTTCGTCGTGCCGCCGCCGCCGGTGGACGGCATGGGCGTGGCCGGCGGCTTCACCGTCCAGGTGCAGGACCGCGGCGGCCAGGGCGAGCAGGCCCTCTACGCCGCCACCTGGGGCACGCTGGGCCAGGTCTACGGCAACCCGCAGACCAGCATCGGCCAGCCCTATTCCAACTACGACATCAACGTGCCGCAGCTCTTCGCCAACGTCGATCGTGAGAAGGCCAAGCAGATGGGCGTGCCGCTGGCGTCCATCTACGACACCTTGCAGATCAACCTCGGTTCGCTCTACGTCAACGACTTCAGCAAATTCGGCAAGACCTATCAAGTGATCGTGCAGGCCGACGCGCCCTTCCGCGCCAAGGCCGAGGACATCACCCGCCTGCAGACCCGCAACGCCGCCGGCCAGATGGTGCCGCTGGGCGCGCTGATGAGCGTCGAGCCCACCTTCGGCCCGACCCGCGTGACGCGCTACAACGGCTTCCCCAGCGCCGACATCAACGGCTCGCCCAAGCCCGGCTTCTCGTCCGGCCAGGCCGAGGCCGAGATCGAGCGCCTGCTGAAGAACCTGCCGCGCGGCATGGGCTACGAGTTCACCGGCCTGAGCTATCAAGACCGCCTGACCCGCGACGTGGCGGTGCCCGGCCTCGGCATCAAGATCCCGACGCTGGCGGCCGTGCTGCTGTTCTCCGTCGTGCTCGTCGTGCTCGTGCTGGCCGCGCAGTACGAAAGCTGGACGCTGCCGCTGGCCATCATCCTGATCGTGCCGATGTGCATCCTGTCGGCGCTGTTCGGCGTCTGGCTGTCGCACCTGCCGCCCTTCATGCAGGCGGGCGACCTGAACATCTTCACGCAGATCGCGCTGGTCGTGCTGGTCGGGCTGGCGTGCAAGAACGCGATCCTGATCGTCGAGTTCGCCAAGGAACTGGAGGAACAGGGCCGCAGCATCTACGACGCCGTCATCGAGGCCTGCCGCCTGCGGCTGCGCCCGATCCTGATGACGTCCATCGCCTTCTGCGCCGGCGTCATCCCGCTGATCCTCGGCGGCGGCGCGGGCAGCGAGATGCGCCGCGCGATGGGCATCGCCGTGTTCGCCGGCATGCTCGGCGTGACCTTCTTCGGCATCTTCCTGACGCCGGTGTTCTACAGCCTGCTGCGCAAGGGCACCGAACGCCGCCGCGCCCGCGCCGCCGCGCTGAAGGCCGAGGTCGAGGCCTCGGCCCACGCCTTCCACCCCGGCATCGACGACGATGAACCCAAGAAGGAGGGCCACTGACATGCTCACCCGTCTCACCCCCCTCGCGCTCGCGCTGCTGCTGGCCGCCTGCGCCGCGCCGCTGCCGCCCGGCCCGCAACACCTGGCCCCCGCGCAGTTCGCCCAGGCCCCGGCCGCGCAAACCGGCGCGGCGACGATGGGCGCCGCCTTCGCCGACGGCGCGGGCGCTGGCTCGCCTTGGCAAGGCCTCGTCGATGAAGTCCTCGCCAACAACCGCGACCTGCGCGCCGCCGCCGCGCGGCTGCGCCAGGCCGAGGCGCTGGCCGACGCGGCCGGCGCGCAGCGCCTGCCGAGCGTGGGCGCAGGCGCGAGCGCCAGCCGCCAGCGCGCGCTCGACGACCAGGGCAAGCCCCGCAGCTTCAACACCTTCGGCCTCAACGCCACGGCCGGCTGGGAGATCGACCTCTGGGGCCGCGCGTCCGCGGCCGCCCAGGCGGCGGGCCATGACGCGCAAAGCGCCGCCCTCGACCGCGACGCCGCGCAACTGAGCCTGGCCGGCGCGGCCCTCGACCTGCAGGCCCGCCTGATCGGCCTCGGCCACCGCCTCGCGCTCGCCAGGGAGGCGCTGACCGTGCAGCAGCAACTGCTCGGCCTCGTCAAGGCCCGCGTCAACGCCGGCCGCGGCACCGCGCTGGACCAGGCCCGCGCCGAGGCCCTCGTCGCCCAGACCTCGGCCAGCGTGCCCGCGCTGCGCAACGCCGCCTGCCTGACGCGATTGCAGCTCGACCTGCTGCGCGGCCAGCCCCCGGCCGACTGCGACCGTGCCGACAGCGACCCGTTGCCCGCGATGCCCGAGCCCCGCCTCGTCAGCCTCGGCGCGCTGCCCGACCCCGCCGCGCTGCTCGCCCAGCGCCCCGACGTGCGCGCCGCCGCCGCGCGCGCCGAGGCCGCCGCCGCGCGCGCCCACGTCGCCTGGGCCGCGCGTTGGCCCAGCCTCGGCCTGACGGGCCAGATCGGCTGGAGCGCCGGCCACAGCGGCGACCTGTTCAAGAGCGCCAGCCAGGTCCATGGCATCGCCGCCGCGCTGAACTGGAACTTCCTCGACTTCGGCGCACGCAAGGCCGAAGAGGCGGCCGCCCGCGCCGGCTACGAGGCGGCGGTCGCCAATGCCGAGCAGGCCCAGCTCATCGCGCTGCAAGACGCGCAGGCCAGCCTCTCGACGCTGCGCGACACCGAGCAGCAGGCGGCGGCCCAGGCCGCCGCTGCTGCCGCGACCCAGCGTGCCCGCGACCTCGCGCTGAAGCGCTACGAAGCCGGCGTGACCGACTTCTACGCGCTGCTGTCCGCAGAGCAGGAGCGCCTCGCGGCGGGGGACGCGCTGATCCAGGTGCAGGCCGCCCGCGCTGCGGCGCTGCTGGCCGTCCACAAGGCCTTCGCCGCGCGGCTGACGGCCCCGTGACGGGGCGAGCCGCCCGCCCGCTGGGGTGAACGGCAGGGCCGCGCGCCTCGGCGCGCGGCACACTCGCGGCCATGCCCCTGCTGCCGCGCCGCTGGCGCCTGCCCTATGTCGCGCTGCTTGCCCTCGTCGCGCTGCTGATGAGCGCGTCGGCCTGGCAGTCCTACCGCCTGGGCGGCGGCACGCGGCCGTGGGAGCCCTTCCTGTGGGAGTTCAGCTCCGCCGCCGTCATCGGCCCGCTGGCGCTGGGCGTCTACGCCCTTGTCGGCCGCCTGCGCGGCCGGCCCCGGCCGCGCCAGGTCGCCGTCCACGCGCTGGCGCTGCCGGCCTTCAGCCTTGTCCACGTGGCCGGCATGTTCGGGCTGCGCTTCCTCGTCTACGGCCTGGCCGGCGTCGGCTACCAGACCGACCCGCTGCCGGCGCTGCTGCTCTACGAGGGCGGCAAGGACGCGGTGAGCTACCTGGGCCTGTGCCTGATCGCGCGCGGCGTCTGGGCGGCCCGCGCCGCCGCGCAGCGCGAGCAGGAACTGGAGCGCGCCCGCCGCGAACTCGCCGAGGTGCGCCTCGCGCGGCTGGCCGACCAGGTGCAGCCCCACTTTCTGTTCAACACGCTGAACCTGATCTCCGCCGTCATGTACGAGGACGTGGCGCGCGCCGACCGCCTGCTCTGCCAGTTGGCCGACCTGCTGCGCCAGACCCTCGCCGCCCAGCAGCGCGCCGAGCACACGCTGGGCGAGGAACTGGCCCTGGTGCAGCCCTTCCTCGAACTGATGCAAGCCCGCTTCGGCCCCGAGCGGCTGGCCGTGCAGATCGACGCCGACGCCGCCGCGCGGGAATGCCGCCTGCCGGCCCTGCTGCTGCTCGCGCCGGTGGAGAACGCCGTCAAGCACGACGTGGCCCGCCACCGTGGCCGCGTGACGGTGCGTGTCGGCGCCGAACGCCTCGGCGCGCGCCTGCGGCTGACGGTGAGCAACCATGGCGACACGCCGGTTCCCGAGGCCGAACCCGATCCCGACGGCGGCCTCGGCCTGCGCAATCTGCGCGAGCGGCTGGCGGTGCGCTATGGCGAGGCGGCGCATGTCGAGTTCGGGCCGAACCCGGGCGGCATGACGCTGCGCATGGAACTGCCATGCGCGTCTTGATCGTCGATGACGAACCCGCCGCGCGCGCCCGCCTGCGCCGTCTGCTCGCGGCCGAGGTCGATGTGGCCGAACTGCTCGAAGCGCCGGACGCTCCCGCCGCGCTCGCCCTCGTCGCCGCCCTGCCCATGCCGCCCGACCTCGCACTGCTCGACATCGAGATGCCCGGCGGCAACGGCCTGCAACTGGCGGCGGCGCTGCGCGAGGCCGGCGTGGCCAGCGTCGTCTTCTCGACCGCCCATGCCGAACACGCGCTGCAAGCCTTCGACCTCGCCGCGCTCGACTATCTGCTCAAGCCCTACACGCCCGAGCGCCTGGCCGCCGCGCTGGCGCGCGTGCGCGAGCGGCTCGCGCGGCCGGCCGCGCCGGTGGGCGAGCACTGGGTCGAGGGCCAGCGGCTGCGGCTGGCCGAGGTGCAGTGGATCGCCGCCGCCGACAACTACATCGAACTGCACATCCCGCCGCGCAGCTGGCTGGAGCGCGCCACGCTGGCCGAGGCGCTGGCGCGGCCGGGGTGGGCGGCGCGCTTCCTGCGCATCCACCGCAGCCATGCGGTCAACCCGGCCCATGTGCGGCGCATCGAGCGCCTGCCCAGCGGCGAGGCCCTGCTCACGCTGGCCGGTGGCGCGACGCTGCGCGTGTCGCGCGGCCACCGGGCGGCGCTGGACGCATTCGCCCCACAAGCCTGACCACTCGCCCCGCCGCGCTCGCGCCGCGCCGGCCGGGCCGCGAAGCTGGCGGCCATGAATACCCCTTCGCCCAACCCGCCCCGCCTGCCCTTCCTCGACGGTCTGCGCACCGCCGCCTTCGCGCTGCTCATCCCCTACCACGTCGGCATGTACTACGTGAGCTGGGACTGGCACGTCAAAAGCCCCGCCGCCAGCGAGGCGCTGGAGCCCTTCATGATGCTCAGCGCGCCCTGGCGGCTGAGCCTGCTCTTCCTGATCGCCGGTGCCGCCTGCCAGGGCCTGATGGCGCGGCGCGGTGCCTGGGGCACGCTGAAGGACCGCTCGCTGCGCCTGCTGCTGCCCCTGGTCTTCGGCATGGCCGTCGTCGTGCCGCCGCAGGCTTATTACGAGGTGTTGACCAAGGCGCCGCAACTGCTGCCCGGCGACGGCGGCTATCTCGACTTCTGGCGCGCCTATCTGCACGGCGGCGAATACTGCCGCGGCAGCGACTGCATGGACGTGCCGACCTGGAACCACCTGTGGTTCCTGCCCTATCTGTGGCTGTACGCCGTGGCCGGCGCGGGGCTGGCCACGCTGTTGCGCTGGCGCCCGCCCGCCGTCGCGCTGCCGGACTGGGCCTGGCTGCTGCTGCCGGCGCTGCCGCTGGCGCTGCTGCGCGTGTTCGTGCTGCCCCACCACCCTGAGACGCATGACTTGGGCGACGACCTCTACAACCACCTGCAATACGGCCTGGTGTTCGCCATCGGCTGGGCCAGCCGCACGCCGCTGGCGGCGGGCTTCTGGGCGGCGGCCCGGCGGCTGCGCTGGCCGGCCCTGGGCGTGGCGCTGCTGGCCTGGGGCGTGCTGGTGGCCTATATGCAGCACTACGCCGTCATCGAGCCGCCGGCCGGCGTCGTCGCCGCCGCGCGCACGCTGCGCGCCTCGCTGGGCTGGTGGGCCATCGTCGCCGCCTGTGGCTGGGCGCAGCGGGCCTTCCCGCGCGAGTCGCCCGCGCTGCGCCGGGCCGGCGCGGCGGTGTTCTGCGCCTATGTGCTGCACCAGAGCGTCATCGTCGTGCTGAGCCAGTGGCTGAAAGCCCTGGCCCTGCCCTGGGGCCTGGAAGCGCTGCTGCTGGTGGCGCTGACCTTCGCCGTCTGCGCGGCGGCCTATCTGGCGCTGCGCCGCGTGCCGGGGCTGGCCCTGCTGGTCGGCATCCAGCGCCGAGCTCAGGCGGCGTTGCCCGCCAGCGTCTCCAGCTCGCCCGAGGCGCGCGCCTTGCGGCCGTAGACCCGTTCGAACAGCGGCGTGGCCATCATCGTCGTGACCACGGCCATCAGCACCAGCATCGAGAACAGCGCCGGGCCGATGATGCCCTTCTGCAGGCCGATGTTGATGATGATGAGTTCCATCAGCCCGCGCGAGTTCATCAGCGCGCCGATGCCCAAGGCCGTGCGGTTGTCCTCGCCGGCCAGGCGCGCGGCCAGGTAGCAGGCGCCGAACTTGGCCAGCACCGAGGCCGCCAGCACGCCCAGCGCGATGAGCAGCAGCTCCAGCGAATTGATCATGTCCAGCCGCGTGTTCAGGCCCGAGTAGGTGAAGAACATCGGCAGCAGCAGGATCACCGTGAGGGGCTCGACCTTCTTCTTCAGCTCGGCGACGAAGGGGCCGCGCGGCATCACGGCGCCGAGGATGAAGCCGCCGAAGATGGCGTGGATGCCGACCGCGTCCATGACGAAGGCCGACATGCAGAACGCGACCAGCGTGAGGCCCAGCACCGTGTGGCTCATCTGCCCCTCGCGCTCGACGATGCGCCCCAGCGGCGCCAGCAGCCGGCGGCCGAGCAGCAGCACGAAGGCCGCCCAGGCGAGGCCGCCGCCGATGGCCAGCACCGCCACGCCCGGGCCGGCGCCGAAGGCCGCCAGCACCAGGGCCAGCACGCACCACGAGGCCGCATCGTCGAAGGCGCCGGCCGTCAGCGCCAGCGTGCCCAGCGAGGTGTTGGCCAGGCCCTGTTCGTTGATGATGCGGGCCAGCATCGGGAAGGCCGTCAGCGCGATGCAGGCGCCCATGAAGAGCGTCGCATTGGCCGTCGAGATGCCGGCCGCGAACAGGCCCGGCACGCCCAGCAGCAGCGGCGTGATCAGGAAGGCGATGAAGAAGGGCGCGGCGATGCCCGACACCGACACGCCCATCGCGCTGCGCGCCTTGGTAGCGAAGTGGTCCAGCCGCAGCGTCGTGCCGACCAGGAACATATACAGCCCCACGCCCAGCTGCGCGCCGCTGTAGAGCACGTTCTTCATCTCCGGCGGGAAGATGGCGGCCTGCAGCCCGGGGAAGAACAGCCCCAGCAGCGAGGGCCCGAGCACGACGCCCGCGATCATCTCGCCGACCACCTGGGGCTGGCCCAGGAAGCGCCGGCCCGCCCAGCCGACCACCCGGCAGGCCAGCAGGATGACGGCCAGCTGCAGGAAGAAGTGGACGCTGAAGTCCGTCGGCGAATAGCTCTGCGCCGCCGCCGGGACGGCGGGGCCATGCTTGGCGAACACGTCGCCGAGGATGGCGAAAAGGTCGAAATCCATGAATGCTCCTTGGGCGGCGGCGCCGTCAACGTTGTCCGCCGACTTTCATGAAAGCGCCGTCAATCTCGCAAACTACTGTGCCAGCGAGGTTTCTTCTGTCCATCGGGGCCGACAGACTTGAGGGCACGTGCCTGCATCGCCATTGCGAGATCACAGGTACGTAGGTACATTTGCGGCCCATGAAACTGCTCAGCAGCCGCGAATTCAACCGGGACGTGAGCCAGGCCAAGCGCGCGGCCCAGGTGGAGCCCGTGGTCGTCACCGACCGTGGCCGGCCCACGCATGTGCTGATGAGCATCGCCGAATACCGCCGCCTCAGCGGCGAGGGCGAGAGCATCCTGGACCTGCTGGCCATGCCCGAGCCCGTCACGCTGGACGCGGCCGACGCCTCGGCCGACGGCGCCTGGGACCACCGCGAGCCGCTCTGATGTTCTTGCTCGACACCGGCATCGTGCTGGAGCTGCGCAAGGCCCGCGCCGGCCAGAGCGACGCCGGCCTGGCCGCCTGGGCGGCCGGCCTGCCGCGCCAGAGGCTCTTCATCTCGGCGCTGAACCTGCTGGAGATCGAGAACGCCGCCGCCCGCCTGGCGCGCCGCGACCGCGCGGCCGGCCTGGTCGTGCGCGACTGGATCGACGGCCGCGTGCTGCCCGCCTTCGAGGGCCGCGTGCTGGCGGTGGACGCGGCCGTCGTGCGCCGCCGCGCGCAACTGCCCTATGCCAACACGCGCGACGGCCTGCTCGCCGCCACCGCGCTGGAGCATGGCCTGACCTTCGTCACCCACCGCGTCTCGGCCTTCCGCGCCGGCCGCGTCAAGCTGCTCAACCCGTCCGGCTACGTCGCCCCGCCCGGCGAGGACGACGAGGACTGGGCCCACGGCGCGCAGTCCGGCCACCAGTGGCTGAAGAATTTGTATACCCGCGCATGACTCCCAAGCGTCGCATCCTCATCGTCGGCGGCGGCACGGCCGGCTGGCTGACGGCCGCCTATCTGGCGCGCCATCTGCGGCTGGCGGAGCGCAGCCATCTCGAAGTGACGGTGCTGGAGTCGCCCGAGATCGGCAGCGTCGGCGTCGGCGAGGGCACCTTCCCGACCATCCGCAACACGTTGCAATTCCTCGGCATCGACGAGGCCCGCTTCATCCGCGACACCGCGGCCACGCTCAAGCAGGGCATCCGCTTCGTGGACTGGGCGCAGGCGCCCGCCTCGGCCTCGGCCACCGGCCAGCCGCGCGAGTTCTTCCACCCCTTCGAGGCGCCCTTCTTCGCCGACGACCTCAACCTCGTGCCCTACTGGCTGCTGCAGGACGAAGCCACCCGCCCGCCCTTCGCCGAGGCCATGACCCTGCAGGTGCGCGTCGCCCAGGCCCAGCGCGCGCCCAAGCGGGCCGGCGAGGCGCCCTATGCGGCGCCGCTGAACTACGCCTACCACTTCGATTCCCTCAAGCTCGCCCGCCTGCTGGCCGAGCGCGCGCGCGAACTCGGCGTGCGCCACGTCGAAGGCACGGTCACCGACGTGGCGCTGGACGCGGCCGGCGCCATCGCCCACCTCGACACCGACCGCCAGCAGCGCTTCGAGGCCGAGCTCTACATCGACTGCTCCGGCTTCCGCGCCGAGCTCATCGGCCGCCTGCCGGGCAGCGAGTTCCGCCCGGTGCGCCACCAGTTGTTCGCCGACCGGGCGCTCGCCTGCAAGCTGCCGCTGGCCGCCGACGCGGTGATGGAAAGCTGCACCATCGCCACCGCCCACGAGGCCGGCTGGCTCTGGGAGATCGGCCTGAACGGCGCGCGCGGCATCGGCTGCGTCTACTCCAGCCGCCACCTCGACGACGAGGGCGCCGCCCGCATCCTGCGCGCCTACTGCGGCCCCGGGCATGAAGACCTGGCCTTCCGCAGCATCCCCTTCGAGCCCGGCTACCGCGAGCGGCAATGGCTGGGCAACTGCGTCGCCGTGGGCCTGTCGGCCGGCTTCCTGGAGCCGCTGGAGGCCACCGGCCTCGTCCTCGTCGAGGCGGCGGTCGGCATGATCGCCGAGATGCTGCCGCACAGCGGCCCCATCCACGCGCCCGCGCGGCGCTTCAACGAACTGATGCGGGCGCGCTTCGAGAACATCATCGGCTTCCTGAAGCTGCACTACTGCCTGAGCCGGCGCCCCGAGCCCTTCTGGCGCGACAACGCCGCGCCGGCCAGCATCCCCGAGCGCCTCGCCGGCCTGCTGGAAGAGTGGCGGCTGCGCCCGCCCGGCCGCTTCGACTTCGCGCTCGACACCGAAACCTTCGCCTTCTTCAACTACCAGTACGTGCTCTACGGCATGGGCTTCGCCACCGACCTCGGCGCCGGCCGCGACGACTTCCCGCGCGTGGACGAGGCGGCACGGGCCTTCGCCAAGATCCAGCGCAACGCCTCCCGCGCCGTGGCCGACCTGCCGTCGCACCGGGCGTTGATCCGCCACGTCAACGCGGGCCGCTAACATGCCGGCGCGCTGCGCGGGCCCCATGCCCGCCGCGCGCCCGGATGGCCGACGACTCCCACGACAAAGAATTCCTCGCCCTGCCGCCCTCGCTGCGCCTGCTGGCCGTGCGCGGCGTGGCGCGCAACTACCGCAAGGGCGCCCTGCTGATCGAGGAAGGCTCGCTCGGCGACTGCCTCTACCTGATCCTCTCGGGCGCGCTGCGCGCCTACGCCAGCGACCCGCGCGGCCGCGAGGTCACCTACGGCATCTACGGCCCCGGCGAATACGTCGGCGAGATGAGCCTGGACGGCCGGCCGCGCTCGGCCAGCGTCATCACCGAGACGGCCAGCCGCGTCGTCATGGTCACGCGCGCCAGCCTGCTGACCCACATCAGCGTCCACCCCGAATTCGCCTTCGAACTGCTGACCAAGGTCATCCGCCGTGCCCGCGCCGCGACGCTCTCCACCAAGCAGATGGCGCTCAACGGCGTCTACGGCCGGCTCAAGACCCTGCTCGACGAAGCCACCGACGACGGCCGCCGCCTCTCGATGACCCACCAGGCCATCGCGCAGCGCCTCGGCTGCTCGCGCGAGATGGTGTCCAAATGCCTGAAGGACCTGGAGCATGGCGGCTTCCTGCGCCGCCTGCCCAGCCGCGAATACCAGCGCCTGAAGCCGCTACCGGTTCGCTGGTGAGGCCGCCGCCCGCAGCGGCGGCGCGATGGGGAAGCGCCGCTCCGGCCGGGACGCGCGCGCATACAGCCCCGCCACCTTGGGCAGATTGGCGCGGATGTCGCGGATGCGCGTGCCGCTGGTCGGGTGGGTGGACAGCCACTGCGGCGGCGCGCCCTTGTTCGCCGCCATCATCTTTTCCCACAGCCGCGCGGCGGCGGCCGGGTCGTAGCCGGCGCGGGCCGCCAGCTCGATGCCGACGAGATCGGCCTCGCTCTCGTCGTCGCGGCTGAAGCGCAGATTCACCAGCTGCGCGCCCATGCCCGCCGCCGCGCGGCCCAGATTGCCGAGGCCGAACAGCGCCGAGCCGAGTTCCACCAGCACATTCGTCGCCGCCGACTTGCCGACCCGCTCGCGCGCATGCTCGCGCAGCGCATGCGCCACCTCGTGGCCCATGATCGCGGCCACCTCGTCGTCGTCCAGCTGCAGCTTTTCGAGGATGCCGTAATAGAAGGCGATCTTGCCGCCAGGCATGCAGAAGGCGTTCAGCTGCGCGTCGCCGAGCAGGTTGACCTCCCACTTCCACTGCCGCGCGCGCTCGTTCCACTCGTAGCTGAACGGGATGATGCGCTGCGCGATATAGCGCAGCCGCTGCAGCTGCGGATGCTCCATCGGCGCCAGCGCGCGCTGCTGGCCGGCCTGGGCCATCATCTGCGCGTACTGCTGGCCACCGTCCCGCTCCAGTTGCTCGGCCGACACCAGGCCGGTGAACTTGCTCTTGGCGCCCACGTCCACGCCCTCGCGCGCCCAGGCCGGCACCAGCACGGCGGCGCCGCCCAGGCCGATCAGGCCGGTGAACAGGCGCCGGCCGCGCTGGGCCGGCGGCGCGCAGCGGCCGGTGGCGCAGCAGGGCGGTAGGCGGGGCAGGCGCAGGTCGTCGTGGAGCAGGAAGTCGTCGCTGGGCATGGCGGCATTGTGCGATGACCCGGGGGCGACAATGCCGCCCATGGACAGCCAGCAATTCCGCGCCGCCTTGGGGCTTTTCGCCACCGGCGTCACCGTCGTCACCGTGCGCGCGGCGGACGGCGGCCTCGTCGGCCTGACCGCCAATTCCTTCAACTCCGTGTCGCTCGACCCGCCGCTGGTGCTGTGGAGCCTCGCGCGGCGCGCCGGCTCGATGCCGGTGTTCACGCGCGGCTCGCACTACGCGATCAATATCCTTGCCGCCGACCAGAAGGACCTGGCCCAGCGCTTCGCCACCCGCGACATCGACCGCTTCGCCGGCGTGGACTGGCGCGAGGGCGCGGGCGGCGCGCCGGTGCTGGCGGGGGCGGTGGCCGTCTTCGAGTGCGCCAACCGCAGCCGTTATGAAGAGGGCGACCACGTGATCTTCGTCGGCGAGGTCGAGCGCTGCACGGCTCGCTCCGGCGCCCAGCCGCTGATCTTCCACGGCGGGCGCTATTTCACGGAGTTGCCGATCTAGGGCCTGCTGCCGTAGGGTGAACAGGCCCTAGGACAGCCGCCCGGCCGGCAGCGCCGTGGGCGCGGCGGCCAGCCGGCGCCAGCGCCACACCAGCAGCGGCGCCGACAGCGCCACCATGGCGAGCGCCTGCGGCCACAGCGGCATGTCCAGGTCGCGCGCCAGCAGGTAGAGGATGCCGGCCAGCGTCAGGAAGGCGAAGCTGGGCGCCACGGCGGCCAGGGCCGTGGGCATGCGCATCAGCGCGGGCCGTCGCGTCAGCGTCCAGGTGGCCACGGGCAGGGCGGCCAGCGGCAGGCACAGCAGCGACGGGTTGCCGGCACCGGTGCCCAGGGCCAGCAGGGCCAGCGTCGTCAGCAGCCAACTGACGATGAAGTCCCGCCATTGCAGCCGCGCCAGCGCGACGTTGAGGGCGCGGCCCTGGGGCATGCCGGGCAGCAGGCGCAGCAGGACCTGCTCGCGTCGGCTGGACCACAGCGCATTCGTCAGCACGAACCCCGCGTTGAGGCCCGCGCTGGCGATGCCGATGCCCATGCCGAAGGCGCCGTGCTGCAGCATCAGGGTCAGGCTGACGCCCGTGGTCGCCAGCACGACGGTGAAGGCCATCACCACGACGGCCGCGATGCTGCCCAGGGTCAGCGCCTGCCGCAGCCAGTGCTGCTGGCCGTGCAGCACGATCTCGGCGCGCGCCATGACGCTGCGCAGGCTCGCGTTGTCCGCCCGGGCCAGCACATGGCGCAGCCAGGCCGACAGCACGCGCACGAAGGGGCGGGCCAGGCGCTCGAAGGGCGCCCAGGCCTGGATGACCGGCGCCTTGCCCTCCAGTTGCATCTGCATGGCGCGACGCATCAGCGCCTGGGTGGCGTAGCGGGCCTGGTGCCGGGTGTCACCGGCGGCGAAGGCGCGCACCACCAGCCCGGCCTGGGCCAGCAGGCACAGCGCCAGCACGACCAGGGGATGGGTGTCCCACAGCGTCGCCAGCGCCTGCCGGGCGGGTGCCAGCCAGCCGCCCAGGGCAATGGGCAGCGGCGACAGCAGGATGGCCAGCATCCACAGCCACACCAGCCGCGTCGTCCACAGCAGGAAGGCGGTGAGGAAGCCGCTGCACAGCAGCAGGAGGGGCCAGAACCCCGGCTCCGGCACGAGCAGCAGCAGCAGGCCGGTGTTCAGCCCCGTGAACAGCACCCAGCCCGACAGCGCGGCACGCCGGAGCGCGCGCAGATGGCCCGGCACGGTGCGGGCGGCGGTCGGGTGGTTCTGCTCCAGCAGGCTGTAGGAGAGCGCCATCCAGGCGCCCAGGCCGACGACCAGCAGCAGGCCGACGATCACGCGCCAGCCCGCCCCGGGCGGCAGCCAGGCCAGGCTGGCAGCGGCGACGACGGCCAACAGCGCCGCGATGAAACGCCGGCCCCAGGGGGCGGCGCGGTCGCGCTGGCGCCAGGGCGCCAGCAGCACCTGCGAGTAACGTGCCGCCGCGCTCATCAGGTCAGCTCCGTGAACAGGTCATCGAGGTTGACGCGCTCTGCCGGCACCCCGGCCGGGGGGGCCGTGTCTTCGGGCAGGCGCGCCAGCACGCGCTCGCGGCCGGCTTCGAGCGGTGTGCGCTTGAGCGGCTCGGCGCCCAGCCGCGCCATCAGCGCCGCCATCTCGGCGACCGTGCCGGTAAAGGCGCGCACCTGTTCCAGCAACTCGTCCAGCGGTGCCTGCAGCGCAATGCGGCCGCCGCTCATGAAGGCGATGTTGAAGGCCACCCGTTCCAGGTCGGACAGGATGTGGGTGGAGAACACCACGGTGGCGCCGCGGTCCAGCACCTCGCCGACCAGCTCGCGCAGGAAGTCGCGCCGGCCGGCCGGGTCGAGGCTGGCGACGGGCTCGTCCAGCACCAGCAGGTCGGGCTCGTGGGCCAGCGCGCGGATGATGGACAGGCGCTGCTTCTGCCCGCCCGAGAGCTTGCGGATGGGCTGCTCGCGCGGGATCTCCCAGCGCGACATCAGGCCCTCGACCTTGGCCACGTTCCAGCGCGGGTAGAAGCTGCGGAAATAGGCCAGCAGCTGCGTCGGCGTGAAGGCCTCGAACAGATCGCTCTGCTGCGGCACATAGCCGATGCGGGCGCGCGCCGCGTCGTCCAGGGCCTGGGCCTCCTGGCCGAACAGGCGCACCGTGCCGGCGTCCGGCTCGCGCAGGCCGAGCAGGGTTTCGAGCAGCGTCGTCTTGCCGGCGCCGTTGCGGCCCAGCAGGCCGACGACCTGGCCGGGCAGCAGCGCCCAGTCCAGCCCGTTCAGCACGGCGGGGCCCCTGGGGTAGCTCAGGCTCACGCCCGCCAGTTCGGCGCTGGCGGACTCGGTGTGCGGAAAGTGCGGGCTCATGGGGCGTCTTCCAGGATGGTGTTGAAGAGTTGCAGGACCTGGCTCTTGGGCAGCTCCAGCTGGCGTGCCTCGGCGGCGGCCTGTTCCAGCGTCGGGCGCAGCAACTCGACGCGGTCGGCGGCGGGCTGGGCCTTGCGGTGCTGGGCCGCGACGACCATGGACAGGCCGCGGCGGCGCTCCAGCAGGCCTTCCATCTCCAGCAGGGAATAGGCCTTGGAGACGGTCATCGGATGCACGGCCAGCGCCTGCGCCAGTTCGCGCACCGAGGGAATCTCGTCGCCCGCCTTCAGCTGCCCGGCCGCCACGCGCCGCCGCACCTGCTCGATGAGCTGGCGGTAGATGGGCTCGGGCGAGCCGGTGTTGATCCGGACGAAATGGGTCGGGTCCATGAGATGTTGACAATGTGTACTAGTACGATAGTACACATGGACACATGCCGTCAAGCAGCGCATCGCACAATGCGGGCTTCGCCGCTTTCTTTTCGCCCGCCATGCGCCGCCTGCTGCTTGCCTCCGCCCTGTTCACCGTGCTTGCCGCCGAGGCGCAGGTGCAGGTGGCCGACCCCTGGGTGCGCGCCACCGTCGCGCCGCAGCAGGCCACGGGCGCCTTCATGCAGCTGACCTCGGCCCGGCCGGCCAAGGTCGTCGCGGCCAGCTCGCCGCTGGCGGCCGTGGCCGAGATCCACGAGATGAAGATGGACGGCGGCGTCATGCGCATGCGCGCCGTCGAGGCCCTGGCCCTGCCGGCCGGCCAGGCGGTGGCGCTGAAGCCGGGCGGCTATCACGTCATGCTGATGGGCCTCAAGGCGCCGATCCCGGCCGGCGGGCGCGTGCCGCTGACGCTGACCGTCGAGGGCGAGGACGGCCGGCGCAGCACGGTCGAGGTCAGCGCAGTGGCGCGTTAGTTCCTCAGCCCAGCCCGGCGTTGCGCGCCACCTCGTCCGCCAGCTGCGGCCACAGCGGCTCGGGCAGGTCGTGGCCCCAGCCGGGAATGGTGGCCAGCCGCGCGCCGGGGATGCGCCGCGCCAGGTCGTGGGCGGCGGCGACGGGGATCAGCGGGTCGTCCTGGCCGTGGATGACCAGGGTCGGCGCGGCGATGCGCGACAGGCGCTCGGCGCGGTGGCGGTCGGCGGCGATGGCGACGAGCTGGCGCGCGACGGCCTGCGGCCGGAAGGCGCGCCGCACGCCCTGCGCGATGCGCTCGCGCAGCGCCCGCGGCTCGGCCGGGTAGCCGGGGCTGCCGATGACGCCGTAGAGCGCGGCGTAGTGGTCGAGCACGTTCTCGAACTTCTGCTCCGGCGTCGCCGCCCGGCGCGGCCGCGACAGCAGTGCGCGGCGCACCTTCAGGCTCTCGCGCGGCAGGCTGCGGTGGCCGCTGCTGGTCATCATCAGCGTCAGGCTCTTCAGTCGCTGGCCGTGGGCGAAGCCGAGGTGCTGGGCGATCATGCCGCCCATCGACGCGCCGCAGACGTGCGCGCGGGCGATGCCCAGCGCGTCCAGCACGCCGACGGCGTCGCGCGCGAGGTCGGCGAGCTGGTAGGGCGCGCGCACCGGCAGGCGCAGCTTGTGCAGCAGCGCGGCGGCCGGGAGATTGGGCACGCCGAGGTCGTCGAAGGACTGGGAGAGGCCGACGTCGCGGTTGTCGTAGCGGATGACGCGGAAGCCGTGCGCGACGAGCTGCTCGACGAGGCCGTCCGGCCAGGCGATGAGCTGCATGCCCAGGCCCATGATCATCAGCAGCGGCTCGCCGCCCTCGGGGCCGTGGACCTCGGTTTCGATCTGGACGCCGTTGGCGCTCAGCCTCACTGGCCCAGCTCCGACTGGTGGGCGACGACGCGCGACACCAGGCCGTAGTCGATGGCCTCGGCCGTGCTCATCCAGAAGTCGCGCTCGATGTCGGCCGCCACGCGCGAAAGCGCCTGGCCGGTGGCGGCGGCAATCGTCGCGGCGATGCGCTCGCGGGTGCGGATGATCTCGCGGGCCTGGATGGCGATGTCGCTGGCCTGGCCGCCCGCGCCGCCGGCCGGCTGGTGGATCATGAAGCGGGTGTTGGGCAGCGCGAGGCGGCGCTCCTTCGGCGCGGCGAGGTAGATGTGGGTGCCGGCGCTGGCCACCCAGCCGGTGCCGACGGTGGTGACCGGCGCGCGCACGAAGCGGATCATGTCGTGGATGGCGTCGCCGCTCTCCACATGGCCGCCGGGGGACGAGATCAGCAGCGTGATCGGCGCCTCGCTCTCCTGCGCGAGCGCCAGCAGGCGGCGGCAGGTGGCGTGCGCCATCTTGTCGTCGATCTCGCCGAAGATCATCACGTAGCGGCCCTTGAAGAGCAGCTGCTCTTCCAGCTTCTCGTGGGCGGCGTCCTTCTTGGCGGCCTTGTCGTCGGCGGCGAGGGTGGGGTGGTGCATGGGGTTCCTTCCAGGTTCAAGCCTGGCGGCATTTTCAGGGACGGCCGGTGCGGTAGAACCAGCGCCGCGCGCCCCTGGGCTCGAAGGGCTTCCAGGCGCCATCCGGCTGGGCCAGCCGGTCGGCCAGCGCGTAGAGGGCGACCGGGTTCACGCCCAGGCCGATGTGGCTGGCCTGCACCTCGATGTTCTCGGCCAGCGGCGAGGGCTCGTTGACGCTGCAGCGCCAGGCGACGACGCCGTCGGTCCTGGAGTAGATCGAGGTCGTCGGCACCGGCGGGGGCTGGCGCAGCCGGGCCATCTGGTCGGGGTCGTCGCTGGCGTGGCCGCTGACCATCTCGAAGAAGCGCCAGGCATTGGTCGCCCGCGGGTGGCCGGTGAAGGGCGTGCCGAGGGTGACGACGCAGCGCGTCAGCTCCGGGCATTCCTTGGCCAGCTCGCGGGCGTAGATGCCGCCCAGGCTCCAGCCGAGCAGGCTGACCTTGCGGTGGTGGCGGCGCTGCAGGGCGCGCAGATCGGCGGCGATGCGTTCCAGCACGCCCGCGCGCGGGCCGAAGTTGAAGCCCTGGCCCCAGGGTTCGGGCGCATAGCCCAGCGAAGCGAGCAGGCCGCGCAGCGGCGCCGTCGTCAGGTCGTTGGCGCCCAGGCCGGGGAAGACGAGCACCGGGTGGCCGTCGCCCTGCGGCAGCCGGCGCAGCCAGGGCGTGGCGGCCAGCAGCGCCGCGTATTCCCAGGGCGCGCGGCCTTCCAGCATGAGCAGCCAGGCATTGGGCGCGCGCAGGTCGGGCCAGTCAGGGGGGTGGGGAAGGGCCGAGGTCGGTGGCCAGCGCCTGAAACGGGAAGACGGGCGCGGCGGGCGAAGGCTGAGCATGCGTGGGCGAGAGGGCAGGCGGGATGCCCGCCGATTCTCAGCCCGCCGCCGCCTTCTTGCGGGCCGTGCTTGCCCGGGGCTTGGGCGTCGCCTTGGCGACAGGCTTTCTGGCCGGGGCCTTCTTCAACACCGGCGCGGGCTCGGGCGCAGGCTCGGGCACGGGCAGCGCCTGGAACTCCATGAAGGCCGCCTCCACGTAGGCCGCCAGTTCGGCCGTCTCGGGCAGGGCCTCGCCGCAGGCCATCAGGCCGATGTCCAGGGAATGGTGGTAGGTCTGCACCGTCACGTTCAGCGCCAGGCCGTGGGCGGCGATGGAGGTGGGGTAGTTGCTCAGCATCCGCGCGCCGGCCAGGTAGAGGGGCACGGGCGGCCCGGGCACGTTGGAGACGACGAGGTTGGCGATGGCCGGCAGCTTCTCGGCGACGCGGGCGCGGCCATAGAGCAGGGCGCCGGCCTGCATCAGCCAGGGCAGGCCGAGGCTGGGGAAGTCGGTCGGCATCAGGCTCTTCAACTGGCTCATCTGCGCCTTGGCGGCCTGGCTGGATGCCATCACGTGGGCCAGGCGCTCGGCCGGTTTGGCGAGGTGGGTGCCCAGGCTCATGAAGCTCATCGTCGCCTGGTTGTTGGCCGTGGTGTCGCCGGCCGCGCGGGTGGACACGGGCACGGCGGCGATCAGGCTCTTGCGCGGCAGCGGCCCGTGCTTGGCGAAATAGCGCCGCAGCGCGCCGCCGACGATGAAGAGCACGGCGTCGTTCAGGCTGGCGTGGTGGCGGCGGCGCGTGCGGTTCAGCTCGGCCAGCGGCAGCGTGACGCCGGCGAAGGCGCGCGTGGCCGACAGGCTGACGTTGAGGCGCGTGCGCGGCGCCGGGCCGAGGCTGGCGACGCCCTGCTTGCCGCGCACGACGGCGCCGGTCTGCGCGGCCACGTCGGCCAGCAGGGTGCGCAGCTTGCCGACCGAGCCGCTGCCGACGTAGCCGGCCGCCATCGCGCCGAGGATGCCGGCCGCGCTGGGCAGGGCGCGGGCGAGCTTGACGGTCTGCTGCCACTGCTGCGTGACGGCGGTGCGCAGCATGCCGACGGCGCCGGGCGCGCGGCGCCTGCGCGGGCGGGCGGCGCCGGTGTCGAGGGCGCGCGGCTCGGGGCTGGGGTCGAGCATGACCTGGGCCAGCGCGACGGCGGCCTGGCCGTCCACGGCGGCGTGGTGGAGCTGGGTGTAGAGGCCGACGCGCGGCTGGCCTTCGGGCCCGGGTTCCAGGCCGGTGAAGACGTGGAATTTCCACAGCGGCCGGCTGCGGTCCAGCAGCACCGGATGCAGGGCGCCGACCTGGGCTTCCAGCTCGGCCATGCCGCTGCCCTCGGGCAGCGCGATCTCGACGATGTGCTCGTCCAGGTCGGGCTCGGCGTCCACCCAGCCGGGGTTGGACAGGCCCAGCGGCATCGTCACCAGCTTGCGCCGCAGCGCCGGCAGCAGCGGCATGCGGGCGTGCATGTGCTCGCGCAGGGCCTCGGCGAAGTCAGTGCCGTCGCCGGCCGGCAGCTCCAGCACGCTCAGCGCGCCGACGTGCATCGGCATCTGCGGCGTTTCGAGGTAGAGGAAGCTGGCGTCCAGCCCGGCGAGCTGCTGCATGTGCTGTCTCCGAAGTTATCGGCCCAGCATAGCCGCGCCGGCTCATTCCTCGGGGATGAAGATCCACAGCAGCACGTAGATCAGCACGCCCGCGCCGCCGAGCAGGCAGAAGCCGACGAACAGCAGGCGCCAGGCCCAGGATTCCAGGCCCGTCGCGCGGGCGAGGCCGCCGCAGACGCCGCCGATCCAGCGGTCCATCCGCGTGCGGCGCAGGCCGTTGACGGCGCCGAGGTTGGGCGCCGCGCCGGAGCCCGTGGCCTGCGCCTGGCCGCCCAGCAGCCGCGCCTTGGCCCGCGCGAATTCCTCTTCGTTCAGCACGCCGCGGGCGTGCAGGTCGGCCAGCTTGTCGAGTTCTTCTGCGACGTTCATCTCTTGCTCCTTGCGGTTGATGGGGCGAAGCCTAGCGGCCCGGCGCCCGCACGCCAGTGGCGTGCGACGGGCCGTGCATTTCAGCGGACAGGCTGCTTCGCCGGGTCGATGTCGATGAACTGCCAGAAGTCGTTCCAGAACAGCGGCCGGCGGAAGCCGCTCATCCAGGGCTGCTCGATGTCCGTGACGATGCGGTGGACGTGGGACTTGTAGGGCATGTAGGCGACGGCGATGCGCTTGGCTTCCTTGAACAGCGCCTCGCGCTCGGGGCCGTCGGGCAGGGCCTGCATGCGGTCGTAGAGGGCGTCGAAGCGCGCGTTTTTGAAGCGCGGCAGGTTGGCCGTGCCCGAGGCCGGGCCGTAGAGGCGCTGCAGCGAACCCTGGCCGTCGAGCTGCGAGGCGGACGAGCCCACGGGCCACATCTGGTAGTTGCCGGCCAGCGCGGCCTTGAGGTTCTCGGGCCACTGCTGAACCTTCATCTGCAGGCGGATGCCGATGGCGGTCAGCGCCTTGTCCCAGAGTTCGTCGGTCGCGCGGCTCAGCGAGTCGGACTGCGTATTGCGCACCAGCACGAGGGGCGAGCCATCGGGCTGCTCGCGCCAGCCGTCGCCGTCCTTGTCCACATAGCCATACATGTCGAGCAGGGCCTTGGCGCGGGCCGGGTCGTAGTCGCTCATCTCGCTCTTGAAGGCGGGGTCGTAGCCGCTGGTGCTGGGCACCACCAGGGCCTGGGCGGGCACGGCCTGGCCCCGGCGCACGAGCTGGATTTCCTTGCGCGTGTCGTAGGCCAGCGAGAGCGCGCGGCGCAGCGCCACCTTGTCGGGCGTGTAGCCGCCGATGACCGGGTCTTCCATGTTGAAGCAGGTCAGCGTCACGTCGGGCGCCAGGGTGAACAGCGCCTTCATGCCCTGCTTGGCGAGGTTGGGCGCGAGGTGGCCGCCGGGCGTGGCCTGGGTGATGAATTCCTCGGGCACGCGCTCGATGAAGTCGTGCTCGCCGCGCAGATAGGCCAGCCAGCGCGGCTGGCGCTCGACGATGATGTCCACCACCACGCGGTCGATCATCGGGAGGCGCCGGCCCTTGAACTTCGCGTAGATGGCCTGGGCCTCGGCGTCGTCGGGCGCGGGCGCGGCCTCGTAGTGGCGCTCGCGGTAGGCCGGGTTGCGCTCGAAGACGATCTGCGAGCTGCGCCGCCATTCCTTCAGCACGAAGGGGCCGGTGCCGACCGGGTGCTCCATGATCTTGTCGCCATAGAACTCCACCACCTCGCGCGCGACGGCGCCGTTGGAGTCGCTGCGGGCGAAGAGGGATTCGATGAGGCGCGGGCGGGCCTCGTTCGTCCTGACCTGCAGCGTGTAGCGGTCGAGCGCGCGCACGCCGGCCACCTCGGTGTCGTAGGGGAAGGGCTGCTTGCTCTTGATGACGCGCTCGCGCAGCTCGGTCAGGCCGACGAGGCCGGCTTCCTCGTAGTCGCTCCAGGCCTGGGCCTTGTTGGCGGGGTCGGCGAAGCGCTTGATGCTGTAGACGAAATCCTCGGCTGTGACCTCGCGGGGCTTGCCCTTGAAGGCCGGATCGTCGGCGAAGCGGATGCCGGGGCGCAGGCGGATGGTGAAGGTCTTGAAGTCGGCGCTGATCTCGGGGTCGGCGGCGGCCACCAGGGGCACGATGCGGGCCGGTCGCGCCAGCGGGTCGTAGGTGTAGAGGGCCTCGAAGATATGGGCCGTCAGCGTGCGCGAGTAGATGTCGGACAGGCGAGCCGGGTCGAAGCCGGTTTCGGCGATGGGGAAGGCATAACGGAAGGTCTTCACGGGCTCGGCCGCCCGGGCGGGCGCGAGCGGCGCGGTGCAGAGCGCGAGGGTGAAGGCGAAGGCGGCGAGCAGCGGTTTCATCACTTGGCCTCGGGCAGGGCGGCGGTGTCGATGTCCACGTATTTCCAGAAGTCGCGCACGAAGAGGTTGCGGCTGTAGCCCTTGACCCAGGGCTGGGCCATGTCGGACCAGATGCGGTGGACGTGGAATTTGTAGGGTGCGTAGGCGACGAGCAGACGCTGCGCCTCCTGCATCAGCGCGAGGCGTTCCGGGCCGTCGGGCAGGGCCTTCTGGCGGTCGTAGAGGGCCTCGAAGGCGGGCAGGTCGAAGCGTGGCTTGTTGGCCGCGCCCTTGGCCTTGCTGGAGCCCATGGCGAGGAAGGTGTCGCCGTCCGGCGTCGAGCCGACCCAACCCACGCCCCACATCTGCAGCTTGCCGGCGTTGGCGGCCTTGAGGTGCTCGGGCCATTTGGCGATCTTGAAGCGCATGCGGATGCCGATGGCGTCCATGTTCTTCTGCCACTGCTCGACGAGCTGGCGGCTCTGCGCATCGGGCGAGGTGGCGTATTCGATCGCCAGCGGGGCGCCGTCGGGCAGGTCGCGCCAGCCGTCGCCGTCCTTGTCCACATAGCCATAGAGGTCGAGCAGGGCCTTGGCCTTGGCCGGGTCGAACTCGCTCATCTCGGTCTTGAACTCGGTCGAGCCGCCGAAGGCGATCGGCGGCACCGGGCCCTGGCTCTTGACCGCCTGGCCGCGGCGCACGAGGCGGATCTCCTTGTCCAGGTCCACGGCCAGGTTGATGGCGCGGCGCAGCGCGATCTTGTCGGGCGTGTAGCCGCCGACGATGGGGTCTTCCATGTTGAAGTAGCTGACCGCCACATCCACGCGCGGGTAGCGCTGCATGCGGATGCCGCGCTTGGCGAGGTTGGGCGCGAGCTGGCCGCGCGGCATGGCCTCGCCGGCGAAGTCGGCCGGCACTTCCTCGATGACGTCGAACTCGCCGCGCACGAAGGCCAGCCAGCGCGGCTGGTTCTCTTCGATGATGCTGATCTCCACGCGGTCCACCAGGGGCAGCCTGGCGCCCTGCAGCGCGGCGACCTCGGCCTTCAGCCGCGCGTCGGCGTCCGGCGGCGCCACCTCGGCATAGCGCAGGTCGCGGAAATTGGGGTTGCGTTCCAGCACGATCAGCGAGCTGCGCCGCCATGCCTTGAGCCGGAAGGCATTGGTGCCGACCGGGTGCTCCATGATCTTGTCGCCGTAGAACTCGACCACCTCGCGCGCCACCGCGCCGAAGGTGCCGGCGTCGCTGAAGTTCTGCACGAAGCGCGGGTCGGGCACGCCCAGCTTGATCTGGAAGGTGTAGCGGTCCAGCGCGCGCAGGCCCTCGACCTCGCGGTCGTAGTCGAAGGGCTTCTTCGCCGCCATCAGCTCGCGGCGCAGCTCCGACAGGCCGAGGATCTTGGCGTTCTCCAGCAGATAGAGGTTGCCGCTCTTCCAGCGCGGGTCGTAGTGGCGCTTGAGCGAATACACATAGTCCTGCGCGACCAGCTCGCGCTTCTTGCCCTGGAAGGCCGGGTCGTCGGCGAAAAGGATGCCGGGCCTGATGCGGAAGGTCAGGGTCTTGAAGTCCGCGCTGATCTCGGGCATCGCGGCGGCCGTGGCCGGGCGCATCTGGAAGGGGCGGGCACCCAGCTCGTATTCCAGCGGCGCGTCGAAGATGCTGGCGGCGAGGTCTTTCGAGTATTTGTCGGTGATCTGGACCGGATCGAAGCCGGTTTCCGCGACGCGGAAGGCAAAGCGCACCACCTTGTCGGCGGCCAGCGAGGCCTGGGCAGCGCAGGCCAGCAGCAGGGCGGACAGCAGGAAACGAGGCTTCATCGCGGCGGCGAGTGTGTTCGGAAAAGGGCGGAGTCTAGTGAAACCGTCAGGGTGAGTCGGAAGTCGTCTCGCATAGACTCCGCCCCGTTTCTTCTGGAGCCCCCCGATGGCGGCCTATCTGATCCGACGCCTGTGGCAGATGATCCCGACCCTGCTCGGCGTCGTGCTGCTGGTGTTCTTCCTGTTCAAGTATTTCGGCAGCGACCCGGCCCTGATCCTCGGCGGCCTGAACGCGAGCCCGGAGCAGATCGAATCCATCCGCGAGCAGCTCGGCCTGAACCGGCCGGTCTGGGAGCAGCTGTGGATCTTCATCCAGCAGATCGTCACCTTCGACTGGGGCAAGAGCTGGGCGACCAACGAGGCCGTCTCCAACCTGTTCGCCACGCGCCTGCCGGCGACGCTGACGGTGACCCTGCCCATCCTCGTGCTCGAAGTGCTGCTCGCCATCCCTTTCGCGCTGGCCGTGGCCACCGTGCGCGGCAGCCTGACGGACCGCGCGGTGATGATCTGCACGACGGTGGCCGTGTCCATCTCGCTGCTGGTCTACGTGATCCTGGCGCAATACGTGTTCGCCTTCCGCCTCGGCTGGTTCCCGGTGCAGGGCTGGACGGGCAACCACTGGACCAACCTCACCACCTATGCGCCGCTGCCGGTGCTCGTCGCCGTGGCCGTGTCGATGGCGCCGCAGATCCGGCTCTACCGCAGCTTCTTCCTCGACGAGATCGGCCATGACTACGTGCGCACCGCGCGCGCCAAGGGCATGACCGAGGGCACGGTGCTGCTCAAGCATGTGCTGCGCAACGCGATGATCCCCATCCTGACCAATGTCTCCGTGCTGCTGCCGGGCGTGCTGGTGGGCAGCTTCCTGATCGAGGTCTTCTTCTCGATCCCCGGCCTGGGCCGCGAACTGCTGCTGGCCGTCAACCGGGGCGACTACCCCGTCATCCAGGCCTTTGCGATCTACCTCGCCGCGCTGACGATGACCGTCAATCTCGTCGTGGACCTGCTCTACAAGCTGGTCGATCCGCGGGTGGTTCTGAAATGAGCGCGCGTTCCTCTTCAGGCGGCGTCTGGGCCGCCTCCTGGCGGCGGCTCAAGACCGACCGCGTCGGCGTCGTGTCGATGTGGATCGTCGGCGCCTTCCTCGTCCTCGTGCTGCTGGCCGCGGCCAACCTCGTCGCGGCCGGCTGGCAGCAGGAAGTCGGCGTGCCCAACGCGCCGCCGACCCTGCTCGGCCCCCAGCCGGCCGAGGACACCGGCACCATCGCCGAGCCCAAGGGCCCCAACGTCGATCTCTCCGACATCGACCCGCTCGCGCCCCGCTACGCCGAATGGGCCGAGCGCGCCCGGGCCTTCAAGACCGACGAGGCGCCCAAGGCCGAGACCCTGCCCCTGGGCGGCGACCGCCTCGGCCGCGACGTGCTGGCCAAGGTCATCAAGGGCGCCGAGGTGTCCATCGTCGTCGGCCTCGCGGCGGCCCTGGTGGCCACGCTGATCGGCACCGTGCTGGGCGCCGTGTCGGGCTTCTTCGGCGGCAAGGTCGGCGACCTGCTGGAGTGGGTCTACAACGTCTTCACCGCCATCCCGAGCATCCTGCTGATCTTCGCCTTCGCGGCCATCTTCCCGCGCGGCATGGGCGCCATCGTCGCCATCCTGGCGCTGACCGGCTGGACGGGCATCTACCGCCTGATCCGCGCCGAGTTCATCAAGCACCGCGTGCGCGAGTACGTGCGCTCGGCCGAGGCCATCGGCGCCTCGCAGTGGTCGCGCATGTTCAAGCACATCCTGCCGAACGTGTCGCACGTCGCGCTGGTGCAGTTGTCGCTGCACGTCGTCAGCTTCATCAAGAGCGAGGTCATCCTGAGCTATCTGGGCCTGGGCGTCGGCGTCGATCAGGTCTCCTGGGGCACGATGCTGGCCGAGGCGCAGAACGAGATGATCCTCGGCTACTGGTGGCAGCTCGCCGCCGTGACGGCCTGCATGGCCGTCTTCGTCACCGCCTTCGCGCTGTTCACCGATGCGCTGCGCGACGCGCTCGATCCCAAGCTGCGAGGGCTCGAATGAGCGCCGCGTCGGGCCGTCCCAAGCAAGCTCGCTCCCGCCTGGCGGGACAGGCCGCAGGCCGAAGGGTGCACCAATGACCACGCTCCTCAGCATCCAGGACCTCAAGGTCGCCTTCCGCATGGGCAAGGCCGATGGCGTCATGCAGCGCCAACTGGCCGTCAAGGGCGTCAGCTTCGACGTGCCGGAGAACAGCACGGTGGCCCTGGTCGGCGAGTCCGGCTCGGGCAAGAGCGTGACGGCCATGTCCATCCTCAACCTGCTGCCCAGCAATGCCGAACGCGAGGGCCGCGTGCTCTTCCAGGGCCGCGACCTGCTGCAGGCCGCCATGCGCGAGCTGCAGGGCATCCGCGGCAAGGACATCGCCTGCGTCTTCCAGGACCCGATGAGCTCGCTCAACCCGGTCTTCAACGTCGCCACGCAGATCTGCGAGCCGCTGATGAAGCACATGGCCCTGAGCCGCCGCCAGGCCCTGGTGCGCGCCGAGGAACTGCTCAACGAAGTCGGCATCCCCGAGCCGAAGCGCCGCCTCTCGGCCTACCCGCACGAGATGTCCGGCGGCCAGCAGCAGCGCGTGATGATCGCCGTCGCGCTGGCCTGTTCGCCCAAGCTGCTCATCGCCGACGAGCCGACCACGGCGCTGGACGTGACCATCCAGCGCCAGGTGATGGAGCTGATGGCGCGGCTCAAGCAGAGCCACAAGATGAGCCTGCTCTTCATCTCGCACGACCTCGGCGTCGTCGGCGAGATTTCCGACCACGTCGTCGTCATGCGCCACGGCCAGGTGCGCGAGAACGCGCCGGTCGAGCAGATCTTCAAGGCCCCGCAGGACGCCTACACCAAGGCCCTGCTGGCCTGCCGGCCCTCGCTGACCGAGAACCCGGCGCGGCTGATGGTCATCGACGACCACATCGCCGGCCGCGCCGCGTCTCACGAGGCCAAGGCGAAGGACCCGGCCGCCCCCGTGCTGCTCGAAGCCAGCGGCCTGAAGAAGAGCTTCTGGCTCAAGCAGGGCCTGTTCGGCAAGCGCGAATTCCAGGCCGTCAAGGGCGTGGACTTCAAGCTGCGCAAGGGCCACACGCTGGGCGTGGTCGGCGAGTCGGGCTCGGGCAAGACGACGATGGGCCTGACGCTGTTGCGGCTGCACGAGCCCACCGGCGGCCAGGTGCTGTTCGAGGGCCGCGACCTGCTGAAGATGAGCGGCGCCGACTGGCAGCAGATGCGCCGCCGCATCCAGGTCGTCTTCCAGAACCCCTACGCTTCGCTGAACCCGCGCTTCACCATCGGCCAGACCCTGCGCGAGCCGATGGAGATCCACGGCATCGGCGCCAACGCCGCCGAGCGCGAGGCGCGTGCCGTCGCATTGCTGGAGAAGGTGGGCCTGGACGCCGGCGCGATGGACAAATACCCGCACGAATTCAGCGGCGGCCAGCGCCAGCGCATCGCCATCGCGCGCTGCCTGACGCTGCAGCCCGAGGTGCTGGTGCTGGACGAGGCCGTGTCGGCGCTGGACGTGTCGGTGCAGGCCCAGGTGCTCAATCTGCTGAAGGACCTGCAGGACGAATTCGGCCTCAGCTATATCTTCATCAGCCACGATCTGGCGGTGGTCAAGTTCATCTCGGACGAGGTGCTGGTCATGCAGAACGGCGACGTCGTCGAGCAGGCGGCCACGGCCGAGCTGATCGCCGCGCCGCGCCAGGACTACACCCGCCGCCTGCTCGGCGCCGTGCCGCGTGGCTATGTCACGACTTGATGCGGGGAATTTCACGCTCCCCGGGCATGTCCTCAGCGGCGCGGCCCTGAAACCGCGCTGAAATGCCCCCCACGGGGCGGCCGGACCGCTCCGCTGCCGACCCGATGCTGTTATCCCCGACCCCGAGACCCGTGCTGTGCGCGGCGCTGGCGCTGCTGTTGTGCGCCTGTTCGCCGGGCGGCGGCGTGGACGCACCGGCGGCGGCCTCGGCGGCGCAGGACGACACGCTGGCCCACGACCTCGAACGCATCGAGCGGGCTGCCCGCGCCCGCCCGGCCCAGTTCGAGCTGGAACTGCGCGCCCGCGCCCAGGGCCTGACCCCCGGCAGCGCCGCCGCGCTGGACGTGCTGGCCCTGCGCGGCTGGCTGGCCGCGATGGCGCGCGACCGCACCCTCAGCGAACAGCTCGGCCAGCAACTGCGCGACTGGCCGGCCGGCGCGCTGAACGCGTCCGCCGCCGTCGCGGCCGCCACCGTCAGTGCCGAATACCTGCGCGCCCATGGCGACCAGCGCGAGGCGCGCCGGCTGCTGCTGGCCGTGGACGCCAACCAGCTCAACGCCGCCGGCCTGGTGTTCCGCTGGCGCTACTACGACCAGCTCGCCATCATCAGCGGCGACTCGGGCGAGCTGGACGCCGCGCTGAACTACGGCCACGCGGCGCTGCGCCTGGCCGAGCAGATGGGGCGGGCCTGGCGCATCGCGCTGGCGCTGGGCGACCTCGCCTTCACGTCCAACCGCGCCGACACGCCGGCGCGCGCCCGCCAGCTCATCAACCAGGCATTGGCCGAGGCCCAGAAGGACCCCGACCCGATGACGCTGAACCGCATCCACACGCTGCGCGGCATCCTCTACGCCACCGACAGCGACCCCAGCATCATGCTGCAGGCCAACACCGACGCGCTGGAGCAGGCCACCCGCGCCGGGGCCGACTCCGTGCGCGCGCTGGGCCTGGCCAATTTCGCCGACTACCACCTGCGCCAGGGTCACTGGGCGCGCGCACTGGAACTGGCCGAGGCCGCGCTGCCGCTGGCGCGCACCACGCGCAACATCAGCGCCGAGAGCGTCGCCCGCGCCAATATCGGCCTGGCCAAGATCGCCATGGGCCGCATCGCCGAGGGCCGCGAGGACGTGCGTACCGCCATCATGCTGGACGAGCAGCAGGGCGCGCTGTCCTACGCCTCGGCCGGCTGGGAAGAACTGGCGGGCTTTCTGGAGCGGGCCGGCGACCAGGCCGGCGCCGTCGCCGCCTACCGCGAGCACCGCCGCGTCAGCCAGCGCGTGCTGCGCGACGAGACGCGCAAGCTGCTGCTCGAAGCCCAGGAGCGCCAGGACGCCGAGCAGCGCGCCCGCGACATCGAGCTGCTCAACCGCGACAACGCCCTCAAGGCCGAGCAGGTCCACCAGCGCAACCTCGGGCTGCTGCTGTGGGCGGCCCTGGGCGGTTGCGTGCTCGCGTCGCTGGGCCTGCTCTGGCAGGCCTTCCGGCGCGTGCGCCGCACCAACGAGGCGCTGGCGCACAGCAATGCCTCGCTGAAGCGCCAGAGCGAGACCGACCCGCTCACCGGCCTGGCCAACCGCCGCCACTTCCAGGCCGCGATCAAGAACCTCTCCGGCGCCGAGGGCCTGGCGGCGGCCAGCGTCTTCCTGATCGACATCGACCACTTCAAGCGCATCAACGACGGCTTCGGCCACGCCGCCGGCGACGCCGTGCTCATCGACATCGCCGCCCGGCTGTGCGAGGCGGTGCGCGACGACGACCTGATCGTGCGCTGGGGCGGCGAGGAATTCCTCATCGTCGCGCGCAGCCGCGAGGGCCTGTTCGCGCCTCAGCTGGCGCAGCGCCTGCTCGACTTCATCGGCGCCCGGCCCGTGCCGCACGAGGGCCGCGAGATCCCCGTCACCGCATCCATCGGCTTTGCCAGCCTGCCGCTGCCGCCGCACGGGCTGCGCCTGTCCTGGGAGCGCGCCATCGACCTCGTGGACACCGTCATGTATCTCGCCAAGGCGCACGGGCGCAACAAGGCCTATGGCGTCGAGCGCCTCGACGCCGAGGACGCGCTGACCGCCGCCCAGTTGATGGCGCGCCTGGAAGCCGCCTGGAGCGAGGGCCGCGTCGGCCTGCAGGTGCTGAGCGGCCCCGGCGCGGCGCGCGCGAGCGAGGCTGGCGTATGAGCGCCGCGCCGGGCCGCCCTAAGCAAGCGCGCTCCCGCCTGGCGGGGCAGCGCGTCGCGCGAAGGGGGCACCCATGAGGCGGCTCGCGCTGGCCTTGCTGTTCGGCCTGGGCGTGGCCGCGGCCGATACGCCCGACACGGCCGCCGAGGACGCGCTGCTCGCCGGCATCGTGCGCCGCGCCTTCGACGCGCCCGAGGCCATGCTCGCCGAGCTGGCCCAGCGCTGGCCGGCCGATGCCGAGCCCGGCCGGCCGCGCGAGGCGGCCTGGCTGCTGGCGCGCGGCCGCGTGCTGCTGCTCGCCGGCCAGGCCGATGCCGCCGACGCCGTGAGCGCCCAGCTCGCGGCCCGCGAGGACGGCGTGGACGGCAGTTGGCTGCTGCGCGCGCTGTCCCAGGAGCGCGCCGGCAAGCCCGCCGGGGCGCTAGCCGCGCGCGCGCTCGCCGGCCTGGACAAGCACTGCCCGCCCGGCGACGAGGTGCGCGCCGTGCGCGAGCTGGGCTGCGACTTCCGCAGCGCCTGGGAAGCCCTGCGCCTCGTGCAGCGCGAGCAGTCCGCCCAGGGCGGCTTCCCGGTCGCCGAGGCCAGCGGCCGGCGCGCCATCGCGCTGGCCCGGGCCGGCGGCGACCGCCACCTGGCCGCGCTCAGCCTCGGGCAACTGGCCCTGACCCTGCAGGCCCAGGACAAGCTGGACGCGGCCCGCGCCGAACTGCAGGCCGCCGAGGCCGAGGCGGCGGGCGACCTCGTCGCCGCCGCGCGGGTGCGCAACTACGAGGCCGTGCTCGGCCGCCGCGTCGGCGACATGGCGGCCTCGCGCAGCGCCGTCGAGACCGCCCTGCTGCTCGCCGAGCAGGCCGACGCGACCCACCTCGCCGCGCAACTGCGCTCCAACCTCGTCGATTCCTATATGCACCTCGGCATGCTGAAGGAAGCCCTCGCGGCCGGCCAGCGTGCGCTGCCGCTGCTGCGGCGCTTCGGCGACCGGGTCTACGAACGCAATCTGCACCACAACCTCGCCGTCGCCCACATCAAGCTGCACCAGTTCGAGCAGGCGCGCCAGGAGCTGGCCCGCGTCGCCGAGTTCGCCCGCGACCCGGCCGACCTCGTGCAGCGCGCCCGCGAGCTGCGCGAGTTGGCCGACACCTGGGCCGAGGCCGGCCAGTACAAGGAATCCCTGGCCGCGCTGCACGGCGAGCGCGAGCTGAGCGCGCGTGCCAACGAGCGCAGCCGCGCCGCCGCGCTGGAAGAACTGGGCCGCAAATACGACAGCGCCGCCAAGCAGCGCGACCTCGACCTGCTTGCCCGCGACGGCCAGCTCAAGGACCAGCAGCTCGCCAACGGCCGGCTCGCGCAGCAACTGGGCCTGGCCGTCGGCGCGCTGCTGCTGCTGTCCACCGCGCTGATCGGCGTCACGCTCGTGCGCATGCGCCGCGCCCAGGCCCGGCTGACGGCCAACCAGAGCCTGCTGCGCGCGCAGAGCGAGCGCGACCCGCTGACCGACCTCTCCAACCGCCGCCACTTCCTCGCCGTCATGGACCAGCGCGCCCGCGAGGACCGCGGCGAGGGCTTCCACGGCGCGCTGATGATGATCGACATCGACCACTTCAAGAACGTCAACGACTGGCACGGCCACGCGGCCGGCGACGCCGTCATCGTCGAAGTGGCCCGCCGCATCCGCGCCGCCGTGCGCGACAGCGACCTCGTCGTGCGCTGGGGCGGCGAGGAATTCCTCGTCTTCGCCCCCGCCCTGCCCGGTGACGACCTCGCGCAGATGGCCGAGCGCGTGCTGCAGGGCATCGGCGGAGCACCCGTCGAGACGCCCGAGGGCCCGCTGCGCATCACGGCGTCCATCGGCTTTGCGAGCTTCCCCATCGGTAGCGCGGGCGGCGGGCCGGCCCTGCGCCTGCACTGGGAGCAGGCCGTCAACTGGGCCGACATGGTGCTCTACAAGGCCAAGGCCGAGGGGCGCAACCGCGGCGTCGGCATCACGGCCGTCGCGGCGCCCGACGCGGCCATGCTGGCGACCCTGCTGCAGGACTTCGACGCCGCCTGCCTCAACGGCCAGGTCCAGCTCAGGCATCTGCCGGGCCCCGCATGAACTTCCCCCTGCAACGCCGCGGCCTGCTGCTCTGGCTGGCGGCATTCCCGGCGGCGGCCCAGCCCTGGCCGGCGCGGTCGCTGCGCATCGTCGTGCCCTACGCGGCCGGCGGTTCAGGCGACGTCGCCGCCCGCCTGCTGGCGCCCGAACTGCAACGCCGCCTGGGCCAGCCCGTGCTGATCGACAACCGGCCTGGCGCCGACGGCAATATCGGCAGTGCCGAGGTGGCCGGCGCCAGCGACGGCCACACCCTACTGATGGGCAGCGTAGGCACCCACGTCATCAACCCGCTGCTGGCGCGCCGCCTGCCCTATGACCCGGTGAAGGACTTCGCGCCCGTCTGCGGCGTGGCCACCGTGCCCCTGGTGCTGGTCATGAACCCGGCCGCCGCCCAGGCCCTGGGCGTGCGCCGCCTCGCCGACCTGGTGCGAGCCGCTGCCGCGCGGCCCGGCCGCCTGCACATGGCCTCGGGCGGCAACGGCAACCCCTCGCACCTGGCCGGCGAGCTGTTCAAGCGCCTGACGCACACCTATCTGCTGCACTTCCCCTACCGCAGTACGGCCTCGGCGCAGCAGGACGTGATCGCCGGCAATATGGACCTGATGTTCGACGCCCTGCCCACGGCGCTGCCGCAGATCCGTGCCGGCCGGCTGCTGGCGCTGGGCGTGACGAGCGCGCGCCGCAGCCCCAGCCTGCCCGAGCTGCCCACCGTCGAGGAAGCCGGCGGGCCGGCGCTGAAGGGCTACGAGGCCAGCTCCTGGATCGGCCTGTTCGCGCCCGCCGGCCAGCCGGCCGAGCAACTCGCCCGCCTGCAGCGCGACTGCGTGGCCGCGCTCGCCACGCCCGCGCTGCGCGAGCGCCTGACGAGCGGCGGCATGCTGATGAACGGCGGCGGCGGCGCGAGCTTCGCGGCCTTGATCGCGGCCGAGACGGAGAAGTGGGCGCGCGTCGTGCAGCTGTCGGGCGTCAAGGTCGATCGCTGACCCTCGGGGCAGCCGCGCCGTCTCAGCTCAGCGCGGCGGCGCAGGCCACGGCCAGCTGCGCGCGCGTGTGCAGGCCCAGCTTGGCGCAGGCGCCCGCCAGCTGGTTGCGCACCGTGTGGACGCTCTTGCCCAGCCGCGCGGCGATCTGCGCGTTCGACAGCCCCTGCACCACGCCGCGCACCGCGTCCCGCTCGGCGGCGGAGAGCTGGTGCAGGCGCATCTGCGTCACCGGGGCCGAGGCGCGGCGCCCGGGCGCCTGGGCGGGCGCCAGCTCGGCCGCGCCGTCGCGCGGCTGCACCAGCGTCAGCATGTGCGCGAAATGAGGGCCGCTCACCGCATCGAGGCACGCTGTCAACCGTGCCTGCAGCGCTGCGCAGGCCTCGGCATACGCCGCCCAGTCGCCCGCCCCCTGGTGGGCCGCGCACAGCCATTCCAGCAATTCGCACTGCGGCCCCTTCCAGCCCTGGCGGTCCAGTCCCGTCCGCAGGGCGTCGCCCAGTGCCTGGGCGGCGGCCCAGGCCTGTTGCCACACCAGCACTTCGCCCAGCATGCTGCCGATATAGGCCGCCACGGCGGGATGCTGCTCCGAGGCCGCCCGCTCGTGCAGCCGCTCCAACTGCCGTCTGGCGCGTGGCAGGTCCCCGGGGCGCGCGCTCAGCCACTCCGCTGCGGCCTCGGTCATCAGTTCGGTGTCGGCCAGCCGCAGCGCACGGGCCTGCCCGGCGGCATAGGTGAGCCAGCGGCGGGCCTCGTCCGGCTCCCCCTTGTGCGCCAGGCGCAGGCCCAGGTTCGTCGCGCATTGCGCCCGGGAGCGGCCTTCGGGAAGCCCGCGCAGCGCCTGACGGTAGGCCAGCTCGGCCGCATTCAGCGCGTTGAATTCCTCGGCCAGCACGCCGAGGTTCATGCAGACGACGCCTTCGAGGGCGGCATCCCCCAATGCACGAGCGCAATCCAGCGCCGCGCTCAGGTCGCGCGCGGCATCCTGCTCGCGCCCCAGATGATCGTTCGCAACGCTGCGGGCGTTCAGGCTGCGCGTGCGGCTGCGCAGGGTGCGCGGGCCGGTCGCTGCGGTGGCCGCCTGCGTGAAGGCCGTGACGGCCTCGACGTGCCGTGCCAGCACCATGAGGGCCACGCCCTCGGTGAAGCGCGCCTCGGCGCGCAACGACGCGCCACGTGCCCGCGCGACGACGTTGCGGGCCAGGCTCAGCGCGTCGTCGGGCGCCTCGTAGGCGCAGGCGACGGCCTGCGCCAGGGCTTGAAAGTCGTCCACGGGCTGCACGAGATCGGAATGCGATGCCCCAGTCTATGGGCATCGCACGCCGGCACGGCGTTCAGCAGCGCCGGCGCCGCGACACCATCCAGCCCAGGCCGGCGGCCATCAGTGCCCAGGTCGAGGGCTCGGGCACGGCGCTCAGCGGATTCAGCAGCGCGGCCTGGCACTGACCATCGAGGCAGGCCTTGACCAGCACCTGGCCCAGGTTGTTGATGTCGCTCACGCCCTGGATCTGCCAGCCGCCGCTGGGATCGATGAGGCTCTGCAGGTCCTGCATGCCGTGCTGCGCGTCCCACACGAAATAGTGGTCCGCGCCCGTGGCCGTCTCCGCCATCCCCACCACCTGCCCGAGGTTGTTGATGCCAAAGGCATAGCTCGTGTCGCCGCCCAGCGTGCCCAGCCCCTGGACGGAGCCAGCCGCGAAGTCGAAGAGCGCGGCCTGGTAGTTGCCTGAAGCCAGCTCGGCGAAGCCGGCCGCCAGGCCGTGGTCGTTGACCGCTTCCGCAGCGCTGGTCATGCCGCCCAGGCCGCCGAGCGTGACCACGCTGCCGTGGGCATAGTCGAACCAGGCCGCCTGGAAGCCGGTGCCCGACTCGATGAAGCCGACGACATAGCCGCCGTTGGCGACCGCCCAGACCGTGCTGATGGCCTGGCTCGGCCCGCCGATGTCGATGGGGCCGCCCGCTGTGAAGATGGCGGCGCGCGTGCGGCCATCGGCGGTGGTGATGTTGCCGGCCACCAGGCCGTCGTCGTTGATGCCGACGGCGGTGCTGCCATTGCCGCCCAGCCACACGCCTGGCGCGTTCGGCGCGGACCACAGCGTGGCGTGGGAGCGTGCCCCGTCACTCGACGTCCCTACCACCTGCCCGAGGTTGTTGAGGCCATTCCCGACGATGTTGCCGACCGCACCTGCCGGATACGGCAGCACCTGCAACTGAGTGGGGCTGCTGTACACAAACGCCTGCAGCGCATTCACGTTGCTGTTCCAGCCCCAGGCCAGCGCCATGCCCTGGTCGTTGAGGGCCATGCCGCCCGCATCGACGAAAGTGCTTCCGTTAGGAAGGGCCAGCGGCTGGAGCGTGTAGCCGAAGTCGGCACGGGCGGCACCGGCCAGGCCGAGCAGCAGGCCCGCCACGGCGAGCGTCGAGAGAGGTGACTTGGGTTTCATCAAAATTCTCCGGGGTTGCGATAAGTGCCGGGCATGCTAGGAGGGCGAGTCGCGCAGCGGGGGCCGCCGCGTTCGTGGCCGTTGGTTCATCCGTACCAACGGGCGCTTCTGAAAACCCTGACCTGTTGCGGCGCATCGATACTCCCGCCCGATGCCCCTGCCCCGCCCCGCCACCTGGCGCGCCGACCTGATGGCCGGCGCCATCGTCGCCGTGCTGCTGATCCCGCAGAGCCTGGCCTACGCGATGCTCGCCGGCCTGCCGCCCCAGGCAGGCCTCTATGCCAGCCTGCTGCCGCTGCTGGCCTATGCCGCCTTCGGTTCCAGCCCGGTGCTGGGCCTGGGCCGGCGGCGGTGCTGGCGCTGATGATCGCCCAGGCCCTGGCCGCGCTGCCGGCCGGTGTCGGCCCCGGCGAGGGCGCGCTGGTGCTGGCCGCCGAAGTGGGCCTGCTGATGGCGCTGGCCGCGCTGCTGCGGCTGGACGCGCTGGCCTCGCTGCTGTCGGTGCCGGCGCTGCGCGGCTTCGAGCATGGCGCCACATTGATGATCGCGGCCAGCCAGTTGCCCGTGTTGCTCGGCAGCCCGGCCGGCGGCTCGGCACTGCCGGCGCTGCTGCGCTCGCTGGCGCAGGGCGGCTGGGGGGGGGCCAGCGTGGCCTGGGGCGGCGCGGCCATCGTGCTGTTGCTGCTCGGGCGGCGGCTGCGCCGGCGTTCGCTGGCCCGGCTGGCGCCGCTGGCCCTGCTGGTGGCGGCGATGGCGCTGTCGGCCTTCACGCGCGCCGGTGTGGGCGTCGCCCAGGTCGGCGCGTTGCCGGCGCTGGGCCTGCCGCTGGCGCTGCCGCCGCTCGGCGCGGCGCTGTGGCTGCAACTGCTGCCGGACGCGGCGCTGATCGCGCTGATGGGCTTCGTCACCAGCCTGGCGGTGGCGGAGTCGCTGGCACGGCGGCGCGGCGAGAAGCTGCTGCCGGCGGCCGAGCTGCGCGGGCTGGCGGCGGCCAATCTGGCGGCCTCGGTCGGCGGCGGCATGCCGGTGGCGGGCAGCTTCTCGCGCAGCATCCTGCTGCACGAAGCCGGCGCGCGCAGCCGCTGGGCGCTGGTCTTCGTCGCCGTCTTCATGCTGCTGGCCGTGCTGCTGCTGGCCGGGCCGCTGGCGCACCTGCCCAAGCCGGTGCTGGCGGCGACCATCGTCGTCGCGGTGCTGAGCGGCTTCTCGCTGCGGCATTACGCCGAGGCCTGGCGCTATTCGCGCGCCGAGGGCCTGCTGATGGCGGCGGTGAGCGCGGCCCTGCTGCTGTGGAGCATCGGCGCGGCGTTGGCCATCGGCGTGGTCGGCTCGGTCGCGCTGCTGCTGCAGCGCACGGCCCAGCCCCATGTCGCGCGCATCGGCCGGCTCGCGGGCACCGAGCATTACCGCAACGTCGAGCGCCATGCCGTCGAGTGCCGCGCGGAGGTGCTGGGCCTGCGCATCGACGAGAGCCTGGTGTTCACGAATGCGCGCGGCCTCGTGGACGTGGTGCTGGCCCATGTGCGGGCCCACCGCGCCGCGCACGGCGAGCCGCAGCGCGTGCTGGTGCTGATGTCGCCGGTCAACGACATCGACCTGTCCGGCCTCACGGCGCTCGGCGAGCTGCACGCGGCACTCAGGGCCGAGGGGCTGGCGCTGGAGTTCTCCGAGGTCAAGGGCCCGGTGCTCGACCGCCTGCGCGCCATCGGCTGGCTGGAACGCCATGGCGTGCGCGTCTACCTCAGCCACCACGCCGGCATGCGGGCCGGGGAGCAAAGCCTGCGGCCGAGCCAGGCCGACATGGATGCGCCGGGGCAGTTGTAGTGCGCATCTGCTAACTTCCGGGCCGATGAACGACCAAGCCCCCCTGCTCGGCATCCGCCGTGGCATCGAAAAGGAAAGCCTGCGCGCGCTGCCGGGCGGCAGCCTCGCGCTGACGCCCCACCCGCTCGCGCTCGGCGCCGCGCTGACCCATCCGCACGTCACGACGGACTACAGCGAGTCCCAGCTCGAACTCATCACGGGCGTGCATGCCGGCGTCGAGGGCTGCCTGCGCGAGCTGACCGAGGTGCACCAGGCCGTCTACCGCGCGCTCGGCGAGGAGCGGCTGTGGGTGGGCTCCATGCCCTGCGCGCTGCCGGTGGACGAGGCCATCCCGCTGGCCCGCTACGGCCACAGCCACATCGCCCGCGCCAAGACCGTCTACCGCATGGGCCTGGGCCAGCGCTACGGCCGGCGCATGCAGACCATCTCGGGCATCCACTACAACTGGTCGCTGCCGGGCGTCGGCAGCGCCGGCTATTTCGGGCTGATCCGCAACTTCCGCCGCGAGGGCTGGCTGCTGCTGCACCTGTTCGGCGCCAGCCCGGCGCTGGACGAGCGCTTCGTCCACGACCGCGAGCACGGCCTGCAATCGCTCGCCGCGCATACGCTCCATCTGCCCCACGCCACCTCGCTGCGCATGGGCCGGCTCGGCTACCAGAGCGACGCGCAGGCCGGCATCGCCGTCAGCTACAACTGCCTGGAGAGTTATGCCGCCTCCTTGCAGGACGCGCTGGCGCGACCCTATCCGGCCTACGAGGCCATCGGCGTGCGCACGCCCGGAGGCGACTACAACCAGTTGTCCACCGGCCTGCTGCAGATCGAGAACGAGTTCTACGGCACCATCCGCGCCAAGCGGGTGATCCGCCCCGGCGAGCGCCCGCTGCATGCGCTGCGCGAGCGCGGCGTCGAATACGTCGAGGTGCGCCTGATGGACCTGGACCCCTTCGAGCCCGTCGGCATCGGCGCCGACACCATCCGCGTGCTCGACGCCTTCCTGCTGCACTGCCTGCACGCGGACAGCCCCGAGGACACGCCGCAGGAGATTGCCGCCAATGCGCGCAACCAGCACCGCGTTGCCGCGCGCGGCCGCGAGCCGGGCCTGATGCTCGAACACTGGCGCGACGGCGAACGCCCGCTGGCGGACTGGGCGGCGGAGATCCTGGCGGGCTGCGCGCTGCATGCCGAGGCGCTGGACGAAGTCCACGGCGGCGCGGCTTACCGCGATGCGCTGCGCCGCGTCGGCGCGCGGCTGGCCGAGCCGGCGCTCTGCCCCTCGGCGTGCGTGCTGGCGGCGATGCGCCAGGACTTCGGCGACAGCCACATCGACTTCATCCGCCACCAGAGCGACGCCGCGCGCGCCGCGCTGCTGGCCCTGCCGTTCACGGCCGACATGCAGGGCCGCTTCGCGCAGATGGCCGCCGAATCCCTGGCCGAACAGGCGCGCATCGAGGCGGCGGACGAGGGCCGGGACTTCGAGGACTTCCGCCGCCACTACATCGCGCCCGAACGCATGAGCCTGTAGACATGGACGCCTTCACCGAAGCCGAACTGGATCGCCTGCAGGCCTTGCTCGACGCGTTGCCCGCGCCGCTGGAACCGCTGGACGTCAGCATGCTGGACGGCTATCTGTGCGGCGTGCTGCTGCAGCCCGAGCCCGTGCCGCTGGCGCAATGGCTGCCGCCGCTGCTCGACACGAACTATGAGCCCCCACCCCCCCGAGGGGGCGGCCCAGCGGTCGGCGGCCGCCCGGCGCCCGCGCGCGTGGACGACGAACTGCTCGCGCTGCTGCGCCGCCGCCACAAGGAACTCAACGTCGCCATCGCCGGCCGGCAATGGTTCGACCCCTGGGTCTTCGAGTTGGACGACGGCGACGACCCGAGCGAGACCGTGCTGCCCTGGGTGGCCGGCTTCGCGCATGCGCTGGACGCGCATCCGGCGCTGATGAAGCTGCCCGAGGAGCCGCTGCTGGAGCCGCTGGCGGCGCTCTATCTGCACCTCGACCCGGACGACCTCGAAGACGCCGACGCGCTGCTCGAAGAGATCGAATCGCTGGAGCCGCCCGCCGACCTGGAGGAAGCCGTGGAAGGGGTGGTCAGCGCCGTGCTGATGCTGGCGGACGTGTCGCGCCCGCTGAAGCCGCAACGGCCGGCTGCCCGCCCTGCGGCAGCGCGCCGCGGCCCGCCGCCACGCCGTCAGCGCTGACGCGCTGAGGCAGCGCGTCGAGCGGGCTGCGCACGGTGCTGCTGCGCGGATCGACGGAGATGCGATCCTGCGGGAACACCCAGAACCAGGCCCAGGACTTGCCCAGCGCGTGGGTACTTGCGTTCCAGCGCATGGGGCAGCTCGACGCCCGCCTGGCTGGCCTCGGCGTCGCCAGCCCACGTGAGCCGGGCCGCCGCGAGCTGCGCGCGCCACTCGGCGCGCAGCGATTGCGGCAGCATCACGACCCGATCTTTGCCGCCCTTGCCTGAACGGACGATCAGGGCGCTGTTGGAAAAGTCCAGATCCTTGACCCGGAGTTGCAGCACCTCCAGTAGAGATGGGCCTCTTCGGTGCGCAGGCTGTAGTGCAGGTAGCGCGGATGCGCTCACGAACCTGGTCGAGCAGCCTGGCCGCGCGCAGCGGTGGCAGGCTTGCTGCCGGTACCGAACGGGCGGGTTTGCGGGCTGGCGCATGCCCCAAAGGCGATGGCAACATGGGCACCCTCAGGCGCTGGCCGGCTCCCTACAACAAGTTGGACATGACTAATACCGCTCGTCTGCGCGCCATCGCCGGAGCAAGTGCGCTTTTGTTTGGCAGCTCGATCTGGCTGTACGCTCACGCAGGCCTTGCGCTTATTTTGGATCCTGTGACCGGCGAGAAGGGCTGCGTCAGCATGCTCGCCCAATACGTCGGGCTCAATGAGTCTGATTGGCGGTTTACCGCAGTCCAGTGGTACAGCCTTCTTTGGGTGCCCATTGCTCTGGTTGCAATCACGCTGCTTCTGTCCAACGCATTGCAGTGGCTGCGCAAGTAGGCGGCGGGGTTGTGTTGGGCCTGATAGTTAAACAGTGGTCATGTCCAGCCCGTCATTCCAGCGGACGCCCTTCGGGCGCCGCTGAATTCAATCGTTAACCGCTCCTGTTCACCCACACGCTGGCGTTTGCCTTGCCGTCATCGGCGTGCTGCGCCAGGACCTCGTCCTGCTGCGGGCGCTGCTCTTCGTGCGGCCGCATGGCCCCGTCCAGTCACCCCGCAAACACCCGCTGCGCATACAGCCCCAGCCCGGTCGCCACCGAGGCCAGCCGGTCGCCGCTGACGCGCTGGGCCTGCGGGAAGCCGGCGGCCATGCCGTCCACCAGCAGGCGCAGGCCGGTCGAGCCGCCGGTGAAGTAGAGCGCGTCGATCTGCTGAGGCGCCAGCCCGGCCAGCGCCACGGTTTCGTGTGCGGTCTTGATGATGCGGTCGAGGTCGGCGCGCAGCGCGTCCACCGCCGTCTTCTCGGACAGCGCCAGCACCAGGCCGGGCTCGATGTGGCCCAGGTCCACCGTGGTGTCGGCCCCCGTGGATACGGCGATCTTGGCGGCCTCGGCGCGTGCGGCCAGCTCGTGGCCGAGGCGCTCTTCCAGCACGGTCATCAGCCGCGCGTGCTGCTGCACGTCGCTGAACCAGCTCCGCATGCCGCGCCACTCGGCCACACGCAGCGGCGCGTAGCAGCTGTTGATGAGGTGCCAGGTGGCGAGGTCGAAGTAGAGGCCGCTGGGCAGTTCCCGCCCAGGTTGCCCGGGCTTCGCGGGGCCGAGGCTGCGGTAGCCGAACTCGGGCAGCAGGCCGGCGAGTTCGATGTGGCGGTCGAAGTCGGTGCCGGCGATGTGGATGCCGTGGCTGGCGAGGATGTCGTCGCGGCGCTCGGGCCGCTGCATGCGCTCGGGGCCGACGCGCACGACGGAGAAGTCGCTGGTGCCGCCGCCGATGTCGGCCACCAGCACGCGCTGCTCGCGGCTGGACTGCTGTTCGAAGTCGAAGGCCGCCGCGATGGGCTCGTACTGGAAGCGCACGTCCTGGAAGCCGACCGAGCGGGCGCAGGCTTCGAGCTGGGCCTGCGCCTGCGCGTCGCGCTCGGGCTCGCCATCGACAAAGAACACCGGCCGGCCGAGCACGGCGCGTGCCGGATCGCCGGCCAGGCGCCGCAGGCGCTTCAGGTAGCCGGCGACGATGTCGGCATATTTCGCGCCCCGGCCGCCGCCCACGTCCGTCGTCTGCTCGATCAGCGCCGAGCCGAGGATGCTCTTCATCGAGCGCATCAGCCGCCCGTCGTGGCCGTCCACATAGGCTGCTATGGCGGCGCGGCCGAAGGCGCGCGGCGGGCCGTCGGCGTCGTGCCGGCCCTCGGCGAAGTAGAAGACGGCCGTGGGCATGGTGCGCTGGCCGGGTTCCAGTTCGACGAGGCGCATCGCGCCGTCCGTGTCGGGCACGGCGACGGCGGAGTTCGAGGTGCCGAAGTCGATGGCGCAGAAGTCGGCGCGCGGGTGGGGGGTGGTACGCATGCGAGGGCGCGGATTCTAGGAACACAATCCGCGCCGACAAGGAGACACCATGACATCGCGCTGCGTCCTCGCCCTGATCACCCTCGCCGCCCTGGCGGCCTGCAGCCAGCGCTCCGAGCAGGACCTGCTCGCCGCCGCGCAGCAGCGCCTGGCGCAGAAGGACGCCAGCGGCGCCGTCATCGAGCTGAAGAACCTGCTGCAGCAGAACCCCGACAACGCCACCGGCCGCCACCTGCTCGGCAAGTCCCTGCTGGAAGCGGGTGACCTCGCCGGCGCCGAGATCGAGCTGCGCCGGGCCTGGGAACTCGGCGCGCCGCGCGACGAACTGGCGCCCTTGCTGGCCGAGACCCTGCTGCACTCGGGCCAGTCGCGCAAGCTGATCGCCGAGTTCGCCGACCAGAGCCTGGCCGATCCGGCCGCCATGTCCACGCTGCAGCAGCATCTGGCCATCGCCTATCTGGCCCAGGGCAATGTGACCGAGGCCAAGGCCGCCGCCGGGCGGGCGCTGCAATTGCAGCCGGACTCGGAAGGCGCCGTCCTCGTCGGCGCGCGCACCAAGCTCGTCGCCGGCTTTCCCGACGAGGCGCTGGAAGCGCTCGACGCGCTGCTGCTGAAGAACCCCAAGGCCGCCCAGGCCCTGCAGCTCAAGGCCGAGGTGCTGCTGTCGCGCGGCAAGCTGGACGAGGCCGAGCCCCTGCTGCAAAGCGTGCTGGCGCTGGACCCGGCGTCCTACGACGCGCGCTCCCTGCTCGTGCGCCTGGCCCTGGGCCGCCAGCAGGTGGACGCGGCGGCCAAGCTCGTCGAGGCCATGCCGCCGGCCCTGGCCAAGAAGCCGCAGGGCCGCTTCCTGCAAGCCCAGTTGGCGCTGGCCCAGGGCGACGCGGCCAAGACGCGCGAGCTGGCCCTGCCCCTGCTCAAGCTGATGCCCAATTTCCTGCCGCTGCTGCGGCTGGCCTCGGGCGCCCACCAGCAGCTCGGTGAGCTGGCCGACGCGGAGAACCTGCTCAACCAGGCCCTCAAGCTGGCGCCCGAAGACCTCGCGCTGCGCCGCCAGTTCGCCGGCCTGCAATTGCAGCGCCGCGAGCCGGCCAAGACGCTCGACACGCTGCGCCCCGTGCTGGAAGCCGGCAAGGCCGACGCCGAGACCCTGCTGCTGGCCGGCAAGGCGCAGTTGATGCAGGGCAATTTCGAGGCTGCCGACCAAGCCTTCGGCGCCGCCGCGCGGCTGCGCCCCGACGACGCCAAGACCGGCGCCGCGCTGGCGCTGTCGGCCATCGTGCGCGACGGCATGACCCCCGGCGGCGGCAACCGCGCCAAGGCCGATGCGGCCATCGCGCAACTGCGCGACATCGCCGCCAAGGACGGTGGCAGCAGCTACGACATGATGCTCGTCAACGCATTGCTGCGCCGCGGCGACTGGGCCGCCGCGCTGGCCGCCATCGACAAGCTGGCGCCCAAGATGCCCGGCAGCCCTGTGCCGGACGGCCTGCGCGGCCGCATCCAGCTGGTGCGCAAGGACAACGCGGCCGCCCTGGCTTCCTTCGAGGCCGCGCTGAAGGCCGACGCCGGCTATCTGCCCGCCGTGCTTGGGCTGGTGGCGCTGGACGTGCAGGGCGGGCGCAGCGAGGCCGGCGTCAAGCGCCTGCAAGGCTTCGTCGCCAGCCAGCCGCATTCGCCGCAGGCCAGCCTGGCGCTGGCCGAGCTGCTGGTGCAGACGCGCGCGCCCGCCGAGCGCGTCACCGAGGTGCTGGACGCCGCCGTGCGCGCCGAGCCCACCGAGGCGGCGCTGCGCCTCGCTCAGATTGACCACCTGACCCGCCTGGGCGACGCGGCCAAGGCCGCGCAAGCCGCGCAGGAAGCCTCGGCGGCGCTACCGCAGAACCCCGACGTGCTGGAGCGCCTGGCCCGCACCCAGGTGGCGGCGGGCGACAAGGCACAGGCGGCCAAGACCTATACCCGGCTGACCGTGCTGGCGCCCACGCGCGCGCAGGGCTGGCTGGGCCTGGCGCAACTGCGCTTCATCGAGCAGGACCTGGCCGGCTCCGAGCGCGAGGTCAAGCGCGCACTGGAGGCCGAGCCGGGCTCGGCGGCCGCGCAGCGCCTGCTGATCCAGCTCGCGCTGCGCCAGGGCCGCATCGAGGAGGGCCTGGCCGCGCTGCACGAGCGCCAGAAAAAATACCCGCAGGAGGCCTTCGCGCTGATCGCCGAGGCGGATGTGGAAGCCAACCGCCAGCGCCCCGACGTCGCCCTCGCCGTGTTGCGCAAGGCCACGGCCCTGCGCGACCCGGGCGACGCCGCGCCGCGCCTGTTCGCCCTGCTGCTGGCCAGCAAGAAGCGCGACGAGGCGTTTGCCTTTGAGGCGCAATGGCAGGCCGCGCATCCGCAGGACCTGGTCTTCGTCGGCGCCGTGGCCGACCTGTTGCTGGCACGCGGCGATACCGAGGCCGCGCTGACGCGCTACGAGGCCCTGCTCAAGCGCAGCCCCGATGCGCTGCCCATCATCAACAACGTCGCCTGGCTGCGCAGCCGGCTCGGCAAACCCGGCGCGCGCGAACTGGCCGAGCGCGGCCTCAAGATCAATGCCGACTACGCGGCCCTGCGCGACACCTATGCCACCGTGCTGGCCAACGAGAGGGACTTCGACAAGGCCCTGCGCCTGCAGCGCCAGTTGCTCGCCGACCAGCCGGAGCAGCCGGGCTACCGCCTCAATCTGGCGGAGATCCTGCTGCAGTCGGGCGACAAGCCGGGCGCCAAGGCGGAGTTGGAAGGGCTGGCCAAGCTGGGCAAGAAGTTCCCGCAGTACCAGCGCGTCGAGACGCTGCTGAAAACGCTCTGAATCAGGCGTTGTAGAAGCCGAACGCCATGCCTGGCCGGCGCCCGGCGATGAGTTCGGCCATCGCCCGGCCCGAGCCGGCGCCATGCGTCCAGCCCAGCGTGCCGTGGCCGGCGTTGAGCCAGAGATTGCGCGCCTGGCGGCTGCGGCCGATGTAGGGGATGTTGGTCGGCGTGCTGGGGCGCAGGCCGGTCCAGTAGTTGGGCTCGCTGGTGTCGGCCACGCCGGGGAAGAGTTCCTCGTAGCGCCGCACCAGGGCCGCGCAGCGCACCCGGGCCGTGGGTGAATCGAGGTCGAGGTCGAAGCCCGACAACTCCGCCGTGCCGGCGATGCGGATGCGGTCGCCCAGGCGCGAGATGGCGATCTTGCGCGTGTCGTCCAGCAGGCTGACGACGCTGGCGGCCTCGGGCCGCTTCAGGCGCAGCGTGGCCGAATAGCCCTTGGCCGGGTAGATGTTCAGATGCTCGCCCAGCGGCTTGACCAGGGCCGGCGTGTAGGAGCCCATCGCGGCGACGAAGGCGTCGGCGCGCAGCGTCTTGCGCTCGCCGCTGCGCGTGTGGGCGATCTGTACGCTCTCGATGCCCTCGCCCGCACGTTGCAGCGCGAGGATGTCGTGCTCGTACAGGAATTGCGCGCCGCGCTCGGCGCAGCGCTGCGCCAGCTTCTGCGTGAAGACCATCGCGTCGCCGCTCTCGTCGCTGGGCGTGAAGGTGCCGCCGAAGATCTGGCGGCCGAAGCCGGCCAGCGCCGGCTCCACCTTCAGCACCTCGTCGCGGCTCAGCACGCGGCGATCCACGCCATGGCGGCGCATGATCTCGGCGCCCGCCGCGCCGGCGTCGAAATCGGCCTGGCTGGAAAAGAAGTGCAGGATGCCGCGCTCCAGCCGGTCGTAGTCGATGCCGGTGCGCGCGACCAGTTCCTTCAGCGACTCGTGCGAATAGCGGCCCAGCTGCACCAGGGCCTCGACATTGCGCTCGAACGCGGCGTTCGTGCATTGCGTCAGGAAGGCCAGGCCCCAGCGCCACTGGTTGGGGTCCAGACGCGGGCGGAACAGCAGCGGCGAGTCGTCGCGCAGCAGCCATTTGGCCACCTTGAAGGGGGCACCCGCATTGGCCCAGGGCTCGCAGAAGCTGACCGAAATCTGCGCGCCGTTGGCGAAGCTGGTTTCCAGCGCCGCGTCGGCCTGCCGGTCCACGACGATGACCTCGTGCCCCTCGTCGAGTAGATACCAGGCGGTGGCGATGCCGATGATGCCGGCGCCGAGAACGACGATCTTCATGGCTCTGTCCCTTGTGCTTGAGCGGCGTTGAACGGCGGATTCTCCGCAGCCGCCGCCGAAACAAGAAGTGCCATTCATATTCTTCGCCATACATTAGCGCGGCTTATGAACGACTTCGACCCCGCCGCGCTGGACTGCCTCGCCGCCCTGGCCGACGAGCAGGGCTTCGAGCGCGCCGCACAGCGCCTGTCCATCACGCAGAGCGCCGTCTCGCAGCGGCTGCGGGGCCTGGAAGCCCAGGTCGGCCAGCCCCTGGTCGTGCGCTCGCGCCCGCTGCGCCTGACCGAGGCCGGCAAGGTGCTGCTGCGCTTCGCCCGCCAGTGGCAGGCGCTGCGCGTGGACGTGGCGCGCGAGCTGGGCGCGCGCGTGGCGCCGCAGTCGCGCCTGGCCATCGCCGTCAACGCCGACAGCCTGGCGACCTGGGTGCTGCCGGCGCTGGACGGCCTCGTCCAGCAGGGCCTGCGCGAGGGCTATGGGCTGGAGCTGGTGGTGGACGACCAGGACTTCACCCACGACGGCCTGCGTCAGGGCGCCGTGCTGGGCTGCGTCTCGACCGTGGCCGAGGCCCTGCAGGGCTGCCGCGTGGAGGCGCTGGGGGTGATGCGCTACGTCGCCGTGGCCAGCCCGGGCTTTCTGGCGGCGCAACTGCCCGAGGGCCTGCATGGCGGCAATTTCGCCGACACGCCCTTCCTCGTCTTCAACCGCAAGGACGACAACCAGTCGCAATGGGTGTCGCAGGCCTTCGGCCTGCGCGCGCCGCGGCTGCGGGAGCGCTTCGTGCCGTCCAGCGAAGCCTATGTGCGCGCGGCGTTGATGGGCTGGGGCGTCGGCGTCGCGCCGGAGATCCAGGTGCGGCCCTTGGTCGCCGCCGGCCGGCTGGTGGCGCTGCGGCCCGAAGTCGGCGTGGACGTGGCGCTCTACTGGCACCAGTGGCAGTTGCAGGGCCGGGACGCGCTGCTGGACCGCATCGGCCAGGCGCTGGCCGAAGGCGCCCGGCGGGCGTTGGGCTGATCAGCGCGCAGGTGCCGAGGCGGCGGCCTGCGCGATCAGCAGATGGCGGGCGGTCCGTTCGGGATGGGTGGCCTGGGCCATCCACAGCGTGCTTGCCAGTACGGCGGCGATCAGGCCGCTGGCGACCCATTTCAACAAGGCGGACTTCATGCGGGAGCCGGGGGGCTTGGAAGGTGGCGCAGCTTAAGTGCCGCTGCGCCGAACCCTATCCTCCGCATTGAGGAGCCGCGGCAAGGAATTGCAAAACCGCAACGCCCCCGCGAATGAAGGGGCACCGCCCTGAAAGCCCCGTCGCCACTGGGAAAAACAGGTCTTGCGGCCGTGTGGTAATGCCAGTTGGGGCAATATTTACTCACAGTTGAGGGGTATGCCTGTCATATGAATCCCGCACACTGGCGTCACGGCGTCGATGAGGTTGTTGATCGCCGTCAAAGCCAGAGAGGTGTGCCATGCGATTCGTTCCAGCGCTGCGTTTCTTCCGCCGTGATGCGGCCGCGCGCCAAGCGCCGGACCCGGCCGACCTGGGTACCGCCTTCGGGCTGGACGCCTGCCTGGATGGCGGCGCCGTCAGCGAATACCGCAGCCAGCCGCCGAGCGACTTCCTGGAATCGCAGTCCGGTCGCGCCGCACCGCAGGAGTCGCCGCTGAGCTGGCTGTCGCGCCGGACGGCCTGAACCTGACAAGCCTCAGGCTTCCTTCGGGGGCTGCAGCCGCAGCCAGGCTTTGCGGGCGAGGTGGCGGGCCAGCAGGCCGGCCGGCATGCGCAGCCAGTGCGAGCGCACATACAGCGCCAGCCGCGCGGGCCCGGTCATCGGGCCGTCGCAGCTGGCGTGGACGGGCATCAGCGCGCGCGCATAGCAGGCATCCAGCGGGCGCTGCCAGCGCGGCGCGTCTGCCGCAGCAGCGCGCATCACGTCGGCGGGCACGGGCGTGCCGAGCAGGCGGGTCGTGTAGCGCAGCGCGTGGAAGAGCGGGCGGCTCAGGCCCAGCACCTGGGCGCGCGGCACCAGCGCGGCCCAGAAGCCGGGGTCACGGCCGAAATCGCGCAGCAGCGCATCCAGGTCGAAAAGGTCGCGCAGGCCGTTGTCCAGCTCGCCCTCGTGGAAGAGGTGGGCGGCGCTGTGCAGGAACATCGTCACCGGCGCGAGCACGCGCAGGCCCGGCAGTTCGGGCAGCGCGCGGGCATCCTCGAACAGCGCCGCCGTGTTGACCTGCACGCGGGCGGTGGGCGGCAGGATGCTGTGGTGGAGGTCGAGGGCGGTGTCGCGCTGGCGGTGGTAGAGCGGCGGGATCTCGTGCATCCATTCGCGGTAGTAGCGGCTGTCGTAGTCGCTGAGTTCGGCGTCGAAGGCCCAGCCGGCCGCGAGCAGCCCGGCCTCGGCCGCGTCGATGGCGGCCTTGGGCACGAGCAGATCGACGTCGCCGAACAGCCGCCCCCGCGCCGCCGGCAGATCGGCCAGCAGATAGGCCGCGCCCTTGAGCAGGATGGGCTGGATGCCCAGCGGCCCCAGCGCGCGGCGGATGCACTCGGCTTCCCAGCGCGTGGCGATGCGCTGGCGGCGCGCGATCAGCAGCGCGGCGCGCAGATGCCGGGCCGGGGCGGGCGGCAGTGCGTCGAGCTGCGGTTCGAGCGCGGTGGCCAGCCGGGCGATCAGGTTGGCGCGGCGGGCCTGGCGGATCAGCAGATCCCAGTCCGCCGGGCTCAAGCGGGCGGCCTCGGCCGGCGCCAGCAGCAGTTCGACGAGCAGGGGGCGCTTCATGAGCCGGCCGCCAGCGCGTCGAAGACGCGCACGGCGTCGTCCAGGCGCGAATAGCTGAAGGCGTGGCAGTCGGCCGCGTCCACAAGGTCGGCCGTGGCCTCGAAGCCGGCCATGCCATGGATGTCGTAGTTGAAGGCCTGCTCGGCCAGCAGCAGATGGGCCTGCGCCTTGGGCAGGGGTTCGAGGCAGGCCTCGGCGCCAGCCTCGAAGCTGGGCACGACGATCCAGGCCGGCTGCGCGCCCTCGCGCACACGGGCGAGGGCGTCGCCCGGCGCCTTCATCAGCGACAGCGTGCCCTTGAGCGTGTCGGGCACGGGCGTGGTCAGCACCGCGTCGGGGGCGAAGTCCCGCATCAGCGCGATGGACTGGTTTTTCAGATTTACCGGCCGGGCCAGGCCGTAGAGCCGGCCATCGCGCGGGTCCAGCAGCGCCAGTTCGTCAGACAGCAGCCGCCAGCCGCGCTGGGCGAGCGCTGCCGTCAGCGTGCTCTTGCCGGAGCCCGGCGGCGCCGGCAACACCAGGGCGCGGCCGCCGCGTTCCAGCACGGCCGCGTGGTAGACGACGTAGTGGTGGGCATGGGCGGTCACGGCCCAGTTCAGGCCCCACTCGACCATGTGGAAGGCCTGGGCAGCCGGCAGCGTCGTGAATGCGGCCAGGCCGTCGGTCGAGAAGCGCGCCTGGCGCCGGCCGGCGAGGCGGCGCCACAGCGCATGCAGGCCGCGGTCGTGGTGGACGGCGAGGTGGAAGTCGGCGAACTCGTCGTCCTCACCGAGGCTGCAGTCGCCATAGAGCCGCCGCAGGTCGGCGGCGACGCGCGGCACGTCGGACTGCAGGCGGACGACGAAAGGGGGCAGTTGCAGCGTCAGCCCCGGCCCGCGCAGCCGCCGGCGCAGTTCCCTTTCAGTGAGATCGGCAAGCGGACCGCTCATGCCTCGACGGCGATCAGGTCGAGGCGCGCCAACTGTTCCAGCTTGGCACCGAGCCATTCGCCCGCAGCCTCGGCGTCGAACGCCTCGGGCATGGCATCGCGCAGTTCGGCGCTCAGTTCGGCCAGGCTCCAGGGGCGCTGGCGCAGCAGGTCCAGCAGTTCCAGGCCCAGGGGATCGAGCAGATGCGTGTTGCCATTGAAGGCGTCATAGACCACGCCGGCATCTTCCCACTCGCGCACCCGCAAGGCATCGGCGCGAATCAGGCGCCAATATGCCGGCGCGGCAGCGGGGTGATCCGGCAACGGAAGCCGCTCAGGACTTGACGGCGATCCAGTTCTTTTGCAGGTAGTCGAGGACTTGCTCCTTCGTCCACACCGGCCTGGATGTCGATTCCCGATAGCTGAGGTTGCCGAAGGCCACGAGCGCGTTGGCATTGTTGGGGGCCAGGCACTTGGTCAGCCCCTGGTTGCCCACCTTGAAGTTCATCCAGGCGACCAGCATCAGCTTCTGGAAGTCGGTGGCCTGGGAGCCGCCGCTGCTGCTGCCGAGGCTCCAGGTCGTTTTCCCATTCTTCGTGGTGGAAACCGGCTTCTTGGGAGTGCCTTTCAGAATGCTCCAGACGGAATCGGCCGAGCTGACGCCGCTGATGCTCGCGGCGCTGCCCAGCAATTGCTGCACCGTGTAGTACTGGTAATAGGTGCTTGCCGTGCTGTCCGTGGTCGAGAGGCTGCTGTTGAGGCGCTTCCAGGGCGCGGACAGGCCGGCCCGGCCGGTGTTGTCACACCAGTTCTGCAGCGTGTAGGTTTCGTCGGTGAACAACCGGCTGGGATCCTGCGAGCGTGTGTAGGCGCTGTTGCTCGTGCCCTGGGCTGAGCCCCAGGTCGATGCGGTGTTGCAGTGCCAGGCCATCACGGGGCGGCTGGCCAGGGTCAGGGCCGTCGGGACAGCGGCACCGCCGAGCTTGATGAAGCGGCGGCGGCGGGCGGATGCCAGTTGGCGGGCGTCCGCGTCAACAGGGGCCGGCGCCTGGGGCGCCGACTGCGGGTCGTTGATCTTGCGTTCGCTCATGACAGTAGGCCTCGTGATCCTGATCCGATTGCACAGGATGTGGGTGCAATTCGCCCCGATCCTTCAGGGCGGGCCGATGCTAATAGAGGGCTCGGCCCTTTGGACGGAAGTGTTTCACACAAAGCCTTTGGGGGGCCATCCAGCGCCCCCTTGATTGGGTGGGCCTGAATCGGGGACTCACGGCGCGGCCGACGTGAAGGTGTCACAGGCCTTCAGGTCGCCCATTTCCAGCCCCCGCTTGAACCAGCGCACGCGCTGGGCGCTGCTGCCGTGGGTGAAGCTCTCGGGCACGACGCTGCCCCGGGAGCGCTTTTGCAGCGTGTCGTCGCCGATCTGGGCGGCGGCGTTCAGCGCTTCCTCGATGTCGCCCTGTTCCAGCCAGCCCTGGCCTTGCTGCGAGAGGCCGGCCCAGACGCCGGCAAAGCAGTCGGCCTGCAGTTCCAGCCGGACGCTCATGGCGTTCATCTCGCGCTCGGAGACGCGACCCCGGGCTTGGTCGAGCTTGGCGGTGGTGCCCATCAGGTTCTGAAGGTGGTGGCCGACTTCGTGGGCGATGACATAGGCCTGGGCGAAGTCGCCCGGCGCGCCAAGGCGGTCGCGCAGGGTGTCGAAGAAGCTCAGGTCGATATAGACCTTGCGGTCGCCGGGGCAGTAGAAGGGGCCCATGGCGGCCTCGCCGGTGCCGCAGGCGGTGGGTTCGCTGCCGCGAAAGATGCGCAGCTTGGGGGCGGGGTATTGCTGGCCGGAGCGCTGGAAATAGGCGCCCCAAACGTCTTCGGTGTCGGCCAGCACGACGCTGGCGAAGCGGGCGGCCGGGTCCTGGGGATGGGATTCGGCCGGCGCCTGCGACTGCATCGGCGCGCCGCCGCCGCCGCCGTCCATGCCGCCCAACAGGCCGAGCACGGTCATCGGGTTGATGCCGAAGGCCCAGGATGCGAGCAGCGCGACGACGATGCCGCCCAGGCCGAGGCCGCGTCCGCCGACGGGCAGCCTGCCCCCGCCGCTGTTGCGGACGTCTTCCACGTTGTCGCTCTCGCGCTTGCCTTCCCATTTCATGCGTGTCTCCGGTTGGTCGGCGCATCCTACGGCCCATTCCTGCCAATGCGCAGCCTGTCGCCCGGCGCGGGCGCGGGTGGCCCGGGCTGGACACACTGCCGCCCCATCCCCGTACCGGAGCCTCCGCATGAAACGCCTCGCCTTCCTGACCCTTGCCGCCGCCTTCGCCACCAGCGCCGCCCTGGCTGGCGATAACGATTGGCGCTTGCGCATCAAGAAGGAAGCTGATGGCTGGACGGCCAGTTTCAGCGGCCCCAGCGACTATGGCAGTGGCCCCAACCGGGTGCGCGGCTCGGGCGTGCGGGTCGAGCGTGCGCGCGCGCTGGCCGCCTTCAGCCAGTTGCGCCTCGACGGGCCCATCGACGTGACGCTGACCCAGGCCGGTGGCGGCAACCAGGCCATCGTCGTCGCCGACGACAACATCGAGCCGCTGATCGAGACCGCCGTCGAGGGCGATACCCTGGTCGTGCGCCTGAAGCGCGATGCCGGCTTCACGACCCGCTCGGAGCCGACGGTGCGCATCAACGTCGGCGCGTTGCAGGCGATCGCCGTCCATGGCTCGGGCGACCTGGGCGTGGAGAGTTTCAAGGCCGACAGCCTCGGCCTGAACGTCGTCGGCTCGGGGGACGTGCGCTTCGGCCTCGTCGAGCTGAAGGATCTGAACGTCGCCATCAGCGGTTCGGGCGACGTGCGCCTGGCTGGGCGGGCGGAGCAGCAGAGCTGGCGCGTCAGCGGCTCGGGCGACGTCGATGCGCGCGCGCTGGCCGGGCGTGCGGCCAAGGTCAGCATCAGCGGCTCGGGCGACGTGGACCTGGGTGTGACCGAGCAGCTGGACGTGCAGTTGAGCGGCTCCGGCGACCTCAGCTACGCCGGCCGGCCGCAACTGCGCCAGAGCGTCAGCGGTTCCGGGGAGATCAGCCGCCGCTGACCCAGAATCGGGGGCGTGACCGAAGACGACGACCTCTGGTGGCGGACGCTGACCGAGGGCCCGCTGCTGCTGGCCCTCTTCGACGCGCAGGACCGCCTGCTGCGCGCCAATGCGGCCTACCGCGAAGCCTGGCGCCTCACCGAGGACGCGGCGCCGGCCTGGGCCGAGATGGTCGAGGCGGCGCGGCGGGCGGGCGTGGGGCCGGTCGAGGCATCCGAGCGCCATGGGCATATGACCCCGCGCGGCTACGAGCAGCTTTGGCGCGACGGCCGGCGCTTTTGGTGGCTGGCGCAGCGCACCGCGAGCGGCGGCCTGGCGCTGACCGGCGTGGACATCAGCGCGCTCGCCGGGCCGCGTCCCGCGACGGGGCAGTTGCTGCCGCCCGAGGCGGGGCGTGCCCTGTTGCAGGCGCTGCTGGCCGACCCGCGCGCCTGGCCGCTGTCCGTGGCGACGCTGGCGGCCGGCGCCGACGAGGCGGGGCTGCTGGCACGCATCCGGGGCGAGGACGGCTGCATGCGCCTGGACGACGGGCGGCTGCTCGTCATGCTGCCGGCCACCGGCCCGGCCCAGGCCGCCGCGCTGGGCGCGCGGCTGGGTGCGGCGGGGCTGACCGAGGCGGTCTGGGGCGAGTCGGCGGCGGCCTTGCTGCTCAGGGTTTGAGCTGCAGGTCGCGGCCCTGCGCCTGGGCCGGCGCGGGCAGGCCGGCGATGGCGGCCAGCGTGGGCGCCAGGTCGGCCACCTCGACGCGCGCGTCCATCTCGCCCCGGCCGACATAGGCCGGCCCCCAGAACAGCAGGGGCACATGGGTGTCGTAGCGATAGGGGCTGCCGTGGGTGCTGCCGCCCGGGCGGTAGCTGAAGATCCAGTGCGGCTTGAGCACGACCTGCAATTGCGCGGCGCGCGTCGGGTCGTAGGACTTGCGCATGGCTTCCAGATAGGGCGTCGTCGTGTCGCTGCCGAGCAGTTGCTCGCGCGTGAAGACGGCGGCGACGCCGGGCAGCTTGAGCAGCTCCTCGCGTGCGGTGGCCTGCACGGCGGCGAAGTCCAGGCCCTTCTCGGCGGCGAGTTGCTCGTTCAGCAGCAGGCCGGAGGCGGACATGCCGCGCGACAGGTTCTCGACGCCGAACTTCGCGGTCAGCGCCGTGTTGATGGCCAGCCGTGCCGGCGGGCCGTTGAAGCGTCCGGCGTCGCGGCCCTGGGTGCGGGCCCATTCGGGCGTGTCGGTGAAGCCGTGGTCGGCCGTCAGCGCGAGCACGTAGTTGCCGGCGCCCACGGCCTGGTCAAGGAACTGGAAGAAGGCCTGCAGATGGCGGTCCAGGTGCAGCAGGTGGTCGTGCGACAGTCGCGACTCGGGGCCGAAGGCGTGGTTGATGTAGTCGTGGCTGGACAGGCTGACCGAGAGGATGTCCTGTACGCCGCGTTGGCCGAGCTGCTCGTTCGTCACGGCGGCGCGGGCGAAGGCCAGGGTCAGCTCGTCGCCGAAGGGTGAGGCCAGCAGATTGCCGTAGAAGCGCGGGCCGGGGGCGTCCGTCTTCTCGCCGATGACGGCCGGCAGGCGGTTGCCGTTGCCGCTGGCGACCTGCCAGGGCTGGCCGTCGGGCACGGAGCGGGCGTAGGCGGCCTCGGGCAGCAGCGGCGCCCAGGGTTTCTTGAAGAAGGCGTCGGCCGGCCGGGCGGCGTTGAAGTCCGTCACCCATTGCGGGTGCTGCTGCATGTAGTAGGTGCTGGACGCGAAGCGGCCCGTCTCCGACATATACATATAGGCCGTGCCCTTGTGCCCGGCCGGCAGGATGGCGCCACGGTCCTTGCCCGAGATGCCGATCACCTTGGACTGCGGCGAGCGCGTGCGCAGCACGTCGCCCAGGGTCTCGACCTTGAGGTTGCGCGGGCTGGTGCCGGCCAGCGGTGCGGTCGGGCTGTCGATGTAGTGGTAGGCCGGGTCGCCGGTGTTGTAGACCTGGGCGCCGGTGGCCGGGTCGCGCCACTCGTTGCTGATGATGCCGCTGCGCTGCGGATAGGCGCCGCTGAGCATCACCGAGTGGCCGGCCGCCGTGACCGTGTGGCCGTGACCGTAGTGGGCGTCGGCGAACCAGCGGCCATGGTCGAGGAAGCGCGCGAAGCCGTCCGGCGCGAGCTGGTCGCGGTAGCCGGTGACCTGGCGCATCGGCAGCCCGTCGATGACGACCAGCACGAGCAGCTTGGGGCCGCTGGTGCTCGCGGGGGTGGCGGGCGGGGGCGACGGGAGCGTCGTGCAGGCGGTGAGGGCGCTGGCGAGGGCCAGGCCCAAGCCCAGCAGGCTGCGGCGGCGGATGTGCGGCATGACGTGTTCGGGAACGGGGCGAGGGGCGCGAGCTTACGTCGTCGCGGTGTCTGGTTTGTAAAGCGGCGGCGGGCTTTTTTCGGGGGGTCGAAAGCCCTAGGCAGGGCGGCCCGCCGCATCGTGGAAAATACGGGGCCCGCGCGCCTGCCCCGGCGCCCCTTCACAACACTCTTCGACAGGACCAGCGTGGCCAAAGAAACCACCAAGACCACCATCGAAGCGGATGGTCTGCGCTACCGCTCCAAAGCCCCCGGCTCGCCCTTCGCGGCGACTTCCTCTTTCGGCGCAGCGACGATGTCCTGCTTCCTCTGCGGCAAGCACCGCCCGCGGGCGATGCTCAAGTCCAAGAAGCTGCTGGGCAAGTCGCAGCCGGTGTGCTCGCCGTCCTGCAAGGAACTCGACGCGCAAATCGCCGCCAAGTAGGGCTCAACCCTGGCGGAAGCAGCGCCCGCAGACGGAGCGGTAGCGCGCATTGCCGCCGATCTCCACCTGGGCGCCTTCGGTGACTTTCCGGTTGCTGGCGTCCACCCGCATATTCATCGTCGCCTTGCGGCCGCAGTCGCAGATGGTCTTCATCTCGTCCATCTCGTCGGCCAGCGCCAGCAGCGTGGCCGAACCGGGGAAGAGTTCGCCCTGGAAGTCCGTGCGCAGGCCGTAGCAGATGGCCGGCAGATGGCGCAGATGGGCCAGCTCGTGTAATTGCTGTACCTGGCGCTTGCTCAGGAACTGGGCCTCATCGACGAGCAGGCAGGCGATGCCGGGGTCGGCATCGATCAGCGCCAGGAAGTCGGTGCCGGCATCGAACTGCTCGACCTCCCGCTGCGGCCCCAGCCGTGACGTGACGAAGCCGCGGCCGTAGCGGTCGTCCAGCCGGGCCGTGAAGATGCGCACGCGGTGGCCGCGCTCCTCGTAGTTGTGGGCCACCTGCAGCAGCGCGGTGGATTTGCCGGCGTTCATCGCGGCATAACGGAAAAAGAGCTTGGCCATGAGGTCGGTGGAAGGCGGGCCGCATTGTCCCTGCAGGCCGGCCCCGTGGATCGGGGCGGGGGAAACCCGTGGTTTCGACCCTTTTGAGGTTTATTTTTGGCGCAACTGCGGGCTTGCGAGGTGGCGCTGTCATGGCTGCCGTGCGCCAATTTACCTTTCCCCGAGCTGCCCGAAGATGAGCAAAGACACCGTCACCGCGGTCCGCCAGGATGGCCTGCGCTACCAGTCGAAAGTGGGCGGTTCGCCCTTCCTCGGCAGTGGCCACACCCGCTCCTGCTTCAAATGCGGCAAGCACCGCGCGCCGGCCAGCCTGCAGTCCATCCGGCTGCTCGGCCGCAACGAGGTGGTCTGCAAGCCCAACTGCAAGACCCTGCCGTAGTCAGTGCTTGCGCGGCGGGGCACCCCGGCCGCGCTCTTCGAGCCAGGCCTTGGCCGCAGAGAAGTGGCCGCAGCCGATGAAGGGCCGCGGCGGCTTCAGCGCCGATAGCGGCGACGGGTGGTTGGCCTTCAGCACGAGGTGGTCTTGCCCCCCTTTGTGCATGGCGGCCGCGATCAGCGGCGCCTTGGCCTGCGCATAACTGCCCCACAGCATGAACACCTTGGGCGCCGGGTCTTCGGCCGCCGCTTTGATGATGGCGTCGGTGAGCGGCTCCCAGCCTTGGTTCGCGTGGCTGGCGGGCTTGCCGTCCTCCACGGTCAGCACCGCGTTCAGCAGCAGCGTGCCGCCCTCGGCCCAGCGCACGAGGCTGCCGTTGGGCGGGAAGGGCCGGCCGAGGTCGCGCTGGATCTCCTTGAAGATATTGCGCAGGCTGGGCGGCAGCGGCACGCCGGGCGGCACGCTGAAGGAGAGGCCTTCCGCCTGCCCGGCGCCGTGGTAGGGGTCTTGGCCGAGGATGACGACGCGGGTCTGCGCCAAGGGCGTCAGCGTCAACGCGCGCAGCGGCTCGGGCGGGTAGATCACAGCACCCGCCGCGTGGCGCTCGGCCAGGAAGGCTTGCAGCCGCTGCCCGGCGGGCGAGGCGGCCCAGGCTTCGACGACGGGACGCCAGTCGGTATCGGGGAGTTCCAGGGGAAGGCTCATCCGAACAAGTGTGCCAGCGCCTGCCCGGGGTCGGGCGCGCGCATGAAGGCTTCACCGACAAGGAAGGCGTTGACGTTGGCGTCGCGCATGCGGCGCACGTCGGCCGCGCCGAGGATGCCGGATTCGGTCACCAGCAGCCGTTCGGTGGGCACGCGCGGCAGCAGGCCCAGCGTCGTGTCCAGCGTCACGTCGAAGGTGCGCAGATTGCGGTTGTTGATGCCGACCAGCGGCGTCTTCAGCCGCAGCGCGCGGTCGAGTTCGTCGCCGTCGTGGACTTCCACCAGCACGTCCAGCCCGACCGCGTGCGCGGCGGCTTCGAGGTCGGCCATCTGCGCGTCGGACAGGCAGGCGGCGATCAGCAGGATGCAGTCCGCGCCCATCGCGCCGGCTTCCATCACCTGGTAGTCGTCCACGATGAAGTCCTTGCGCAGCACCGGCAGTTCGCAGGCCGCGCGCGCCGCCTGCAGATAGGCCACCGAGCCCTGGAAGAAGCGCTCGTCCGTCAGCACGCTCAGGCAGGCCGCGCCGTGGCGGGCATAGCTCTCGGCAATCGAGGCGGGGCGGAAGTCCTCGCGCAGCACGCCCTTGCTCGGGCTGGCCTTCTTGACCTCGGCGATGACGCCCGCATGGCCCGCCGCGACCTTGCCGCGCAGCGCGCGCTCGAAGCCGCGCTGTTCGCCCTTGCGGCTTTCGGCTTCTTCACGCTGCGAGGCCAGCGAGCGCTTCTGCTTCGCGGCGGCGATCTCTTCCCACTTGACTTCGACGATGCGCTTCAGGATGTCGCTCATGAAGCCAGCCCCTGCGTCGTCTTGACGAAGGCATCCAGCTTGGCGCGCGCCGCGCCGCTGTCCAGCGCCGTGCGGGCGCGCTCGATGCCGTCGGCGATGGAGCCCGTCACATTCGCCGCATACAACGTCGCGCCGGCATTCAGCAGCACGATGTCGCGCGCCGGGCCGGTCTGGCCTTCGAGCACGCCGATCAGCATCCGGCGCGACTGCTCCGGGCCTTCCACCTTGAGGCTGCGGTTGCTCGCCATCGGCAGGCCGAAGTCCTCGGGGTGGACCTCGTACTCGCGCACCGCGCCGTCCTTCAGCTCGCCGACCAGGGTCGTCGCGCCGAGCGAGATCTCGTCCATGCCGTCCTTGCCGTAGACCACCAGCGCATGCTCGGCGCCCAGGCGCTGCAGCACGCGCACCTGGATGCCGACGAGGTCGGGGTGGAAGACGCCCATCAGGATGTTGGGTGCGCCGGCCGGGTTGGTCAGCGGCCCGAGGATGTTGAAGATGGTGCGCACGCCGAGTTCCTTGCGCACGGCGGCGATGTTCTTCATCGCCGGGTGGTGGTTGGGCGCGAACATGAAGCCGATGCCGCATGCGGCCACCGATGCGGCCACCTGGCGCGGCGCCAACTGGATGTTGGCGCCCAGCGCTTCCAGCACATCGGCGCTGCCGGTCTTGCTGCTGACGCTGCGGTTGCCATGCTTGGCCACCTGTGCGCCGGCGGCGGCGGCGACGAACATCGAGCAGGTCGAGATATTGAAGCTGTGCGCGCCGTCGCCGCCGGTGCCGACCACGTCCACCAGATGGGGCAGCGGGCCGAGCGGAACCTTGTTCGACAGTTCGCGCATCACCTGCGCGGCGGCGGCGATCTCGCCGATGGTTTCCTTCTTCACGCGCAGGCCGGTGATGAGGGCCGCCGCGATGACGGGCGACATCTCGCCGGCCATGATGCGGCGCATCAGCGTCAGCATCTCGTCGTGGAAGATCTCGCGGTGCTCGATGACGCGGGTCAGGGCTTCGTTGTCGGTGATGGGCATGGGGGCTCCTTCTCAGGCCAGCGCGGGCGGGGTCAGGGGGCATTGCATGAACACCCAGTGCTGCCAGTATTTCTCGGGGACTTCGCTCTCGGCATAGGGCGCCGCCTCGATGAAGCCGTGCTGCCGGTACAGCGCATGGGCGGCGGCCATGAAGCGCGCGCTGTCCAGCCGCACGCTCGCATAGCCGGCCGCGCGCGCGGCCTGCAGGGCGGCCGCCACCAGCGCCTGCCCGAGGCCTAGCCCGCGCGCCGCCGGGCGCACATACAGGCGCTTGACCTCGGCCGTACCCGGCACGCTGGGCCGCAGCGCGATGCTGCCCATCAGGCCGTCCGCCGTCTCGGCCAGCAGCAGGCAGCCCTGGGGCGGCGCGAAGTCGTCGAGGTGCGCGAGGCTCTCGTCCGTCATCGCGCCGGCCTCGCCGAGCCGCAGGCCGTAGTGCAGCGCCAGTTGGTCGTTGCCCCAGGCGAGGTATTCATGCCAGAGCCCGCGCAGCGCGGCCAGGTCGCGCCTGCTGTCCATCGGCCGCACGAGGCTCACGGCTTCAGTTCCAGGAAGTTCCTCAGCATCGCGTGCCCATGCTCGCTGAGGATGGACTCGGGGTGGAACTGCAGCCCTTCCATCGGCGTGGCCGTGCCGGCCAGCTCGCGGTGGCGCACGCCCATGATCTCGCCGTCCTCGCTGCGCGAGGTGATGTCCAGCACGGCCGGGCAACTCGCGTCCTCGATGACGAGGGAGTGGTAGCGGATGACGCTGAACTCGCGCGGCAGGCCGGTGTAGACGCCGCGCTGGTCGGTCGTGATCGTGCTGGCCTTGCCGTGCATCTGGCGCTGCGCGCGGACGATCCGGCCGCCCAGCGCCTGCCCCATCGCCTGATGGCCGAGGCAGACGCCCAGCAGCGGCTTCCTGCCCATGAAGTGCCGGATCGCCTCGACGCACACGCCCGCCTCGTTGGGCGTGCAGGGGCCGGGCGAGAAGACGATGTGGTCGGGGTCCAGCGCCGCCATCTCGGCGACCGTGATCTCGTCGTTGCGCGCCACCTTCACGTCCGCGCCCAGCTCGCCGAGGTACTGGACGATGTTGAAGGTGAAGCTGTCGTAGTTGTCGATCATCAGCAGCATGTGGGCTCCCGCCGGGCCGTCCCAAGGGAGGCCAGCCCCCGTGGGGGGCAGTGAACGAAGTGAACGTGGGGGCTCATCAAAAACCCTCTTCGACGAGTTCGGCGGCGCGCAGCAGGGCGCGCGCTTTCGCCTCGGTTTCCTGCCACTCCAACTCGGGCACTGAATCGGCGACCACGCCCGCCGCTGCCTGCACATAGAGCATGCCGTTCTTGACGATGCCGGTGCGGATGGCGATCGCCAGGTCCATGTCGCCGGCAAAGCTGAGGTAGCCGCAGGCGCCGCCGTAGATGCCGCGCTGCACGGGCTCCAGCTCGTCGATCAGTTCCATCGCCCGCACCTTGGGCGCCCCGGTCAGCGTGCCGGCCGGGAAGGTGGCCTTGAGCACGTCCAACTGGCCGACCTCGGGGCGCAGCACGCCCTCGACATTGCTGACGATGTGCATCACATGCGAATAGCGCTCGACGACGAAGCTCTGCGTCACCTGCACGCTGCCGACGCGGGCGATGCGGCCGATGTCGTTGCGGGCGAGGTCGATCAGCATCAGGTGCTCGGCGCGCTCTTTGGGGTCGGCCTGCAGTTCGGCTTCCAGTTCGAGGTCGCGCGCCGCCGTTGCGCCGCGCGGGCGGGTGCCGGCCAGCGGGCGGATCGTGACCTTGCGCGCACCGTCGCTGGCGTGCTCCTCGCGCACGAGGATCTCGGGGCTGGCGCCGACGATCTGGAAGTCGCCCAGGTCGTAGAAATACATATACGGACTCGGGTTCAGCGCCCGCAGCGCGCGGTAGAGCGAGATCGGCTCGGCCTTGTAGGGCTTGGCGATGCGCTGGCCGACCTGCACCTGCATCAGGTCGCCGGCCGCGATGTAGTCCTTGGCCTTCTGCACGGCGGCGAGGTAGTCGGCCTTGGCGAAGCCGCGCTGCACCGGATGCGACTCGCCGCGTGCCACGCGCGGCACGCTGACCGAGTACGTCAGCTTGTCGCGCAGTTGCGAGAGCCGCTTCGTCGCGCGGAAATAGGCTTCGGGCTGGCGCGGGTCCGCCCAGACGATGAGGTAGAGGCGGCCCGAGAGGTTGTCGATGACGGCGACTTCCTCGGCCAGCAGCAGCACGATGTCCGGCGTGCCCAGGCCCTCGCCGCCGTGTTCGCGGGCGAGGCGCTTCTCGATGGCGCGCACGGCCTCGTAGCCGAAATAGCCGGCCAGGCCGCCACAGAAGCGTGGCAGGCCGGCGGGAATCTTGGGCTTGATGCGCTCCTGGTAGGCGGCGATGAAGTCCAGCGGATTGCCCTCGTGCGTCTCGACGATGGCGCCGTCGGTCAGCACCTCGCAGCGCTGGCCGGTCGCGCGGATCAGCGTGCGCGCCGGCAGGCCGATGAAGCTGTAGCGACCGAAGCGCTCGCCGCCGACGACGGATTCGAGCAGGAAGCTGTTGCGCCCATTGCCCGAGCCGGCGCAGAGCTTGAGGTAGAGGGAGAGCGGGGTTTCGAGATCCGCAAAGGCCTCGCTGATGAGCGGGATGCGGTTGTAGCCCTCGGCGGCGAGGCTCTGGAATTCGAGTTCGGTGATCACGGCGTCAAACCTTGAAAGACAGGCTTCAGGGCTTGGCGGGCCGCCCGGTGGAGCACGGGCGCGGCGGCAGATTGCGCGTCAAGGCGCGCCAAGCGGCATCAGTCGGCGGCGATGCAGCGACGCCAGGGCCAGGCTCCCCGGTCGCTCGACCCCATGATGTAGTTGCGCGTGATGAACATGGCCGGGGCAGTGTATCAGCGGGGTTTCGGCCGGCCCGGGCCATACTTCGCGCTACGGAGATGCCGCTATCGCGGCACGACAACGGAGCGAGACAGACATGCGCGCAATCATCGTCGCGGCCCTGGTGGCCGTCATGGGCCTGGCGGCCGGAAGCATCCAGGCCCAGGCCGTGGAAGTGGCCAATGTGAAGTACGAGCCGAGCTTCGACCTGGCCGGCCAGAAGCTGGTGCTCAACGGCGCCGGCATCCGCTACAAATTCGTCATCAAGGTCTACACGGCAGGCCTGTATCTGGCGCACAAGGCCGGCACGACGCAAGAGGTGCTGGCAGCGCCCGGCGCCAAGCGCCTGCACATCCAGATGCTGCGCGACATCGACGGCAACGAACTCGGCAAGCTCTTCACCAAGGGCATGGAAGCCAACGCGCCGCGCGAGGAGTTCGTCAAGTCCATCAACGGCGTGCTCAAGCTCAGCGAGATCTTCGCCAGCCGCAAGCAGCTCAACAGCGGCGAGAACTTCTCGGTGGACTATGTGCCGGGCATCGGTTCCCTCGTGCTGCTGAACGGCAAGACCATCGGCGAGCCGATCAAGGAGCCCGAGTTCTTCAGCGCGCTGCTGCGCATCTGGCTGGGCGACAAGCCGGCCGACGACGGCCTGAAGGAAGCACTGCTGGGCGGCAAGCGCGAGCGTCGGCGCTGATGCTCCTCGCCGGCCTCACTGCGGGGCCGGCGAAGGCCCCGGGCGGTGCACGCGGGTCAGCAGCCCGAGCAGTTCCATCAGCGTGGCCGCCTGTTCGGGGCTGAGCATGGCCAGCAGCTCCTCGCTGGCCCGCCAGCTGGCCTTCTCGGCCCGGGCCAGCAGCAGGCGCCCCGGCCGCGTGAGTGCCAGCAGGCTGCGGCGCTTGTCAGAGGGGTCGTCGGTCGCACACACCAAGTCGCGTTCGCGCAGCAGGCGGACCACCAGCGACATCGTGGCGCGGTCCAGCGCGATCACGCGGCCGAGTTCGTTCTGGCTGATCGGCGCGCGGTGGCGCAGGGCGAACAGGGTGGCGTACTGAGAGGGCGTCAGGTCCAGGTCTGCGCAGGCCTCGGCAAACGCCGCGCTGGCAACCTGATGGGCGCGCCGGATCAGGAAGTCCGGGCTGTCGTAGAGCCTGTCCAAGGCGTCGTTCGTGGGCATATGGTGGTGCAGAGCACGGGCGGGTGCGGCACTTCTGTGGGAAATGATAGCGAGGGCTCGCTGGCGGCGCGCCTGCGTGACACCCAGGTCGGGGATGTTGGATGCTTAAACCATACAGACAATGGGGTTATGAGGAAGGCTGCGCTGATTGTCGAGGCCGATGAGTTGCGCACGCGGGCTCTCGCCAGCTTGTTGCACGAGGCCGGCTATCGCGCCGAATCCTGTGGTGATGCCGAGATGGCCATCGCGAGGCTGGCGGCGGGCGAGGCTGCGGCACTGCTGGTGATCGACCTGGACCATTCGCCGGACACGCTCGCCTTGCTGAGATCCTTCCATTGCACCCACGACCTCCCGCCGCTGCTGGCGATGGCGCAGGGCGCCGATGCGGTGCGCACGGCCGAAGCGTTGGCTGGTGGCGTGGCGCTCGTGTTCGACTGGGCGGCACCGGCGGCCGCGCTGCGCCAGGCCTTGCTGGCCTTGCGGGCCCTGCATCGGCCTGCGGCCCCGGAAGACGGGCCTGGGCCGGAGGTGCTGGGGCTGCATCTCGGCGCCGCCGGGCTGGAGGCGCGGATGGGGCTGGCCCAGGTGATCGAGCAGCAGGGCCGCAGGCTGCTGCAGGAGGCGGTGCACGGCTGGCTGGCGGGCCGGGCCCAGGAAGCCGCCGCGGCCGCGGCGCGGCTCGAGCAGGTGGCGCGCCGGCTGGGGGCCCATGGCCTGGTCGGCGCCTGCCGGCAGCTTGCGGGCGAGGCCGGAACCGGCCTGCTGCTGCAGCAGCGTGCGGCGCGGGTCAGGCAGGAGCTCGACGGCGTGGTGTGCGGCCTGGGCCGGGCGGCCCTCAATGTGCCGCACTGGGTGCGCGAGGGTGAACTCGACGGCCTGCCGAGCAGCCCCCCATAGGTTTCCTTGGGCGCGATCATTTTGTTTGATGTCAAACGTGCTTGAAATATCGTTTGATATCAATCATGATTCGGGATGGCCACGTCAACGTGGATGAATGCCTTTCCGAGGGGAGTCGTGCCAGATGCGAGACAACCAACCCGTGACGCGGCAGGAACACAAGGTGCCAGAGGGCGCGACACTGATGTCTACGACCGACCTGGACAGCCGGATCGTCTATGCCAACGGCGTCTTCACCGAGGTCAGCGGGTTCTCGCACGAAGAGTTGGTGGGTCAGCCCCACAACCTGGTCCGCCACCCCGACATGCCGCGCGCCGCGTTCGCCGACATGTGGGCCACGCTCAAGCGGGGCCAGTCGTGGTCGGCGCTGGTCAAGAACCGGCGCAAGGACGGCGCCTTCTACTGGGTGCGCGCCAACGCCACGATGGTGCGGCGGGGCGGGAGGCCCTGGGGCTATATGTCGGTGCGCACGCCGGTGGGCGCCGAAGAGGTCGCGCAGGCGGAGCAGCTTTATCAGCGTTTCCGAGAGGGCCTGATGCGCGGCTGGACCTTTCGCCAGGGCCTGATCGTCCGCACGGACTGGCTCAGGCCGTTGAGTGCTTGGCGCCTGATGTCGCTGCAGGCGCGGTTGTTGTTCGTCGGCGTGCTGGCGGCGCTGCTGGCGCTGCTGCCGGTGCAGGTCGCCGGCGCGACGCCGCTGGCGGCTGCCGTGGGCATGGCGTTGGCCGTGACCGTGCAGACGGCGTTCCTGCGCCGGCAGGTCCTGAGCCCGGTGCGCCACATCGCGGCGCAGGCGGCGCGCGTGGCCAGCGGCGAGCCCATCGCCGTCAGCGAACTGGGGCGGCTGGACGAACTCGGGCTGCTGATGCGCTCGGTCAACCAGTCCGGCTTGAATCTCAGGTCGCTGGTGGCCGATGTGACGGGCCAGATGGAGCGACTGGTGCTGGCCAGTGACGAGGTGAAGGCCGGCAGCGCCGACGTGAGCGACCGCAGCCGGTCGGCGGCGGAACAGCTGAGCCGGGCCGGCGACGCGGTGGGGGCGCTGGGCCGCAGCAGCGAGGCCAATGCCCGCTCGGCGGAGCAGGTGCGGGCACTCGCCGAGCAGGCTGCGGCCGTGGCCCATCGCGGCGGCGATGCGATGCGCGACGCCGTGCGGCGCATGAACGAGCTCAGCCAGGCCAGCCAGCGCATCGCCGACATCGTCGCGACCATCGACGGCCTGGCGTTCCAGACCAATGTGCTGGCGCTGAACGCCTCGGTCGAGGCGGCCCGGGCGGGCCCGGCGGGGCGCGGCTTCGCCGTCGTCGCGCAGGAGGTGCGCGCGCTGTCCCAGAGCTCGGCGCAGGCGGCCCGCGAGATCCGCTCGCTGGTGGAGGACTCGCTGCGTCACATCGGCGAGAGTTCCGAGGGCGTGGCTGCGGCCGACCGCACGGGCGAGGCCATCCTGGCGCAGGTGAACGAGGTCAGCCGCCTGGTGGGCGAGATCGCGTCGGAGTCGGCCCAGCAGGCCGGGGGGGTGCGGGAAGTGCATGCGGACCTGGACCGCCTGCAGGACCTGACGCGGCAGAACATGGCCATGGTGGCGCAGAGCGCCGCTGCGGCCGCCGAGCTGAACCAGCGCGCTCAGCAGCTGATTCAGGCCGTCGTCGTCTATCGGGAAGCCTGAGATGCTGCCGTCGCGCTCCCTGCGGCATGGCGGCCGCGTGCTGGTGGTTGACGACGATCCGGCGACGCTGGCCCTGCTCGACGAGCTGCTGCAGTCGGCCGGCTTTGCGCCCCCGACGCTGGTGGCCGACCCCCGCGAGCTGCGGGCCTGGTCCGACGCGCGCGGTTTCGACACGATGCTGCTGGACCTGGACATGCCGCACATGGACGGCTGGGAGGTGCTGGACATGCTGCGCGCGCGCTACGGCGAGAACATGCCGCCGCTCATCGTCGTCAGCGGCGATGCGCAGCGCGGCAACCAGGTGCGTGCGCTGTCGGCCGGGGCCTGCGACTACGTGACCAAGCCCTTCGACGCGAACGAGCTGTTGCTGCGCGTCCGGATGCATGCCACGGGCCACATGAACCGCCACCTGCTGCGCGAGCAGAGGAACGAGCTGGAGGCCACGGTGCAGCAGCGCACGTCGGCGCTGCGCCAGTCGCGGCTGCAGATCCTGCGCATGCTGGGGCGCGCGGCGGAGTTCCGCGACAACGAGACCGGCGCGCACATCATGCGCATGAGCCACGTCTCGGCGCTGCTGGCCCGCGAGCTGGGCTGGGACGACGAGCGCTGCGAGCTGATGCTCAACGCCAGCCCGCTGCACGACATCGGCAAGATTGCGATCCCGGATTCGATCCTGCTCAAGGCCGGCCCGCTGACGCCGCAGGAGCGCGAGCTCATGCAGGAGCACACCGTCAAGGGCGCGGCCATCCTGCGTGTGCCCGAGGGCGAGGGCAACGAGCTGCTGGCCATGGCCGCCGAGATCGCGCTGCACCACCACGAGCGCTGGGACGGCGGCGGCTACCCCGGCGGCCTGGCGGCTGCCGACATCCCGGAGAGCGCGCGCATCGTGGCCGTGGCCGACGTGCTCGATGCGCTCACCTCCACGCGGCCCTACAAGACGGCCTGGACCTTCGCCGAAGCGCTGGCGTTCATCCAGGCCCACGACGGCAGCCATTTCGATCCCGTCGTGGTTGCCGCGCTGAGCCGCAACCGGCACCGGGTGCAGGAGATCCGACATCACTTCCAAGATGCCGATATTGGCTGAAGCCGTGCCCGACCCGGCGCTGTCGCCGCCGAAGGCGCAAGGCGCAGCCCGCGCCGCGCTGCGCCTGCTCCTCGTGTCGCCGGACGAAGAGGTGCTGCAGCAGCTGAGGCCCCTGCGCGCCGGCCAGGGGCTGGAGCTGCTGCATGCGGACGGCGCCGGCGCGGCCGAGTCGCAGGTGCTGCAGTCGCGGGTGGAGCTGGTGCTGATCGACGAGGCCATCGGGCGCCAGGCGCTGGTGGGCTTGGTCGAGCGCCTGCGCGACCAGCTCTTCAAGGACTGGCTGCCCATCATGGTGCTGGGCGGCAGCCCCGAACTGCTGCACCTGCTGGAGCGGCGCGCGCGCGGCCTGGTGGACTACTTCCTGGCAAAGCCGCTGTCCACCCGCGCCTTCCGCGAGCGGCTGGTTGCCGCGCGCCGCATGGTGTCGCTGCGCCGCGTCTGCGGCAGCGCGCTGGACCGGGTCTCCGAGGGCGTGCTCATCATCGACGAGCATGGCACGCTGCGCTCCTTCAACCGGGCCGCGGAGCGGCTGTTCGGCTGGAGCGCGGAGGACGTCATCGGCCAGAACGTCAGCCTGCTCATGCCCAGCCGCCACGCCCTCAAGCACGCGCGCTACGTGGAGGACTACCTGCGCACCGGGCTGCCGCGCATGATAGGCACCGGCCGCGTGGAGACGGCGCAGCGCCGCGACGGCAGCAAATTCCCCATGCACCTGACGGTGGCCGACATCAGCGACGAGACCGCGATCCGCTTCGTCGGCGTGATCCGCGACCTGTCCGCCGAGCTGGAGCGCGCCGAGCTGCAGCAGATGGCGCTGCACGATTCGCTGACCGGCTTGCCCAACCGCAGCCACGCCGAGCAGCGGGTGCGCCGCGAGATCGAGACGGCCGCCGCAGGGGCGCCGGGCTTCGCGCTGCTGTTCGTGGACCTGGACCGCTTCAAGCGCATCAACGACAGCCTCGGGCATGCGACCGGCGACGAGGTGCTGCGCGCCGTGGCCCAGCGGCTGCGTCATTCGCTCAGCGAGACCGACTTCGTCGCTCGGCTGGCCGGCGACGAGTTCCTGCTGCTGCTTTCGGGGGTGCAGGACCCGGCGGACGCGCAACGCATCAGCGACCGCGTCTCGCGCCGCCTCGCCCAGCCCCTGCTGTTGCGGGGGCACCGGCTCACGGTCAGCGCCAGCATCGGCGTGGCCTTGTACGGGCCCGACGGCGACAAGGCGGAAGACCTGCTGGCCCGGGCAGATGCGGCCATGTACGCCTGCAAGCGCCAGCTGCCGCCCTGAAAGCGCGAGGGCGGGCGTGCTGCAGCGCCTCAGCCGGCGGGCAGCGCCAGCGCGTCCAGCCGGTCCAGGTGCTGCAGCGCCGCCACGGCGCGGATGTCCTCGCCGTGGTTGTAGCCGTAGGTCACCAGCACCAGCGGGCAGCCGGCCGCCCGCGCGGCCTCGGCGTCGTTGCGCGAGTCGCCCACCATCCAGGTTGCCGCCGGCGGCGTGCCGAGGGCCTCGCAGGTCTTGACGAGCGGCAGCGGGTCGGGCTTCTTGCGCGCGAAGTCGTCGCCGCCGAAGACGTGGCGGAAATAGCCGTCCAGCCCCTTGCGCCGCAGCAGGTCGCGCGCCGGCGCGGCCGGCTTGTTGGTCAGCACGGCCAGCGGCAGGCCGCGCGCGCGCAGCGCGTCCAGCCCGGCGACGACGCCCGGGTAGACGGCCGCATGCGTGCCGTTCAGCGCCTCGTAATGCGCCTGATAGAGCGTCCAGGCGCGCTCGAACAGTGCTGCGTCGCCGCCCACCTCGGCCAGCGTCTTGCGCAGCAGGTGCTCGCTGCCGCGGCCGATGGTGTGCTCGACGAAATCGCGCGAGACGGGGGGCAGGCCCAGGTCCGCCAGCACGCGATCCAGCACGGCGACGAAATCGCCCAGCGTGTCGATCAGCGTGCCGTCGAGGTCGAGGATGAGGGCCAGGGGGGGATCGAGGGTCACAGGCGTCACGCTGGGGGCTTCCTAGAATCGGGCGATGACTTCACCCGCCGCCCCCATTGTCTGCATCGGCGGCTTCAATATCGACCGCAAGCTGCGCCTGCTGGCGAGCGCGCTGCCCGGCTCGTCCAACCCCTGCGAAGCGCATGAGACGCCCGGCGGCGTCGTGCGCAACGTGGCCGAGAACCTCGCGCGCCTGGGCCTGCCCGTGGCCCTGGTGGCGGCCGTGGGCGACGATGCCGGCGGCCGCCTGCTGTTGGAGCAGGCCGCCGCCGTCGGCATCGACACCCAGGCCGTCATCCGCCTGCGCCGCCAGGCCAGCGACAGCTACACGGCCGTGCTCGCGCCCGATGGCAGCCTGGCGCTGGGCCTTGCCGCCATGCCGCTCGTGGAGCGCCTCAACCCCTGGGCGCTGGAAGCCAGCAAGGCGCTGCGCGCGGGCGCGGCCCTGGTCGTGGCGGACGGCAATCTGCCCACCGACGCCTGGCCGCTGCTGTTCGCCGAGGCGCGCGCCAGCGGCATCCCCCTCGTCTGCGTAGCCGTGTCCGAGGCCAAGATGGAGCGGCTGCCGCATCAGTTGGGCGGCCTGCATCTGTTGATCCTGAACGGCGGCGAGCTGGCCTGCGTCGCGCCCGAGCCGGACGCGGCCTTCGCCGCCCTGCATGCGCGCGGCGTCGCCCGCGTGCTGGTCTCGCGGGGCGCGGCGGGCCTGCTGCTGAGCGAGCCCGGCCGCGCGCCGCGCCACTGGCCGGCGCCCGAGGTGCCGGTCACCGACGTGACCGGCGCGGGCGATGCGCTCTCGGCCGGCGTCTGCGCGGCCCTGCTGCGCGACCCGGCCGACTTCGACGCCGCCGCCCGCCTGGGCCTGGACCTCGCCGCGCTGACCCTGCAGACCGAGGACAGCGTCCACCCCGACCTCACTGCCGATTTCCTGCACAGCCGATGAACGACCTGATCCAGCTTTCGCCCGAAGTGGCCGCCGCCCGTGCCGAGGGCCGCGCCGTCGTGGCCCTCGAATCGACCATCATCGCCCACGGCATGCCCTGGCCGCAGAACCTGGCCACGGCGCGCGAGGTCGAGGCCGTCGTCCGCGCCGAGGGCGCGGCGCCGGCCACCATCGCCGTCATCGGCGGGCGCATCCGCGTCGGCCTGACGGACGACGAACTGCAGCAGTTGGCGCAGGCGCCCGACGCGATGAAGCTCAGCCGCCGCGACCTGCCCTATGCCGTCGCCACCGGCCGCCTGGGCGCCACCACCGTGGCCGCGACGATGATCTGCGCCCAGCTTGCCGGCATCGAGGTCTTCGTCACCGGCGGCATCGGCGGCGTGCATCGCGGCGGCGCCGAGAGCTTCGACATCTCGGCCGATTTGCAGGAGCTGGCGCGCACGCCGGTGGCCGTGGTCTGCGCGGGCGCCAAGTCCATCCTCGACCTCGCGTTGACGCTGGAATACCTGGAAACCCATGGCGTGCCGGTGCTCGCCATCGGCCAGGACAACTTCGCCGCCTTCTTCACGCCCGACAGCGGGCTCAAGGCCGATTTCCGCATGGACGAGGCCGAGGCGCAGGCGCGCTTCATCCGCGCCAAATGGGCGCTGGGCCTGGGCGGCGGCGTCGTCGTCAGCAACCCGGTGCCGGCCGCCCAGGCCATGCCGCGCGAGGAGATCGACGCGATCACCGCCCAGGCCCTGGCCGAGGCGGCTGCGCAGGGCATCGGCGGCAAGGCCATCACACCCTTCCTGCTCGCCCGCATCAAGGCGCTGACGGGCGGGCGCAGCCTGGCGACCAATATCGCCCTCGTGAAACACAACGCGGTGGCCGGCGCGCGGCTGGCGCGCGCGCTGCAAAGCCAGCAATCAGCGAGCAAAACGGCGCGTTTAAGCTGACTGGCTTTTTCGCCCTCACCCATGACTTTTGGCAGGCCCAGCCTCATGCGCTCGACCCTTTCCCCGATCCTTTGCGGCCTGACGGCCATCGCAGCCATTGCGGCGATAAGCGGCTGCGGGCGCAAGGCCGATGCCGATACGGCTCCGGCTGCTTCTGCCAGCGCCCCGGCGGCGCAGAACGTCGGCGTCGTCGGCGTGCGGCGGGCCGACGTGCCGATCACCGTCGAGGCCAGCGGCACCGTCACCGCGCTGCAGAGCGTGGACCTGCGCGCGCAGACGACCAGCACGGTCGCGCAGGTGCTGGTCAAGGACGGCCAGGCGGTGAAGAAGGGCGAACTGCTGTTCCGCTTCGACGACCGCGCCGACCGCGCCGCGCTCGACAAGGCCCGTGCCCAGCTCGCCCGCGACCGCGCCGCCCAGGCCGACCTGGAACGCCAGTTCGACCGCGCCCGCGAGCTGCGGGCGCAGAACTTCGTCGCGCAGAACGCCGTCGATAGCGCCCAGGCCCAGGTCGATGCCGGCGCGGCCTTGCTGCGCAGCGACGAGGCCGCCGTGCAGGCCGCCCAGGTGGCGCTGGGCTACAACGAGCTGCGCGCGCCGATCAGCGGGCGCGCCGGCATCGTCGCCGTCTACCCGGGCAGCCTCGTGCAGGCCAGTGCGACGGCGGCGCCGCTCGTCAACATCGCGCAACTGGACCCGATCGCCATCAGCTTCAGCGTGCCCGAGACCCAGCTCGACGCGCTGCTCGCCGCCACGCGCGCGGGGGCGCTGGCCGTCGAGGCGCTGCCGGCAGGCGCCGCGCCCATCCAGGGCCGCGTCACGGCGGTGGACAACCTCGTCGATACGGCCACCGGCACGATCAAGGTCAAGGCCGAGTTCGCCAACCCGGCGCAGGCGCTCTGGCCCGGCCAGTACCTGCGCGTGCGCGCCACGCTGCGCACGCTCAAGGGCGTGACGGTGGTGCCGCAGGCGGCGCTGATCCTGCGCGGCAACGAGCGCTCGGTCTACGTCGTCGGGCCGGACAACACGGCCAGGCTCGTGCCCGTGCAACTGCGCCAGTCCATGGGTGAGCAGGCCGTGGTGGACGGCCTGGACGCGACGGCCCAGGTCGTCATGGAAGGCAAGCAGAACCTGCGGCCGGGCACGCCGCTGCGCATCGCTGCGCCGGCTTCGGGTGCCGGGACATGAGGCTGACCGAGGTCTTCATCCGGCGGCCGGTCATGACCGTGCTGCTGAACCTGTCCCTCGTCATCGCCGGCCTGGCGGCGTGGAGCCGCATCCCGGTGGCGGCGCTGCCGTCCTACAACACGCCCATCATCAACGTCGGCGCCTCGCTGCCGGGCGCGTCGCCGGACACCATGGCCTCGTCCGTGGCCCTGCCGCTGGAAAAGCAGTTCTCGACCATCGCCGGCCTGCAGACCATCTCCTCGACCAACACGCTGGGCAACACCTCGCTGACGCTGGAGTTCGACCCCTCGCGCAATATCGACGCGGCGGCCGTGGACGTGCAGGCGGCGCTGTTTCGGTCCTTGCGCGCGCTGCCGGCCGAGATGACCTCGCCGCCGAGCTACCGCAAGGTCAACCCGGCCGACGCGCCGGTGCTGCTGGTGGCGCTGACCTCGCCGTCCATCGACCTGACCGAACTGAACGACTACGCGGAGAACCTGCTGTCGCCGGGCCTGTCCACCGTCGAGGGCGTGGCCCAGGTGTCGATCTACGGCCAGAAGCGCTATGCGGTGCGCATCAAGGTGCGCACCGACCTGCTCAACCAGCGCAACATCACGCTCGACGAATTGCAGGCGGCCGTGCGCGCGGCCAATGCCAACACGCCGGTCGGCGTGCTCGACGGCGCGCGCCAGACCCTGACCATCCAGGCCAACCGGCAGCTGCGCAACGCCGCCGAGTTCGGCCGCATCGTCGTCGCCGCGCGCGAGGGCGCGCCGGTGCTGCTGCGCGACGTGGCCGAGGTGCAGGACAGCGTCGAGACGAGCAAGACCTACTCCACCTACCAGGGCGAGCGCTCCATCGTGCTGGCCATCCAGCGCCAGCCCGACGCCAACACCGTGCAGGTGGTGGACAAGGTGCGTGCCCTGCTGCCGCGCTATGCCGAGCAGATGCCGGCGTCCATCCAGATGCGCACGCTGAACGACCGCTCGCTGTCCATCCGCGAGTCGCTGCACGACGTCTACCTGACGCTGGCGCTGACCGTGGGCCTGGTGGTGCTGGTGATCTTCATCTTCCTGCGCCGCGCGGTGGCGACGCTGATCCCGACCGCCTCGCTGCCGATCTCGCTGATCGGCGCGCTGACGCTGCTGTTCGCGCTCGGCTATTCGCTGGACAACATCTCCCTGCTCGGCATCACGCTGGCCGTGGGCCTGGTGGTGGACGACGCCATCGTCATGCTGGAGAACATCGTCCGCCACGTCGAGGACGGCATGAGGCCCTTCGATGCCGCCGTGCGCGGCGCGCGCGAGATGGCCTTCACCATCCTGTCGATCTCGGTGTCCCTGGTGGCGGTGCTGATCCCGATCTTCTTCATGCCGGGCGTCATCGGCCTGCTCTTCCACGAGTTCGCCGTCGTCGTCGGCCTCGCCATCCTGGTGTCGGCCGTTGTGTCGCTGACCCTGGTGCCGATGCTGTGCAGCCGGCTGCTCAAGGCCGACGAGCACCATGAGGACGGGCCCCTGGGCCGGCTGTTCGAGCGCGGCTTCGCGGCCACGCTGGGCGCCTACACGCGCACGCTCGACCTCGCGCTGCGCCACCGCGGCTGGGTGCTGGGCGTGGCGGCCCTGAGCTTCGTCGCCACCGTGTGGTGCTACGCCACCATCCCCAAGGGCTTTTTCCCGGAAGAGGACATCGGCCAGATCCAGGCCAGCACCGAGGCCGCCGAGGACACCTCCTTCGCCGCGATGGTCCTGCTGCAGGACCGCGTGGCCGCCATCGTGCGCGACGACCCCAACGTCGCCGCGCTCAGCTCGGCCGTCGGCGGCGGGCCCTCGGGCAGCGCGACGAACACCGGCCGCATGTTCATCAACCTCAAGGCCCGCAACAGCCGCGAGCCGATGCCCAAGGTGCTGGAAGGCCTGCGCAAGAAGCTGCGCGCCGTGCCCGGCATCCAGGTCTATCTGCGCCCGGTGCAGAACCTGCAGCTCGGCGGCCGCCAGAGCAAGAGCCGCTACCAGTACACGCTGCAGTCGGTGTCGGCCGGCGAGCTGAACTCCTGGGCCACCCGGCTGCAGGAGAAGCTGCGCGGCGACCCGCGCTTCCGCGACGTCAGCAGCGACTCGCAACTGCGCGGCCTGCAGGCCAGCCTCGTCATCGACCGCGAGCGCGCCGCCCTGCTCGGCGTGCAGATGCAGGACCTGCGCAACGCGCTCTACGGCGCCTTCGGCGAGCGCCAGGTGTCCAGCATCTATGCCGAGAGCAACACCTACCAGGTCATCATGGAGGCCGGCGATGCCGACCGCAGCAGCGAGACGGCTTTCGACAAGATCTATCTGCGCGGCAAGGGCGGCGCCCAGGTGCCGCTGACGGCCTTCGCCACCGTGCGGCGCACGCTGGGGCCGACGGCGATCAACCACCAGGGCCAGCTGCAGGCCATCACCCTCAGCTTCAACCTCGCGCCGGGCGTGCCGCTGGGCGATGCGACCCAGCAGATCGCCGCCTTCACGCAGGAGCTCAAGCTGCCGGCCAGCATCATCACCAGCTATGGCGGCGACGCGGCGGTGTTCCAGGACTCGCAGAGCGGCCAGCTGCTGCTGATCGGCCTGGCGCTGGCCGTCATCTACGTGCTGCTGGGCGTGCTCTACGAGAGCTATATCCACCCGCTGACCATCCTGGCCGGCCTGCCCTCGGCGGCGGTGGGCGCGCTGATCACGTTGCAGCTCTTCGGCATGGAGCTGACCATCATCGCCACCATCGGCATCGTCATGCTGATCGGCATCGTCAAGAAGAACGCGATCATGATGATCGACTTCGCGCTCGACGTGCAGCGCAGCCAGGGCCTGGCGCCGCGCGAGGCGATCCGGCAGGCCTGCATCCTGCGCTTCCGGCCGATCATGATGACGACGCTGGCCGCGCTGATGGGCGCCCTGCCCATCGCGCTGGGCCTGGGCGCCGGGGCCGAGCTGCGCCAGCCGCTGGGCCTGGCCGTGGTGGGCGGGCTGATCCTGTCGCAGGCGGTGACGCTCTACATCACGCCCGTCATCTACCTGGCGCTGGACCGCTTCAGCGGCCAGGGGCCGGACAGGCGCGAAGTGGCCGAGTTCGCCAGCAAGGCTTAAGGCCTGTTCACCCTACGACGGCGGGCCTTCCCGAAGGGTTGCGATCAGAAAGGCCGCGGGCCGCGTTGCCCCTAGGGTGAACAGGCCCCTAGGAGCGCAGCACCGTCAGCGAGTGGCTCGCCAGCCACTGCGCCGGCGGCTGGGCGAGCAGGGCCTGCAGCGCGGCGGCGTCGAGTGCGGCGTCGGCGCCGGTGATGCCGACCCAGCGGTTGCGGCCGCTGCGCTTGGCCTCGTAGAGCGCGCCGTCGGCCACGTCCACGACGGCGCTCCAGTCCAGCGCCTTCGGCTGCGCGGCGCTCAGGGGGAAGCAGGCGAAGCCGACCGAGCAGGTCTTGGCGAGCTGCTGGCCATCGGGCAGCAGGAAGGGCCGATCGGCCACCGCGCGGCGGATGCGCTCGGCCAGTTCGGCGACATGGGCGCGCGAGCCCTCGCGGGCGACGACGAGGAACTCCTCGCCGCCCCAGCGCACCACATGGTCGCTGCCGCGGCTGGCCTCGCGCAACCGCTCGCTCATCTGCACCAGCACCGCGTCGCCGGCCGAGTGGCCGTGGACGTCGTTGACCTGCTTGAAGTGGTCCACGTCGATCAGCAGGAAGCCCAGGTCGCCACGGCGGCGCCGCGCCAGCGCCACGTCGGCCTCGATGTGCTGGGTCAGGTAGCGGCGGTTGTGCAGGCCGGTCAGCGGGTCGCTGAGGCTGGATTCCTTCAGCGCCTCGGTCAGCGCCTGCAGCTCGGCGGTGCGTTCCCGCACGCGCGCTTCCAGCAGCGCGCGGCGGCGCTCCAGCGCCCTTGTGCGCCAGTGCACCAGGCCCCAGACGGCCAGCACCGCCAGCAGCACGCCGCCCGCGTGCGACCACCAGGTCTGCCACCAGGCCGGCAGCACATCGACGGGCACGCGCAGCGTCGTCTCGCTCCAGTCGCCCAGGCGGTTGCTGCCCTGCACTTCCAGCGTGTAGCGGCCGGGCGCGAGGTTGGCGTAGCTGGCCACGCGCAGCGCGGCATCGGTGTCGAGCCAGTCCTCGTCGTAGCCGAGCAGCCGGTGGCGGTAGCGGTTGTGCGCCGGCGCGCTGTAGTCCAGCGCGGTGAAGCGCACCGAGAAGGCGCGCTGGCCCGGCGCCAGCCGCAGGCCGCCGCCCAGCGGCGCGGGGCGGCCGTCGATGCGCAGTTCGGTGGCGACGACCGGCGGCCGGAAGCTCCAGCGCCGGAAGCGCTCCGGCTCGGCCACCAGCAGGCCGGTGCTGCCGCCGAACAGCATGCGGCCATCGTCCAGCTGGGCATAGGCACGGAACCAGCCGATGCCGATGTCCACCCCGTCGCTCTTGCCGAATTCGGTGAAGACGCCGTTGGCCGGGTCGAACATGCCGCGGTGCGTCCACAGCCGGCCCTGCGTGTCCGCCAGCAGATTGGCGCCGAAGCCGCGGCCGCCGAAGCCTTCGGCGGCGCCCTGCAACTCGAAGCGGCCCGTCGCCGTGCGCAGGAAGAGGCCGGTGGACGTGTCCGCCCAGAGCCGGCCGCGCGCGTCCAGCAGCAGGCCCAGCACGGCGGCCCCGGCGGCCCCGGCGGGCAGGCCGGCGCCGGCCGCGACGGGCTGCAGCAAGCCGTCGTCGGCGAGGCGGAACAGGCCGCTCTCGGTGCCCACCCAGAGCTGGTCGCCTTCCTCCACCAGCGCATTGACCTTGCCGACCAGGCCGCCGCCCTGCCGGGCCACGTGTACGGCCTCGCCCGCGCCCGGCGCCAGCCGGCGCAGGCCGCCCAGGGTGCCGATCCAGAGCGTGCCGTCGCGCCCGGCCATCAGGCGCCGGACCGGCGGCAGCCGGCCGGCCAGCGTCGCGGCCAGGCGGCGTTGCGCGTCGAAGCGGTAGAGCGTGCCCGTGCCGGTGCCGGCCCAGACCTCGCCGCCGGGGGCCTGCGCCAGCGCGACGACCATGCCCTGGAAGCGCGCGTCCGGCGTCAGCGCCGCGATGCTGCGCAACTGCCGGTCGAGCACGGCGATGCCGCGGCCCAGCGTGCCCAGCCAGATCTCGCCGTTCTGCAGCTGCAGCACGCTGCGCACGTCGGTATCGGCCAGCGGGCTGGCCGGGTCCTCGTCCTGGCGGCGCACCCACAGCGCGCCGTCGCCGGGCTCGTAGCGTTGCAGGCCGTTGCCATAGCTGCCGACCCAGAGCGTGCCGGCGCGGTCCAGCAGCAGGGCCGCGAAATGGGTGCCGTCCAGCGCCCAGGGCTGTTTGTGGCTGCGGCCCAGCGTCATCAGCAGGCTGCCGTCCAGGCGGCGCAGTTCGACGCCGGTGGCGCGGCCCACCCACAGCTCGTCGCCGACGAAGCACAGGCTCAGCACCGGCGAGCCATGCTCCGCGTCCGGCGCGTCGAACACGCGCCGCGCGCGGGTGACCGGGTCCAGCTCGACGAGCCGGCCGTCGCGCAGGCCCACCCAGAGCCGCCCGTCCGGCGCCTGCGCCAGCACATTGACCGCGCCGGCCAGCTCGGCGCCGCCGACCGACTCGAACAGCTCGCCGCCCACCGGCAGGCGCACCAGCCCGCCCCAGGTGCCCACCCACAGGTCGCCCGCGCGGTCCACGAGCACGGTGTTCACGTGGTCGTCAGGCAGGCCCGTGCCGTCGGCGGCGCGGTGGTGGGTGAAGCGGCCGCTGGCCGGGTCGAAATGGTCCAGGCCGTTGATCAGGCCCACCCACAGGCCGCCGTCGCGCGCGGCGGCCAGGCGCTCGACGCTGCCGGAGCCGATGGCGTCGGCGCGGGCGGGGTCGGGGCGGTAGTGGGTCCAGGTCTCGGTCAGCGTGTCGAAGCGCGCCAGGCCGCCGCCGTCGCTGCCCACCCACAGCACGCCGCCGGGGCCGGGCAGCAGCGTGCGCACGAAGCGGTGCACCGGCGCGCCGTTCTCGGTCAGCAGATAGGCCTGGGCCTGGTAGCCGTCGTAGCGCACCAGGCCCGTGCTGGTGCCGACCCAGATCAGCCCGCGCTCGTCCTGGGCCAGCGCGCCGACGGTGCCATCGACGATGGCCGCCGTGCCGCTGGCCGTGACGAAGCGGGGCTCGGCCATCGGGTCCAGCCCGGCCCGGGCCGCAGGCGGCGCGAGGCCGCAGAGCAGCAGGAGCGCCAGCAGGAGCAGCGGCCGCACCATGCTCAGCCGAGCCGCAGCCGCCCTTCGCGGCTCTCGACGAGCAGCCGCTGGGCCGCGCGTTCGATCATGCCGATGACGGCGTCGAAGCCCTGGGCGGGGCCGAAATAGGGGTCGGGCACGTCCTGGCCGGCCAGCTCGGGCACGAAGTCGGTCAGCATCAGGATGCGTGCCTGCTGCCCGGGCGCGGCCTGGCGGCGCAGCGCGCCGACATGCTCGGCTTCCATCGCCAGCACCAGCGCGTACTGGCCGAAGGCCTCGGGCTCGACGCGCCGCGAGCGCCAGCGCGGGGGCAGCGCATAGCCATGCCGCGCCAGCGCCGCCGCCGCGCGCGCGTCCACCGGGGCGCCGCGCGGGTCGGCATGCACGCCGGCCGAGGCGATGGTCTTGAACATGGGGCCCAGCTTCGCACGGAAGACGGCCTCGGCCATCGGCGAGCGGCAGATGTTGGCGGTGCAGACGAGCAGCAGGGCGGCCATGTCAGGCGGCCAGCCGGGCGTGCATGGCGTCGATGACGGCGCGGTAGTCCGGCTGGCCGAAGATGGCCGAGCCGGCGACGAAGGTGTCCGCGCCCGCGTCGGCGATCTGGCGGATGTTGTCCACCTTCACGCCGCCGTCGATCTCCAGGCGGATGTCGCGGCCCGTCTCCCGATGATGGGCGTCGATGATGCGGCGCGCCTGTTCCAGCTTGCGCAGCGCGCTCGGGATGAAGCCCTGTCCGCCGAAGCCCGGGTTCACGCTCATGACGAGCACCAGGTCCACCTTGTCGATCACCCACTCCAGCACGTCCAGCGGCGTGGCCGGGTTGAAGACGAGGCCGGCCTGTTTGCCCTCGGCCTTGATGAGCTGCAGCGTGCGGTCCACGTGGGCGCTGGCCTCGGGGTGGAAGCTCACCACGTCCGCCCCCGCGCGGCAGAAGGCCTGGGCCAGCGCGTCCACCGGCTGCACCATCAGGTGCACGTCGATGACGGCCGGCGTGCCGTCGGGCTTGACCGCGTGCGGGCGCAGCGCCTCGCAGACCATCGGCCCGAAGGTCAGGTTGGGTACGTAATGGTTGTCCATCACGTCGAAGTGGATCCAGTCGGCTCCCGCCGCGAGCACGTCGCGGACTTCCTCGCCCAGGCGGGCGAAGTCGGCGGACAGCAGGCTGGGGGCGATGCGGTATGGGGGAGCGGCAGGCATGGCCGGGATTCTAGGGAGCCTCGCTCGTCGTCAGCGTGAAGGCGGCCCAGGCGCGCGCCGGCTCGCCGGCCCGCAGCGCGTCGCGCTGGGCGCGTTGCAGGGCCGCCGCCGCGTCGCCGCGCGAGGCGGCCAGCGCCGTGTAGAAGCGGCGCATGAAGGCCGTCGTGGCCTGGTCGTCGATGCGCCACAGGCTGGCCAGCACCTGCCGCGCGCCGCCTTGCAGCAGCGTGGCGGCCAGGCCATCGACCTCGCGCCCGTCCGCCCCGGTGCCGGCCGGCACGGCCGTGTCGCAGGCGGACAGCGTGACCAGCTGCGGCGCTCCCGCCAGCGGTGTGCTGCGCAGGCTGTCCAGCAGCAGCCGCGAACCGTCGCCCAGCAGCAGCCAGGAGCGCGACACCTGGCCCGGCCGCAGCACGAAGTGCGTGCCGATGTGGACGACGGCGGCCGGCGCGGCGGCGCGCAGCGCCGCCTCGGTGAAGTAGGCGTCGGCGTCGGCGCTGCCGGGCAGCAGGCCCCGGCAGCGCCCGGCCGCCTCCCGGCCGGACAGCCCGCGCAGCTCGCCATCGACGATGGCGCACAGCTCCGCGCCCACGCCGGGCAGCGCGGGCAGGCCGCTCCAGGCCTGCGTCACGCCCCAGGCCTGCACGCGCAGCGGCGCCGTGGCGGGGCTCGCGGGCGCCGGCACCGCAGCGGCCGGGCCGGTCACGCTGAACACGTATTTCTCGGCCAGATGGCGCCGCCCGTCGTGCAGCAGGCCCATCGGCAGATAGCGCAGCGGGCCGTCCAGCCACAGCACGACGCGCCGGGCGCCCTGGCGCCGGGCGGCGGCGTCGATCAGGCGGCCGACGCTCGCGTACAGCGCCCGCGCCTCGGCCCGCGCCGGCTGGCGCTGGCGCACGCCGTCCAGCAGCGCGGCCACCTGGGCCGCGAGCGCCGCCGAACCCACGTCCGCATGCGCCACCTGCTGGCCGCGCGCGCTCACCAGCAGCGCGCTGAGGCGCTGCGGCCCCGCCAGCAGGTAGGCGTGCAGCGTGTGTGCGTCGGCGGGGCGCGGCAGCGCGGCCGGCGTGCTGGCCGGCCCGGCTTCCTTGTCGGCCGCCAGGCGGCGCAGCTGGTCCAGCGCGGTGGCGAGCCGCTCGTGCGCCGCCTGGGCCTCGGCCGCCTGCTCGGCCGCGAGCGCGTCCAGCCGGGCCAGCTCGTCCGGCGTGATGCGCTGCACGGCCTGCAGCCGGCGCAGCCGCTCGATCTCGGCCGCGCGCGCCTGGCCCGTGGACGCGGCGCCGGCGAGCAGGTGCTGCAGCGCCTGCTCCTGCGGCGTCAGGCTCGGGCCGCCATCCGCGAGCGTGGCCGATGCGAGCGGCGCGGCGCGCTCGTTGAAATCGTCCTGCTCGCTGCGCTTGAGCAGGCGCAGCACTTCCAGCGCCTCGGGCAGGCGCGCGGCGGCGAGCAGCCAGTCGGCCACGTCGCGGTAGAGCGCGCTCTTGTCCAGCAGATAGCGCGCCTCGGAGCCGGCGCCCAGCGTGGCGACGTTGCCGCGCAGGCCCTGCAAGGATTGCAGCGCCAGCTTGCCGAAGAGGACGGCCTCGGCCGCGCGGCCCTGGGCCTGGCGCAGCCGCGCCTGCGTGGCCAGGGCCCGCCATTGCAGCTCGGGCTGGCCCGAGGCGAAGGCGGCGGCCAGCGCGTCCTGGGCCTCGGCAGCGGCCTCGTCGAGGCGGCCGGCGGCGCGGGCGTCGTCCGCCAGCGCCAGCGCCGCCTCGGCGGCCGTGCCGGGCAGCAGGGCCTCGGTGGCGGCGCTGCGGCGCCGGCGCAGCTCGGCGCAGTCGCCGCCGGCCAGCTCGCAGCGCCGTGCCAGCAGCGTGAGGCGCTGGTCGCCGCCCGGGCCGATCTGGGCCGGCAGCAGCGCATCGGCCGCCGCCAGGTGTTGCAGCGCCTCGCGGCGGCCGGCCTCGCCGCCCTGGCGCTGGGCCACGGCGGCGCGCACGCGCAGCAGCGTCGCGCGTTCCAGCGGCGCGAGCTGGCGGCCTTCCAGGGCCTGCAGCGCGCGGCGGCTGGCGGCGTCGGCGCCGGCCACGTCGTTCAGCACCAGCAGCACGCGCACCTCGTCGAGCCGCGTGCCCAGCTCGGTCTCCACGTCCACGCGCCCGCCGGCCTGGTCGATCAGGGCCAGGCCCTGCTGCAGCGTGCGCAGCGCGCCGGCCAGGTCGCCCACGCCCATCTCGGCCTCGGCCCGCCAGCGCAGCGGGCGCGCCGCGCGCGGCGTGTCGCGCTCGGGGCTGTTCTGCACCATGTCCAACGCCTCGCGGGCCACGGCCAGGGCCTCGGCGGCGCGGCCGCGCAGCAGCAGCAGGCGCGACAGCGTCTCGCGCGCCGACGACAGGTGGTTCCAGACGTCGCGCGGGCCGCCGTCCGCCTGGGCGATGGCCTGCCGCAGCGCCGCCTCGGCCTCGTCGTAGCGGCCCTGCACGATCAGCAGGGTGGCGCGGTTCTGGCGCGCCGTGGCCAGCTCCACGGCCTGCTCGGGCAGCCACTGCGCGCGGAAGGCGACCTCGCGCTCGGTCAGGGCCAGGGCCTCGTCGAGCTGGCCCTGGCGGCGCCGGTTGACGGCCAGCGCCCGCAGCGCGCCGGCATGCTCGGCGGCCAGCCCGGGCAGGCCGGCTTGCGTCTCGGCCACGGCGGCGTCCAGCAGGGCCGCCGCCTCGGGCAGGCGGCGCAGGCTGGAGAGCAGGCTCGCATGGTTCATGTGGTTGCGCAGCCGCTCGACCTGGCCGACGCCGCTGCCGGCCTGCGCCATCAGCGCCATGCCGCGCTCGGACCAGTCCAGCGCCGCATCCAACTCGCTGCGCTGCCAGTGCAGGCCCACCATGAAGCCGGAGGCCGTCATGGCCTCCTCGACGGGCAGGGGCGTCAGCGCCAGCAGCCGCGCGTAGGCATCCGTCAGTGCGCGGCGGCCGTCGTCGGGGCGGCCGGCGCCCATCAGCGCGGCGCCGGTCACCACCTGCCAGCGCAGCCAGGGCAGCCCGGCTGCGCCGGAGGCGGCCACCTGCCACCAGGCCCGGCAGGCGGGTGCCAGCGCGGCCTTGTCGTAGACGGCGATCAGCGGCTCCAGCCGCTGCCGCTCCGCGTCCAGGTCCACCGGTGCGGCGCCGGGCTCGGGCGCGGCGCAGAAATCGGCCGGCTGCGGCGCGGCGTCCTGCGCCCGGGCCGGCGCGGCGAGGCAGGCGGCCGCGAGCAGGGCCAGCAGGGCCAGCAAGGCTTTCATGGCGCCGGGACGATCTCGACGACGAGGCCGGGCCCCTCGGGCGGGCGCAGGCCCAGCCGGTGCAGCGCCTGCCGCTGCGGCGGCGTCAGCGGCACCGGCAGTACGACCTCGACGCCGCGGCGGCCCAGCCGCTCGAAGGGCAGGGCCTCGAAGCCGGCGGCGCGCAGGCCCTGCAGCAGCGCCTGCTGGCGCGCCGCGGGGTCGGCGTCGGTCAGCCGCTGCTCGGCGGGGCCGCGCTCCAGCGGCGCGGCCGTGTCGTCGAGCGGCGCGTCGCCGCCGCGCCAGCCCAGGCCCACGGCCAGCATCAGCGCGAGCGCCGCGCCGCTCCAGGTCGGCCACCTTGCCGGCCACCTTGCCGCGCGCTGGCCGAAGAGCCGCTGCCGCCAGCCCGCGCGCGCGGCGGGCGCCGGCGGCAGCACGCCGGCGCCACGGGCCCGGGCGACCAGGCGGGCGGCGCGCGCCTGCGGGTCGGGCATCTGGCCGGCCGGCGGCACGGCGCGGTAGGCCAGCAGCGCGGCGCGCAGCCAGGCCGCGTCGCCGCGCGTGCGGCCGTGGGCGTCGGCGACGGCGCGGCCGGCCATCAGGTCGAACCAGTGCTGGTCGTCGTCCTCGGGGGCGTGATCGGTCATCGTGAGGCTTCCGTGGCATCGGCGGGGCTGACCAGGGCGTACCAGGCCGCGAAGAAGGGCCGCGCCTTCTTGCGGCATTGCGAGATGAACTCGCGCGCCGCGCCCGGCGTGCGGTCCAGCAGCGCGGCGACGGCGGCGTTGTCCAGCCCCTCCTCGACGACCCAGCGCAGCACCGTGGCGTGCGCCGGGTGGGCGGCGGCGAAGGCGTCGAAGCAGCGCCGGAACACCGCCTCCACCTGGTGCTCGCGCAGCCGCGCCTCGGGGCCTGCCGGGCCGGCGCCCAGCGACAGGCGCTGCACGGCGGCCCGCGCGTCGGGCGTCAGCTTGCCGGCCTCGTCGTGCAGGGGCTGCTCGGGGGCGCGGGCGCGCAGTGCGTCCAGCAGCGTGTGGCGCATGATCTGGCGCACCCAGGCCAGCGGCTCGGCCTCGCTGCGGAAGGTGGCGCACCGCTGCCAGGCCTTGACGAGGGCGTCCTGCACCACGTCCTCGGCGGCATGCCAGTCGCGCAGCGCGGCGGCGGCCTCGCGGTAGAGCGCCGCGCCGTGCGTGCGGTCGAACACGCGCAGCCAGCGCTCGATCAGCGCGCCGCCCTCGCGGCAGGCGCGGGCGAAGGCCTGGGCGCCGAGGTCCATCGCCGGTGTGCCGCCGCCGTGCGGCGGGTCAATCCGCCGAGGAGAAGAAGGCGATCCAGCCGTCCCCGTCGTAGAGGAAGCGCGCCTGCCCCACGCCGCCCCGGCCCATCAGCCCGCCGAGGATGGAGCCCATCTGCTGGTTGATGGGGTGCGAGGTGGTGATCTTGTAGTCGCAGATATAGCCGGGCTTGCCGCTGGCGCGCTCGCAGCCGAGCTTCTTGAACTTGGTGATCTTGGGCGCCTCGGCCATCGCGTTGCCGGTGACGGCGCCGGTCATCATGACGCTGAGGCACATCACCGAGTCCATCGCGGCGCCCATGCCGTTGCCGCCGCCGGCCGGGCCCTGGCTGCAGCGCTGCTGGATGTCGCGGTAGTTGTCGGCCTTGTCGGTGAAGTGCTGGTTGACGAGGTCGAACATCATTTCCTCGCTGGGCTCGCCGCGCCGCAGCGTCTCGCGGGTCTTGCCGGCGCTCTTGCCCTTGGCCTTGGGCGGCGGGGGCGCGTCGTCTTCCTCGTCGTCGTCCGCGGCGGCGGCGACGGTCTGGGTCTTGCGTGGCGGCGCGTCGAGGCTGCGGCCGAGGGCGGCGTTGCGCTCCATCAGCGCGAGGCGGTCGTTGACGGCCTGTTGCAGCGCCTGGCCGGCGGCCGTGTTGCCCTCGTCGGACATCAGGTAGCGGGCTGGCAGGGCCTGGGCCTCGCCGGGCGTGCGGGTGGCGTTGACGGCGGCCTTGAACGCGGCGGCCGTGGCCGGCGAGGCGAGTGCCCGGCTGCGCTGCTGGCTGAAGTCGCTCATCACGGCGCGGATTTCGGGCGTCAGGCTGCCGCCGTTGCGCCACAGCGACTGGGTGCGCGCGCTCCACTCGGCGCCGCTGGCCAGGCCCTCGATGCCGGCGGGCAGCGCGGCGATTTCGGCCCGCAGCGTGGCGGCGGTGCTGAGGCTGAGGGCGTGGATGCGTTCCTGCAGCCGGGCGAGCTGGGCGTCGCCGGGCGGCAGCAGGTTCTTGTCGAGGCTGGCCTCGACCTGCTGCAGCCGGGCCAGGCTGGCGGGCTCCTGTGGCTCGGCCAGCGCGCGGGCGATGCGCTCCTGCTGGGCCGGGCCGGTGATGCGCTGGCGGGCCTGCTGGGCGGCGCTGTCGAAGGCGGCGCTTTCCTGCGCGGGCAGCTTGTCGCGCAACTGGGCGGCGCGCTGGTCCAGCTGCTGCAGGCGGCTCAGGCCGGCGTCGCTGGCGGGCAGTTGCCCGATTTCGGCGCGCAACTGGCCCATCTCCTGCACGGCCGCCGCGCGCGCCTCGGCCAGCGCCCGGGCCTGGGCGCGCTGCTGCGCCAGTTGCTGGCTGTAGGCCGGGTGGGCGCCGGGGTTCAGCAGTTGCTGCACCTGCTGGGCCTGGGCGGGGGTGAACAGGCCGATCTTCTGGCAGGCCGGCAGGGTCTCGCGCTGGTAGGCGTTGAGGTCGGCCTGGGTGAGCTGGTCATAGGGCTTGCCGAAGGCCGGCACGAAGACCTCGTCGCTGATGAGGCGCAGCCCGGGGCCGGCGCTGCGGGCGAGCCGGCCCATGGCACCGGGGGCGGGCTCGCCGGCCGGCGTCTCGACCCAGCGCTTGAGCTTTTCGCAATTGCCCTTCTGCAGGATTTCACCGCCGGGCAGCAGGTTGCGGGCGTCGCGGGAGAGCATGCGGCGCAGGTCGAGCTGGGCCTGGGCGGCGCTGCCCAGGCCGAGGAGCAGCAGGGCGATGGCGATGAAGGGCGGGCGGTGGCGTGGCATGGCGGCGTTTCTGGCGGGGATGTGGGCAGGAGGCGCCGGGATGATGCACCGGCCCGCCTGGGGGTTTCGTCAGGGCAAGCGCGTAGTTCGCACTTTCAGGTGCCGGGCTCCGTGGGGTTGGCGGGTTTGGACGGGTGGCGCAGTGTCAGGACTTGCGAGCGGCCTTGTCTCTACCCACCTGGGTAGGGCGGGGCAGGGTGGTGAACTGCTCCCCCGGGGATGAGGGGGCCACCGCCGCGCTGCGCCACAGCCGGGCGACGAACTGGACCTGGCGGCGGGTGTGGGTCTTGGCGAGCAGTTGCTTGATGTGGCCGCGCACGGTGTTGCCCTGCACGCCGAGCCGGCCGGCGATGTCTTCGGTGCTGTGGCCCTGGGCCAGCAGCAGGGCGACGCGCTGTTCGGCGGGGGTGAGGTCGAACAGCTCGGCGAGCAGGGCGGGGTCGAGCCGGAGGGCGTCGCCGTCCACGAGGTGGAGCCAGAGCCGGGGCGGGCCGGGTTCGGCGGCGCGGTCGAGCCGCAGGGTGAGCGGGGCGTGGCCGGGGCGGTGCAGCGCGAGGCCGCGCGGCGCGGGGTCGTCGGCGAGCAGGCGGGCTGCGGCGGCTTCGAGCGCGGCCTGGTGCTGCGGCAGGCGCAGCCGGCCCCGGGCCAGGGTGATGAGGCTGGGGTGGGCGTCGATGAGCGTCAGCGCGGCGGGCTCGGCACCCAGCGGCGCGAGGGTGGCGTCGAGCAGCAGCGAGGCGGCGCCGGCGGGCCGGGCGGGCAGGGGCGTGGGGCAGGGCGTCATGTCGTCGGGTGGGGCGCGCCAGGTGCGCCGTCCGAGGGTTGACGTCGGCGGTGGGGATTTGTCAGGGCGACCGAGGGAAAGTACCGAGCCGCCCGGGAGGTCACGCCCGGCCCGGACGCCGGAAGCCGTCGCGGGCCTTTTGTGCCTCGGCCCAGTGATGGCAGCCGGGCTGGTGGTCGTTGATGAGGCCCATGGCCTGCATCAGCGCGTGCATGGTCGTCGGGCCGACGAATTTCCAGCCGCGTTGCTTCAGGTCCTTCGACAGGGCCTCGGACGGCGCCGACGTGGCCAGGTTGTGCGCCACCGAGTTCTGCGGCGGCTCGAAGCGCCACAGGTAGGCGGCGAGGCTGCCCGTCTCGGCCACCAGTTCGACGCAGCGGCCGGCGTTGTGGATGGCGGCTTCGATCTTGCCGCGGTGGCGCACGATGCCGGCGTCGGCCAGCAGGCGTTGCACGTCCTGCTCGCCGAAGCGGGCGACCCGGTTGAAGTCGAAGCCGGCGAACGCGGCGCGGAAGCCCTCGCGCTTGTTGAGGATGGTGCGCCATGACAGCCCGCTCTGGAAGCCTTCGAGGCAGAGCTTCTCGAACAGCCGGAAGTCGTCGGCCACGGGGCGGCCCCATTCCTCGTCGTGGTAGCGCAGGTAGGCGGCATCGCCGGGCGCGGCGGCGCACCAGGCGCAGCGCGGGCGGCCATCGGGTGGCAGGTAGAGGGGTTTCATCGGTATTTGCCGCTCAGTTCGCGCAGCGTGCCGTCGCGTTCCAGGCGGCGCAGCGCCTGGGTCAGGCGCTCGACCTGGGCGGCGGGCAGGTCGGCGCGGGTGGTCAGGAACTGCGACTCTTCGTGGAAGGCGTTGCGGCTGACGCTGAGTTGCTCGCCCAGGCGCTCGTCGGCGATGTAGCGCAGCAGGTTGATGTCCTGGCCGTAGACGGCGTCGGCGCGGCCGAGGGCGAGCATCTGCAGCGCCTCGCGCTCGGAGCTGACCTCGACGTAGCGCACGCCGGCCGCTTCGAGCGGTTGCCTGAGCACGGTGCCGCGCGTGATGGCGACGGGCTTGTACCGGCTGGCCAGGGCCAGTTCGGCCAGGGTGCCGAAGGGCCGGGCATCGGCGGCGCGCTGCACGAGGACGTGGCGGATGGTGTAGAGCGGCACCGGCAGGTAGCGCCACTGGGCCTCGCGGTCGGGGGACTTCAGCAGGCAGAAGAAGGCGTCGATCTGGCGCTCGGCCAGCAGGCGCTCGACGCGCTTGAGCGGGACTTGCTGGTCGGTGCCGTCGAAACGCAGGCCGGGGTCGATGCGCTCGACGGCGAGCAGGATCTCCATGCACAGGCCCGGCTGGCGCGGGTCGCCGTCGGGGGCGTACTTGACCAGCGAGCCGGCCTGGCGGACCGTGCGCAGGGACAGCTCCTGCGCGCCGGTGGGCAGGCAGAGCAGGGCAAGCAGCAGGCAGATCCAGCGCAACACTTAGGATTCACCCTTCCCGACGAACAGGCGGCGAGCATAGCGTCCGACCTTCCGATGCCCACTCCCCGTTTCAGTTGCAGCGCGGCCGTGCAGGCCCTGCCCGAGCAGACCCATCTCGAACAGGGGCTCTACGCCTTCAGCTACACCATCACGATCGAGAACACGGGCGGCGTGCCGGCCCAGCTCGTCGGCCGGCACTGGGAGATCGCCGACGCGCGCGGCCAGTTGCAGGTGGTGGACGGCCTGGCCGTCGTCGGCCACCAGCCGCTGCTGGCGCCGGGGCAGACCTTCCAGTACACGTCCTGGGTGCAGATCGGCACGGCGCAGGGCACGATGCGCGGGCGCTTCCTGTGCGTGACCGAGGGCTGCGACGTGTTCTATGCCGACGTGCCCGAGTTCCTGCTCGCCGATACGACCTCTCTCCATTGAAAAAAACCAAGCAATCCTGGGACCTGACGGCGCTGCTGAACGCGGCCGACCCGCAGGCCGCGCTGGCTGAGCGCAATCTGTGGCTGGTGCGCCTGCTGGAATGGCTGCGCCACGGCCCGCGCGAGGAGCGCGCCGAGCGCGAGGAGGCGGGTGCGACGCCGCTGCCGCTGGTGCGCCTGAAGCACCTGCTGAACGTGCTGGAACGCCACCCCGAGCATGCGCAGGCCTTCGGCGGCGTGCTGGCCGGCGTGTGGGCCGAGGTGGACGCGGTGAGCCTGTTCGCCGAGGTGGGCTTTGCGCCGCGCATGGCGCTCTGGCACGAGTTCCTCGGCCGCCTGCGCCGCCGCGTGCTGCCGGCCACGGCCGACACGCAGGACCTCGGCGCCCTGTTCGAACTGCTCTTCCCCGACGAGGCCGACGAGGCCTGGCTGGCCGCGCTGGACGACGGGCTGCTGGCCCGCCTGGGCCTGCTGTTCGCCAAGATCGGCGGCGGCAGCTGGCGCGAGGCGATGCGCGAGGCCGTCACGGCCCTGGTCAGCAGCGTGCGCGCGGGCGGGCTGTCCTCGCTGCTGCGCACGCGCATGGACGGGCCGCTGCTGCAGGGCAAGCCCTTCCGCTCGCTGGCGGCGGCCTGGGAAGCGGTGGAGCGCGAGCTGGACGCGCCGGGCGGCGACCCCGCGCCGCATCTGCAATACCTGCGCGCGCTGCTGGACCGCTGCCGCGCGGCGGCGCTGTCGGTGCCCGAGCATCTGGAAACCTATGGCGTGTCGGTGGACCTGATGTTCGCCGTCGAGCAACTGACCGCGCGGCTGGACCGCATCGAGGCCCTGCTGGCCTGCCTGCTGTCGCCCGAGCCGCGGCGCGAGCTGGGGCGGCTCGTGGCCAGCCTGGTCGGCGTCGTGCACGAGCGGCGCAGCCTGCGCACGCTGTTCTCGCGCCACTACTCGCTGCTGGCGCGCAAGGTGGCCGAGCGCAGCGCCGAGACGGGCGAGCACTACATCACCCGCAACCGCGAGGAGTACCGCGACATGCTGGCCCGCGCGGCCGGCGGCGGCGCCGTGCTGGCGGGCACGACGCTGGCCAAGTTCCTCATCGGCATGCTGGGCTTCACGGCCTTCTGGGGCGGCTTCTGGGCCGGCGTGAACTACGCGCTGTGCTTCGTGCTCATCCACCTGCTGCACTGGACGGTGGCGACCAAGCAGCCGGCGATGACGGCGCCGGCGATGGCCGAGAAGCTGCGCCACATCGAGCGCGACGACGGCCTGCGCGGCTTCGTCGATGAGGTGGCGCACCTGGTGCGCTCGCAGTCGGCCGGCATCATCGGCAACCTCGCGCTCGTGGCGCCGCTGGTGCTGGGCGTGCAGCTGCTGTGCCGGGCCGCGTTCGGCGCGCCGCTGGTGGGCGAGCACGACGCGCATCACGTGCTGGAGTCGCTCGACCTCTTCGGCCCCTCGCTGCTGTTCGCGGCCTTCACCGGCGTGCTGCTGTTCCTGTCCAGCCTGATCGCGGGCTGGGTGGAGAACTGGTTCGTCTACCACCGGCTCGACAGCGCCATCGCCTGGAACCCGCGCATCGTCACCACGCTGGGCCACGCACGGGCGCAGCGCTGGGCGCACTGGTGGCGGGCCAATGTCTCGGGCCTGGCCGCCAACACCAGCCTGGGCCTGATGCTCGGCCTGGTGCCCTCGCTGTTCAGCTTTTTCGGCTTGGGGCTGGAGGTGCGGCACGTCACGCTCTCCACCGGCCAACTCGCGGCGGCCGTGGGCGCGCTGGGCTTCGGCGTGATGACGACCTGGGCCTTCTGGTCCTGCGTGATCTGCATCGCCGGCATCGGCATGCTCAACGTCGGCGTCAGCTTTTTGTGCGCCTTCCGCGTGGCGCTGCGCTCGCGGGGCATCAAGCTGGCGGATCGGCAGCGCGTCTATGCCGCGATCCGCGCGCGGCTGTGGCGTGAGCCGCTGAGCTTCCTCATCCCGCCGCGTTAATCGTCTTTGCGCTCGCCGCGTTTGCGGCCGGCGAACATGGTCCACCAGATGATGAAGACGAAGATCAGCAGCGCGCCGAGGGCTTCGAGGGCGAGGAGCAGCATGGGGTGGTGGGCGCGTGGCGTGGTGGCCGCGATTCTAGGAAGCCTGGTGGCCTGCTCGTCGCCGCCGCTGCTGCCGCCGCAGGCTTCGGCCCCGCCCGCATCCCGCTGGAGCGCCGCCGATTGGCAAGACCTGCCTGGCTGGGGTGGCGACGACCTGCTCGCCGTCTGGCCCGGGCTGCTCGGCAGCTGCCAGCGCCCCGCACCCGGCTGGGCCGAGTTCTGCGCCCGCGCGGCCCTGCAATCGCCGGCAGACGCGACCGAGGCCGCGCTGTTGCTGATGAAGCATCTGCGCCCCTGGCGTTGGGCGGCAGGCGAGGGCGCTGGCCTGCTGACCGGCTATTTCGAGCCGCAGCTCGCCGCCCGCCGCACGCGCCAGGGCGCCTTCCAGTGGCCGCTGCACGCGCTGCCCGCCGACCCCGCCATGCGCCGCACGCCGCGCCGGGCCATCGACGCCGACCCGCGCTTCGCCGCGCTGGAATTCGCCTACCTCGACGACCCCTTCGCGCTGCTGCAACTGCAGACCCAGGGCTCGGGCCGGCTCGTCATGCGCGAAGCGAACGGCGCCGAGCGCCTCAGCCGCGTCGCCTTCGCGGGGCACAACGACCAGCCCTTCCAGTCCGTCGCCCGCGCGCTGCTGGACCGTGGCGAGGTGGCCGACGCCAAGCCCCAGACTCTGAGCGACTGGGCGCGCCGCCACCCCGCCGAGGTGCGCGAGGCCCTGGCCGTCAACCCGCGGGTCGTCTACTTCCGCGAGGAGCCGCTGGCCGACCCGTCGCAAGGCCCGCGCGGCGCACAAGGCGTGCCGCTGACGCCGGGGCGCTCCGTCGCCATCGACCGCTCGTTCATCGCGTTAGGCACGCTGCTCTGGCTGGACAGCACCGAGCCGCTGTCCACCACGCCGCTGCGCCGCCTCGTGCTCGCGCAGGACACGGGCAGCGCCATCCTGGGCGCCGTGCGCGCCGATCTCTTCTGGGGTTGGGGTGACGAGGCCGCGCTGCGCGCCAGCCGCACCAAACAGCCGCTGCGGCTGTGGGCCTTGCTGCCCGAAGGCGTCACTCCATGACCTTGACGCCCTTCCAGAACGCATAACGCCCCCGGATGTTTTCGGCGGCCGGCAGCGGGTCGGCGTAGTACCAGACGGCATCCGGGTTCAACTCGCCATTGACCAGCAGGCTCAGGTACTGCGCCTGCCCCTTCCACGCGCAACTGCTGCGGTGGTTGGAGAAGCTCGTGTAGGCCTGGTTCAGCGACTCGGGCGGGAAGTAGTGATTGCCCTCGACGACCACGGTGTCGTCGCTCTCGGCGAGGGTCACGCCGTTCCACACTGCCTTCATCGCGGGCTCCACGAAAATCGAGGGATGCGACGCTACCACTCCCACCTTGGCCGCGACATCGTGCTCACCGGCGGCAGCGCGCGCGAGCTGGCACCGGGCCAGTTCGGTGTGCTCGCCATCGACGGCGGCGCGGGCGGCTGGTCCGTCGTCCACAAGGGGCCGGGCGGCGAGGTGGTCGAGCTGAACAACGAGATGCACTTCGAGACGCCCGAAGACGCGCTGGCGTTCGTGAAGGAGCTGATCGGGATGCTGGCCGCGCCATGACGGCGCCCTACCATCCCAACCCCGCCATCGCAGGAGACCGCCATGGGCGATGACCGGCACTACATGGGCGAGGAAATCCACCAGATGCTCCACCCCTGAACCCATGCACAAGCTGTCCCATTGCATTGCCGGTGACTGGGTGCCGTACTCCCACGAGGCGCTCTACGAGATGGCGCCGACGCGCATCCTGGCCGCTGCCCCAGGGGGCGATCCCGGCCCGTTCAGCCGGCTCGTTCGCTGTCTGACGCCGCCCTATCTGCTGCTCTACGTGCTGCACACGCCCCGGGGCGAAGCCGCAGCCGGCCGCTACCAGAGCCCCGACGTTTCGCGGCAGCAGTTCGAGGAATTCATGCAGCGCTTCGGCCGCTATTTGTCGGCGGACGCGCGCTTCGACTTCTGGGCGCATGCCCCGGCCGAGCAGGCGACGGTCGTCTGGGACCGGCACGATCAACTCTTCGCCTACGGCCCCCTCGCAAGGTACGCGGCGGAACTCGATGCGCTGGGCTTCCGCCGGGGAGACGCGCGCATCGTTTCCCCGCACCAGCATCACTACCGGCAGGAATTCGACGCGGACGCCCGGGCGCTGCTGGCGTACTTCTGCTGGACGCATTCGCCGCTGCGGGCTGAGGACGAGCAGTGAGTCGGGGTGCGAGGCGGTGACCACGGACCTCAGGCGGCAGCCGCCAAGAGGAAATCGCAGCCACCCGGCCACTCACACCTGCCCGCCCGCCTTCGCCCCCTTGCCCTGCAGCACCGGCGCATCGGGCAGGCCCAGCAAATCCGCCGCCAGCGCCTCGGCCACTTCGATGCCATCGACGCCGGCCGACATGATCCCGCCCGCATAGCCCGCGCCTTCGCCGGCCGGGAAGAGGCCGCGCACATTGACGCTCTGGTAGTCGCGTCCGCGATTGATGCGCAGCGGGGACGAGGTGCGCGTCTCCACGCCGGTCAGCACGGCGTCGGGGCGGTCGAAGCCGCGAATCTGGCGGGCGAAGGCCGGGATGGCTTCGCGGATGGCGTCCAGGCAGTAGCGCGGCAGCGAGCCGTGGCCTTTTTGTTGCAGATCGGTCAGCGTGACGCCGGGCTTGTAGCTGGGCTGCACGTCGCCGAATGCGCGGCTCACCTGGCGCTTGACGAAGTCGCCGACGAGGCTGCCCGGCGCCAGGTAGCCGCCGCCGCCCAGTTCGTAGGCGCGGCTTTCCCACTGGCGCTGGAAGGCCATGCCGTCCAGCGGGTTCACGGGGCTGCCGTCGCGCTTGCCGTCCTGGCGGTAGTCGTCCGGCAACAGGCCGACGACGATGCCGGCGTTGGCGTTGCGTTCGTTGCGCGAATACTGGCTCATGCCATTGGTGACGACGCGTTCCGGCTCGCTGGTGGCCGCGACGACGGTGCCGCCGGGGCACATGCAGAAGCTGTAGACCGAGCGGCCGTTGCTGGCGTGGTGGACGAGCTTGTAGTCGGCCGCGCCGAGGATTTCGTTGCCCGCGTTGGGGCCGAAGCGGGCGGCGTCGATGAGGCTTTGCGGGTGTTCGATGCGGTAGCCGATGGAGAAGGGCTTGGCTTCCATCTGCACGCCGCGCGCGTGCAGCATCGTGAAGGTGTCGCGGGCGCTGTGGCCTAACGCGATGATGACGTGGCTGGTGCTGATCTGTTCGCCGGATTCCAACTGCACGCCGCGCACCGCGCCATCTTCGATCAGCAGGTCGCTCATCTTCTGCCGGAAGCGGATCTCGCCGCCCAGCGCCTCGATCTCGGCGCGCATCTTCTGGATCATGCTGACGAGGCGGAAGGTGCCGATGTGGGGTTTGCTGACGTAGAGGATTTCCTCGGGCGCGCCGGCCTTGACGAATTCGGTCAGCACCTTGCGCGTGAGGTGGCGCGGGTCGGAGATCTGCGAATAGAGCTTGCCGTCCGAGAAGGTGCCGGCGCCGCCTTCGCCGAACTGCACATTGCTCTCGGGGTCCAGGCGCTGCTCGCGCCACAGGCCCCAGGTGTCCTGCGTGCGTTCGCGCACGGCCCGGCCGCGTTCCAGCACGATGGGCGCCAAGCCCATCTGGGCCAGGACCAGCGCGGCGAACAGGCCGCAGGGGCCGAAGCCGACGACGACGGGGCGCGGGCCGGTGTAGTCGCCGACCTGCGCGAGGGCGTGGTAGCTGGTGTCGGGCGTCGGCCTGATCTGGTGGTCGCCCGCGAAGCGCGCCAGCACGGCGGCTTCGTCCACGCCTGCGGCCAGCGTGCAGTCCAGCGTGTAGACGAGCTGGATGTCGCTGCGCTTGCGCGCGTCGTAGCCGCGGCGGAAGACCTGGACCTGGGCCAGTTCCGCGTCGGCCAGCCGCAGGCGCGCGAGCACGGCGGGGCGCAGCGCGTCTTCGGCGTGGTGCAGCGGCAGGCGGAGTTCGGTGATGCGGATCATGGCCATTCCCAAAAAACAAACAGGCCCGTCAGGGCCTGTGAGTTTGAACCGGGGAGCGCTTAACCCGAATGGGCGCGCTTGCCGGGGTTCTTCTTGGAGCGGGTGTGGACGCCGCGTTCCAGGCTGCGCTTCTGGCCGCGCGGGGCGGTGAAGGTCACGCCCTTGGGGGCGTCGGGGCGGGGGGTGGCGCGGCGGTCCGCTTCGGTGACGATCTTGTTGCCCATGAGTGGCTCCAGTGAAACTTAGCCCACAGCAGGGGCAAAACGACGAAAGGCGCGGATTTTAGCCTGTGCCGTCCAGCCAGGCCTCGAAGGCGGCCAGGTCCATCGGTCGGGCGAGCAGAAAGCCCTGCACCTGGTCGCAGCCGCTGGCCTGGACGACGGCGAGCTCGGCCTCGCGCTCCACGCCCTCGGCGGTGACGGTCAGGCCCAGGCTCTGGCCGACGCCGACGATGGAGGTCAGCAGTGCCCGGCGGCGCGGATCGGTGTCCACGGCGTCGATGAAGCTGCGGTCGATCTTGAGTTCGTCCACCGGCAGGTGCTGCAGATAGGCCAGCGAGGACTGGCCGGTGCCGAAGTCGTCGATGGACAGGCGCACGCCCCAGCGCTTGAGCGCGTGCAGCACGGCGATGGGGTCGTTGCCGCCGGCCATCAGGCCGGTCTCGGTGACTTCCAGCTGCAGGCGTTCGGGTTCGACGCGGTGCTCTTCCAGCAACGCGGCGAGGTAGGCGGGCAGGGTCGGGTCCTGCAGGTCCTGGGTCGAGATGTTGACGGCGATGGACAGGTCCCGCCCCTGCCTGCTCCAGGCGGCCAGGGTACGCACGGCGCGGGCCAGCATCCAGTGGGTGATCTGGCGGATGCGCCCGCTGCGCTCGGCGAAGGGGACGAACTCGCCCGGCGGCAGCCAGCCGCGCTGCGGGTGCTGCCAGCGCACCAGGGCCTCGGCGCCGGTGATGCGGCCGGTGCGCAGGCAGCGCTTGGGCTGCAGATACTGGCGCAACTGGTCCTGCTGGGTGGCGGTGGCGAGGTCGGACAGCAGGCTCAGGTGCAGCAGCCGCGAGGCCTCGGCGCTCGGGTTGTAGACGGCCACGGCCTGGTGCAGGCGCTTGGCCTCGAACATGGCCTGTTCGGCGCGGCGCAGCAGGGTTTCGGTGTCGGCGGCGTGGTCGGGCCAATGGGCCACGCCGAGCGAGACGGAGAGGTCCAGCGCCTGGCCCTGCCAGGAGAGCTTGTGCTCGACTTCCTCGCGCAGTTGCGCGGCGAGCACCGTGCCGTGGTCCAGGCGCAGCACGGGCGCCAGCGCCGCGAAGGTGCCGCCGGCCAGCCGCCCGTAGGCGGCGACGCCGTGGAACAGGGTCTTGATCTTGGCCGCCGCGCCTTGCAGCAATGCGTCGCCGGCCTCGAAGCCGAGCACGCCGTTGACGGCCTTGAGCCGGTCCACGTCGATGCAGATGAGCACGGCCAGGCGCTCGCGTTCGGGCAGGCCGGCGAGCAGGCGGTCGCCGTCGGCGATGAAGCGGCCGCGTTGAGGCAGGTCGGTCAGCAGGTCGAGGTCGGCGAGGCGGCGCAGTTCGGCCTCGCGCTCGCCGACGGCGGCGGCCATGGTGTTCATCGCGCCGGCCATGCGGCCGAGTTCGTCGGCCGAATCGACGGCGATGCGGTGGCCGTACTCGCCGCGCGCGATGCGGCCCGCGCCTTCCTCGGCGCGCTTGAGCGGCCGGACGATGGAGCGCGTGACGCCCACCGACAGCAGCAGCCCGGCGACGAGGGCGGCGATGCAGAGCACCAGCACATGGGTGCGGTCGGCGTCGATGTGGTTGCGCAGCTCGCGCGCGCGGGCCGTGGTGGCGCGTTCCTCGCCGAAGGCCAGTTGGCGGATCGCGCCGACGAAGAGGGACAACGCCGTCTCGGTGTCGCTGCCGAGCCAGGCACGGGCGGCCTGGAAGTTGTCGCGTTCGATCAGGTCGCGCGCCTCGCGGTAGCTGGCGCGGTAGTCGGCGAGGCGCTGGCGCACTTCGTCGAGCCGCTCATGGCGCGGCCCCGGCGGCAGCACCAGCGCGAGGCGGCGCATGGCGTCGTCCAGCCGCCCCTCGGCCGCCTCGATCTCGGGGTAGGCGGCCACGCGCAGCTCGGCGTCGGGGCTCATCAGCACGAGCAGCTTGCGGGCCGTGGCCTCGGCATTGCCGTTGATCTCGCTGACGGCGTCGCGGATGGCGGCCTGCTCGTCCACGTTGCGGTTCAGCGCCTCGGACAGGTCGTCCAGGCGCGCCACCGACAGCGCCGCCAGCCCGAGCAGCAGCAGGAGCAGCAGGCCGAAGGCCAGGCCCAGCCGGGCGCGGATGCGCAGGCGCCCGCCCAGGCCGCCCGTGGGGCTCACGCGGCGGCGCTCCAGCTCGTGAGCAGCAGCCGGGCGGTGGCGACGTTGGTGGCGCAGGGCACGTCGTGGACGTCGCAGGCGCGCACCAGGGCGTTGATGTCGGGCTCGTGGGGCTGGGGAGTCATCGGGTCGCGCAGGAAGATCACGCCGTCCAACTCGCCCACGGCCAGGCGCGCGCCGATCTGCAGGTCGCCGCCCATCGGGCCGCTCAGCATGCGCTCGATCTCCAGGCCATGGGCGGCGGCGAGGCGGGCACCCGTGGTGCCGGTGGCCAGCAGGCGGCAGCGGCGCAGCAGGGGCAGGAAGTCGGCGGTCAGCGCGAGCATGGCGTCTTTGCGGCCGTCGTGGGCGATCAGGGCGAGTCTCATGGGCGGGGGGGACGGTAGGGGCAAGTCGGGCCGGGGTGCGGGGCGTGCGGCGGCCACGCGTGAATTTTCACCTCATCCCCCGTCTTTCCGGCCGGTTCAGGGTTGCACGCTGACACGCAGTTGCAACTCGCGCTGCATCGCGCCGGTGGCGTCGCCGCTGCGCAGCGTGCCGGGCTCGGCCGGCGCGGCGGCCACGGCCTGGGCGACGGCTTGCCAGTGGTCCAGCGCGAGCAGGGCGGTGGACGCGAATTCGCCGCCGCCCTGCTCGACGCGGAAGGCCATGCGCACCGGCGCGCGGCCGCCGGGCCAGGTGGGCGTCAGTTCGATGGCCTGCACGGCGACGCGCTCGGCCTGGCGCAGGCGGGCGTGGATGCGCGGCCGGGGCGAGGCCGGCTCGACGGCGGCTTCCACCCACTGCAGCGGCTCGCGCGTCTCCAGCCGCAGGCGGGCCGGCGCGCCGTTCAGCACCGTCAGCCGCTGGATGGCCGGCGCGGCGGGCGGCGCGCTGGACGTGACGACCGCGCCGCGCGGCGACACCGCGCCGGCCGTGCCCACCACCACCGCGCCGTCGCGCACGCCGGCCTGGGCGGCGGGGGCGAGGGCGCTGTCCACCCAGCGCCATTCGACGGCCAGCGTCACGGCCGGCGGCGCGGCGGTGGCGAGCAGCGGCAGGAGCGGCAGCAGTGCGAAGGGCGGCAGGAAGCGGCGTTTCATGCCGCCCAGCTTATTCCGCCGCCGCCCGCGAGCGGCGCAGCAAAAGCCGGGGCCCGAGCAGGTTGATCGCCAGACCGGCCATCACCAGCGCGGCGGCGGCGAGCTTCCAGCCCGGCAGCGGCTCGCCCAGCAGCAGGGCCGCCGAGCCCATGCCGAACACCGGCACCAGCAGGGCCATGGGCACGATGCTGCCGGCCGGGTGGCGGGCCAGCAGCCAGCTCCAGACGCCATAGCCGAACAGCGTGTTGGCGACGGACTGCCACAGCACGGCGGTCCAGGTCAGCGCGTCGGCCGCCGCCAGCCCGCGCGCGGCGGCCGCGGGGCCGTCCACCAGCAGGGCCAGCAGCAGCAGCGGCGGCACCGCGAAGGCGCTGCTCCAGACGACGTAGGCCAGCATGTCGATGCGGCCGGCGCGCTGGGTCAGCAGGTTGGCGCAGGCCCAGTTGAAGGCGGCGGCCAGGATCATGGCCAGGCCCAGCGGCGTGGTCGTGCCGTCGGTGTGGCCGACGATGACGGCGATGCCGCCCACGGCCAGCGCGAGGCCCAGCCATTGCGTGCCCAGCACGCGCTCCTTGCGCAGGCGCACGGCCAGCAGCAGCGTGAAGAAGACCTGCGTCTGGATCACCAGCGAGGCCAGGCCCGGCGAGATCTGGCTCTGCATGGCCAGGAAGAGCAGGCCGAACTGGCCGACGCCGATGAAGAGCCCGTAGCTGACGAGGTTGCCCCAGGCCACCGCCGGCCGGCGCAGGAAGAAGCAGGCCGGCGCGAAGGCGATGGCGAAGCGCAGCGCGGCCAGGGTCATCGGCGGCAGCGTGTGCAGCGCGATCTTGATGACGACGAAATTGCTGCCCCAGATCGCCACGACGGCGAGGGCGAGCAGGAAGTGGCGCAGGGGCAGGGAGGTGGTGTCAGTCACAGCAGATGCGGTCGCGGCCTTGGGCCTTGGCCTGGTAGAGCAGTTGGTCGGCGCGCTCCAGCGTCCGGTCGAGGGGTTCGCCGCGCAGATGGCCGGTCAGGCCGATGGAGACGGTGAGGGGCAGCGCCGCGCCCTGGCCGGCGTCGAGCGGCCGCGCGGCGACATGCTGGCGCAGCCGCTCCATGCCGACCATGGCCAGCGGCATGGCCGTGTCGGGCAGCAGCACGACGAATTCCTCGCCGCCCCAGCGGGCCAGCACGTCGGTGGCGCGGATGGCGGCCTGGCCGGCCTGGGCGAAGGCGCGCAGCACGGCGTCGCCGGCCGCGTGGCCATGCTGGTCGTTGATGCGCTTGAAGTGGTCGAGGTCGATCAGCGCGACGCAGAAGTCGTGGCCGTGGCGCAGTGCGCGCAGCAGCTCCTGGTCCATCAGCGCCTGCATCTGGCGGCGGTTGGGCAGGCTGGTGAGTTCGTCGCGCGTGGCGATGGCCTGCAACTGCGCCAGCGCGCGGGCCAGCTCCTCGCGCTGCTGCGCCAGGCGATGGCGGATGCGGCTCAGGTGCGCCGTCAGCACCGCGACGGCGGGCAGCATGCAGGCCAGCGTCAGGAAGTGCCCGATCTCCACCTCGGGGGGATAGGCCGCCGGCCGCAGCGCCGCCATGACGGCCATCGCCGCGCCGAACAGCAGCAGCGCGAACAGGCTCAGCCCATGGGCGACGCGGGCGCGCAGCTGGAACATGCCGAACATCAGGATCAGCGTCAGCACCGGGAAGACGGCGCCGCGCAGCGGCCCGGCCTGTGCATAGCCGAAGGCGCCCGAGGTGATGGCGAAGCCGATCTGGAAGGCGGTCAGCGAGGGGTCGGCGAAGCGCCGCGACCAGCCGCTGCGGATGGCGGCATAGATCAGCACCATGCCGCCGAGGGACGCGGCCGTCCAGCCCCACAACAGCGCGCCCGGCTCGCCGCCGCCGATGGCGACGGCGTAATGCTCCATCGGCACGCACAGGCACATCAGCGCCATCGCCAGCGAGGTCTGGCGCAGGCGCAGGCGCTGCGCCGGGTCGCGGCCCAGCCAGAGGTCGGTCAGCCAAGGGAGGCGCGGCATGGCGGGAGCGTAACCGGGCTCGGGCGTCGCCTTCAGGTGCTTTTCAGGTGCCCGAGCGGCAGCGCGCCGCCGGCCTTGACCTCGCCGAGCGAGAAGCTGGTGTGGATGTCCTTCACATTGGGCAGCTTGAGCAGCGTGTTGATCGAGAAGCGCGAGAAGGCGTCGAGGTCGGTCGCCATCACCTGCAGCTCGAAGGTGCCGGCGCCCGAGATGTAGTGGCAGGCGATGACCTCGGGGAGCTGGCGGATCGCGTCCTCCAGCGCCTTGGTGGCCGTGGCCGCGCTGCGCTCGGCGTCCACGCGCACGAAGGCCAGCACGCCCAGGCCGATGCGGCGGCGGTCGAGTTCGGCGCGGTAGCCGGTGATATAGCCCTGCTCTTCCAGCCAGCGCACGCGCCGCCACGTGGGCGCGGCGGACAGGCCGATGCGCTGGGCCAGTTCGGCGTTGGACTGGCGCGCGTCGCGTTGCAGCTCGGCCAGGATGGCGATGTGGTAGCGGTCCAGCGCGTCGTCGGTGCTCATGGTTTGCCCTGATCTGCGTAATTTCGATGCAGATGCGAAATTTTGATCGTATTCGAGCAAGGAAATTGCCAAACCTGGCTGATTCTGGCGCGAACGAGAAAGCACCCGTCGCCCCGCATTTCCTACACTGGCCGATCCGGCCCAGTTGGACCACACTGGCCTCTCAGCCCGCGCCCCGCCTCACAAGGGCGGCCGCGCCAGCCACTCTTCAGGAGCCCTCACCGATGAACGCCCCGCTGCCCGAACACGTCCTGCGCGCCCTGCGGACCGTCACCCTCGACGACAAATACGCGCTCGATACCGGCCGCGCCTTCATGAGCGGCGTGCAGGCCCTGGTGCGGCTGCCGATGCTGCAGCGCACGCGCGACGCGCTGGCCGGGCTGAACACGGCCGGCTTCATCAGCGGCTACCGCGGCTCGCCGCTGGGCAGCTACGACCAGGCGCTGATGGCCGCCAAGAAGCACCTCGCCAAGCAGAACATCGTCTTCCAGCCCGGCGTCAACGAGGAACTCGGCGCGACGGCCGTCTGGGGCTCGCAGCAGCTCGACCTCTTCCCCGAGAAGGCCAAATACGACGGCGTGTTCGGCATCTGGTACGGCAAGGGCCCGGGCGTGGACCGCTGCATCGACGTGTTCAAGCACGCCAATATGGCGGGCACGAGCAAGCACGGCGGCGTCATCGCCATCGCGGGCGACGACCACATCGCCAAGAGCAGCACGGCGGCACACCAGAGCGACCACGTCTTCAAGGCGGTCGGCTTCCCGACCTTCTTCCCGAGCAGCGTGCAGGACATCCTCGACATGGGCCTGCACGCCTTTGCGATGAGCCGCTTCTCGGGCCTGTGGGCGGGCATGAAGACCATCCAGGAGATCGTCGAGTCGTCGGCCTCGGTCAGCGTGGACCCCGACCGCGTCAACATCCTGCTGCCCGAGGACTTCGTGATGCCCGAGGGCGGCCTGCACATCCGCTGGCCCGACCCGCCGCTCGAACAAGAGTCGCGGATGATGAATTACAAGTGGTATGCGGCGCTCGCGTACATCCGCGCGAACCGGCTCAACCACAACGTCATCGAAGGCCCGAACGATCGTTTCGGCCTCATCACCAGCGGCAAGGCCTTCAACGACACCCGCCAGGCGCTGCACGACCTGGGCCTGGACGACGCGACCTGCCGCCGCCTCGGCATCCGCCTGCACAAGGTCAACGTCGTCTGGCCGCTGGAAGCCCAGGTGGCGCGCGAGTTCGCGCAGGGGCTGCAGGAGATCCTCGTCGTCGAGGAGAAGCGCCAGATCATCGAATACCAGGTCAAGGAAGAGCTCTACAACTGGCGCGCCGACGTGCGCCCCAATGTGCTCGGCAAGTTCGACGCGGGCGACGCCGACGGCGGCGAGTGGAGCGTGCCCAACCCCAGCGAGCACTGGCTGCTGCGCCCGCAGGCCGACCTGACGCCGGCCATCATCGCCCGCGCCATCGCCAAGCGCCTGAAGAAGCTCGGTGTGGACAGCGACGTGGCCGCGCGCCTGGACGCGCGCGTCGCGCTGATCGACGCCAAGGAAAACGCGCTCAAGGCCGAAGCGCAGACGGCCGGCGGCGCCGACCGCACGCCCTGGTTCTGCTCCGGCTGCCCGCACAACACCAGCACCCGCGTGCCGGACGGCTCGCGCGCCGTCGGCGGCATCGGCTGCCACTACATGGTGACCTGGATGCCCGGCCGCAATACGGCCACCTTCACGCAGATGGGTGGCGAGGGCGTGCCCTGGGTCGGCCAGGCGCCGTTCACCGACGAGAAGCACATCTTCAGCAACCTCGGCGACGGCACCTATTTCCACAGCGGCAGCCTCGCCATCCGCCAGAGCATCGCGGCAGGCGTCAACATCACCTACAAGATTCTCTATAACGACGCGGTGGCGATGACCGGCGGCCAGCAGGTCGGCGAGCGGCCGGAAGGGCACACCGTCATCCAGATCATGAACAGCGTGATCTCGGAAGGCGTGAAGAAGCTCGTCATCGTCACCGACGACCCGGCCAAGTACGAAGGCGTGGCGCTGGCTCCCGGCGTCACCGTCCACCACCGCGACGAACTGGACGCCATCCAGCGCCAGTTCCGCGAGATCGAAGGCACGACGGCCATCATCTACGACCAGACCTGCGCCACCGAAAAGCGCCGCCGCCGCAAGCGCGGCAAGCTGGTGGACCCGGCCAAGCGCGTCGTCATCAACGAGCTGGTCTGCGAGGGCTGCGGCGACTGCTCGGTGCAGTCCAACTGCCTGAGCGTCGAGCCGCTGGAGACCGACTTCGGCCGCAAGCGCCAGATCAACCAGAACACCTGCAACAAGGACTACTCCTGCGTGAAGGGCTTCTGCCCGAGCTTCGTCACCGTCGAGGGCGGCGAGTTGCGCAAGCCCAAGAAGGAAAGCCGCAAAAGCCCCTTCGACGCCGGCCTGCCGGCGCTGCCGATGCCCGTCATCCCGAACGCGGAAAGCGCCTGGGGCATCGTCGTCGCCGGCGTCGGCGGCACGGGCGTCATCACCATCGGCCAGTTGCTCGGCATGGCGGCGCACCTGGAAGGCAAGGGCGTCATCACGCAGGACGCGGCCGGCCTGGCGCAGAAGGGCGGCGCGACCTGGAGCCACATCCAGATCGCCAACAGCCCCGAGGCCATCCACTGTACGAAGGTCGGCACCGCCGAGGCCGACCTCGTCATCGCCTGCGACGCCATCGTCGCCGCCAACAAGGCGACGCTGGCCGTCATGCGCGAGGGCCGCACCTATGTCGCGCTGAACACGCACGGCTCGCCGACGGCCACGCTAGTCAACGACCCGAACTGGAGCTTCCCCGGCGCGGCCTGCGAGCAGGCGCTGGGCAAGGCCGTGGGCGCGTCCCACCTGGGCTCCTTCGATGCCGAGGACGTGGCCGTCAAGCTGGTGGGCGACTCGCTCTACACCAACCCGCTGATGCTCGGCTATGCGTGGCAGCAGGGCCGCGTGCCGCTGAGTTATGACGCGCTGATGCGCGCCATCGAACTCAACGGCGTGCAGATCGACAACAACAAGGCCGCGTTTGAATGGGGCCGCCGCTGCGCGCAGGACCTGAAGGCCGTGGAATCGCTGTTCGCGGCGCAGCAGGTCATCCAGCTCGTCAAGCGCCAGAGCGTGGACGAGATCGTCGCCAAGCGCGTGGACTTCCTGACCGGCTACCAGAACGCCGCCTATGCGGCCGACTACCGCGCCTTCGTCGAGAAGGTGCGCGCGGCCGAGACCAAGCTCGGCGGCACGACCAAGCTGACCGAGGCGGTGGCCCGCTATCTGTTCAAGCTGATGGCCTACAAGGACGAATATGAGGTCGCGCGCCTGCACACCGACGCGGCCTTCACCGCCAAGATCGCCGGCATGTTCGAGGGCGACTACAAGCTCGTCCACCACCTCGCGCCGCCGCTGCTGGCGAAGAAGAACGCCAAGGGCGAGCTGATGAAGCGCCCGTTCGGCGGCTGGGTGCGCCCCGCCTTCGGCCTGCTGGCCAGGATGAAGGGCCTGCGCGGCACGGCGCTGGACGTCTTCGGCCACACCGAGGAACGCAGGATGGAGCGCCGCTGGATCGCCGACTACCGCGCCGGTGTCGAAAAGGCGCTGGCGGGGCTGACGGCTGAGTCGCTCGCCAACGCCGTCGAACTGGCCCGCGTGCCGGAAGAGATTCGCGGCTATGGCCATGTGAAGGCCCGCCACGAGAAGGCGGCGCGGGCGAAGTGGGAAGGGCTGCTGGCGAAGGTTTGAACCTCATTCCCTCATTTGGAGCAGGCGCAGCAGGGGGTGGCCGAGTCTGGCGACCCCGAGGGCTTCGACGCTGCGGCCTGGGTGGCGTAGTGGCTGGAAGCGCCGCTGCCGGCGCTGGACGGGCGCAGGCCCGCCTCCTCGCCCGGGTGGACGTGCCGGAAGAAATGCATGCGCTGATCGACGTGGCACGGATCACCGCGCGCAAGAGCCGTGTCTGGCACTGCGACGGCCGCGTCAGGCCGGCTTCATGACTCCGCAGCGACTCTGGCCCGGCCTGCTGCTGGCCGTGCTTGGCGCCATCGGCTTCTCGGGCAAGGCCATCATCGTCAAGCTGGCCTACCGGTACGGCGGCGTCGATGCGGTGACGCTGCTGATGTGGCGCATGTTGCTGGCGCTGCCGCTGTTCCTGCTGCTGGCCTGGTGGGCCGGGCGCGGCCAGGCGCGGCTCACCGCGCGCGACTGGCGCGACGTGGCCGTGCTGGGCTTCACCGGCTACTACCTCGCCAGCTTCCTGGACTTCGCCGGCCTGGCCTACATCACGGCCAGCCTGGAGCGGCTGATCCTCTACCTGAACCCGACGCTGGTGCTGCTGCTGTCGGTGCTGTGCTTCCACCACCGCATCGGGCGCCGCCAGGTGCTGGCGCTGGCGGTCAGCTATGCGGGCGTCGTCGCCGTGTTCGCGCACGAGCTGCATTTCGAGGGCGCGAACACGGCGCTGGGCGCGGCGCTGGTGTTCGGCAGCGCGGTCAGCTATGCGGTCTATCTGGCGCTCTCCGGCCGCGTCGTGCAACGCCTCGGCGCGCTGCGGCTGACCGGGCTGGCCAGCAGCGTGGCCTGCGGGCTGTGCATCGCGCAGTTCGTGCTGCTGCGCCCGCTGGCGGCGGCCTGGGTGCCGGAGCCGGTGCTGTGGCTGTCGCTGCTGAACGCGACGGCCTGCACCGTGGCCCCGGTGCTGATGGTGATGCTGGCCATCGCCCGCATCGGCGCGCCGCTGTCGGCCCAGGTCGGCATGGTGGGGCCGATGAGCACGCTGCTGATGGGCGTCTTCATCCTCGGCGAGCCGATGAACGGCTGGATCGCCGTGGGCACGGCGCTGGTGCTGGGCGGGGTTTTTCTTGTCGGTTTGAAACGCTGAGCGCGGCGGCTGTTCAAAATCGCCGAACATTGGCGACAAGTTCCAAGAACCGCCACCCGCCGCCAGGCCGCCACACTGCCGACCTCATGAACACGAGCACCCGCTACACCCCCGTCGCCATCGCGCTGCACTGGCTGCTGGCGCTGGCCATCGTCGGCGCGTTCGGCGTCGGGCTCTATATGACGAGCCTGCCCTTCTCGCCGGCGCGGCTCAAGCTCTACAACTGGCACAAATGGGCCGGCGTGACCATCCTCGCGCTGTCCGCGCTGCGCCTGCTGTGGCGCCTCACGCACCGCCCGCCGGCCGACCCGCCCATGCCCGCCTGGCAGGCGCGCGCCGCGCATGCGACCCATGCGCTGCTCTACCTCGCCTTCTTCGCCGTGCCGTTGAGCGGCTGGGCGATGAGTTCGGCCAAGGGCTTCCCCATCGTCTGGTTCGGCGTGCTGCCGCTGCCGGACTTCGTGCCCAAGGACCACGACCTCGGCGAGCTGCTGGAGGGCGTCCACCAGGCGCTGGCCTTCGCGCTGGCCGCGCTGGTGCTGGGCCACGTCGCCGCCGCGCTCAAGCACCAGTTCATCGACCGCGACGGCCTGCTGGCCCGCATGTCCCTGCGCCGTTCCTGAAAGAAGTCCCATGACGAAACTGCTCCCCGCCTTGTTGATCGCCACCGCGCTGGCGTCCTCTGCATCGGCCCAGGCCGCCACGCTGGAGCCCGCCAAGAGCGAGCTGTCCTTCACCTTCAAGCAGATGGGCGTGCCGGTGGACGGCAAGTTCAGGAAGTTCGAGGCCCAGCTCGACTTCGACGCCAAGAAGCCCGAGGCCGGCAAGATCGCCTTCACCGTCGATCTCGGCAGCGTCTCGCTCGGCGACCCGAGCTTCGACAAGGAGCTGGCCGGCGCGCCCTGGTTCGACACCAAGCGCAACGGCAAGGCGACTTTCGTGTCCAGCGGCATCAAGCCCACCGGCGTCGGCAAATACGACGTGGCCGGCAAGCTGACGATCAAGGGCGCCGTGCGCGACATCGTCGTGCCCATCACCCTCAGCCAGGGCGTGGCGGCCGGCAGCGTCGCCATCAAGCGGCTGGACTTCAAGATCGGTGACGGCGAATGGGCCGACACCTCGATGGTCGCCAACGACGTGACCGTCAAATTCAAGCTGGCTTTCGCTGGCCTGTAACCTCTCTTCCCCACTCCCGGAGACTCCCCGATGAAGAAAGCCCTGCTGCTCACCGCCCTGTTCGCCGCCGCCGGCCTCGCCCAGGCCGAAAGCGCCACCTACAAGCTCGACCCCAACCACACCGCCGTCACCTTCGAGGCCAAGCACTTCGGCATCAGCACGCTGCGCGGCCGCTGGGACAAGAAGGAAGGCACGGTCACGCTGGACAAGGCGGCCAAGACCGGCAAGGTCGAGTTCACGCTGGACATGAACTCCATCTCCACCGGCTCGGCCGGCTTCGACCGCCACCTGAAGGGCGACGACTTCTTCTCCGCCGAGAAGTTCCCGACCGTCAAGTTCGTCGGCGACAAGTTCAGCTTCGACGGCGACAAGGTCGCCAGCGTCAGCGGCCTGTTGACCATCCGCGACCAGACCCACCCCGTCACGCTGACGGCGACGAGCTTCAACTGCTTCGAGCACCCGATGCTGAAGCGCGAAGTCTGCGGCGGCGACTTCGAGGCCACCATCCAGCGCAGCCTGTGGGGCGTCACTTATGCCCCGCAGGTCACGCCGGACAACGTCCGCCTGCTGATCGAGGTCGAGGCCGTCAAGCAGTAAGCGGCCCCGCACCCCACGAGACCCACCCGCCGCCGGCGGGTTTTTCGTTTCCGGCCTGTCGCGCGCCCTTGCAGTTCGTCCCCCGGGCGGGCCGGCGCGTCGCGCAGGCTCCACGCCACGCGGAACGCTTGCGTACAGTGGCTGCCAACGACAACCCCCGGCCATGAGCACCTCTTTCACCCCCAGCCCTCAGCAAAAGCTCTGGATCGAGCGCTGGCAGCGCTTTTCCAGCACGGTGGTGCGCTATTTCCACCTCTACGCCGGCTGGCTGGTCGGCATCAGTTGGAAGCGCTTCGCGCTGCTGTCCCTGGCGCTGCTGATCGGCGTCAGCGTGCTGAAGAACCTGCCGCCCTTCACCTGGCGCATCAGCGAGCAGGTCGAGAGCAGCGACGACATCGCCGCCCGCAAGGACAAGCTGGACGCCCTGGCGAAGAAGGCCGCCGAGCGTGCCCTCAAGGTGGCCGAGAAGGCGAAGGAGCGTGCCGGCGAGAAGCCGGCCGGCGAAGGCTTCCACTACGAGGTCAAGGTGGACGAGCGCGGCGTGCGCATCCAGCCGGTGCCTCCGGCGGCGTCCGCCGCGTCGGCCGCCGCTGAGGGGGATCGGGGCGATGAGGACGGGGAAGCCGCCGACGCCCCGCCCGCCATCTCCATCGACTTCCCGAAGAGCGCCCGCCCCGAGGACATCCGCGCCGCGCTCGACCAGGCCAAGGAGCAGCTCGCCCAGCTCAAGCACGAGGCCGAAGAGGTCAAGCAGGCCCAGGACATCGCTGCCGAGGCCCAGGCCGCCGCCCAGCAGGCCGTCGAGGACCTGGCCCGCAGCGGCCGGCGCGTCACCGTCGTCCACCTGGGCGACTCGCTGATGGACCTCGCCATCCTGTGGGTGCTCGCCTCGGCCGTCATCAAGGCCATGTACAAGGGCCGCATCCAGGCCGAGGTCAAGGCCGCGCAGGCGGAAGAGAACGCCGAGAGCGAGGCGCTCAAGCGCCAGGTCGTCGAGGCCCGCATGGCGGCGATGCAGGCCCAGGTCGAGCCCCACTTCCTGTTCAACACCCTGGCCAGCATCGACCACCTGATCGAGACCGACCCGCCGCGCGCCAGCCAGATGCAGCGCAACCTGATCGCGCTGCTGCGCGCCTCGATGCCGACCATGCGCGAGGCCAATGCCAATGGCGCGGTGCGCGACCTGGGGCGCGAGCTGGCCGTCATCCGGCCCTATCTCGAAATCCTCAAAGTGCGCATGGAAGAGCGCCTGCAGACCGAAATCGACGTGCCCGAGGGCCTGATGTCGGCCGAATTCCCGCCGATGATGATCCAGGGTCTGGTCGAGAACGCCATCAAGCACGGCCTGGAGCCCAAGGCCGAGGGCGGCAAGCTCACCGTCAAGGCCGAAATCCTGCACGGCAAGCTGGCCGTCACCGTGGCCGACACGGGCCTCGGCTTCGGCCGCGCCGCCACCAGCGGCACCGGCGTGGGCCTCGCCAATATCCGCGAACGCCTGCAGCTGCTGCACGGCAACCGCGCCAGCGTCACCGTCACCGAGAACCAACCCACGGGCACCGTGGTCACCATCACCGTGCCTTACCGCAGCCGCAACGACGAAGGAGCCGCCGCATGAAAACCCTGTTCAAGATCCTGTTCATCGGCGCCGCGCTGATGATGGCGCTGGCGATGTTCGGCGGCTTCGCGCTGCTGCACCACGGGCCGGGCTTCCACTTCATGCTCGACGGCGACGAGTTCTTCCTCGGCGACTTCGGCGACTTCGGCGACTGGTTCGGCGCCGGCATCGGCCTGTTCGTCGCGGGCCTCGTCTGCCTCGTCGTCCTGCCCCTGGTGCTGTTGCTCGGCGTGGCGCTGCCGCTGCTCCTCGTCGGCGGCATGCTGGCCCTGGTGCTGGCCGGCCTGCTCGGCGCGGGTGCGCTGCTCGGCTCGCCGCTGATCCTGCTCGGCCTGCTGCTCTTCGTCGTGCTGCGCAACCGCCGCCGCGCCGCCGCCCACGCCACCAGCGAAGCTAGCATCCGCGCATGAGCACCTCTCCCATCCGCGCCATCCTGGCCGACGACGAACGCCTGATGCGCGAGCAATTGCGCGCCCGCCTGGCCGAGGTCTGGCCCGAGCTGGAGATCGTCGCCGAGGCGAAGAACGGCCTCGAAGCGGTCGAGCTGACCCGGGAGCACAAGCCCGACCTGGTCTTCCTCGACATCCGCATGCCGGGGCTCACGGGCGTGGACGCCGCGCGCCAGATCGCGCAGCTGCCGGACGACGACGACTGGCTCGTCCCCGAGATCGTCTTCATCACCGCCTACGACCAGTACGCCGTCGAGGCCTTCGAGCAGGGCGTGGCCGACTATGTGCTCAAGCCCGCCGAGCGCGAGCGCCTGCTGCTGACGGTGGCGCGCATCAAGAAGCGCCTGGCCCAGCGCGAGGCGCCGTCCGGCGATTTCAGCGACAGCACGCCCGCCCCGCTGCAACAGCTGCTGCACCAGCTCTCCGCCGGCATGAGCCCGGCCGGCAAACCGGCCTATCTGCAATGGATCCAGGCCACGGTCGGCCAGGCCATCCAGATGATCCCGGTCGAAGACGTGCTCTTCTTCATCAGCGACGAGAAATACACCCGCGTGCAGACGGCCAAGCTGGAAGCGCTGATCCGCAAGCCGATCAAGGAACTGGTGGACGAACTCGACCCCAAGCTGTTCTGGCAGATCCACCGCTCCACGCTCGTCAACGCCCGCGCCATCGACGGCATCACGCGCGACTTCCGCGGCCGCCAGCTCGTAGGCGTCAAGGGGCTGACCGAGAAGCTGGAAGTCAGCCGCAGCTACACCCACCTGTTCAAAGGGATGTAGCGCCGGCGGCGAGGGGCTTTACTGCTCGACGAACGCCCGCTCGACCACGTAGTCGCCCGGCGTCGTCGTGCTGCCTTCCTTGAACTTGCGGATTTCCAGCATCTCCTTCATGTCCTTCAGCAGCGCCGGGCTGCCGCAGAGCATGATGCGGTCGTACTCGGGGTCGAGCGGCGGAAGGCCCAGGTCGGCCTGCAGCTTGCCGGTCTGGATCAGGTCGGTGATGCGGCCCATGTGCTTGTAGGGCTCGCGCGTCACGGTCGGGTAATAGAGCAGCTGCTCGCTGGCGAACTCGCCGAGGAACTCGTGGCGCGGCAGGTCCACGGTGAGGTGGTCGTGGTAGGCCAGTTCGGCCACCTGGCGCACGCCGTGGACGACGATGACCTTCTCGAAGCGCTCATAGGTCTCGGGGTCGCGCACGATGCTGATGAAGGGCGCCAGGCCCGTGCCGCTGCCCAGCAGGTAGAGGTTCTTGCCCGGCAGCAGGTAGTCGATCAGCAGCGTGCCCGTGGGCTTACGGCCGACGATGATCTTGTCGCCCGGCTTGATGTGCTGCAGCTTCGAGGTCAGCGGGCCGTCCGGCACCTTGATGCTGAGGAACTCCAGGTTCTCCTCGTAGTTGGCGCTGACGATGCTGTAGGCGCGCAGCAGCGGCTTTCCGTTCTCGCCCTTGAGGCCGATCATCGTGAAGTGGCCATTGGAAAAACGCAGCGACTGGTCGCGCGTCGTCGTGAAGCTGAACAGGCGGTCGGTCCAGTGGTGGACGGTCAGGACGGTTTCTTCGTTGAAGGCACTCATGGGTTCTTTCCGGGGTTAACCCGGGGATTTTCGCCGGGAACGGGGCGGCCGCCGTTGCCACAGGTCAAGCGGCCGTTGCGATGCCGAGAAGCCTCGCCCCCGCGCCCTCGCGCCCGGCCTCGTCGCCGGGGTTGTAGAGCGCGCAGGCCTTCAGCGACAGGCAGCCGCAGCCGATGCAGCCGGTCAGCTTCACCCGCAGCTCCTGCAGCGCGGCGATGCGCGCGTCCAGCAGCGGCGCCCAGCCGGCCGACAGCCGCGCCCAGTCCGCCTTGGTCGGCGTGCGGCCCTCGGGCAGGGTGGCCAGCGCGGCCTTGATCTGCGGCAGCGTCAGCCCCACCACCTGGGCCGCACGGATGAAGGCCACGCGCCGCAGCACATGGCGCGGGTACTGCCGGTGCCCGCCCCCGCTGCGGCCGCCGTGGATCAGGCCCTCGGCCTCGTAGAAGCGCAGCGCGCTCGCCGCGACGCCCGAGCGTTGGGCGAGCTGGCCGATCGTCATCGGCGCGGTTGCAGGGCTTGACTTCAAGTTCACTTGAGCTTTCAGCATCGCGGCATCTTCACACAAGGAGCCCCGCCGATGAACCCCGCCACTCAATTGCATGCTTTGCTGGACGCCGGTCAGGCGCTATCGCCCACCTACGGCGGCGGCCTGAGCAGCCACCTGCCGATGGCCCAGCAGGCGCTGCTGCAACTGGGCGCCCCGGCCGAGCGCCTGCGCGCCTGGAGCGCGCACTACGCGGCCCGGCTCGCCGCGCGGCCGGCCGTCACCGCCGCCCGCGAACTGGGCCGGCCGGACAGCGACGCCGCCTGGCACGCCCATTTCACCGCCCGCATCGCCGCCACAGGCGCCGAGGCCACGCTGCGCGACGCCCTGCCGACCCTGCTCGACGGTGCGGGCGGCGCCGCCTTCCACGGCCTGATCCGCACCGGCCACGCGGTGCTGGCCGGCCATGCCGGCGAACTCGCGGCCGGCCTCGCGCACTGGGCCGCCCACTTCCTGCCGCTGCCGACCGAAGCCGACGACCCACCGCTGCCCCTGGCCGACTGGCTCGCCGCGCTGGGCCGACTGCCGCCGCCCGGCACACTGGCCGGCAGCAGCATCACCGGCCGCATGCGCGCCTGGGGCGCCGCGCCGGGCTTCGCCGCCGTCGCCGGCCGCCTGCATCAGCAGCCCGACACGCTGCGCGAACTGGCGCTGCTGGCCGCCCGCAGCTACGCGGCGACGGCCAATTTCACCGTGCTGCATCTGCTGACCGCCTGCCACGCGATGAGCGTGCTGGCGCCCGAGCCGCCGCGCGGCTTCATCGCCGCCGCTGCGGCCGGCCTGCTGGCCAGCGGGGCCACGCCCGCGCTGACGCTCGACGCCGCGCCCGGCCGCCCCTGGCCGGCGCTGACCGCCGCCGCCTGCGCGCAGGACGATGCCCATGTCATCAAGCTCACCCACGCCGCCTGGCGGCTCGACCAGCGTTGGCCCGACCCGGCCTGGCGCCGCGCCGCCGAGCGCGGCCTGTGCTCCACTGCCGCTCATGCGAATCCGTGAACTCACCGCCGACGAAGCCCGGGCCCAGACCCGGATTGCCGAACTTGCCGACCTGCTGCGCGACTGCGTCGAGGGCGGCGCCTCGGTCGGCTTCATGCTGCCGCTGGCCGCAGGCCGCCTCGAAGCCTTCTGGCGCCGCGTGGCCGAAGGCGTGGCGGCGGGTGAGCGGCATCTGTACGTCGCCGAGGACGAGGCCGGCCGCCTCTGCGGGACGCTGTCCCTCGTCATCGACATGCCCGACAACCAGCCGCACCGGGCCGACGTGTCCAAGATGCTCGTCCACCGCCGCGCGCGCCGCCAGGGCGTGGCCGAGCGGCTGCTGCGGGCTCTGGAAGCGAAGGCACGCGCCTTGGGCAAGACGACCCTCGTGCTGGATACCGTGACCGGCAGCGACGCATCCCGGCTCTACGAGCGCCTGGGCTGGCAGCGTGCGGGCGACATCCCGCACTACGCGCTGATGCCCGACGGCGCGCCGTGTTCGACGAGCTATTACTTCAAGCGGCTCTGAAGCCGATGCCGCGCCGCTCGCGCACCTCGGGCTTGGCCCGATGCTCGGCTTCCAACTGCGCCAGGAACTCATCCGGCGCGAACGCCTCGCCGAGGATTTCGACCTGCTGGCGCACGGCGGCGAAGTCGCCATGGGTCAGGCAGTCCAGCGCCGCGAGCCGCGCGTGCTGCTCGTCGCTTGGCGCAACGCCGGCCTCGCGCTCGAACATCATGGCGCGCTGCTCGGGCCGCAGCGCCTTGAACCTGATCTTGAACGCGAAGCGCCGCAGCGCCGCTTCGTCCAGCTCGTCGAAGAGATTGGTCGTGCAGATGAAGAGCCCGTTGAAGCGCTCCATGCCGGCCAGCATCTCGTTCACCTCACTCACTTCGTAGTTGCGCTCCGCGTGCCTGCGGCTGCGCAGGAAGCTGTCGGCCTCGTCCAGCAGCAGCACGGCGCCTTCGGTCTGCGCGGCCTCGAACATGCGGGCCATGTTCTGCTCCGTCTCGCCGACGAATTTGCTGGCGATGTCGCTGGCGCGGCGCACCATCAGCGGGCGGCCCAGCGCCTGCGCGATGTGTTCGGCCAGCGCGGTCTTGCCGCTGCCGGGTGGGCCGTAGAAGCACAACTGGCCCCGGCTCTTGCGGCGCAGCGCCTCGACGATGCGCGGGATCTCGAAGCGGCTCTCGCAGTTCAGCAGGTCCAGCGCGTACTGCGTGACGCAGGGGCGCGCGAGGCTGGCGGCGTCGTCGCGGCCGAGGGCCTTGTCGGCGTTCTGCAATTGGCGCTCGATGAGTTGCTCGGCCTCGGCGGCCGTCCCCGCCGAACTGGCCAACTGAGCGAAGCGCACGGCGGTGCGGATCTGCGCCGGCGTCAGCCCCGGCCGCTCGGCCAGCCGGGCGATGAAGCCCTCGCTGACGGCCACGTCGGCCAGCGCCCGCGCCACCAGGCCCAGGCGCGCGCCGGGCGGCGGCGACTTGAGTTCCAGGTGGTACTGGAAGCGGCGGCGGAAGGCCGGGTCGATCTGCTCGATGCGGTTCGTCACCCAGATCACCGGCACCGGGTTGGTTTCGAGGATCTGGTTCACCCACGCCTTGCCGCTGACCGAGTTGCCGACGCCGGCCTCGCCGCTCGCGTCCAGCCGGTTCAGCAGCGAGGCGGTGTCGCTGGACAGCGGCGGGAACACGTCTTCCACCTCGTCGAAGAGCAGCGCGACATGGGCGCTGGCCTTCAGGAAAACCTGGCTGATTTGCAACGAACGGTAGCGGTCGCGGCCCGACAGCGAATTGCCGTCGCGGTCGGCGTATTCCACCTCGTAGAGGTCGAGGCCGGCCGCGGCGGCGGCGACCTTGGCCAGTTCCGTCTTGCCCGTGCCGGGCGGGCCGTAGAGCAGCACATTGACGCCGGTGGCATGCGTGGCCACGGCGCGGCGCAGCAGGCCCTGCAGCAGCGCGAGGTCGTCGCTGACGAACTGGAAGTCGGCCGTGCCGAGCGTGCTCTTGGCGGCCGGCCGCGTGAACACGGCCATCAGGTCGTGCGGGCCCTGGTATTCGCGCATCAGCACCGGGGGCAACTGGTCGCTGACCTTCATCAGGTCGGCCAGGTCGGTGATGTTGTGCTCGGAGATCAGGTTCTCGACCATGCCGATGCGCTCCAGCCGCGAGCCGGCGCGCAGCGCCTCGGCCACCTCGCGCTCGTCCACGCCGGCCACCGCCGCGATGGCCGCGAAGGCTTCCTGCGCGGTGTTGACCTTGAACTCCACCAGCGCACCGCGCAGTTCGCGCTGGTAGCGCGCCAGCGTGCCGTAGAGCAGGATGGCGCGCTCGGCCGGGTTGAGCTGCAGCAACTGGCCCAGCGCGGCGATGTTCTTCTCGACCAGGGTGGACTCGCGCTTCAGCTGCCGGTCCAGATGCTCGCAGGTGGTGGCCAGCAGGGCCAGCATGTCCTTGGGCGCGTCCTTGACGTATTCGTCGAGGTAGAAGAACAGCGTGCCCTCGGCGAAGGGTCCGTTCCACTGGCCGAAGCGGTCGAGGAAGGCTTCGTCCGCCAGCGCCTCGTGGCCGCGCCAGAGTTCGTTGCCTGCGCAGCGCTGCGCAAGGTAGGCGCGCAGCCGCTGCAGCACGCGCGCGGGCCAGACGAGGTGGCGGCCGGTGAAGGAGAGCAGGCCGTTGAAGTCGCGCCGCAGATTGAAGCGGCCGGCGTGCCGCACCGTCAGCGTCAGCACGAACTGCGAGCACATGCGGTCCAGCACCGGGGCGCTGTCCAGGCCGGGCGAGGGCAGCACGCGCGCGGCGGCGGCCCGGGGGGCTGTCTCGGCGGCGGCTCGCTTCACCATGGATGGGCTCCTTGCACGGCCCGCAGTGGCGGGCCTGGACCCATCTTGTATCAGGCCTGGGCGCAGATCAATGCAAAGCCCGTGGCCGGAATGTTCAGTGCATCACGACCGGCTGCTGGCCCATCAGCGCGTAGGGCTCGATGAAGGCGTCGAGTTCGTCCTCGGAAGGCTGGCCTTCGTTGATGAGCGCCTGCACGCCCTGCTGGAAGGACTCGGCCAGCGCGCCCTCGATGAAGATTTCCTTGCGGGCGAATTTGTCCACGATCTCGAAGCCGCCGCGGTTCAGTTGCGGGCCGGGCTCGGCCACGGCGGCCGGCACGTCGAACTGCACGACGATGAAGCTGGCGGAGTTGTAGAGCATGTGCATGGCGTTCTCCTCGGGGCTTCAACTGCGGGTGGTGGCGCGAGTTTCAAGGCTCGATCGGTCAAGATACTGGCAGAAGCCACCGCAGTTCGGGGGGCTCACAACGCGCGGGAAGCGTCAGGAGTTCACATCGGCGGCGAGGATTTCGTAGCCACGCCCTTCCGGGTCGCCCTGGCGCAGCCGCACCGGCCAGTGGCCGCGCGCCGGGTCCAGCCAGAGGTCGATGCCGGGGTCCCAGGCGCCGAGCGGCTGGCGGCGCAGGTGCAGCAGGCGGGCGTCGTCCGCCTCGTCGGCGGCCACGGCCTCGAAGACCCATTCGCGCAATTCGCCGCGCAGGCCGGCGACCCAGAGGCGCCAGCGGCCGCCCGGCAGGCCGGATTCGGGCGCCGCCTGCACCAGGGCCGCGAGTTGCAGCCACCATGAGAGCCGGTCCTGTGCGCCGTCCGGCAGTTCCAGCTGCAGCGGGCTGGCCGAGAAGCTGAGGCGGCGGCTTTCGGTATCGAAGTTGACGGCCTGCCGGTCGCGCCCGCCCTGCTGCTGCGCGAAGCGCTCGGGCGCGAGGCCCGCGCCGCCGAGGCGCCCCAGGCTCTGCCACGCCGGCAGCGCGCGCTCGCCGACCTCGCGCGTTAGCGTCAGGCGGTAGCGGCCGTCGGGCTGCGGCTGCCAGTCGAGCAGCGCCGTGCCGTCCCGGCCGTTCTGGCGCAGCCGGTAGCGCCAGGTCGCGGGTCCGGCGAGGCGCAGCGGCGGCAAATCGGGCGGCTCGGCGGCAGGTGGCGGCGCGGATGCGCGTGGCGTGCGTGCGGGGCGAGGTCTTGGCGGCGCCGCGGTGGCCTCGGGCACCACCTGCGCCGTTTGCTGTGCCGTTTGCTGTGCCGTTTGTTGTGCCGTTTCCTGCGCCGGCAGCCGGCCCACCCGGAGGGCCCGCGCCGGCCGCGCCGCCGCGTCGCGCGGCCGTTCGCGGCCGAGCAGCGCCCAGTGCGCCAGCCCGCTGGCGGCCAGCGCGAGCAGGGCGATGCGGCGGGAAGGCTGGGCGGGCATCCGACAATGCTGCCACCGCCCCAACCCTTTCACCCATGAAACTCGCCAGCTACGCCGACGGCTCGCGCGACGGCCATCTCGTCGTCGTCTCGCGCGACCTGACCCAGGCCCATTACGCCACCGGCATCGCCACGCGGCTGCAACAGGTGCTCGACGATTGGGCCTTCCTCGCGCCCCAGCTCGAAGACCTTGCCGTGCAGCTCAACCAGGGCAAGCTGCGCCACGCCTTCGCCTTCGAGCCCGCGAAATGCGCCGCGCCGCTGCCGCGCGCCTACGGCTGGGCCGTCGTCGCGGCGGATGGCGGCGTGCAGCGCGACGCCGGCCATTTCCTCGCGCCCCACCACCCGCTGCGCGCCGCCGCTGGCTGCGCGCCCGCGCTGACCGCCATCGGTGGCGACCTGCCCGCCGCCAGCAGCGAGGCCGAGGCACTCGACGCGCTGCGCCTGCTGGGCTTCGCCGCCGAGTGGCGCGTGGACGGCGAACTCGTCGCCGCGCACGCCGCACCGCTGGTCGTCACGCCCGACGAACTCGGCGGCCTGGGGGGGGCCTGGCAGACCGGCCGCCTGCGGGCCCGGCTGCATCTGCTGCACAACGGCAGCAAACACGAGCCTCTCGACGTGACGGTCGCGCCCGGCGAAGCGCTCGCGCGCCTCGCCCGGCTGCGCGCGCTGCGGGCGGGCCAGATGGCCGGCATCGCGCTCGGCGCGCCGGACCTGACGCTCGCGCCCGGCGACAGCCTGCTGCTCGACCTCAAATCCCCCGAGGGCCACGGCCTGTTCGGCGCCATCGACCTCGAAGTGGGCACCGCGCCATGAAGCAGCAAATCATCATCGACACCGACCCCGGTCAGGACGACGCCATCGCGCTGCTGCTGGCCGCCGCCTCGCCCGAACTGGACCTGCTCGGCGTCACCACCGTGGCCGGCAATGTGCCGCTGGCGCTGACGACGCTGAACGCCCGCAAGGTGCTCGAACTCGCAGGCCGGCGCGACCTGCCCGTCTGCGCGGGCGCCGACCGGCCGCTGGACGGGCCCCTGGTCACCGCCGAGCACGTCCACGGCGACACCGGCCTGAACGGCGTCGAACTGCCCGAGCCGACCCTGCCCCTGGACCCGCGCCACGCGGCCGACTTCATCGTCCAGACCCTGCGCGAACGCGCGCCCGGCACGGTGACGCTCTGCCCGCTCGGGCCGCTGACGAATATCGCGCTGGCACTGCGCCGCGCGCCCGACATCGCGCCGCGCATCCGCCGCATCGTGCTGATGGGCGGCGGCTTCTTCGAAGGCGGCAACGTCACGCCGGCCGCCGAGTTCAACCTCTACGTCGATCCCCAGGCCGCGCACGAGGTCTTCAGCAGCGGCGTGCCGATCACGATGGCGCCGCTGGACGTCACCCACGAGGCGCTGACCACGGCCACCCGCATCGCCGCCCTCCGCGCGCTGCCCAACCGCGTCGGCGCCGTCGTCGCCGCGTGGATGGAATTCTTCGAGCGCTACGACGAGCAGAAATACGGCCAGGACGGCGGCCCGCTGCACGACCCCTGCGTGATCGCCTGGCTGCTGGCGCCCGAGCTGTTCCAGAGCCGCGACTGCAACGTCCGCATCGAGACGCGCAGCGAGCTGACGCGCGGCATGAGCGTCATCGACTGGTGGGGCGTCACCGGCCTGGCCGCCAATGCCCAGGTGCTGCGCCACATCGACGCCGACGGCTTCTTCGCGCTGCTGACCGAGCGGCTGGCGCGACTCTGACAGCGAGGATTCCATGACCCGACTCTTTTGCCGCCTCCTCATCGCCCTCGCCTGGCCCGGCCTCGCCGCCGCCCAGCCCCTGCCCCAGCTCAAGGCCTACCAGGCGGATGCGTCGTGGCGCACGCCCATCGAGCCGCTGCGCATCAGCGACCATGTCTGGCAGATCGGCGCGCAGGACATCACGGCCCTGCTCGTGAAGACGCCGCAGGGCGCCGTGCTGATCGACGGCGGCATGCCGCAGATGGCCGACGCGCTGCTGAAGAACATGGCCAAGCTGGGCGTCGCGCCGGGCGAGCTGCGCTTCATCCTGCACAGCCATGCGCACGCCGACCACGCCGGACCGCTGGCCGCCATCAAGCGCGCGACCGGCGCGGTGCTGGTCAGCAATGCCGAGTCCGCCGCGCTGCTCGCGCGCGGCGGCAGCCACGACATCCACTTCGGCGACGACATCACCTACCCGCCCGTCACGGCCGACCGGCTCGTGCAGGACGGCGAGGCCGTCACGCTGGGCGGCATCCGCTTCACCGCCTGGTTCACGCCCGGCCACACGCCCGGCAGCCTGAGCTGGACCTGGGACGACACCCGCGACGGCAAGCCCGTGCGCATCGCCTACGTGGACAGCCTCACCGCGCCCGGCTACCGGCTGGCGGGCAACCCTGCCTATCCGCAGATCCAGCGCGACTACGCGCACAGCTTCGACGTCGTGCGCGGCCTGCCCTGCGACCTGCTGCTGACCCCGCACCCGGGCTTCAGCGGCTGGCGCTACGCCGATGCGGCGCGGCCCCACCCGGAGCCGACGACGTGCAAGGCCTATGCCGATGCGGCGGCGCAGCGCTTGCGCCAGCAGGCGCAAGCCGGGAAACGCTAACCCTGCAGGCTACGCGTCACCAGCTTGAAGTCCGGGTCTTCCGGGAAGGGCTTGACCGCGAATCCCAGCCCGCGCATCAGCTTCAGCATGTCGGCGTTGTTGCTCAGCACCAGGCCCTCGATGTCGTCCAGGCCCTTCTCGCGCGCGGCGTCGGTGATGCCCTCCATCAGCCGCGAGCCCAGGCCCTTGCCGCCGAAGTCGTCGGCCACCAGCAGGCTGAACTCGCAGCTCGTCTGGTCGGGGTTGGTGATGAAGCGCGACACGCCGACGATGCGCTCGCGCTCGTCGAAGCCGCCGTCGTCGCGCGCCGTGCGCTCCGTGTAGACGGCCACCAGCGCCATCTCGCGGTCGTAGTCGATCAGCGTCAGCCGCGCCAGCAGCCCCGGCGGCAGTTCCTTGATCGCGCTGGCGAAGCGGAAGTAGCGGCTCTCCGGCTTGAGGCCGCGCACCAGTTCCTGCAGCATCTGCGCGTCGTCGGGCCGCACCGGGCGCACCGTCACCTCGCCGCCGCCGGCCAGCGGCCAGACCTGCTCGAAGCGCGCCGGGTAGGGCAGGATGGCCAGGTGCGGGTAGTCGAAGGCGCGCGGGCTGCCGGCCTGCGGCCCGGGTTGCAGCACGACGCGCGCGTCCACCGCGACCGCGCCCTGGGCATCGACGATCAGCGGGTTGATGTCCATCTCGCGCAACTGCGGGAACTCGCAGACCATCTCGCTGACGCGCAGCAGCACGCGCTCCAGCGCTTCCAGGTCGGCCGGCGCGCCGCCCGCGCGGCCCTCGGCCAGCGCCTCGGCGATGCGGGCGCGTTCGACGAGGCGGCGGGCGAGGAAGGGGTTGAGCGGCGGCAGCTCCATCGCCCGGTCGGCGATCAGCTCGATCATCGTGCCGCCCGCGCCGAAGACGATGGTCGGGCCGAAGGCCTCGTCCGTCACCAGGCCGACGCAGACCTCGTGGCCGCCGCGGCCGCGCTGCACGCGCGCCATCTTCTGCACGGTGACGCCGTTGATGCGCGCCTGCGGCTGCAAGCGCTTCACGCGCGCCACCATCTCGGTGTAGGTGTCGCGCGCCGCCGCGCCGCTCTGGATGTTCAGCGCCACGCCCTGCACGTCGCTCTTGTGGGCGATGTCGGGCGAGTCGATCTTCAGCGCGACCGGGAAGCCGAGCTGGGTCGCCAGCATCATGGCCTCGTTGGCGCTGCGCGCCAGCACGGTCTGCGTGACCGGCACGTGGAAGGCCGCCAGCAGGGCCTTGCTCTCCATCTCGGTCAGCGTGCGGCGGCGTTCGGCCAGCACGCTTTCGATCAGCAGGCGCGCCGCTTCCACGTCCGGCTGCGCGAGGCTGGACACGGGCGGCGGCGTCTGCAACAGCAATTGCTGGTTGGCGTAGAAGGACGCGATATTGCAGAAGGCGCCCACCGCCGCCTCGGGCGTGCGGAAGTTGGCGATGCCCGCCTCGTTGAGCACGCGGCGCGCGTCCTGTACCGAGGCGTCGCCCATCCAGCAGCCCAGCAGCGGCTTGGCGGTGGCGGCCTTGGCGACGGCGACGGCGCGCGCCGTCTCGGTGGCGTCGGAGCCGATCTGCGGCGCGTAGACGGCGAGCACGCCGTCCACGGCCGGGTCCTGCGCGGCGGCCTCGATGGCGGCGCCGAAGTGCGCGGGCGCGGCCGCGGCCGAGAGGTCGATCAGGTCGGCCAGCGAGGCCAGTTCGGGCAGGCGCGGCCGCAGCGCCTGCGCGACCTCGGGCGAGAGCCGGCCGAGCTGCAGGCCGATCTCGCTGACCCAGTCCGCTGCCAGCACGCCGGGGCCGCCGCCATTGGTGACGATGGCCAGGCGCCGGCCGACGGGCCGGTAGCGCGCGGCCAGGCATTTGGCGGCCGAGAACAGCTCGACGAAGCTGCGCACGCGCACCGCGCCGGCGCGGCGCAGCGCGGCGTCGAACACGTCGTCGCTGCCGACGATGGCGCGGCTGTGCGTCAGCGCCGCCTCGTTGCCGGCGCTGCGCCGGCCGGCCTTGAGCACCACCACCGGCTTGGCATGCGCCGCCGAGCGCAGCGCGCTCATGAAGCGGCGCGCGTTGGAGATGCCTTCGAGGTAGACGACGATGCTTTGCGTGCGCGCATCGGCGGCGAGGAAGTCCAGCACCTGGGCCAGGTCCACGGCGGCATTGGGGCCCAGCGACACGACCTGGCTGAAGCCGACCTGGTTCTGCCGCGCCCAGTCCAGCATGGCGGCCGTCAGCGCGCCGGACTGCGACACCAGCGCCAGCGAGCCCTCGGCCGCCAGCGGGCCGGCGGCGCTGGCGTTCAGGTGCAACTGCGGGCGCTGGAAGCCCAGGCAGTTGGGGCCGAGCAGGTGGATGCCCTCGCGGCGGGCGATGCGCTTGAGCCGGGCCGCCAACTCGGGCTCGACGCCGTCGCTGACGATCAGCGCCGAGCGGCAGGCGATGCGGCCGGCCACTTCCAGCGCGGCGGCGATCTCCTCGGCCGGCAGCGCGATGATGGCCAGATCGGCCCGCGAGCGCGCCAGCTCGCCCAGGGTGCCGGTGGTGTCGCCGTGCAGGAAGAGGGGCGGGTTCGTGCCGGGTGCGTCCGCCAGCGCGGCGCACAGCACGCGGGCCTGGCGGGTCTGGCGCCCGGGCTCGTCCGGCGGGCCGGCGAAGACGACGACGGAGCGCGGCGTGAACAGCGGGGTGAGGTAATGGGCGTCCATGGCGTGAACTCTAAAGGTCTAAAGGGACGCTGAATAAGATGGGCCCGTCACTTCCAGGAGCCCGCCATGCAACGCCGCCTCATCCTCGCCGCCTCGCCCGCCCTGCTGTGGACGCCCGCCTGGGCGCTCTCGCTGACCGAGGGCGACGCCAATGCCGGCATCCGCACCACGCTGGAGCGCGGCGCCAGTGCCGCCGTGGCGCTGCTCGGCCGCCAGGACGGCTTTCTCGCCAACCCGCTCGTCAGGATCGAGCTGCCGGCCTCGCTGAAGAGCGCCGCCAAGCTGCTCAAGGCGACCGGCCAGAGCGGCAAGCTGGACGAACTCGTCACGGCGATGAACCGCGCGGCCGAGGCCGCCGTGCCGGCCGCCAGGCCGCTGCTGGTCAAGGCGGTGAAGGACATGAGCGTCGAGGACGGGCTGAAGATCCTCAAGGGCGGCGACGACTCGGTGACGCAGTTCTTCGCGGGCAAGACGCGCGAGCCGCTGGGCCGGGAGTTCCTGCCCATCGTCACCCAGGCCACCGAGAAGGTCGCGCTGGCCGAGAAATACAACGCCGTGGCGAAAAAGGCCTCGGGCCTGGGCCTCGTCAAGGGCGAGGACGCGAACATCCAGCAATACGTCACCGCGCGGGCGCTGGACGGGCTCTACCGCATGATCGGCGAGGAGGAGAAGAAGATCCGCCAGGACCCGGTGGCCACGGGCAGCGCGATCCTGAAGAAGGTCTTTGGGGGCTGAATCAAGGACAATCCCCGCCCTTATGAGTTCCGATCTCCCCGAATCTCCCGCGCCCGCCGACGCACTTGCCGAAGCGCCGGCGGCCCCGGCGCGCGATGTCGCCGCCGAGCTGAAGGCGCTGTTCCCGGCGCTGTTCACCGGCAAGCCGAAGCCCGTCAAGCTGCGCATCCAGGCCGACATCCAGGAGCGCGCGCCGGGCCGCTTCAGCCGGGCCCAGCTCAGCGCCTTCCTGCACCGCCACACGGGCTCGACGGGCTATCTGATCGCGCTGACCCAGGCCAAGACCCGCTTCGACCTCGACGGCAAGCCCGCCGGCGAGCTGAGCGAGGAGCACCTGGCCGCCGCCCGGGAAGAACTCGCGCGCCGCCGCGGCCTGAAGCAGGAGCGCGAGCAGCTCGAAGCCCAGCAGCGCCGCAACCGCGCGCAACTGCTGTGGGACTTCGAGCGCACGACGCTGACCGAGGCCAATTTCTGCGTCCTCAAGGGCACCACGCCCGAGGCCCTGCCGGGCCTGCTGGCCCTCGCGCGCCAGGAGCGCGCCGAGGCGCCGCCGCCCGCGCCGCGCCGTGACGACCGCCGCCCCCGCCTCGAAGGCCGCCGCTCGCCGCAACGGCAAGGCGGCAAGCCCCGGCCGCCCAAGCCTCAAGCCGAATAGCGTCCTTCCAGATACGCGAGCAGCGTGCGGATCGTCTGCGCCTCGCCGCCCACCGGCCGGCCGGGGCGGGGCGTGTCGTTCCAGGCGAACAGGTCGATGTGCAGCCAGTCCTGCCCGGGCGGCAGGAAGTCTTCCAGGAACAGCGCCGCATTGATCGCGCCGGCCAGCGCGCTCTTGCCCGTGTTGACGATGTCGCCGAGCGCGCTCTCGATGCCGGCGTGGTAGGGCGCCCACAACGGCATATGCCAGAGCGGGTCGTCCAGCTTGAGGCCCAGGTCCACGAGGTCGCGTGCCGTGTCCATGTGCTTGGCGAACAGTGCCGGCAACTGCGCGCCCAGGGCCACGCGGGCGGCGCCGGTCAGCGTCGCCAGGTCGATGACGAGGTCGGGCTTGGATTCGGCCGCATAGGCCAGAGCGTCGCTCAGCACGACGCGGCCCTCGGCATCGGTGTTGCCGATCTCGATGTGCAGGCCCTTGCGCGTCTGGATGATGTCGCCCGGCCGGTAGGCATTGCCGGCGATGGCGTTCTCCACGGCCGGGATCAGCACCTGCAGCCGCACCGGCAGCCCGAAGGCCATGACGAGGCCGGCCAGGCCCAGCGCATTGGCCGCGCCGCCCATGTCCTTCTTCATCTGGCGCATGCCGTCGGCGCTCTTGATGTCCAGCCCGCCGGTGTCGAAGCACACGCCCTTGCCGACCAGGGCCAGCTTCGGGTGCTTCGGGTTGCCCCAGTTGATTTCGATGAGGCGCGGCGCGCGCGTGCTGGCGCGGCCCACCGCGTGGATGCTGGGGAAGTTCTTCTTCAGCAGCGCGTCGCCGACGACCTCGGAGAAGCTCGCGCCGTACTGTTTGGCCAGCGCCTTGGCGACGGCGGCCAGCTCGGCCGGGCCCATGTGCTCGGCCGGCGTGTTGACGAGGTCGCGCGTCGCGGCGATGGCCGTCGCCAGCGCCAGGCCGCGCTCGGCGTCGGCGCCGGCCTTGAGCGCCAGCGTCGCGGGCGCGCGCTTGGCGGGCTTGTAGAGGTCGAAGCGGTAGCCGCCCAGTTCCCAGGACAGCGCCGCCGCTTCCGCCTGCAGGGCCAGGCCGGCGTCGTCGAGCTTGTAGACGCCTTCGGGCAGGGTCAGCGGCAGATGGCTGAGCGCGAAGGGGTGGGCCGCATGGGCCACGCCGGCGAAGACGCGGGCCAGCCGGCCGTCGGCGCCCGGCAGCAGCGCATGGCTGTCGGCGGCGCCGCTGAAGCCGACGGTCGCCAGCCAGGCGCGGGCGGCCTCGGGCAGCGTGGCGGCCAGGGCCGGGAAGCCGGCGCGGTCCACGACGGTGATGGGGACGGCCTTGGCCGGGTGGGTTTTCTTCAGCTGGACGCTCATCGCGGGGGCCTCGTGGGAATCGAAACCGGCATTGTCGGCACGGAATGCAAGCAAGTGTGTGCCGCCGTCAACCCCCACCATCGGGCCGCCGTTATGCCTGTCAATCGCGCCGGTCGCCGGGCCGCGAGACAGGCCAGACCGCCACCATGAAGAGCCAGCTCCGCACCGAAACCCCGCCCCGCCGCCCGCCGCTGCCCGAGATGGGCGGCGCCTGGCCCGCCGAGGAGCCGCTCGACAAGGGCCGCAAGCACGAGGCTTTCGACACCGGCTTCTACAGTGGCGAGCGCCGCGGCCTCGCGCGCGCGCTGCGCCTCGACCGCAAGCGATAAATCCTGCCGCTTCCCGGGCGCCGGCTGCGCCGAGAATGCGCGGCATGAAAGCCGCCCGCCGCTCCATCGCCTTCGTCTCTGGCGCCCTGCTCTACTGTGCCGGCGCCGCCGCCGCGCTGAAATACGCCACGACCGGCCTGCCGCGCCAGGTCTATGTGCAGCTCGGCGGGCGCAACAGCCTGCCGGTCATGCTCGGTGAGGCCGTCGCCATCGCCGTGCTGCTGTTCTTCGTCGCGCTGGTCTGGGGGTATCTGACGCTGCGCCCGCAGCGCCGCCGCCACCGGCCCTATCTGGCCTGGATGATGTCCGGCGTCGGCACGGCCTGGGCGGGCTGGCTGATCTACGGCGCCTTCAGCTTCGCGTTGCAGCCACGCGCCTACTCGGCGCCGCTGCAGCACATGCTGCTGTCGTCCAGCGCGGCGCCGTTGTTCGGGGCGCTGAACGTCTTCGCCATCGTCGGCGGCGTCTGGCTGGCCGGCTACTGGGCCAAGCGGCGTCAGCTCGGCCTGCCTAGCCGGCGCTCGCAGAAGCGCCCGCCACCCGATGCGGGGGCCGACAGCACGGTCTCCACGCTGGGGCCGCAGACGGTGGCGCCGCCGTCCGCGCACTGAGCCGCGACCCCCGCCGGCAGGGCGGGAATCCGCTTTCGCCTAGGATTTCGGGATGTTTGCAGTTTTCCGCCCCGTTTTCCTGGCCCTGCTGGCCGCCCCGCTGCTGGCTTTCGCCGCCCCCCAAGAGGCGGCGACCGAGCATGTGCAGGCCCGTCTCGTGTCCAGCCAAGCCGCCGTCGCGCCGGGCCAGCGCTTCACGGTGGCCCTGCAGCAGGACATCAAGCCGCACTGGCACACCTACTGGCTCAACCCGGGCGATTCCGGCCAGGCCACCAGCATCGACTGGCAGGGCGCCGAGGCCGGCCCCATCCAGTGGCCCACGCCGTCCATCCAGGCCATCGGCCCCCTCGTCAACTACGGCTACGAGGGCCGGCCCGCCCTGCTCGTGGAACTGGGCGTGCCCGCCGAGGCCAAGCCCGGCAGCCGCTTCAAGCCCACGGCCGAGGTGCGCTGGCTGGTCTGCAAGGATGTCTGCATCCCCGAGCAGGTGACGCTGGGGCTCGACCTGCCTGTCGTGGGTTCAGCGGCCCAGGCCAAGGCGAGCGACGACGCGGCCCTGGTCGAGGAATGGCGCGGCGCCATCCCGCAGCCGGCGCCCTTCGCCGTGCGGCTGGCCGCCGCGCCCCAGGGTATGCGGCTGAGCGGGCCGCAGGCGGGCGTGACCAAGGCCTATTTCTTCGCCGACACCTGGGGCGCCATCGCCCACAGCGCACCGCAGCCCTTGAAGGCCGAAGGCGGCGGCTGGGCGCTGGACCTGCCGGCCGGCGACGAGCCGGTCAAGGCCGGCCAGCCGCTCTCCGGCGTGCTCGTGCTGACGATGGCCGAGGGCGAGCAGGCCTGGACGATTTCGGCGCCCATGCCCGAGGGCGCCGGCAGCGGCCCCGGCCCGGCCGACCTGACGGCGCCGGCCGCCGCCGAGCCGGCAGCGCCGGTGAACGACCTCGGCTTGCTGCCCGCGCTGGCGCTGGCCCTGGTGGGCGGCCTGATCCTGAACTTGATGCCCTGCGTCTTCCCGGTGCTGTCCATCAAGGCCCTGGCCCTGGTCAACCAGGGCAACCACCGCGCCGAGGGCCTGGCCTACACGGCGGGCGTGCTGGCCAGCTTCGCGGCGCTGGCGGCCGTGCTGATCGCGCTGCGCGCGGGCGGCCAGCAGGTGGGCTGGGGCTTCCAGTTCCATTCGCCGGTGTTCGTGCTGGTGGTGGCCTATCTGCTCTTCCTGGTCGGCCTGAACCTGTCGGGCCTGTTCGACGTCGGCGGCGGCTTCACCGGCATCGGCTCGGGCCTGGCCGCGCGCCAGGGGCTGGCGGGCAGCTTCTTCACCGGCGTGCTGGCGGCCGTGGTCGCCACGCCCTGCACGGCGCCCTTCATGGGCGCGGCGCTGGCCTTCGCGCTGGCCCAGCCGGCGGTGGTGATGCTGGCGGTCTTCCTGGCGCTGGGCCTGGGCCTGGCCCTGCCCTTCCTGGTGCTGGCCTTCTGGCCGGCGGCGCAGCGCTGGCTGCCGCGCCCGGGCGCGTGGATGGACAAATTCAAGCAGTTCCTGGCCTTCCCGATGTATGTGGCCGTGGTCTGGCTGCTGTGGGTGCTGGCCCAGCAGGCCGGGCCGGACGGCGTGGCGCTGGCCTTGGGTGGCATGGTGCTGATCGCCTTCGGCCTGTGGTGGCGCCGGGCCAGCGGCGCCAGCGCGCTCGGCACGGCGGCGGCGGCGGCCGGTGTGGTGCTGGCGCTGGGCCTGTCGGCCTGGGTGCGGCCCGCCGACGCGACGGCCGGCGCGGGCGCGGCCGTGGCCGCCTACGAGCCCTACAGCGCCGAACGTCTGGCCGAACTGCGCGGGCAGAACAAGCCGGTGTTCGTCAACATGACGGCGGCCTGGTGCATCTCCTGCCTCGTCAACGAGCGCGTGGCGCTGTCACGCCCCGAGGTGGCCGAGGCGTTCGCCAAGGCCGGCATCACCTACCTCAAGGGCGACTGGACGCGCGAGGACCCGAAGATCACCGCCGTGCTCAAGGCCCATGGCCGCTCCGGCGTGCCGCTCTACCTCTACTACGCGCCGGGCGCCGCCGAGGCCCAGGTGCTGCCGCAGATCCTGACGCCCGGCCTCGTCATCGAGGCCATCACTTCGACAAGGAGCCCGACATGACGACACTGCCCCGCCGCGCGCTGCTCGCCGCCGCCCTCGCGCTGCCCGCCTGGGCGCAGGCGAGCGCCAACATCGACGCCCCCGCGCCCGCCTTCACGGCAGCCACGGCCGATGGCCGCAGCGTCTCCCTGGCCGACTTCAAGGGCAAGACCCTGGTGCTGGAATGGACGAACGACGGCTGCCCCTATGTGCGCAAGCACTACGGCAGCGGCAATATGCAGGCGCAGCAGAAGGCCGCCGCCGCCCAGGGCGTGGTCTGGCTGCAGGTGATCTCGTCCGCGCCCGGCCAGCAGGGCCATGTGGACGGGGCCGGCGCCACGCGGCTGAATGCCGAGCGCGGCGCCACGCCCGCCGCGACCCTGCTCGACCCCAGCGGCGAACTCGGCCGCCTCTACGGTGCGCAGACCACGCCCCATCTCTACGTCATCACCGCCGACGGCCGGCTGGCCTACAAGGGCGGCATCGACAGCCTCGCCACCGCCGACCCGGCCGACATCCCCCGCGCCGAGCCCTATCTGAAGGACGCGCTGGCCGCCGTGGCGGCGGGCCGCAAGGTCGAGAAGGCTTCGACGCGGCCCTATGGCTGCTCGATCAAATACGCCCGCTGAGTGCAGCCGCTTTTCGCCGCGATCGCGGCGCTGCCGGATGAGTTGCCGCCCGACGCGCGCCGCCTGTTCCACGGCCGGGGCGGCCTGCACCCGGGCTGCGAGCATCTGGCGCTGGACAGCTACCCGCCCGCGCTGCTGCTGACCAGCTTCAGGCCGCTGGCGGACGAGGCACTCGCCGCCCTCGGCACTGCGCTGACGGGGCGCTGCTGGGTCTACCAATGCCGGGGCGAGCGGGCCGAGACGCGGCTGATGGCGGGCACGCTGCCCGAGCCGCATGTCGTCGCCGAGGCCGGCGCGCGCTATCTCGTCCACCTGATGCGCGGCCAGAACCACGGCCTCTTCCTCGACATGGCCGAGGGCCGGCGCTGGGTGCGCGAGCACGTGCGGCCCGGCGCGAAGGTGCTGAACCTGTTCGCCTACACCTGCGCCTTTTCCGTCGCCGCGCTGCAGGCGGGCGCGGCCGAGGTGGTCAATGTGGACATGGCCTCGGGCGCGCTGGCCATCGGCCGCAGCAACCACGAACTCAATGGCCTGAAGGCGGGCGCGCGCTTCCTCGCCCACGACATCTTCAACTCCTGGGGCAAGCTGACGCGCGGCGGGCCCTACGACCTCGTGGTCTGCGACCCGCCCAGCTTCCAGAAGGGCAGCTTCGTCGCCGCCAAGGACTATGCGCGGCTGGCCCGCCGCCTGCCGGCCCTGCTGGCGCCGGACGGGCTGGCGCTGCTGTGCCTGAATGCGCCGGAACTGGGCCCGGACTTTCTGCGCGGCGTGGTGGCGGAGCAGGCGCCGGGGCTGGAATTCCTGGGCCGCGTGGCGAACCCGGCCGCTTTCGCCGACGTGTCCGAAGACCGCGCCTTGAAGGTGCTGGCCTTCAGAGCCGGCCCAGATCGGCCAGCAGCTTCGTCCGCGCCGCCGGGTCGGTGACGGCCTCGGCCAGCCGGTTGAAGAACACGGCCCGGCTGTCCGTGCCGGCGGCGGCGCGCTTGACCAGCACCTTGGCGATGGGGCCGACGTGCTGGGCGAGCAGGGCCTGCGCCTTGTCCATCAGCGCCTCGTTCAGCGGCCCGCCGAGCAGGGTGGCGCCGCCCGAAGGCGTGCCCGCTGTGCGCGGCGCGCTGCCCCCGGTGCGCAGGCTGGCCTGGCCGAGGAAGGCGTCGCGGGCGCGCGGGTCGGTGAGCTGTTCGGCGAGGCGGCCGTAGAGCTCGCCGAGGTCGCTGCACTCGCGCGCGGCGCGGCGTACCAGCACGGCAGCCAGCGGGCCGACATGCTTGGCCAGGGTCTGCTCGGCCTGGGCGAGTTGGGCGCGATCCCAGTGCGAGGGCGGCGGCGCGGTGGCGGTGCCGAGCGAGGGCGGCGCGTGGGTGGGCGCGGCGGGCGGCTGCGGGCTGCGGGCGCGCGGCGGCGCGAGCAGCACAGTCTTTTCCCAGCCGGTGTCGTCGAGCCCCGCACCGGCGCCGTCGATCAGCGCCTGCTTGAATTCCTCGGCGCTGGCGTAGCGGTCCTCGGGGCGCTTGGCGAGCGCGCGGGCGATCACGGCGTCGAACCAGCCGGGCCGCGCCACGCCCTCGACGGTGGACGGCGGCTGCGGCATTTCGTTGACGACCTTGTACATCAGCGCCTCGGTCGAGCCGCTGAACGGCGCGCGGCCGGTCAGCAACTGGTAGAGCACGACGCCGGCGCCGTAGATGTCCACGCGCCGGTCCATGGGCTTGCCGAGGAACTGCTCGGGCGCCATGTGGCTGGGCGTGCCGACCATGTAGTGGGTCTGCGTGAGCTGGGTGCTCTCGATGCGGGCGATGCCGAAGTCGGCCACCTTGAGCCGCCCGGCCGTGGTCATGATGATGTTGGCGGGCTTCACGTCGCGGTGCCAGACGCCCTTGTCGTGCGCATGGCCGAGCGCGTCGAGCAGCTGGCTGAGGATGCCGGGGATGTCGCTGTCGGTGAAGCGCAACTTGGCGCCGAGATAGCTCGCCAGCGAGCGGCCCTCGACGAACTCCATGGCGATATAGGCGACGTTGCCGGCGCGGCCGAAGTCGTAGACGGCGACGATGCCCGGGTGCGTCAGCCGGCCGGCGGCCTGGGCCTCGTTGCGGAAGCGCGAGGCCGGCGCGCCAGGGCTGTCGTCGTCGGCGTCGAGCTGGGTGCGGATGGTCTTGAGCGCGACGGTGCGCTGGATGTCGGGGTCGAAGCCCTTGTAGACGACGCCCATCGCGCCCTCACCGAGCACCTCGGTGATGCGGTATTTGCCGAGCGTCTGCGGGTGCGTGGAATCAGGCATCTAGCAATTTCATCGCTTGCACGACGCTGGCGCGCATGCGGGAGAAGGAGTCGGACAGGGTGGCGATCTCGTCCCGGCCACCGGTCTTGAACTCGGGCGCGTCCAGCTCGCCCTGGCTGACGCGGTCGGCCAGCGCCGACAGGCGGGTGACGGGGCGCACGACCAGCATCCAGATCATCAGATTGAGCACGATGCCCACGGCGACGAAGACGCCGACCAGGGACGTGATGAAGACCTTGAAGGTCTGCTCGGCGCGCTGCAGCGGCACGCCCAGCGGCACGGAGACGACCTGGGCGCCGATGACCTCGTTGAGGTTCCAGCCGAAGCCGTTGGCCGGACCGTATTTGGCCACCATGGTGGCGGGCGCGGCCTCGACGCTGCTGTGGCAGGCCAGGCAGGCGGGGTCGGTGATGCGCAGCGGGCGGGCGATGTAGAGCGAGGGGCCGGCCGGCGTGTCGCGCGTGCCGACGGTTTCCTTCAGCTCGGCCGAGGAGCGGAACTGGCCGACGATGTCCACTTCCCAACTGGTCGCGCGGTCGCGCGGGTTGGTGGGATTGAGCGTCGCTTCCTTGTAGGCGAATTCGGGGTGGTCGGCCAGCAGGGTGCCGAGCACTTCGGTGGCCGAGTAGCTGGGCACCGTCTGCGGCAGGAACTCGGTCGCCATCTGCGCGGCCAGCAGCGGCTTGATCTGGGTGTTGGTGTAGTTGCGCACCGCCAGCGCCTTCTCCATCAGCATGCGGGCGCTCTCGACGACCTCCTGCCGGGCGTTGTCCTGCAGCAGGTTACGGGCGATATAGCCGCTGAGGGCGATCCCCAGGCTCATCACGAGCAGGTAGACGAGGTTGAATTTGGCGAGCAGTTTCATGGTGGCGGCCTCTTTCAGAGGTCGGCAATGGTAGGACAGCCCGGCGTCAGCGGCATGGGCGGTCCCGCGCCATACTGCCGCCCCATGCGCATCCTGCTCGTCGAAGACGACGACCATCTCGTCGAAACCACCGCCCGCGCGCTGCGCTCGCAGGGCTGGGTCGTGGACTGCAGCGCCCGCGGCGAGCCGGTGGCGCGTTCGCTGCGCGAGGACGCCTACGACATCCTCATCCTCGACATCGGCCTGGCCGGCATCGACGGCTTCGAGACCCTGCGCCGCGTGCGCGCCGAGGGCCTGGCGGTGCCGGTGCTGATCCTGACCGCGCGCGATGCCGTCGAGGACCGCGTGCGCGGCCTTGAAGGAGGGGCGGACGACTACCTCGTCAAGCCCTTCGCGCTGACCGAACTCGTCGCCCGCGCCCGCGCGCTGGTGCGGCGCAGCCAGGCGCGCACGAGCAACCAGTTGCAGCTGGCGCGCCTGCGCCTCGACCAGGAAGCTCGCCGCGCCTACGTCGATGGCGAGCCGCTGGCGCTGTCGGCGCGCGAGTGGGACGTGCTCGGCTTCCTGATGGCGCGCGCCGGCAAGGTCGTGCCCAAGGAGCACATCGCGCTGGCCAGCAATGCCTGGGACCAGGGCGTCAGCGACAACGCCATCGAGGTCTGCCTGTCCAGGCTGCGGGCCAAGATCGAGCCTGGCGGCGTGCAGTTGCGCACGGTCCGCGGCCTCGGCTATCTGTTGGAGGAAATTGGCTAGCGCCAGCCTGCAGCGCCGGCTGTTCGGCTGGCTGATGCTGCCGCTGCTGGCGGCGCTGCCGCTGCTGGGCGTGGCGCTCTACCAGCAGGTGCAGCGCAGCGCGCAGAGCTGGCTGGACGAGGGCCTGGAAGACACCGCGCTGACGCTGGCCGGCCAGATCGACCTGCGCAGCGGCGCGCCGCGCATCGACATCAGCGCGACCATGGACCGTGCGCTGCGCTTCGACCGCCAGGACGATGTCTTCTATCTCGTGCTGGCGCCGGACGGCGAGGTGGTGCAGGGCGATGCCGGCCTGGTCGAGCTGCTGCCCCTGCCGCCGCCGCAGGCGGCCGGCGGCGCCTGGTATGGCGACGTGCGCCTGCGCGGCCGCGAGCTGCGCGTCGTGCAACTGGGGCGGGACTGCGGTGCCGGCGCCTGCCAGGTGATGGTGGCCGAGACCCTGCACAAGCGCGACGCGCTGCAGCGCCAGATCGCCAGCCTCGTCGCGCTCAGCGGCCTGGGGTTGGTGCTGCTGCTGGCGCTGACGGGCGGCTGGGCCATCCGCCAGGGCCTGGCGCCGCTGACCGGCCTCTCGGCCGAACTGGAACACCGCGACCTGCACCGCCTCGCGCCGCTGACGGCGCGGCTGCCGCGCGAACTGGTGCCGCTGCAGGCCGCCTTCAACCGCCTGTTCGAGCGGCTGGCGCGCGCGGCCGGCGCGCAGCGCGAGTTCCTGGCTGACGCGGCGCATCAGTTGCGCACGCCGCTGACCTCGCTGCAGACCGAGATCGAGCTGGCCATGCTGGAGCCGCACGACCCGCGCACGGACCCGCTGCTGGAGCGGCTGCGCCAGCGCGTGATGCGCAGCGCGCGGCTGGCGCAGCAACTGCTGTCGCTGGCGCGGGCCGAGGACCGCAGCGTGGACGTCGGGCAGCGCATCGACCTGCGCGACATCGCCACCGAGAGCGGCCAGGACTGGGCGCACCGCGCGCTGCCCGAGGGCGTGGATCTCGGCTTCGAGCTGGCCGAGGCGCCGGCCCTGGGCCATGCCTTCTTGCTGCGCGAGGCGCTGGAGAACCTGATCCACAACGCCGTGAGCTATGCCGGCCCGGGCGCGCGCATCACGGTGCGCTGCGGCGGCGGGCCCGGGAGGGCATGGCTGGAAGTGGAAGACAACGGCCCGGGCATCCCGGCGGCGGAGCGGCCGGCGGCGATGCAGCGCTTCCGGCGCGGCAGCAGCGCCAGCGGCTCGGGCAGCGGCCTGGGCCTGGCCATCGCCGCCGACATCGCCGCCCGCCACGGCGGCAGGCTGGAACTGCTGGACGCCCACGCCGGCCCGGGGCTGCGCGCGCGGCTGAGCCTGCCGGGCGGTTAGACAGCTAGGCCCGTCGCACGGGGCCGATGGCGATCGGCGCCTTCAGCCACTGCTCGGCGCCGGCCCGGGCGTGCAGCGCGCGCACCACGTCCATGCCCTGCACGACCTGGCCGAAGGCGGCGAAGCCCTGGCCGTCGGGGTTGCGCTGTCCGCCGAAGTCCAGTGCGGGCTGGTCGCCGATGCAGATGAAGAACTCGGCCGTCGCCGTGCCGGGCGCGCCGCGCGCCATCGAGACGGTGCCGTCGCGGTGGCGCAGGCCGCTGTCCCGTGTGGTCTCGTGGGCGATGGCGGGCAGGCGCGGCGGCGCGTCGTCGGGCAGGTTCAGGCCCCATTGCACGACCTCGATCTTGTGCGCCGTGTCGGGCGTCTGGTTGGCGAGCGTGACGAGGCGGTAGACCCAGGCCTTGTCGAGCAGATGGCCGTCCACATAGGCCAGGTAGTTGGCGACCGTGAGCGGCGCGACGGCGGGGTTGACTTCGATGACGAAGGGGCCGAGCGGCGTGTCCACGCGGGTGCGGATGGCGGGGCTGGCGTTGGCGAGCAGCGGCAGCGCGGCGAGGGAGAGCAGGTGGCGGCGTTTCATGGATGCTCCCGAAGTGCCCGCTCGATGAAGCGGCGCGGCACGGTCGATTTGGGCACGCGCAGCGGGAACCAGGCGCGGATGTCGCCGTCCAGCCCGATGCCGTGCATGAAGTTGTAGAGCCCCTTCTTCAGCCCCTGGCCGAGGCGCTCGTGGTCGGCGGGCGTGGGGTCGATGAAGGCGATGTCGTTCTTGGCGAAGCGGCCATCGGCGGGCAGGGGCTGCAGCGTGACGCCGTAGTCCACCGGGCTCATGCCCACCGGCGAATGCACGGTGCAGGCGAAGCGGTGGAAGAAGCCGCTGTGGATGCAGCCGTTCTCGAACAACTGGCGCACATAGTCCAGCGCGTCCACGGTGTCCTGCGCGGTCTGCGTCGGGAAGCCGTACATCAGATAGGCGTGGACCAGCACGCCGGCATCGGCGAAGCCCTTGGTCACGCGCGCCACCTGGGCGACGCTGACGCCCTTCTTCATCAGCTTCAGCAGCCGGTCGGACGCCACTTCCAGCCCGCCCGAGATGGCGATGCAGCCGCTGTCGGCGAGCAACTGGCACAGCTCGGGCGTGAAGGTCTTCTCGAAGCGGATATTGCCCCACCAGCTGATCGCCACGCCGCGCCGCAGCAGTTCCTCGGCCAGCGCCTTGAGCGCCTTGGGCGGCGCCGCCTCATCGACGAAATGAAAGCCCGTCTGCCCCGTCTCGCGGACGATGGCCTCGATGCGGTCCACCAGCACCTCGGCCGACGCGCCCTCGTAGCGCGAGATGTAGTCCAGGCTCACGTCGCAGAAGCTGCATTTCTTCCAGTAGCAGCCGTGGGCCACGGTCAGCTTGTTCCAGCGCCCGTCGCTCCACAGCCGGTTCATCGGGTTGAGCATGTCCAGCAGCGACAGATAGCGGCCCAGCGGCAGGCCGTCCCAGGTCGGCGTGCCGACGTCGGCGAAGGGCACGTCGGGTTCGACGAAGTTGGTGTACCGAACTGTTGGCCCCCGCGTTCGAGGCTGCGCCTCGCCCGTCCCCCCGAGGGGGGCGAAATCGCCTTGGGGCGGCCCCGCGGCGATTTCCCGCCCTTCATCGCGCCAGAACGTGCGCACGAGGCGGCTCTTGCTGCGCTTGCCCGCGACGTGTTCCAGCAGCGCCAGCAGCGGGCGCTCGCCGGCGTCCAGCGTCACATAGTCCACGAAGTCGAACAGGCGCGGCTCGGCCAGTTCGCGCAGCTCGGTGTTGACGTAGCCGCCGCCCAGCACGCACACCACCTCGGGCCGGGCCGCCTTGATGCACTGGGCGATGCGCAGCGCCGCATAGACCGAGCCGGGGAAGGGCACGGACAGCAGCACCACGTCCGGCGCGTGTTCGTCCAGCGCGGCGAGCGTCAGCGCCTGCAGCCGGCGGTCGATGAGGTGCGGCGGCGCCGCGAGGGCCTCGGCCAGCGGGTCGAAATGGGCCTGCGCCGCTGCCAGCGACTCGGCATAGCGCACGAACTCGAAGCGCGCGTCCACCGCATCGCGCAGCACGTCGGCGAGGTCGTTCAGGAACAGCGTGGCCAGATGCCGCGCGCGGTCCTGCAAACCCAGCGCGCCGAAGGCCCAGGCCAGCGGGTCGCCGCCGTCGTTGTCGGCATAGTTGTCCAGCGACGCGAAGCGCGCGCCCTCGGGCAGGAAGGCGCGCGTGTTGATGCGGTGGGCCAGCGTCGGGTCCTGCCCTTGCAGGAAGGCGATGACGCGCGGCGCGGCGGCGGCAATCGCCGTGAAGCCGGCGGCGAACCAGGCCGTCTGCGCCGTCTGGCGCGCGGCCGGCAGCGCCTGCACGGCCGCGTGCAGCTCGGTCAGGCCGGCGGGCGAGAACAGGTCCAGCACCAAGGCCAGCGCCAGGTCCACCTGCCGCGCCGCGACTCCGCGCGAGCGCAGGAAGCCGGTCAGATAGGCGGTGGACGGGTAGGGCGTGTTCAGCTGCGTCATCGGCGGGATGACGGCGAGCACGCGGGGGCTGGACGGCGGCATGGGCGGGATTGTCCGTGTGGCGACGGTGGCCGTGCGCCATCCGCGCGAAGACGACTGCCGGCGCTTGGCCGCCTACCCCGCCAACCACCCCGCCAGCTTCTCCGCAATCATCAGCGTCGGCGAATTCGTGTTGCCGCTCGTGATCGTCGGCATCACGCTCGCGTCCGCCACGCGCAGCCCCGCCACGCCGCGCACGCGCAGCCGGGAATCGACCACCGCCTCGTCATCGTCCGTGCGGCCCATCCGGCAGGTGCCCACGGGATGGAAGATCGTCGTGGCGATGTCGCCGGCCAGGCGCGCGAGTTCCTCGTCGGTCTGGTACTGCAGCCCCGGCCTGTATTCCTCGGGCTTGAAGGCCGCCAGCGCCGGCTGCGCGACGATGCGCCGCGTCAGCCGCAGGCTCTCGGCGGCGATGCGGCGGTCCTGGTCGGTGGACAGGTAGTTGGGCCGGATGGCCGGCGCCGCCGTCGCGTCCGGCGAGCTGATGTGGACCGTGCCGCGGCTGCTCGGGTTCAGGTTGCAGACGCTGGCCGTGAAGGCGTCGAAGCCATGCAGCGGCTCGCCGAAGGCGTCCAGCGACAGCGGCTGCACGTGGTATTCCAGATCGGGCCAGGCCTGCTCCGGGCCGCTGCGCGTGAAGGCGCCCAACTGGCTCGGCGCCATGCTCATCGGGCCGCTGCGGCGCAGCGCGTATTCCAGGCCGATCATGGCCTTGCCCCACAGCGAGGCGGCGCGCGTGTTCAGCGTCTTCGCGCCCTGCACCTTGTAGACGGCGCGGATCTGCAGATGGTCCTGCAGATTGGCGCCGACGCCGGGCAGATGCTGCTCGACCTGCAGCCCCAGGCCCTGCAGCAGCGGCGCCGGGCCCAGGCCCGACAGTTGCAGCAACTGCGGCGAGCCGATGGCGCCGGCCGCGAGGATGACCTCGCCGCCGGCGTTGAGCCAGGGCTGCTCCACGCCGTGCGGCGTCAGCACCTCGACGCCGCCGCAGCGCAGGCCCGCGTCGTCGTGCAGCAGGCGCAGGCGGCGCACCTGGGCGCCCGTCCACAGCTCGAAATTGGGCCGGCCCAGCGCCGTCGGGCGCAGAAAGGCCTTGGCCGTGTTCCAGCGCAGGCCCTTCTTCTGGTTGACCTCGAAATAGCCCACGCCCTCGTTGTTGCCGGTGTTGAAGTCGTCCGTCGCCGGGATGCCGGCCTGGGTGGCAGCGGCGGCGAAGGCGTCGAGGATGGGCCAGCGCAGCCGCTGCGGCTCGACGCGCCATTCGGCTTTGCGGCCACCGCTCGGGCCGTGCAGCGCCGCGAAGCCCTCGGGCGCGGTGCCGGGTTTGTCCAGCCGCCAGTGGCTCTCGTGGCGGCGGAAGGCGCGCAGCACGCGCTCCCAGCGCCAGGTGTCGTCGCCGGTCAGCTCGGCCCAGTGCTCGTAGTCGCGGCTCTGGCCGCGCATATAGATCATGCCGTTGATGCTGGAGCAGCCGCCCAGCACCTTGCCGCGCGGGTAGCGCAGGCTGCGGCCGTTCAGCCCCGCCTCCGCCTCGGTGTGGAAGCACCAGTCGGTGCGCGGGTTGCCGATGCAGTAGAGGTAGCCGACGGGGATGTGGATCCAGTGGTAGTCGTCCTTGCCGCCGGCCTCGATGAGCAGCACGCGCTTGTTGGCATTGGCGCTGAGGCGGTTGGCCAGCAGGCAGCCGGCGGTGCCGGCGCCGACGATGATGTAGTCGAATCCTTGGGACATGGGCCCGAGGGTAAATCACTCCGCCGCCTGCCCCAGGCGATACCAGTCGAGCCGGCGCGTCAGCACCATCACCGCCGCCAGCACGGCGAACAGCAGCACGGCGCCGATCAGCAGGGCCGTCTGCTCGCGGCTCAGCAGCAGGTAGAGGGCGCCATAGAGCAGCGCGATGCCGGCGCCGAAGGCCGCGCCGCGCCGCCAGCCGCCGAGCATGGCGGCGGCGTAGGACGTCAGCACCAGCGCCGCTGCGCCGGCCGCGATCAGATAGGCCCGCACGAAAGGCAGGTGCTCCGACAGGCTGAGCAGCAGCAGGAAGAACAGCGCCAGCGCCAGGCCGACCAGCAAATACTGCACCGGATGCACGCGCCGGCCCGTCAGCAGCTCCGTCAGGCCGACCGTGACGAAGGTCAGCGCGATGAAGACCAGGCCGTATTTGATCGCCCGTTCGCTCATCAGATAGGGGTTCACGGGGTCGATCAGTTCGACGGCCAGCACGTCCAGCGCGGCCGCCGCGGCCGCCGCCGTGCCGCCCTCGGCTGCGAGGTCCGGCAGCGGCCGGCCTGCCTGCACGTCGGCCACGGCGCCGCTGGCCAGGGACGACACCTGCCAGCGCGCCGAAAACCCGCTGGCGCCGACCGCGTGTTCGACCGGCAAGAACTGCCCCGTGAAGCTCGGATGCGGCCAGCTCGACTGCAGCGCCACCTGCGTGTCGCCCGCGGCCGGCACGATGCCCAGCTTCTGGCTGCCGACGAGGTTCAACCGCAGCGACAGCGCCAGCGGCGCGTCCGGCCGCAGACCGGGCAGCACGGCGTGCAGGCCGCCGCGCAAGGCCGGGAGCGTCGTGCCCGGCCGCACCGCCAGCGCCTGGCCGTCGCGCCGCAGTGCGGCCGTGCGGATGCCGCGCGGGTCGCTCAGCGCGACGGCCACGGCCGGCTCCTCGCAGGCCAGCCGGCCGTTGGCATGCTCGGCCCGGGGCTGCAGCGCCGTCGGCGCGTCCCACTGCGCCTCGACGTCCAACTGGCTGGTGTAGGTGTTGACCTGGAACAGCCCGCGCTGGCGCACCTCGGGGCTGATGCCGCCGCTGACCCGCAGCCGGCTCGGCGCCGCCACCAGCCAGAAATCGCGGGACTCGATCACGTCCTTGCGGCCCTCGGCGCCGGCCACAGGCCAGCTTTCCTTGCAGGCCCGCACCAGCAGCGGCCCGGCCAGCGCTTGCGCGCCGGCCAGCGACTGTGCCACGCCCCGCGCGGCCTCGCGCTGGCGCCACTGGCGTTCACTGACGAGGCCGCCGATCTGCGCGAGCACGGCGCACAGCAGGGCGGTGACGAGGGCCAGGATGGCCAGCTTCGAGGCGGTGGGGTTGAGCTTCATGCCGCCAGCATCGCCAGCGGCCGTGAGGGGGTGACGAAGTGCGTGAAGCCTGTGTGAAGTCAGCGCGGCAACACCAGCACGATCCGCAACCCCGGCGCCGCCGCCTCGAAGGCCAGCCTGCCGCCGTGCAGTTCGGCGACGCGCCGGGCGATGGCCAGGCCCAGGCCGGAGCCCTTGACGAGGCTGCCCGGCCGCGCCGTCGAGAAGAAGCGCTGGCCCAGTTGCGCGAAGGCGGCCGGCGGCACGCCGGGGCCGTGGTCGCGCAGGCTCAGGCGGGCGCTCGCCGCCGTCGCGCTGACGGCCAGTTCGAGCGTCGAGCCTTGGGGCGCGAAGTCGAGCGCGTTGACGAGCAGATTGCCGAAGGCCAGTTCCAGCAGTGCGGCGTCGGCCATCACCGTCACGTCCTCGCGCGCCGTCCAGACGACGTTCAGGCCCTGCCGCGCCAGCCGCGCCGCCTGATGCGCCAGTTGCGCCTCGGCCCAGTCGGCCAGCGCCAGGCGGCGGCGCTCGCCGGGGCCGACCTGGGCTTCCAGTTGCGACAGCGCCAGCACGCGCTCCACCAGGGTCTGCAGCCGCGCCGTCTGGTCCAGCACCTGGGCGGCGAAGCGCTGGCGGTCGGCGGCGGGCAGTTCGTCGCGCAGCAGTTCGCCGCTGGCGCGCAGCGCGGCCAGCGGGCTCTTGAGTTCGTGCGTCAGCGCGCGCACCTCGTGCTCGATCTGCTCGCGGCCTTCCAGGCGGCGGCGCATGGCGTCCATGGCCTGGGCCAGTTCGCCGAGTTCGCCGGGCATGGCGGGCGGCGCGCTGGCCATGCCGGCCTGGGCCTGCTGGGCATAGCGGCGCAGCCGCCGCACCGAGGCCACCAGCCACAGCGTCACCGCCACGCCGATGACGAGGCTGGCCGCCAGCAGCGCCGCGCCGGCCCAGAACACGCGGCGCTCGGCGCGGTCGATGAAGCGCTGCACGCTGGCCACCGGCTTGGCGACGCTGACGACGCCGACCGTCTGGCCTGCGGCGAGCACGGGCGCGGCGACGACGAGCACGGTGCTGCGGTCGTCGGCGCCGGGCTCGCGCGAGGCGCGGGCGCCGTAGCCACCGCCCAGCGTCAGCGCCACGTCGCGCCATTGCGAGTAGTCCTGGCCTACGGCCGAGGGGCGGCCGGAGTCGAGCACGACGCGGCCGGCCGCGTCCGTCACGTAGATGCGCAGGTCCAGGCTCTGCTTGCGCAGGCCCCAGATCGGCGCGTCCACGCTGCGACGGGCATAACGCTGAAGCTGGGCGGCAAGCGGGCCGTCGGGCCGGGGCGGGCCGGCCGCCATTTCGTCGGCGGCGGCCTCGGCGAGCAGATGGGCCGTGTCCACCATCAGGTCTTCCATGACCTCGCGCACGCTGGGCTTGACCTCGGCGAGGAAGACCTTGAGCAGCAGCACCGCGCTCAGCCCGGCGATCAGGAAGAAGCCGAAGAAGACGCGCAGGCCCAGCCGCATGTTTTGCTCAGGGTTCGAGGGAGTAGCCCAGACCGCGATGGGTCTTGATCGGGTCGCGTGCGGGGGCCGCCTCGCGCAGCTTGGCGCGCAGGGTCTTGACGTGGGTGTCCACGGTGCGGTCGGTGCTCTCGGCGCTGCTGCCCCAGACGGCATCGAGCAGGGCGTCGCGGCTGTGGATGCGCCGGGGCGCGCGCAGCAGATGCGTCAGCAGGCCGAGTTCGAGCTTGGTGAGTTGCAGCGGCACGCCGTCCAGGCTCACGCGTGCGCCGTCGAGCGTGAAGCCGGCCTGCGCGGGCGGCGGCGCCTGCACGCGGCGCAGCAGCGCGCGCACGCGGGCCACCAGCTCGCGCGGGCTGAAGGGCTTGGCGAGGTAGTCGTCGGCGCCCAGCTCCAGGCCGAGCACGCGGTCCATCTCCTCGCTGCGCGCGCTCAGCACGATGACGGGCAGGCGTGACAGGGGGCCGCTGCGCAGTTCCCGGCACAGGTCCAGGCCATGGCCGTCGGGCAGGCCGATGTCGAGGATCAGCAGTTCCGGGGCCGGCGCCACGCGCAGCCGCTCGCGGGCCTCGGCCAGCCAGGCGCGGTGCTCGACCGCATAGCCCTCGCGCTGCAGCGCGAACGCGACCGTCGCCGCGATGGCCGGGTCGTCTTCCAGCAGCAGGATCACTAACTCACCGTCCGCGCGGCGAGCACGGGGAAGATCTTGATCAGGCCGTCGCTGAGCAGTTCCACCGCCAGCGCCGCGAGGATCAGGCCCATCAGCCGCGTCATGATGTTGATGCCGGTCTGGCCCAGCGCGCGGGCGATGCGGCCGCTGGCCGAGAAGACGATGAAGGTCACCAGCGCGACGACGACGCCATAGCCGCACAGGATGGCCAGCTCCCACCAGTGGCGGGTCTTGTCGGCGTAGATGACCATGGTCGAGATGGTCGCTGGGCCGGTCAGCAGCGGGATGGCCAGCGGCACGACGGCGATGCTGGCACCCGCGTCGGCCTTGCTCGCGCCCTCGCCGACTTCCTGCGCCTCGGGCGGCTTGGCGTTGAGCATCTGCAGCGAGCTGATCAGCAGCAGGCAGCCGCCGCCGACCTGGAAGCTGGCCAGCGAGATGTTGAAGAACTCGATGATCTTCAGCCCGAACAGCGCCGACAGCGCGATGACGATGCCGGCCGTGCTGGCGCTGACGAGGATGGTGTTGCGCCGCTGCTTGCGCGTGAAGCTGCTCGTGAAGTGGATGAAGAACGGCACGATGCCCACGGGGTTGACCATGGCGAGCAGCGCGACGAGGGGCTTGTAGATGTCCATGGCCGGGATTGTGTTTCAGCGCTCCCGGGCCAGGGTGTGCAGATAGTCCAGCCCCGCCGCGCCGCGCGCGCCCCACCAACTGAGGCGCTCGCCATCGACGAGCTGCACGCGCGCCTGCGGGCACAAGGCCTGCGCCTCGGCGAGGTGTTCGGCGCCGAAGCGGTAGGGCTCGGAACTGAGCAGCACGCGGCCGATGCCGCCGAGCCAGCCCTCGTCGCCGCGCAGCGCCGGATAGCGGCCGGCGCCCTGCGGGCCGCCGAGGGCATCCGGCCAGGTGCGCCAGCCGGCCTCGGCCAGCAGGGTCGAGATATAGGTGTCGCGCGCCACCGTCATCCAGGGCTCGCGCCAGATCAGATAGAGCACGCGCTCGCCCGGCCAGTCCTCGGCGCGGCAGCGTGCGAGGGCGGCGCGGAAGTCGGCGGCCAGCGCGGCGGCGCGCTCGTTGACGCCCGGCTCGCCGGCAAAGGCCGCGCGCAACTGCTCGAACAGCGCCAGGTTGTCCTCGGGCCGCTGCGGGTGGGTGACGATGACTTCGGGCACGAACTCGCGCAGCGCCTCGGCCATCTCGCGGCGGTTCTCATCGACGTTGACGACGACATGGGTCGGCGCCAGCGCGCGCAGCCTGGCAAGGTTCACGTCCTTGGTGCCGCCGACCTTGGGCACGGCCGCGACGGCATCGGCCGGGTGGATGCAGAAGCCGGTGCGCGCGACGAGGCGGGGCGCGAGGCCCAGGGCCGCCAGGGTCTCGGTCGCGCTGGGCACGAGGCTGGCGATGCGCGGGGTCATGCGTCTTCCGTCAGCGCCAGATAGACCGCGCAGCAGCCGCGCAGCCAGACCAGGGTCGGCAACACCAGCGCGATGGCGAAGACCACGCCGCCGCCCACCAGCGCCGCGAGGCCGAGGGCGCCGCCCTGCAGCGGCACGCCGCTGGCGCCGAGCGCGCGCGGCCCCAGGCCCATGACGCCGGCCAGCAACTGCGCCGCCGGCAGCTCGACCCCGGCGCCCAGGATGGCGAGGCCCGCCACCAGTCGGCCGCCGCTGACGACGACGAAGCTGACCGCCGCCGTCGCCAGCGCCGTCATCAGGTAGACGGCGGCCATCAGCAGCGCCGTCTCGGGCAGGCCGTGGCGCAGCCGCCCGCGCAGGAAGGCCAGCACGCCCGCGCTGCGCCGTCCGGCCCAGACCGCCGGCCCCGCCAGCGGCCCGACCAGGACGACCAGCACGAAGGCGATGCCGCCCAGCGCCAGCACGCCCAGCGGCAGCACCAGGGCCAGCAGCGGTGCGCCGACGACCGGCCAGCGCGTCGCCCACAGCAGGCCGGCCAGCGTGGCGGCGGCCAGCGCCGCCAGCGCCAGACACGCCACCAAGGCCAGCAGCACGTGATGGGCGCTGCGCAGCGCGTCGGCCAGCGCGTCCTGCGGGTCGCGCACCGGCAGGCCGCGGGCCTGGTCCATCAGCATCAGGCCGGTCGCGTTGACGCCGAAAAAGGCGACAGCCAGCGCCAGCCCCAGCCACAGCGCGCCGAGCAGGTGCTGTTCCCGCACCAGCGCGGACTGGGCCATGGCCAGCATCAGGCCGGCAAAGCAGAAGCCGGCCAGCAGCGCATAGAGGGCGCGCAGATTGCGCAGCGCATCGACGCTGGTGAGCACGCGGGAGAGGGCGGGGAGCAGGGCGGTGGTCATGGTGTCCGGGTCGGGCGGCGATGGTAGCGAGGGCGCTGCAGGACGCCCGGGTTTGTGCTAGCTCGGAAAAACAACACTTGCCAGGGTGCCGTCCCGCAATCGACACACCCCGCCACCATAATCAATTGCCTGTGTCTGGACGCCGCACCTTCGCTTGAATGGTTCACGATGGGTTGAAGCTCCACATGGTTTTTTGGGTTTGAGAGAAAGAAGGGCTTCCCCATGGGAAACAAGCTATACGTGGGCAACCTCGCCTACAGCGTGCGTGACGAATCGCTGCAAGAAGCGTTCGGTCAGTTCGGTGTCGTGACCTCGGCAAAGGTCATGATGGACCGCGAAACCGGCCGCTCCAAGGGCTTCGGCTTCGTGGAGATGGGCTCGGATGCCGAGGCTCAGGCGGCCATCAACGGCATGAACGGCCAGGCCCTGGAAGGCCGCGCCATCGTCGTCAACGAGGCGCGTCCCCGCGAAGAGCGTCCGGGCGGCTTCGGCGGCGGTGGCCGTTCGGGCGGCGGCTACGGTGGTGGCGGCGGCTACGGCGGCGGTGGCCGCTCGGGCGGCGGTGGTGGCTACGGCGGTGGCGGCGGTGGCTACGGTGGCGGTGGCCGTTCCGGTGGCGGCGGCTACGGTGGTGGCGGCGGCGGTGGCTACGGCGGCGGTGGCCGCTCGGGTGGTGGTGGTGGCTACGGCGGCGGTGGCCGTTCGGGCGGCTACTGATCCCGCATCCCCCTCATCCGCATCCCGGATATGACACGAGGCGCCTTCGGGCGCCTCGTTGTCATTCAGCCTGGCGTTTCTTGCGCGGCCGGCCGGCGAGCAGGCGGTCGTAGAGCCAGTTCGGCAGCAGGCGCAGCAGTTTGGCGACGACGCCCATCTGCCAGGGGATCACGCGGTAGCTGGCCTGGGCGCGGATGGCCTTCACGGCACGGTCGGCGAAGGCCTCGGCCGGCATCAGGAAGGGCATGCCGTAGCGGTTGCCGCGCGTCAGCGGCGTGTCGATATAGCCGGGCAGGAGGGTGACGACGCGCACCCCGAAGGGCCGGCATTCGCCGCGCAGGCTCTCGCAATAGGCGACGACGCCGGCCTTGCTCGCACAATAGGCGCCATGCCCCGGCAGGCCGCGGATGGCGGCGACGCTGGCGATGCCCACCAGGGTGCCCGAGCGGCGCGCGTTCATCGCCGCGACGAAGGGATGGAAGCTCGCGGCCAGGCCGATGTTGTTGGTCTCGAAGGTGCGGCGCATCACGTCGAGGTCGTCGAACTCGGCCGTGTCCATGCCGATGCTGATGCCGGCATTGGCGATGACGACGTCGGGCAGGCCCTGGGCGGCGATGCACTCGCGGCCGATGCGGGCCATCGCGTCGAGGTCGGCCACGTCGGCGCCGTAGACCTTGAAGCGGGTGGCGTCGAGCTGCTGCTCCGCCGCCCAGCGCTCGACCTCGGCCGTGCGGCGCGCGACGAGGGCCAGCCGCGCGCCGTCGCGGTAGTAGCGCAGCGCCAGCGCCTGGCCGATGCCGCTGGACGCGCCGGTGATGAAGACCAGCCCGCTCATCGGCCGCCCCGCGACACGATCTGCCCCTGCGCCCGGCCCGTGAAGCTGAGCTGGCCCGTCAGGTGGCGGTACTCGAAGTTCTGCGCGTTCAGCGTCGAGGCGCCCTGGCGGATGCTGACGGGCAGGTGGGAGCGCAGGATCTCGCTGTGGGCCAGCGCCTGCAGGAACTCGCCGCGTACTTCCAGCTGGGGCCGGGCGGTTTCAGTCGATCCGGGCGGCAGGCGGCGCAGGCGGACATTGCCGAGCAGTTGCATGTCGCTGCCGTCGCCATTGCTGAGCGCACGGTCGGCCTCGGCGATGGCGAGGCTGCCGTCGGGCGCGGTGGCGCGCACGCGGGCCTGGTCGATCTCCAGCGTGTCGGTGTCGGGGTAGTGGCGCAGCTCGGCCCCGGCGATCTGCACGTTCAGCCGGCCGTCGGCGCCGATGCGCTGGATCTCGAAATTCGCCATGCGGTAGTCGGGCACGTGACGCGGCGGCGCGGCCTCGGTCGGCCCGTCGAGCAGGGGCGTGTTCTTGACCAGCCACCAGGTGGCGCTGGCCAGCAGGGCCATCAGCAGCAGGGGCAGGTAGTTGGACAGCAGGCTCTGCGCACGCCACAGCCAGGGCCGGGCTTTTTGCGCGCGCGGTGCCGGCGCGGGCAGCGCGGCATTCAAGGCCGGCCCCCGTCCAGCGTCGCGTGCTGGGCGCCCAGCAGGCGCTCGTAGTGGCCGGCGGCCATCAGTAGCAGGTCGCAACACTCGCGCGCCGCGCCGTGGCCGCCCGCCGCGCGGGTGACGTGGTGGGCGACGGCCAGCACCTCGGCGTGGGCGCCGGGCGGCGCACAGGCGAAGCCGGCGCGGCTCAGCAGCGGCAGGTCGGGCCAGTCGTCGCCCATGGCGGCGACCTCGCCCCAGGCCAGGCCGAGCCGGGCCAGCAGGGGTTCGGCGGCGGCGAGCTTGTCGCCCGCGCCGTAGACGGCATGGGCCAGGCCCAGATCGGCGACGCGGCGGCGCACGGCGGGGCTGTCGCGGCCGGTGATGATGGCCGGCGTGATGCCGGCCTGCTGCAGCGATTTCAGGCCATGGCCGTCCAGCGTGCTGAAGGCCTTGAACTCCTCGCCGCGCTCGCCGATGTAGATGCGGCCGTCGGTGAGCACGCCGTCCACGTCGAAGATCGCCAGCTTGATGGCCAGGCCCGTCCCTTGCGCCTGGACGAGCAGTTCGGGGGGGAAACGCAGCGCCGCCATCAGATCACCTTGGCCCGCATCAGGTCGTTGATGCTGACGGCGCCGAGCAGCTTGCGCTCCGCATCCACGACCAGCACGACGGTGATGCGCGCGGCTTCCATCAGGTCCGCCGCATCGACCGCCAGCGCGTCGGGGCCGACGGTGCGGGGCTGCGGATGGGCCACCTCGGCGGCGGTCAGCGCGCGCAGGTCGCGGCCCTGCTCGACGAGGCGGCGCAGGTCGCCGTCGGTGAAGATGCCCTGCACGCGGTCCTCGCCATCGACGACCACCGCCATGCCCAGGGCCTTGGCGCTCATCTCGCGCATCAATTCGGTGAAGGCCGTGCCGGGAGCGACGCGCGGCAGGGCGTCGCCCGAGCGCATCAGGTCGCGCACATGGGTCAGCAGCTTGCGGCCCAAGGCGCCGCCGGGGTGGGAGCGGGCGAAGTCCTCGGCCTTGAAGCCGCGCGCGTCCAGCAGCGCCACGGCGAGGGCATCGCCCAGCGCCATCTGCGCGGTGGTGCTGGCCGTGGGCGCGAGCTGCAGCGGGCAGGCTTCTTCGGCGACGGCGCTGTCGAGTACGAGGTCGGCATGGGCGGCCAGGCTGGACTGCGGCCGGCCGGTCATGGCGATGACGGGCACGCCCAGGCGCCGCAGCACGGGCAGGATGGCGTTCAGCTCGTCGCTCTCGCCGGAGTTGGACAGGGCCAGCACCACGTCGCCGCCGGTGACCATGCCGAGGTCGCCATGGGCCGCCTCGGCCGGGTGGACGAACAGGGCCGGCGTGCCGGTGGACGCCAGCGTGGCGGCGATCTTGCGGCCGACGTGGCCGCTCTTGCCCATGCCCATGACGGCGACCCGGCCGCGGCAGGCCAGTACGGTGCGCACGGCGCCGACGAAGGCCTCGCCCAGGCGCGGCGCCAGTTCGGCCAGCGCGCGGGCCTCGACGGCGAGGGCCTGGCGGCCGATGCGCACGGCGCGTTCGGCAAAGACGGGGGAATTCATGCGGCCAGTGTAGACAAGGGGACGCTGAGCGCTGGCGGCGCTGGCCGGGTTTCTCCGGCGGCCCGCCGATGGGCAGCGGCCTAGACTGGGCCGACAAATCGCACCACGGATAGGAGACACCGTGCAGCGGACCGACATCTCGGACCCGGCCTATTTCCACAAGGTCGTCGATTGCCAGTGGGCCTGCCCGGCGCACACCCCCGTGCCGGAATACATCCGCCTCATCGCGCAGGGGCGGCATGACGAGGCCTACTGGGTGAACTGGGTCAGCAACGTTTTCCCCGGCGTGCTTGGCCGCACCTGCGACCGGCCCTGCGAACCCGCCTGCCGGCGCGGACGCGTCGAGGAGAAGCAGGCGGCGCGGCCCGAGCCCGTCGCCATCTGCCGGCTCAAGCGCGTCGCGGCGGACCACAAGACCGAGGAATTCCGTGCGCTGATCCCGCAGCCCGAGGCGAAGAACGGCCGGCGCGTGGCCTGCGTCGGCGCGGGGCCGGCGTCGCTGGCCGTGGCGCGCGATCTGGCGCTGCAGGGCTATGCGGTCACGGTGTTCGACGGCGAGCGCAAGCCGGGGGGCTTCATCCGCACGCAGATCCCGCGCTTCCGGCTGCCGGAGCGCGTCATCGACGAGGAATGCGGCTACATCCTCGGCCTGGGCGTCGAGTGGCGGCCCGGGCAGCGGGTGGACTCGATGAAGGCGCTGCTGTCCGAGGGCTGGGACGCGGTCTTCGTCGGCTGTGGCGCGCCGCGCGGGCGCGACCTGGCGCTGCCGGGCCGCGAGGAGACGCGGGCGCAGGTCCACATCGGCATCGACTGGTTGAGCAGCGTCAGCTTCGGCCATGTGACGGCGGTGCAGCCGCGCGTCATCGTGCTGGGCGGCGGCAACACGGCGATGGACTGCTGCCGCTCGGCGCGGCGCCTCGGCGCGAGCAGCGTGACGGTGGCCGTGCGCAGCGGCTACGCGCAGATGAAGGCGAGCCCATGGGAGAAGGAGGACGCCGAGCACGAGGGCATCCCCATCCTCGACTTCCACGTGCCGCTGGCCTTCGAGCATGTGGGCGGCCGGCTGACCGGCATGCGCTTTCGCAGGGCGCAGACGGGCGAAGAGATCGTCATCCCCTGCGACGAGGTGCTGATCGCCGTCGGCCAGCAGAACGCCTTCCCGTGGATCGAGCGCGATGCCGGCATCGCCTTCGGCGACGACGGACTGCCGGTGCTCGATGCGCAGAGCTTCCAGTCCACGCTGCCCCAGGTGTTCTTCGGCGGCGACGCGGCCTTCGGCCCGAAGAACATCATCACCGCCGTCGCCCATGGCCATGAGGCGGCGGTAAGCATCGACCGCCTGCTGCACGGCGAGCCCGTCACGCAGCGCCCGCCGCCGCACGTCAACCTCGTGTCCCAGAAGATGGGCATCCACGAGTGGAGCTACGACAACGCGGTGACGCTGGACCTGCGCAGCAAGGTGCCCTGGGCGGCGGCCGAGGCGGCGCTGGCCAGCATCAAGGTCGAGGTGGAGCTGGGCTTCGACGCGGCGGCGGCCTTCAAGGAGGCGCAGCGCTGCCTGAACTGCGACGTGCAGACCGTGTTCGCGCCCAAGCTGTGCATCGAGTGCGACGCCTGCGTGGACATCTGCCCGATGGACTGCATCAGCTTCACCGACGACGGCCCCGAACTGCGCGAGCACCTCAAGGCGCCGGCGCTGAACCTGGCCCAGGCGATCTACGTCGAGGATGGGCTCAAGACCGGCCGCGTGATGGCCAAGGACGAGGACGTCTGCCTGCACTGCGGGCTGTGCGCCGAGCGATGTCCGACCGGGGCCTGGGACATGCAGAAGTTCATGCTCGTCACGGCCAAGGCCGGGGCGGCTTGCCGTGACCACGCCACGCGCAGGGAGGCCGCATGAGCCGGATCGAAGCGGTCAACGACTTCGTCGTCAAGTTCGCCAACGTCAACGGCTCGGGCTCGGCCTCGGCCAACGAGCTGTTCGCGCGGGCCATCCTGCGCATGGGCGTGCCGGTCAGCCCGCGCAACATCTTCCCGAGCAATATCCAGGGCCTGCCGACCTGGTACGAGGTGCGCGTCTGCGAGGCCGGCTGGCTGGGCCGGCGCGGCGGCGTGGATCTGATGGTGGCGATGAACCCGCAGACCTGGGCCCAGGACCTGGCCGAGATCCAGCCCGGCGGCTATCTCTTCTACGACTCCACCAAGCCGATGCCGGCCAGCGCCTTCCGCGAGGACATCCACGTCATCGGCATGCCGGCCACGGCCATCTGCAATGCCACCTACGACGTGCCGCGCGAGCGCACGCTGTTCAAGAACATCCTCGTGCTGGGGGCGCTGAGCGAGCTGATGGGCATCGAGGCCGCCGTCATCGAGGCGCTCTTCGCCGAGCAGTACAAGGGCAAGGAGCGGCTGCTGGACTCCAACGTCCGCGCGCTGCACGCCGGCCGCGAGTTCGCGCGCGACCACCTCTCTGTGCAGCCCTTCGGCTTGAAGGTGCGGCGCGCCGACGCGGTGGGCGGGCGCATCTTCCTGGAAGGCAATGCCGCCACCGCCCTGGGCTGCGTCTACGGCGGCGCCAGCGTCTGCGCCTGGTATCCGATCACGCCGTCCTCGTCCGTGGCCGAGGCCTTCGAGAAGTACTGCGTGAAGTTCCGCACCGACCCCGACACCGGCGAAAAGCGCTACGCCATCGTCCAGGCCGAGGACGAGATCGCGTCCATCGGCATCATCACCGGCGCCGGCTGGAACGGCGCACGCGCCTTCACGGCCACGTCCGGCCCCGGCGTGTCGCTGATGACGGAATTCCTCGGCCTGGCCTATTTCGCCGAAATCCCCTTCGTCGTCATCGACGTGCAGCGCGGCGGCCCCAGCACCGGCATGCCGACGCGCACCCAGCAGGCCGACCTGCTCTCCAGCGCCTATGCCTCGCATGGCGACACGCAACACGTGCTGCTGCTGCCCGAAGACCCGCGCGAATGCTTCGAGTTCGCGGCCGAGGCGCTCGACCTGGCCGAGCGCCTGCAGACGCCGGTCTTCCTGATGAGCGACCTCGACATCGGCATGAACCAGCGCCTGTGCGCGCCGCTCGCATGGGACGACACGCGCCGCTACGACCGCGGCAAGCTGATGACGGCCGCGATGCTCGACGCCGGCCGCGAGTTCGCCCGCTACAAGGACGTGGACGGCGACGGCATTCCCTGGCGCACCCTGCCCGGCACGCATGCGGACAGGGGCGCCTATTTCACGCGCGGCACGACGCGCAACGAACAGGCCATCTACTCCGAGCGCGGCGACGACTATGTGCGCAACGTCGAGCGCCTGCGCCGCAAATTCGCCACCGCCGCGCGGCTCGCACCGCAGCCGCTGGTGCGCGCGGCGGCGCAGAAGACGCGGCTCGCGGTCCTCTACTTCGGCTCCACCGCGCCGGCCATGGACGAGGCCCTGGCCGCGCTCGCCGAGGCCGGCATCCACCTCGACGCGATGCGGCTGCGCGCCTACCCCTTCGCGCCATCGGTGGCCGAATTCATCGCCGCGCACGACACGGTCTTCGTCGTCGAGCAGAACCGCGACGCGCAGATGCGCCGCCTGCTCGTCAACGAGCTGGAAGTGGCGCCTGCGCGGCTGACGCCGGTGCTGCACTACGACGGCACGCCCATCACCGCGCGCTTCATCACCGACGCGATCACGCGCCATGTCCACGCGCTGGCCACGGCACCCAGGAGCACCCCATGACCTACCTGGCGAAACCGAAGCTGCACCACCCCAGCCTGACGAAGAACGCCGTCGGCTACACGCGGCGCGACTACGAGGGCAAGGTCTCGACGCTGTGCGCCGGCTGCGGCCACGACTCGATCTCCAGCGCCATCGTCCAGGCCTGCTGGCAGCTCGACGTCGAGCCCCACCGCGTCGCCAAGCTGTCGGGCATCGGCTGCTCCAGCAAGACGCCCGACTACTTCCTCGGCGCCAGCCACGGCTTCAACACCGTCCATGGCCGCATGCCCAGCGTGCTGACCGGCGCCTACCTCGCCAACCGCGAACTGCTCTACCTCGGCGTCTCCGGCGACGGCGACTCGGCGTCCATCGGCCTGGGCCAGTTCGCCCATGCGATGCGGCGCGGCGTGCGCATGGTCTACGTCGTCGAGAACAACGGCGTCTACGGCCTCACCAAGGGCCAGTTCAGCGCCACGGCCGACAAGGGCTCGGTCGCCAAGAAGGGCGCGACCAATGCCGACACCGCCATCGACCTCGCCGCGCTCGCGCTGCAACTGGGCGCCAGCTTCGTCGCCCGCGGCTTCTCGGGCGACAAGGCCCAGCTCGTGCCGCTGATCGAAGCCGCCATCCGCCACGGCGGCGCGGCCTTCATCGACGTGATCAGCCCCTGCGTCGCGTTCAACAACCACGCCGGCTCCACGCGCAGCTACGACCACGTGCGCGCCCACAACGAGGCGCTGAACCGCATCGACTTCATCGACCTCGCGCCCGAGCAAGTCGTCGAGCAAGGGGGCGAGCACTCGCCCGACCTCATCGACGTGCCGCAGGCCGACGGCACGACGCTGCGCCTGCGCCGCACGGCGGCCGACTACGACCCCACCGACCGCCTCGCCGCGATGCACGCGATGCAGCTGCGCGCCGCCAGCGGCGAGATCGCCACCGGCCTGCTCTACGTCGATCCGGCGGCGCGGGACTGGCATGCGGCCCAGCGCACCGTGGGCGGCGCGCTGAACGCGCTCGGCGAGCAGGCGCTGTGCCCGGGCGCGGCGGCGCTCGAACGGATCAACGCAGGGCTGCGTTAGGCCGGCCCCGGCCCCAGCACCGGCCCCCAGCCCAACGGTGCGGGCAAGGCTGCCAGGATGCGCTGGCGCAGCGGCGCGTAGGCCTCGTCCACCGGCTGGCCGGCGCGCGGCGCGAGCGGGTCCCGGTGGCTGCCGAAGGCCTCGTCCAGCTCCGCCCAGTCCGCGGCGCTGAAGGCCGCCCGGGCGCGCGGCAGCACCTCGGTTTCCTCGCGCTTCATGTGGTGCAGATAGTGCGCCGTGTAGACCTGGAGCTGCTGCTCGAACTTCCCGCGCCGCGGCTCGCCCATCTGCTCCCAGGCCAGCAGGCTGTGCTGCAGCTCGCGGATGGCGCGCTCGCCCTGGGCGTGGTCGGCGTCCAGTTCGTCCAGCACCTCGCGCAGCTCCGGCGCCAGCGCGCGCAGCTTCGGGAAGAGCAGTTCGCTCTCCTTGGTGTGGTGCAGGCGCTCGGGGAACTCGTCCACGTAGAACAGCATGGCCCGCAGCGCGCCGAAGTCGGGCGGCGTCCCGGTGCGGCGCTGCGCGTCCAGCAGCAGGGGCAGGGTGCGCAGCATGGCCGCCAGCGCATCGTGCTCGGCGCGGATCACGCGCACGGCCAGGGGCATGGTCGAGGAAGGCATGGCGCCAAGCGTCGCGCTCTGCGCGACGGCCGGCCTTGATCCAGCGCAAGGCGCATGGAGCCGCCCCCGTAAAATCCCGCGCTTTGCTCAAGCCCCCAAGGAAAGCCCTGGCCATGACCGCAACGACCGCCTCCTCCACCCTCATGGCCAACGCGATCCGTGCGCTGGCGATGGACGCCGTGCAGGCCGCCAACTCCGGCCACCCGGGCGCCCCCATGGGCATGGCCGACATCGGCGTGGCGCTGTGGGCGCGGCACTTGAAGCACAACCCCGCCAACCCGCACTGGGCCGACCGCGACCGCTTCGTGCTCTCCAACGGCCATGGCTCGATGCTGATCTATGCGCTGCTGCATCTGACGGGTTACGACCTGCCCATCGAGGAGCTGCGCGCCTTCCGCCAGCTGCACAGCCGCACGCCGGGCCACCCCGAGGTCGGCATCACGCCGGGCGTGGAGACGACCACCGGCCCGCTGGGCCAGGGCATCACCAATGCCGTCGGCCTGGCCCTGGCCGAGAAGCTGCTGGCGCGCGACTTCAACCGCGGCGGCCATCAGATCGTCAACCACCACACCTATGTCTTCCTCGGCGACGGCTGCCTGATGGAAGGCATCAGCCACGAGGCCGCTTCGCTGGCCGGCGCGTGGAAGCTGAACAAGCTGATCGCCATCTACGACGACAACGGCATCAGCATCGACGGCCAGGTCACGCCCTGGTTCGGCGACGACACGGCCCAGCGTTTCCAGGCCTACGGCTGGAACGTCATCGGCCAAAAAGGTGCCGAGATCGACGGCCACAGCGTCGATGCGGTGGACAAGGCCATCGCCCAGGCCAAGAAGAGCGCCGACAAGCCCACGCTCATCATCGCCAAGACGGCCATCGGCAAGGGCTCGCCCAACCGCGCCAACACCGCCAAGGCGCACGGCGAGCCGCTCGGCGCCGAGGAAATCAGGCTGACCCGCGAGGCCCTGGGCTGGACGAGCGAGCCCTTCGCCATCCCCGCCGAGGTCTACGCCGCCTGGGACGCCAAGGCCGCCGGCGCCGCGCACGAAGCCGCCTGGGACGAGCGCTTCGACGCCTATGCCGAGGCTCACCCCGAACTGGCCGCCGAGTTCCAGCGCCGCATGGCCGGCGTGCTGCCGGCCGACTTCGCGCAGATCGCCGTCGATGCCGTCGTCAAGGCCCACGGCGAGGCGCAGACGGTCGCCAGCCGCAAGGCCAGCCAGCTCGCGCTGGAAGCCTTCACCGCCAGGCTGCCCGAACTGCTCGGCGGCAGTGCCGACCTGACCGGCTCCAACCTCACCAACACCGCCAGCACACCCAATCTGCGCATCGCGGCGGACGGCACGCCCAACGACGGCCGCCACATCAACTACGGCGTGCGCGAATTCGGCATGGCCGCCATCATGAACGGCCTTGCGCTGCACGGCGGCTTCATCCCCTACGGCGGCACCTTCCTGACCTTCAGCGACTACAGCCGCAACGCCATCCGCATGGCCGCGCTGATGAAGCAGCGCGTCATCCACGTGATGACGCACGACTCCATCGGCCTCGGCGAGGACGGCCCGACCCACCAGTCCGTCGAGCACGTCGCCAGCCTGCGCCTGATCCCGGGCCTGGACGTCTGGCGCCCCGCCGACACCACCGAGACCGTGGTCGCCTGGACCATGGCCCTCGGCAATGCGCAGCGCCCCAGCCTGCTGGCGCTGAGCCGCCAGAACCTGGCCTACACGCCCAAGGCCAATGTGGACGAGATCGCCCGCGGCGCCTATGTGCTGGCCGAGCCGGCCAAGGGCAAGGCCAAGGCGGTGCTCATCGCCACCGGCTCCGAGGTGCAGCTGGCCATCGCCGCGCAGAAGCTGCTGGCCGACGAGGGCGTCAAGGTGCGCGTCGTCTCCATGCCCAGCACCACCGTCTTCGACCGCCAGGACAAGGACTACAAGAAGCGCGTGCTGCCCAAGGGCCTGCCGCGCGTGGCCGTCGAGATGGGCGTCAGCGACTTCTGGTGGAAATACGGCGTCGATGCCGTCGTCGGCATCGACAGCTTCGGCGAATCCGCGCCCGCGCCGGTGCTGTTCAAGCATTTCGGCTTCACGCCGGAGAACGTCGCGGCGACGGTGAAGGCCGTGCTGAAGAAGAAGTGATGCGCCGCCTTCTCGTGGCCGGGTTGCTGGCCGCCTGCGCGCTGGCGGCCTCGGCGCAGACCGAGGTGAAGGCGCGGTCCGAGGCGCAGACCCTGGCCTGCCTCGTGAAGCCGGCCGAGCCACCGCGCTACCCGGCGCGGCACAAGCTGGACCACGGCCATGGCGCCATGCGCGTGCGCCTGACTTTCCGCAAGCCGGACGCGGCGCCCGAGGTCGAGGTGCTGTTCAACTCGGCCCGCGAGGGCATGCAGGACGAAGCCTTCCGCTATCTGCGCGGCTACCGCCTGCCCTGCCTGACGCCCAAGGACGGCGCCGTCCAGGCCGTGCAGGAATTCAGCTTCACCAACACCGACCGCGACGCCACGCCGCTGTCCGAGGCCCACCGCGACGACGAGCCGCCCTTCTGCCTCGTCATGCCTCGGCGCGACATGGCGGGCTGGCGCAGCTTCGGCAACTGGGGCCTCGAACACATCGTCGTCGCCGCGACCTTCACCGGCGACGGCCGGCAGCCGCCCGAGGTCAGGATCATCCATTCCACCAGTTCGTCGCGCGGCGAGGCCGCCGTGCGCGAGCGCCTCGCCGAATACCGCATGCCCTGCCGCACCGGCAGCGAAGAGCCGCAGAGCTTCCAGCAGCAGTTCAGCTATGTGCCCCACGGCTACCGGCGCGCCGTCTTCACGCGTGAGGCTTTCGGGCTCGTCGAGTTCCTGCGCATGACGCGCGAGCCGCTCAAGCTGCGTGCCGCCTACGACTTCAACAGCATGGACTGCCCCTTCAAGGTCCGCTATATGGTCTACGGCGGCGCCGTGCCCAACGAGGCCAGGACCGGCAAGCCCGAAGACCCCAACCGCCTGCCTTTCCTCGACTGGCTGGCGGGGCTGCAACTGGACTTCAAGAACGAGCGGCAGGCCAACGACCTGTTCGGCAGCGAACTGCAGATCGACGTGCCCTGCGGCACGCTCAACCTTGGCGGCGAAGGCTGAAATCGCACCGAAACCACCGCTGACGGCGAATCGCCGAGAATCCCGCCGCCCCAGATTTTTCATCCCCGGAGACTCTCCCATGACCATCAAGATCGGCATCAACGGCTTCGGCCGCATCGGGCGCATGGTGTTCCGCGCCGCCGTTGCGAACTTCAAGGACATCGAGATCGTTGGCATCAACGACCTGCTCGAACCCGACTACCTCGCCTACATGCTCAAGTACGACAGCGTGCATGGCCGCTTCGACGGCGAGGTCTCGGTGGACGGCAGCACCCTGGTCGTCAACGGCCGCCGCATCCGCCTGACCGCCGTCAAGGACCCCGCCGAGCTGAAATGGGGCGAGGTCGGCGCCGACATCGTCATCGAATCCACCGGCCTGTTCCTCGACAAGGCCGGCGGCGAGAAGCATCTGGCCGCAGGCGCGAAGAAGGTCATCATGAGCGCGCCGTCCAAGGACGACACGCCGATGTTCGTCTACGGTGTCAACCACGCGAAGTACGCCGGCGAGGCCATCATCTCCAATGCGTCCTGCACCACCAACTGCCTCGCGCCGCTGGCCAAGGTGCTGAACGACAAATGGGGCATCAAGCGCGGCCTGATGACCACCGTCCACGCCGCCACCGCGACGCAGAAGACCGTGGACGGCCCGAGCAACAAGGACTGGCGCGGCGGCCGCGGCATCCTGGAGAACATCATCCCCAGCAGCACCGGCGCGGCCAAGGCCGTCGGCAAGGTCATCCCCGAGCTGAACAAGAAGCTGACCGGCATGAGCTTCCGCGTGCCGACCAGCGACGTGTCGGTCGTGGACCTGACCGTCGAGCTGCTCAAGGACGCCAGCTACGAAGACATCTGCGCCGAAATGAAGGCGCAGAGCGAGGGCGCGCTCAAGGGCGTGCTCGGCTACACCGAGGACAAGGTCGTGGCGACCGACTTCCGTGGCGATGCCCGCACGTCGATCTTCGACGCCGATGCCGGCATCGCGCTCGACGGCACCTTCATCAAGCTCGTGTCCTGGTACGACAACGAATGGGGTTACTCGAACAAGGTGCTTGAAATGGTCCGCGTCGTGAACGGCTGAAGCCCTTCGACACCCGCGTAAAGGCCCCGCAACAGGCGGGGCCTTCTGCTTTCCGGCCCCTAAACTTGCCGCCCCGCACCCGCCCGACCCCGCCGCCATGAAGCCCCTGCGCCCCTTGCTGATCGCCACCCTGGCCACGCTGGTGGCGGCTGCGGGGCCGGCGCGGGCGGCGGATGACGAGGCGCGGGTCATCGTGCGCTTCAAGCCCCAGGCCGACAGCGTGCGCGCCCGCGCGCTGGCGCTGCGCGCGACGCGGGCCGAGGCGCGCGAGATCGCGCAGACGCGCGCGACGGCCCTGGGCCTGCGCGCCGGCCGGCGGCTGGAGGCCGGCCTCAACCTGGACGAACGTACCCAGGTCGTCGTCGCCAGCGGCCTGAGCAGCGCCGAACTGGCCCGCCAACTGGCGGCGGACGGCGAGGTCGAGTTCGTCGCCGTGGACCAGCGCCGCAAGCACATGAAGCTGCCCAACGACCCGCTGTTCGGCGGCGCGGCGGTGAACCCCGAGTCCACCGTCGGCGGCCTCCAGACGCGCAGCATCGACCAGTGGTATCTGAAGGCGCCGGCCGGCGCCGTCGCGTCCAGCATCAATGCGCCCGCCGCCTGGGAGCTGACGACCGGTGCCGCCAGCGTCATCGTCGCCGTGCTCGACACCGGCATCCGCCCCGACCACCCCGACCTCGCCGGCCAGATCGTGCCGGGCTACGACATGATCGGCTTCGGCAGTCCGGGCGCGACGGCCACGGCCATCGCCAACGATGGCGACGGCCCCGATGCCGACCCCTCGGACCCCGGCGACTGGGTGAGCCGCGCCGACATCGACGCCAAGCGCCTGGGCGCCGACTGCGACAGCAGCGACATCGGCAACAGCTCCTGGCACGGCACGCGTGTGGCCGGCCTGATCGCGGCGGCCAGCAACAACGGGCTGGGCATGGCCGGCGTCGGCTGGGGCCTGAAGATCATGCCGATCCGCGTGCTCGGCAAATGCGGCGGCTATGACAGCGACATCATCGCCGGCATGAAATGGGCCGCCGGCATCGCCGTGCCCGGCCTGCCGGCCAACCCCAACCGCGCCAAGGTGCTCAACCTCAGCCTGGGCGGCAGCGGCGCCTGCGGCAGCAGCGGCGTCGGCGCGCTCTACCGCGACGCCATCACCCAGCTCGATGCGGCCGGCGCCACCGTCGTCGTCGCGGCCGGCAACTCCGAGGGCCAGGCCATCGGCATGCCGGCCAACTGCCCGGGCGTCATCACGGTGGCGGCGCTGCGCCACGTCGGCACCAAGGTCGGCTTCTCCAGCCTCGGCCCCGAGGCGACCATCGCCGCGCCGGGCGGCAACTGCATCAACGTCGGCGCCAACCAGGCCTGCCTCTACCCGATGCTGAGCACCACCAACACCGGCACGACGGCGCCGGTGGCCGCCGACGATGCCTACACCGGCGGCGCGGCCTCGGTGGGCACCAGCTTCTCGGCACCCATCGTCAGCGGCATCGTCGGCCTGATGGCCTCGGTGCGGTCGGCGCTGACCGCCGCCGAGGCGGCGCAGCTGCTCAAGAGCACGGCCCGGCCTTTTCCGACCACGGGCGGCGGCAGCGCGGCCGACGGCAATCCCCCGCAATGCCGCGCGCCCAGCAGCACGGCCGTGCAGGACGAGTGCTATTGCACGACCAGCACCTGCGGCGCCGGCATGGTGGACGCCGCCGCGGCGGTGGCGGCGGCCAGGGCGCTGAACGAGGGCGGGACCATCGGCAGCGGCACGACGAGTACCGCGTCGTCGTCCGGCGACAGCGGCGGCGGTGGCGGCGCGATGAGCGCGGCGTGGCTGGCCGGATTGCTGGCGGCAGCTCTCGCCCTGAAGGGCTTGAAGGGCTTGAAGGGCTCAGGCCGGCGCTGAAGCGGCCGTCGCGCAGGCGCGCAGCCCGGCCAGCGCGGGCGCGGCCTTGAGCTTGGCGGCGAGCAGGCCGTCCGCCTGCGGGATGACGAGGCTGTGGCGCGGCACCGGCGCCTTCAGCGCCAGCACGCGCAGGCCCTTGAGGTTGCGCTTGTCCAGCGCCGCGCGGGCGGCCACGGCCTCGGCCTCGCTGGCGTGCTGGCTCAGCACGAAGCTGGGCTGCTCGTCGGGCAGGCCCTTCAGGGGCTCGTAGGCCAGGCGCATCTGCTTGTAGGTCGCTTCCTTGCGGGCGCGGAATTCGGGGTCGGTGAGCTTGATGGTCGCCACGGCCCAGACGCCCCCCAAGCCGGGCAATTCGCTGCCCTGCCATTGCCCCTCGGCGCCGGCCGCCTTCAGCGCCGCCTGGGCGGCGGCGAAGGCGGCCTCGCCTTCGAGGGGGCCGAGTTCCAGGCAACTGCGCTGGGCCAGCGCGGTGGCGGCGCTGGCGGCCAGGGGCTGGATGTGCTCGGGGTGGGCCTGGGCCGCGAGGCGCTGCGGCTCGCGGCCGCCCTCGGCGGGCAGGCCGGTCACGGTGTCCAGCCAGCCGCGCGACCATGCGAAGAAAACGGCGTTCAGAGCCAGCAGCACGAGCACGACGATGCGCATCACGAGGGGGTCTCCAGTCTCAGGCTCAGCTCGCCGCCGCCGCAGGGGGCGATGCCGGCGGCGGTTTCCAGCAGCAGTTCGCCGCGCGCATTGACGCCGCGCGCCGTGCCGCGCTGCTCGCCGACGCGCACCGCGCGGCCCAGCGTCAGGTCGCGCCGCGCGAAGGCGGCCTGCCAGGGCACGAAGCCCAGGGTCTCGAAGTCCGCCAGCATCGCGCGCAGCGCGGGGGCGAGGCGGTCCAGCGTCGTTGGTGCGGTGGCGGCGGGGTCCAGCGTCTGCAGCGCCGCGTGGCCGGTCGTGAAGGCGCTGTGGTCCGCGCCTTCGGGCAGGGGGCGCAGGTTCAGGCCGACGCCGATGACGACGCCACGCTGCTCAAGGGTCAGCGGCGTGGTCTCGATGAGGATGCCGCAGAGCTTGGCGCCGTCGAGGAAGAGGTCGTTGGGCCACTTCAGGCGGATGCGCCCAGCCGCAGGGTCGAGCACGTCGGCCACCGTACAGCCGACGGCCAGCGATAGGCCCGACAGGTCCAGTGCGGCCGGCAGCGGCAGCGCGAGGGAGAAGGTCAGCGCGGCGTCATCGCTTTGCCACGCCCGGCCGAGGCGGCCGCGCCCGGCCGTCTGGCGCGCGGCCGAGAGCAGCAGCGGCCCGCCGCCCGCGCGCAGATGGGCCAGCGCTTCGGTGTTCGTCGAGCCGCATTCGGCGAGGTGGCGGCGCTCCATCGCGTCAGCGTTTCTTCGGCGCGAGCATGGTGCCCCGGCAGGTCAGCGCGCCGCACCAGCAGGCGAACTGCTTCTTGACCTTGGCCGTGTGGCGCCCGTCCAGCACGAGGCCGTAGTCGTAGAACAGTTCCTCGCCGGGCTCGATGTCGCGCAGGGCCTGGATGAAGACGTGGCCGTCGCGCTCGTCGGCCTCGCAGTTGGGCTCGCAGGCGTGGTTGATCCAGCGCGCGTCGTTGCCGCCGTAGAGCGCGTCGATGACGAGGCCGCCGTCGAGGTGGAAATAGAAGGTGTGGTCGGGCTGGGCGGGGTCGTGCGGGTGGCGCTCGACGGCCTCTTCCCAGGTGATGCGCTCGCCGGTGTATTCGATGATGCGCGCGCCTGCCGCGATGGGCGCCGTCGCGTAGACGCCGCGGCCGTGTACGCCGGAATCACGGACCTCGATCTTGCGGCGCGGTGCTTTGCTGGGCTTCAAAACGCTGTGGTACGGTGAATTCATGGGTGCGCGCGTGCGTGGGCGTGCGCGCGAGGCCCGGATTGTAGGCAGCAGGATTCATGACCAAGACACTCATCATTGCCGAGAAACCTTCCGTCGCGCAGGACATCGTCCGGGCGCTGACGCCGGTGGCCGGCAAGTTCGACAAGCACGACGATCACTTCGAGAACGAGGCCTATGTCGTCAGTTCCGCCGTCGGCCATCTGGTGGAGATCGCGGCGCCCGAGGAATACGACGTGAAGCGCGGCAAGTGGAGCTTTGCCAACCTGCCGGTGATCCCGCCCCACTTCGACCTCAACCCCATCGACAAGAACAAGGGCCGGCTCAACGCGCTCAGCAAGCTGATCCGCCGCAAGGACGTGACGGCCCTGATCAACGCCTGCGACGCGGGCCGCGAGGGCGAGCTGATCTTCCGGCTGATCCAGCAGTACGCGCAGCCCGCCAAGGGCAAGCTCGACAAGCCGGTGCAGCGGCTGTGGCTGCAGTCCATGACGCCGGCCGCGATCCGCGAGGGCTTCGAGAAGCTGCGCAGCGACGCGCAGATGCTGCCGCTGGCCGACGCCGCGCGCTGCCGCTCCGAGGCCGACTGGCTGGTGGGCATCAACGGCACGCGGGCGATGACGGCCTTCAACTCGCGCGACGGCGGCTTCTTCCTGACCACGGTGGGCCGGGTGCAGACGCCGACGCTGTCCATCGTCGTCGAGCGCGAGGAGAAGATCCGCAAGCACGTCGCCCGCGACTACTGGGAGCTGCGCGCCAACTTCGACGCGCAGGCCGGGCAGTACGAGGGCAAGTGGTTCGACCCCGCCTGGAAGAAGAACGACGACGCCGAGCGCCGCGCCGACCGGCTGTGGCACGCAGCCGACGCCGAGGCCATCGCCAAGGCGGTGCTGGGCCAGCCGGCCGTCGTCACTGAGGAGAGCAAGCCCAGCACGACGAGCTGCGGCGCGCTCTACGACCTGACGACGCTGCAGCGCGAGGCCAACTCGCGCTTCGGCTTCTCGGCCAAGACGACGCTGTCCATCGCCCAGGCGCTGTACGAGAAGCACAAGGTCCTGACCTACCCGCGGACGGACTCGCGCTTCCTGCCCGAGGACTATCTCGCGGTGGCCAAGGACACCGCGAAGATGCTGGCGACGGAAGACCTGCCCGGCCCGCTCGCCGCGCTGAGCCAGCACGCGGCCACCTCGCTGAAAGAGGGCTATATCAAGCCGACGAAGAAGGTCTTCGACAACGCCAAGGTGTCGGACCACTTCGCCATCATCCCGACGCTGCAGGCGCCCAAGGCGCTGACCGAGGTCGAGGCCAAGCTCTACGACATGGTGGTCAAGCGCTTCCTCGCGGTGTTCTTCCCGCCGGCCGAGTTCCTGGTCACGACGCGCATCAGCAAGGTGCTGGACAAGCACCACTTCCAGACCAACGGCAAGGTCCTGGTGAAGCCGGGCTGGCTGGCCGTCTACGGCAAGGACGTGGACGACGAGGACGCCAACCTCGTGCCCGTGCAGCCGGGCGAAGTCGTGCGCACCGAGAGCGTGGACGTGAAGGCCCTGCAGACCAAGCCGCCCGCGCGCTACACCGAGGCGACGCTGCTGAGCGCGATGGAAGGCGCGGGCAAGCTGATCGACGACGACGAACTGCGCGAGGCCATGGCCGAGAAGGGCCTGGGCACGCCGGCCACGCGCGCGGCCACCATCGAAGGCCTGATCACCGAGAAATACATGCTGCGCGAGGGCCGCGAGCTGATCCCGACGGCCAAGGCCTTCCAGCTGATGACGCTGCTGCGCGGCCTGGAGGTCGAGGACCTGACCAAGCCCGAGCTGACCGGTGACTGGGAAAGCAAGCTGGCCCAGATGGAGAAGGGCCGGCTGTCGCGCGAGACCTTCATGGCCGAGATCGCGGCGATGACCGAGAAGATGGTCGCCAAGGCCAAGGGCTATGACCGCGACACCATCCCCGGCGACTACGCGACGCTGAAGACGCCGTGCCCGAAGTGCGGCGGCGTCGTCAAGGAGAACTACCGCCGCTTCACCTGCAACGGCAAGAGCGGCGGCGGCGACGACGCCTGCGGCTTCTCCATCGGCAAGATCCCGGGCGGCCGCAGCTTCGAGCTGCACGAGGTCGAGGCCTTTCTGCGCGACAAGAAGATCGGCCCGCTGGAAGGCTTCCGCTCCAAGGCCGGCTGGCCCTTCACGGCGGAGCTGGCCCTGGTCTACGACGAGGAGATCGCCAACTGGAAGCTGGAGTTCGACTTCGGCGAGGACGCCAAGAAGGCCGAGAACGACGGCGCGCCGGTGGACTTCTCCGCGCAGCAGAGCCTTGGCGCCTGCCCCAAGTGCCAGGGCCACGTCTACGAGCATGGCAGCAACTACGTCTGCGAGCACGCGGTCGGCGCCCACGTGACCTGCGACTTCAAGACCGGCAAGGTCATCCTGACCCAGCCCATCGAGACGGCCCAGGTCCACAAGCTGCTGACGGACGGCAAGACCGACCTGCTGGAAAACTTCGTGTCCAACAAGACGCGGCGCAAGTTCAAGGCCTTCCTGGCCTACGACAGGAAGGAAGGCAAGGTCGTGTTCGAGTTCGAGCCCAGAGCGGGAAAGACGGCAGCCAAGGCGCCGGCCAAGAAGGCTCCGGCCCGCAAGAAGGCCTAGCGCGATGAAGCTCGGCATCCAGGCCCGCCTGACCGCCGGCATCGCCCTGGTGGCGAGCCTGCTGGTGCTCGCGGTCGGCTGGTACTGGACGACGCACGAGGAAGCCGAGCTGATGGCCGGCCTGAACCAGCGCGAGACGCGCATGGCCGGCCTCATCGAGCGCGGTTTCGCCGGCCCGATCTGGAACCTCGACCACGTGGCCATCGAGAACCTGCTCGACGCCGTGATGGCCGACCCCGAGGTCCACGCCATCGAACTCAAGGGCCTGGGCCTGCGCGGTGGCCTGGCGCGGCGCGAGCGCGGCGCGGCGGATGCCGCCGAGGCGGCCGGCGCGCGGCTGCGGCGCGAGTTCGCCATCACCTACCAGCCCGCCGCCGACACCGAGGGCACCCCGGTCGCCACCGCCGTGCTGGTGTTCTCGCGCGAACTCGTCGATGGGCAGATCCAGCGCACCCGGCTCTTCGTCATCCAGCTGCTCGCCGTCGTCGTCGCCGGCATCGTCATCGCCAGCTTTTTGCTCGTGCATTGGCTGGTGCGCCGGCCCGTCGCGCGGCTGGGCGCGCTGGCGCAGCGCGTGGCGATGGGCGACCTCGGCGCGCAGGAGACCATCGAGCGCGGCGACGAGATTGGCGAGCTGACCGCGCGCTTCAACGCGATGAGCCTCAAGCTGCGCAGCGCCGCCGACCAGGTACAGCTCAGCTCCGAGGGCCTGCGCGCCAGCGAGGCGCGCTACCGCAGCCTGTTCGAGAACGCCACCGAGGGCATCTTCCAGGCCGACGCCCACGGCCGCGTACTGCGCGTGAACCACGCCTTCACGCAGATGCTGGGCCTGGGCGCGCAGAGCCCGGCCGGCCGGCGGCTGCGCGAACTGACCGGCATCGACCGCGACGAGATGCACCGCGTCGCCGCCGTGCTGAACGAGCAGGGCAAGATCCAGCAGGCCCAGTTGCAGCTGCGCAGCGCCAGCGGCCGGCCGCTGTGGGTGGAGCTGAACGCCCACTGGGTCGAGGCCGACGGCCTGGGCGGCCAATGCCGCGTCGAGGGCATGGTCAGCGACATCTCGCGGCGCCGCCAGGCCGAGGCCGAACTGACCCGCCACCGCAACCACCTCGAAGAACTCGTCGCCGAGCGCACCACCGAACTCAGCGAGGCCAAGCTGCGCGCCGAGGCCGCCAACCAGGCCAAGGGCCGCTTCCTGGCGACGATGAGCCACGAGTTCCGCACGCCGCTGAACGCCATCCTCGGCTTCACCCAGCTGATGCAGATGGACGCCAGCATCCCCGCCGGCCCGCAGGCCAAGCTGCAGCTGATGCGCGACTCCGGCCTGCACCTGCTCGAACTCATCAACGACGTGCTCGACATGGCCAGCATCGAGGCCGGCAAGGTCAGGCTCAAGCCCAGCGCGGTGGACCTGCGCGCGCTGCTCGACATGGCCAGCGACAGCGTGCGCCTGCGCGCCGAGCAGAAGGGCCTCGCCTTCGAGCTGGACATCGACGCCCGCCTGCCCCTGCTCGTCATGGTGGACGGCCAGCGCCTGCGCCAGGTGCTGCTCAATCTGCTGGCCAATGCCGTCAAGTTCACCGACAGCGGCAGCGTGCAGTTGTCCGCCCGCGTCGTCGAGCAGGACGGCGCCCACATGCGCCTGCGCCTGGCCGTGAGCGACACCGGCATCGGCATGACGCCGGCCCAGCAGGCGCGGCTCTTCCAGGCCTTCGAGCAGGTGTCCGACGCCTCGCGCCACCTCGGCGGCACGGGCCTGGGCCTGTCGATCAGCCAGCAGCTCGTGCGCCTGATGGGCAGCCAGATCCTCGTGCAGAGCACGGCGGGGCAGGGCAGCAGCTTCGCGTTCGAGCTGAGCGTGCCGCTGGCCTGAGGGCATGACTCCCGGCACTTCTGGCCCGCTCGCGGCCAATGCCGAATCCACTTCCATCCTGCCTGCCCACCGAGAACACCCGCATGAACGCTCCCACCCTTCGCCGCCTCACGCTCCTGCTGGCCCTGGCCGGCGCCCTCTCTGCGGGCCTGCCTGCCGGCGCTGATGCCCCCGCGGCCGCCGCGCCGGCCGGCGCCGTCAGCACCGAGGCCGGCCAGTTGGCCGTGCGCCAGCAGAAATTCACGCTGGCCAATGGCTTCGAGGTGATCCTCGTCGAGGACCACCGCCTGCCCCTGGTCGCCTTCAACCTCTGGGTCCACGCCGGTCCGCGCAACGAGGCCGCCGGCCAGACCGGCTTCGCGCATCTGTTCGAGCACCTGATGTTCGCCGGCAGCCGCCATGTGCCGCGCGGCCAGTTCGACCGCTTCGTCGATGCCGCCGGCGGCACCGACAGCAATGGCAGCACCAATTTCGACCGCACCAACTATTTCTTCACGCTGCCGTCCAACCAGCTCGAACTCGGCCTGTGGCTCAAGGCCGACATGCTCGGCTGGATGATCGACGAGGTCGATTCCGTCGCGCTGGCCAACCAGCAGGACGTGGTGCGCAACGAGCGCCGCCAGAGCACCGAGAACCGGCCCTATGGCCTCGTCGAAGAGGCGCTCTACCAGGCCCTCTACCCCGAAGGCCACCCCTACCGCGCCGCCGTCATCGGCTCGCATGCCGACATCCAGAGCATCAAGCTCGCCGACGTGAAGGCCTTCGCCCGCACCTACTACCGGCCCAACAACGCCACCCTCGTGCTGGCCGGCGACTTCGACCCCCAGCAGGCCCGCGCGCTGGTGCAGAAATACTTCGGCACCCTCAAGCCCGGCCCCAAGCCGCCCGAGGTCCGCGTCGCCACGCCCGCGATCACCAAGGAGCGCCGCCTCGTCGTCACCGACCGCGTCGAGCTGAGCCGCCTCAGCCTCGCCTGGCACACGCCGGCCATCTTCGCGCCCGGCGATGCCGAACTGGACGTCGCCGCCCATGTGCTCGGCGGCGGCAAGGCCAGCCGGCTCTACGGCCTGCTGGTGCGCGACAAGCAACTGGCGCAGAGCGTGCAGGTGATGCAGGACTCGCAGTCGCTCAGTTCCGTCTTCGGCATCGAGATCGTCGCCCGCCCCGGCGCCTCGCTGGACGAGATCGAGGCCCTGGCCGACGCCGAGATCGCCCGCCTCGCCAGCACGCCGCCCAGCGACGCCGAACTCGCCCAGGCCCGCGCCACCATCGAGACCCGGCTGCTGCAGCGCATGGAGAAGGTCACGCTGCTGGCCGACCTCGTCAACCACTACAACCAGATGGCCGGCGACCCCGGCTTCGTCGGCCAGGACCTGGCGCGCTACCGCGCGATGCGGCCCGCCGCCGTCAGCGCCGCCGTGGCGCAGTGGCTCGGCAAGGACCACCGCGTCGTCGTCCAGGCCCTGCCCGGCGAGAAGGTGCTGGCGCCCGAGGTGCCCACGCCGCCGATGCCGACGAAATCCGCCAAGGCCGAACGCGAGTCGCTCAACGCCGCCGAGCCCTGGCGCAACAAGCCGCCCGCCGCCGCCAAGGCCAAGCCCCTGGCCCTGCCCGCCGCGCACAGCTTCACGCTGGCCAACGGCCTGACCGTCATCCATTCGCCCAAGCCCGGCCTGCCCCTGGTCAGCGCCAGCCTCGTCGTGCGCGCCGGCCAGGCCGCCAACCCGGCCGACCGGCCCGGCCTCGCCGGCTTCACCGCCGCCATGCTGCCCGAGGGCACGGCCACGCGCAGCGCCCAACAGATCGCCGAGGCCCTCGCCGCGCTCGGCGCCACGCTGACGGCCCAGGCCGGCGCCGAAGAGGCGCGCCTCGACTTCGCCGGCCTCAAGTCCAGCGCCGCCGAGGGCCTGGCCCTGCTCGCCGACGTGGCCCTGCACCCCGCCTTCGCCGCGCCCGACATCGCCCGCCAGCAGGCCCAGCGCCTCGCCGCGCTGGCGCAGCAGCGCGAGCAGCCCGCGCTGCTGGCCCAGGCGGTCGGCAACCGCGCCGTCTACGGCGAAGGCCATCCGCTGGCCGCCAACGCGCTGGGCAGCGAGGCCAGCCTGCGCGCCATCGACGCCGCCGCACTGCGCGGCTTCTGGCAGGGCCACTACCGGCCCGAGCGCGCCGCCCTCGTCGTCGCCGGTGACCTCAGCGAGGCCGAACTGCGCGCCCTCATCGAACCCCTGTTCGGCGCCTGGAAGCCCGCCGGCGAGGCCGCCGCCGTCGCCCCGCTGCCGCCGGCCCGGCCCAGCGCCGCGCGCACCCTCGTCGTGGACAAGCCCGGCGCGCCGCAGACGGCCCTGGCCATCGTCGCCCCCGGCCCCTTCGCGGCCGCGCCCGACGCCGCCGCCATCGACGTGATGAACGCCGCCTTCGGCGGCCTGTTCACCTCGCGCGTCAATCACCGGTTGCGCGAGGTCAAGGGCTACACCTACGGCATCTACTCGGCCTACACCATGGGCGGCGAGCGCGGCCAGTTCGCCATCCGCGGCAGCGTGCGCACCGACGCCACCGGCCCGGCCCTGGCCGACATCTGGCAGGAAATCACCGCGCTGCGCGCCAGGCCGCTCGGCGCGGCCGAGTTGACGCGGGTGCGCAATGCCAGCCTGCTGTCGCTGCCCGGCGCCTTCGACACCAACCAGGCCGTCGTCGGCGCCTATGCCGCCAACTGGGCGGCGGGCCTGTCGCTCGCGGCCGTCACCGAGGAGCCGGCCAAGCTCGCCGCCGTCACCGCCGCCACGGCGCTGAAGGCCGCGCGCGACCACCTCGACCCGGCCCGGCTCATCGTCGTCGCCGTGGGCGACAAGGCGCAAGTGCTGCCGCAGTTGAAGGCCCTGGGCCGCGAGGCGGAAGTGCAGGAAGTCCGTGAAGCCGAAGGGGCGCTCGTCGGGAAGTGAAAGGCGGCGCGGCGGGGCGGCGGCGGACAATCGCTGCATGAGTTCCGACCTCGCCGCCTATATGGACGATCTCGGCCGCGCCGCCCGTGCCGCCGCCACCGCGATGGCCGCCGCCCCCACGGCCGCCAAGAACGCCGCGCTGGCGGCCCTCGCCCGCCGCCTGCGCGAGGCCGGCCCGGCGCTGGCGGCCGCCAACGCGCGCGACCTGGCCGTCGCCGCCGACCTCAGCGGCCCGCTGCGCGACCGGCTGAAGCTCGACGCCAAGACGCTGGCCACCGTGGCCGAGGGCTGCGAGCAGATCGCCGCCATGCCCGACCCCATCGGCGAGATCACCGGCGTCAAGCGCCGGCCGAGCGGCATCAGCGTCGGCCAGATGCGCGTGCCGCTGGGCGTGTTCGGCATGATCTACGAGAGCCGCCCCAACGTGACCATCGAGGCCGCCTCGCTGGCCATCAAGAGCGGCAATGCCTGCATCCTGCGCGGTGGCTCCGAGGCCATCCACTCCAACCTCGCGCTGGCCGAACTGGTGGCTGCGTCGCTGGAAGAAGCCGGCCTGCCGCGCGCCGCCGTGCAGCTCGTCAACACCACCGACCGCGCCGCCGTCGGCCTGCTGATCGCGTCGCCGCAATGGGTGGACGTCATCATCCCGCGCGGCGGCAAGGGCCTGATCGAGCGCATCAGCGCCGAGGCCAGGGTGCCCGTCATCAAGCACCTGGACGGCAACTGCCACAGCTATGTCGATGAACAGGTCGATCTCGACCTCGCCATCCGCGTCGTGGACAACGCCAAGACGCAGAAGTACAGCCCCTGCAACGCGACCGAATCCCTGCTCGTCCACGCGGCCCAGGCGCCGGCCTTCCTGCCCCGCATCGCCGCCGTGTTCGCCGCCAAGGGCGTGGAGATGCGCGGCTGCCTGCGCACGCTGGCGCTCCTGCCGGCCGCTGTGCCGGCCAGCGAGGCGGACTGGGGCGAGGAATACCTCGCGCCCATCATCAGCATCAAGGTCGTGGACTCGCTGGACGAAGCGATTCGCCACATCAACCGCCACGGCTCGCACCACACGGATGCGATCCTGACGACCAACCACCCCCACGCGATGCGCTTCCTGCGCGAGGTCGATTCGGCCAGCGTCATGGTCAACGCGAGCACGCGCTTCGCCGACGGCTTCGAGTACGGCCTGGGCGCCGAGATCGGCATCAGCACCGACAAATTCCACGCCCGCGGGCCGGTGGGGCTGGAAGGGCTCACGTCGATGAAGTGGGTGGTGCTGGGGCAGGGCGAGGTCAGGGGCTGAGCGGGCGCCATGAAGCACGCCGGCGCCGACACGCTGCACCGGTTGGCACCGCTGCTGCAGCGGCTGCGCGCCATCCCTGGCCTGACCGAGCGCAAGCCCGGCATTTTCTATCTGCGCGCCAGCGCCTTCCTGCATTTCCACGAAGACCCGGCGGGCATCTTTGCCGACGTGAAGCTCGACGGCGTGGCCTTCGAGCGCTTTGCGCTGCGCGGCCCCGAGGACGGCGCGGCGCTGTGCGAGCGGGTGGCGGCGGTGCTCAGCGCAGGCCGCTCAACTGCGCCTCCTTCGGCGCGCTGATGACGTACTCCGCCGTGAAGCGCTGGCTGGCGCCCGCCGCCAGCGGCAGCTCCCACAGCACGAAGCCCGGTTGTTTGCGCCAGGCCTGGGTCGTCGGGGCGGGGCTGAACTGGGTCTGCACCTTGATGTCCTCGTGCTGCGACACCGGCGCGGCCTCGATGAGCTGCAGCGTGATGCCGGCCGCGTGCCGGTTCTCGACGACCCAGGCGCGCGCGTGGCGGCGTTCGACGCGCGGGCCGATGAAACCGGTGTTGCCGGCGTTGCGCTGCTCGGGCTCGGCCTGCACGCGCACCGCGTCGTCGCGGCCGAAGGGCAGCTCCAGGCGCTCCTCGCTGCCGGCGACGTTGAGCGTCGTGCTGCCGACGAAGGCGCCGTCGCGCAGCAGTTGCAGCGGGCCGCGCGGCCAGTCGCCGGTCGGTCGGGCGAGGTCGGCGACGAGATAGGCCGCCGCCTCGCTCTGCGGCTGCACGCGCGTCAGCACGCGGGCCGGCAGCTTCTCCTGGCCCAGGGTCAGGCTGGCGCGCTGCGTGCCCGTGTCGATGTTGACGCGCTGCGGCAGCAGGAACTCGGTGGCGTGGCTGCCCTGGAAGACGCTGAGGTCGAAGCGCTCGGGTTCGGGCGCGGCGTCGGACATGGGCGCGGGGGCCGCCATCAGGGCCGGCGCCGGCACGGCCTTGGCCGCGCGCATTTCCAGCATGACGCCGGCGGCCGCCGGCCTTTGCAGGTCGATCAGCCAGGGCCGGGGCGGGTTGGGGCCGACCTTCTGCGCGGCCTGGGCGGTGGACAGGCGCAGCCTGACATTGCGCCAGTCCTCGCCGCTCTGCTGCGACACCTGGGCCAGCCGTTCCAGCGCGAGCGCGCCGCCGGCCGTGTCGAGCAGCGCGCGGTAGCTCGGCGCCCAGCCGGCCTGGGTGATGCGGTAGCGGAGCTTCAGTTCGGCCTCGCGCGCGGTGGACAGGCGCAGGCGCAGGCTGCGCCACTGCGGGTTGGCCTGGGCGAGGCGTTCGCGCTCGCCTTGCAGCGGCGCGAGCTGCTTGTCCAGGTCTTCAAGCTGGCGCTTCAGCGCGGCCTGGCGCAGCAGCGCGTCCTGCGCGGTCTTGCGGATGCTGTCCGACGTGGCGCCGATGCCGGCGGCCGGCGTGCCGCGTGCCTCGCCCGAGCCCAGGGCCTTGAGGTAGCCCAGGCTGGTGTCGAGTGCGCTCGATTCGGCCGTCAGCGCATCGCGTTGCGCTTCCAGCTTGCGCACCTGCTCGTCCAGCGGGCTGTTGGCGCAGTCGGGCGCGCGCTCGCGCGGCAGCGTCTCGACCTGCACCGGGCCGAGGTTGACGCCGGCCGGCGCGTCGATCTGCAGCGAGTCGGGGTCGAATCGGGCGCTGAGGCAGTTCAGCACCAGCTCGCGCGCGCCGGCCGCGACGCTGGCCAGCCGCGTGACCTGGGCGCCGCCCGGGTAGACGAGGACTTCGTCGATGCGCGAGGTCTGGGCCTGGGCCAGCGCGGCGGCGGGGAGCAAGGCGATGAATGCTAGGGGGTTCATGGCGCGGCGGCGTGGAGTGCGGATGCCGCGAAGTTAGCATCCCCCACCCCTCCCGCTGGAGCATGTGATGAAACTGCGTACGCTTTCGAGATTCGGCCTGGCCCTGATGGCGATGTCCGCCGTGGCGGCCACCGCGCCGCCGTCGCCGGCCTGGCAGGTGGCGGCCGGCACGCCGCTGGCGACGCCGCGCGCCGCCCACCAGGCCACGCTGCTGGGCGACGGCCGGCTGCTGCTGACGGGCGGCTGCAGCGGCGCCAGTTGCACGCCGGCCGAGCGTTCCGCCGAATTGCTGGACAGCCGCGGCGGCCGGCCGGCCGCCGTGGGCCCGATGCGCGTGGCCCGCGTGTCCCATGCGGCGGCCCGCCTCGGCGATGGCCGCGTGCTCGTCGCGGGCGGCTGGACGGGTGCCGCCACCACGGCGTCGGTCGAGGCCTTCGACCCGCGGACGCAGCGCTTCACCGCGTTGGCCGACATGGGCGCGGCCCGCATGGACGCGACGCTGACGCCGCTGGCCGACGGCACGGCCCTGATCGTCGGCGGTGCCGAGGCCACCAACCGCCCGCTGGCCGGCGCCGAGCTTTTCGAGCAGGGCCGCTTCACGGCCGTGGGCGCGCTGCGGGAGGCGCGCGCCCATCACGCGGCGGTGCGCCTGGCGGATGGCCGCGTGCTCGTCATGGGCGGCCTGGTGGCACGGGCGCGGGCGACCGCGTCGGCCGAGATCTACGACCCGCGGACGCGCCGCTTCTCGCCCACCGGCGCCATGCAGACGCCGCGCTGCAAGCACGCCGCGCTGCCGCTGCAGGACGGGCGGGTGATGGTGATCGCCGGCTCGCCCGACTGCAACGAGCAGCGGCGCATCGCGCAGACGGAAATCTTCGATCCGGCCACCGGCGCGTTCACGCCGGGGCCGGCCCTGCAGAACCCGCGCTACAAGATCGTCTCGGCCGCCGCGGTGATGGCGGACGGTGCCGTCGTCGTGGCCGGCGACGCGAGCGACGTCGAGGTCTGGACGCCCGGCGCGGCGGCCTTCGTGAAGGCGCGCGGCCTGATCGGCGGCGCGCTCGCCTTCAGCACCGCGACGCCGCTGCCCGACGGGGCGCTGCTGGTGGTCGGCGGCTATGACGGCGAGATCCGCCCCCGCGCGCAGACCTGGGTCGTCAGCCGGGATCGTTAGCATCCCGCAATGAATGATTCCCGCAAAGCCCTGGTGCTGTTCTCCGGCGGCCAGGACTCCACGACCTGCCTGGCCTGGGCGCTGGACCGCTACGCCGAGGTCGAGACCCTGGCCTTCGATTACGGCCAGCGCCACCGCGTCGAGCTGGACTGCCGCAACACCGTGCGTGCCGGCCTCGCGCGCCAGTTCCCGCACTGGGCCGGCCGGCTGGGCGCGGACCATCTGCTGGACCTCTCCCTGCTCGGCCAGATCAGCGACACGGCGCTGACCAGCGAGCGCGCCATCGAATTGCAGGCCAACGGCCTGCCCAACACCTTCGTGCCCGGCCGCAATCTGCTCTTCCTGACCTTCGCCGCCACGCTGGCCTACCGGCGCGGCGCGAGCGTGCTGGTCGGCGGCATGTGCGAGACGGACTTCTCCGGCTACCCCGACTGCCGCGACAACACGATGAAGGCGCTGCAGGTCGCGCTGAGCCTGGGCCTGGACGCGCCGATGACGCTGGAGACGCCGCTGATGTTCATCGACAAAGCCGCCACCTGGCGCCTGGCCGAGCAGTTAGGCGGCGCGGCGCTGGTGAAGCTGATCGTCGAGGACACGCACACCTGCTACCTCGGCGAACGCGGCGCCCTGCACGACTGGGGCCATGGCTGCGGCCACTGCCCGGCCTGCGCGCTGCGGGCCAAGGGCCACGCGGCTTACCGGGCGGCGGCATGACGGCCTGGCAGTGGCTGGGCGTCGCGGCGGCGGCGCTGCTGTTCTTCTGGGGCGTGGGCGCCTACAACCGGCTGATGGCGCTGCGCAACGCCATCGGCGACGCCTTCGTGCAGCTGGGCCTGCCGTTGAAGGAGCGCAACGAGGTCTGCGACAAGCTGCTGGCCGCCGTGGCGCCGCGCCTGCCGAGCGAGCAGGCCACCTTCGACGCGCTCGCCGGCGCGCAGGCCGAGTCCCAGGCCGCCATCCAGGCCGCGCGCGCCCGGCCCTGGGCGCCCGACCCGGCCGGCAGCCTCGCCGTCGCCAGCGCGCTGCATGCGGCGGCGCTGACAAGGCTGCTGTCCCTGCTGGACCATCAGGCCGAACTGCGCAGCGAGGCGGCCATCGACGGGCTCGTCAGCGAACTGAAGCTCATCGAGCGCCAGCGCGCCTTCGCCCGCCAGGTCTTCAATCAGGCGGTGGCCCAGTACAACGAGGCGCTGCACCAGTTCCCGACGCGGGTGCTGGCGAACCTGTACGGATTCAGCGAGGCAAGGTCACTTTGAGCCCCTCGCCCAGTCCGCCCCGCTGAACGCGGGCGGCTTGGGAGCGGCCCGGCGCTCGGCCCGCAATGCCTCAGCCCGCCAACTTCTTCGGCATCAACGCGAGGAACTCCCGCCGCAAATTGGCGTCCGTCAGGAAGGCGCCGCGCATCACGCTGTTGGTCATCGCGGTCTGGTTGTCCTTCACGCCGCGCCAGTGCATGCAGAAGTGGTCGGCCTCCATGACGACGGCCAGGCCGTCGGGCTTGACGCGGGCTTCCAGTTCGTTGGCCAGCATGATGACGGCCTCTTCCTGGATCTGCGGCCGGCTCATCACCCAGTCGGTCAGCCGCGCGTACTTGGACAGGCCGATCAGGTTGGAATGCTCGTTGGGCATGACGCCGATCCACACCCGCCCGAGGATGGGGCAGAGGTGGTGCGAGCAGGCGCTGCGCACCGTGATGGGCCCGACGATCATCAGCTCGTTCAGGCGGCTGACGTTGGGGAACTCGGTGACCGCGGGCGCCTCGGCATAGCGGCCGGCGAAGACCTCGCGGATGAACATCTTGGCGACGCGCTTCGCGGTCTCCTGCGTGTTGTGGTCGCTGTCGGTGTCGATGACGAGGCTTTGCAGCACGGCCTGCATGCGGGCCTGCACTTCGTCTTGCAGCGCGTCCAGTTCGCCGGGCTCGATGTAGGCGGCGATGTTGTCGTTGGCGTGGTGGCGGCAGCCGGCCGACACGAGGCGGTAGCGGATGCGCTCGGAAACGGGGGCGTCTTGGGCGGGGGCGTTCATGGGCGCGTTCATGGGTCTGAATTGTCCGGGCAAAGCCGACTTCTACACTGGCGCCATGACCCAAAGCCCTCACTCTGCCCCGCTGCACCGCCTGCTGCTCCAGGCCGCCGACGCGGTGCAGGGCGTGCGCGAGGGCCGTTCGCTGACCGATCTGCTGGCCCGCGTGCCGGCCGAACTGCGCCCCGGCACCCAGGCGCTCGCCTTCACGGCGCTGCGCCGGCTGGGCGGCGCCGAGGCCGTGCGCCAGCAGCTCGCGCCCAAGGCGCCGCCGCCGCGCGTGGACGCGCTGCTGCTGGTCGCGCTGGCGCTGCTCTGGCCCGACCCCGAGCCCGCCTATGCCGACCACACGCTGGTGGACCAGGCCGTCGATGCCGCCAAGCAGCGCGCGCCGGCCAGTGCCGCCTTCATCAACGCCGTGCTGCGCCGCTTCCTGCGCGAGCGCGCCGCCCTCGTCGCCGCCGCGCAGCACAGCCCGCTGGGCGCCTTCAACCACCCGGCCTGGTGGATCGAGAAGCTGCGCCAGGACTGGCCCGCGCAGTGGCAGGCCCTGCTGGCCGCCAACAACCGCCCGCCGCCGATGACGCTGCGCGTCCACGCCCGGCGCACGACGGCGGCCGACTACGCCGAGCGCCTGGCCGGCTTGGGGCTGTCCGCGCGGGCGCTGGGCGCGCCGACGCCGCAGGCCCTGGTGCTGGACAGGCCCGTGCCCGTCTCGGCCCTGCCGGGTTTCGCCGAGGGCCTGGTGTCGGTGCAGGACGCCGCCGCCCAGCTCGCCGCGCCGCTGCTGCTCGGCGCCGGCCTGAAACCCGGCGCCCGCGTGCTGGACGCCTGCGCCGCGCCCGGCGGCAAGACGGCGCATCTGCTCGAACTCCAGCCCGAGCTGCAGCTCACCGCGCTGGACGCCGACGCCCAGCGCCTCGCCCGCGTGCAGGACAACCTCAACCGCCTCGGCCAGCACGCGACGCTGAAGGCCGCCGATGCGCGCCAGACCGCCGCCTGGTGGGACGGCCGGCCCTTCGACGCCATCCTGCTCGACGCGCCCTGCAGCGCGTCCGGCATCGTGCGCCGCCACCCCGACGTGCGCTGGCTGCGCCGTCCCGACGACATCACGGCCCTGGCCCGCGTCCAGGCCGAACTACTGGACGCGCTCTGGCCGCTGCTGGCGCCGGGCGGGCGCCTGGTCTACGCCACCTGCTCCGTCTTCCGCGCCGAGGGCCAGGCCCAGCTCGACGCGTTTTTGCAACGCCAGCCCGGCGCGAAGTCCCACGCCGTGCCCGGGTTCACGGGCCACCTGCTGCCCGTCGCCGAGAATGCTTCTCAGCACCAGCCGCCCCTGGACGGCTTCTTCTACGCCCTGCTGACCAAGCCCTGATTTGTTTGCCCGCATCGTCATCGCCGCCTGCTTCGCCGCGCTGCTCGCCCTGCTCCCGGGCGCGGCGCGGGCCGATGGCGTCGAGCTGACCCAGCTGATGGCGCGCAAGGCCGACGACGGGCTGGAGCTGAGCTTCGCCACCCGCTTCGAGCTGAGCCGCGCTGCCGTGGACGCGCTGCACAAGGACGTGGCGCTCTATTTCGTCGCCGAGGCCCAGGTGCTGCGCAGCCGCTGGTACTGGCGCGATGCCCGCGTCGCGCGCGCCGAGCGCAACTGGCGCCTGAGCTGGAACTCGCTGACGCGCCAGTACCGCGTCTCCACCGGCGGCCTGCACCAGAGCTTTGCGACGCTGGACGAGGCCCTGGCCGTGCTGCGCGGCCAGAGCGGCTGGCGCATCGCCGAGCCCAAGGACATCGAGGACGGCGGCGGCTATTACCTGGAGTTCAGCTTCCGGCTGGACGCCAACCAGCTGCCGCGCCTGATGCAGATCGGCGGCCTGCAATCCGGCTTCGCGCTCGGCGTCGAGCGCCAGCAGGGCTTCGCCGCGGACTTCTCCCTCAAATGACCAGGGCCGCGCGCTGGGGCTGGGTCATCACGGGGGTGACCCTGACGGGCGTGGCCGGCGTGCTGGCCTTCCTGCTCTCCATCGGCACCACCAGCGAGCGCGGCTTCTTCGAGCGCCACTACCACTGGCTCTACTGGGTCAACGTGGTCGTCGCCGTGGTGCTGGCCCTGGTCATCCTGACGGCCGCCGTGCGCCTGGTCGTGCGCGTGCGCCGCGGCCGCTTCGGCAGCCGGCTGTTGTTCAAGCTCGCGGCCATCTTCGCCCTCGTCGGCATCGTGCCCGGCGTGCTGATCTACACCGTCTCCTACCAGTTCGTGAACCGCAGCATCGAGACCTGGTTCGACGTCAAGCTCGCCAGCGCGCTGGAAGCCGGCCTCAACCTCGGCCGCGGCACGCTGGACGCGATGGTCAGCGACCTCGGCAGCAAGACCCGCGACGCCGCCGACCAGCTCGCCGAGAGCAGCACACCGCAACTGCTCGCGCTGGAACGCCTGCGCGACAAGCTTGGTGCGCGCACCGTCGCCATCGTCGGCGGCAAGGGCCAGATCCTGCTGGAAAGTGGCGGCGACACGCGCCAGCTCACGCCCGACCGGCCCAGCGACACCATGCTCAGCCGCGCCCGTGGCGGCGCACCGGCCAGCCAGCTCGAAGGCCTGGAAGACGAGGCCACCGCGCTGCAGGGCGGCGCCCAGATCCGCACCCTGGCCCTGCTGCCCAGCACCGAACTGCGCCTCGGCCTGGGCGAGCGCTATCTGATGGTCATCCAGCGCATCCCGGCCGCCATGCTCAGCAATGCGCTGGCCGTGCAGACCGCCAATGCCGAATACCAGCAGCGCTCGCTGGAGCGCGTCGGCCTGCGCCGCATGTATCTGGGCACGCTGACCCTGGTGCTCATCCTCGCCACCTTCGCGGCCCTGCTGCTCGCCGTCACGCTGGGCAACCAGCTCGCACGCCCGCTGCTGATGCTGGCCGACGGCGTGCGCCACGTCGCCCAGGGCGACCTCTCCGTGCGCCCCGTGCTTGCCTCGCGCGACGAACTCGGCGGCCTGACGCGGTCGTTTGCCGACATGACCGGCCAGCTCGCCGATGCGCGCGCCCAGGTCTCGCGCACCGTCGCCGAGCTGGACGCCGCCCGCACCCATCTGCAGACCATCCTCGACAACCTGACCGCCGGCGTGCTCGTCTTCGACGCCGCCGGTCGGCTCGAAACCGTGAACCCCGGCGCCACGCGCATCCTGCGCCTGCCGCTGTCCGCCCACGTCGGCCGGCCGCTGGACGGCGTTCCCGGCCTCGCCGACTTCGCCGCCAAGCTCGACCAGCGCTTCGAGCAAAGCCTCAGCGCCGACGGCGACCGAGGCATGGAGCGCGAGCTGTGGCAGGAATCCTTCGAGCTGCAACTCGACCCCAAGCAGGACCCGCTGACCCTGCTCGTGCGCGGCGCGCCGCTGCCGCATGACGCCCGCCTCGTCGTCTTCGACGACATCTCCGAGGTCGTCTCCGCGCAGCGCTCGGCCGCCTGGAGCGAGGTCGCACGCCGCCTCGCCCACGAGATCAAGAACCCGCTGACGCCCATCCAGCTCTCCGCCGAGCGCCTGCAACACAAGCTCGAAGCCAAGCTCGAAGGGACGGACCAGGCCATGCTCGTGCGCTCCGTGGCCACCATCGTCAACCAGGTGCAGGCCATGAAGCAGCTCGTCAACGAGTTCCGCGACTACGCCCGCCTGCCCTCGGCCCAGCTCACGCCGCTGGACCTCAACGCCCTCATCCACGAAGTCCTCAGCCTCTACGCCGAGCCGCAGGACGCCGGCCGCCTCGGCGCCGACCTCACGCCGCAACTGCCCGCCATCAAGGGCGACGCCAGCCAGCTGCGCCAGGTCATCCACAACCTCGTGCAGAACGCGCTCGACGCCGTGCAGGACCGTGCCGATGGCCACGTCACCGTGCGCTCCTCGCTCGCCGTCACCGAGGCCGGCGCGCCGCGCGCCGTGCGCCTGCACATCATCGACAACGGCCCCGGCTTCGCCGACAAGGTGCTCAAGCGCGCCTTCGAGCCCTACGTCACGACCAAGGCCAAGGGCACCGGCCTGGGCCTGGCCGTCGTCAAGAAGATCGCCGACGAACACGGCGCCCGCATCGCGCTGCGCAATCTGCATCCCGCATCCGATGCGGGTTCTCCCGCTGCGGACGAGCACGAGGCCAGCGTGATCGGGGCACAAGTTTCGCTATCATTTTCCAACCTGACGCCCGCCACCGAGCCCGGTGCGCAAGGCGCCAAAACCTAGGGATTCATGGCCACCATTCTTGTTGTCGATGACGAGTTGGGCATCCGCGCCCTGCTGTCAGAAATCCTCAGCGACGAGGGGCACACCATCGAGCTTGCCGAGAACGCCACCCAGGCGCGGGCGGTGCGCGAGCGCATGCGCCCCGACCTCGTGCTGCTCGACATCTGGATGCCCGACGTCGATGGCGTCACGCTGCTGAAGGAATGGGGCGGCGCCGGCCTGCTGACCATGCCCGTCATCATGATGAGCGGCCACGGCACCATCGACACGGCGGTCGAGGCCACCAAGTTCGGCGCCATCGCCTTCCTCGAAAAGCCCATCACGCTGCAGAAGCTGCTGCGCGCCGTCGAGCAGGCCCTGATCAAGACCGCCCCGCCGCGCCCCACGCCGGCCCTCCCGGGCCTACCCGGCTACGCCCGCGCCGAGCCGGGCGGCCTGCCCGCCGCGAACAGCCACGGCATGGCGCTGTCCAGCCACCTGCCCATCGGCAACGTGCTGGCGTCCGAGCAGAGCTTCGAGCTGGACCGCCCGCTGCGCGAGGCTCGGGACGCCTTCGAAAAGAGCTATTTCGAGTTCCATCTCGCCAAGGAAAACGGCTCCATGACCCGCGTCGCCGAGAAGACCGGCCTGGAACGCACCCATCTCTACCGCAAGCTCAAGCAACTCGGCGTGGACCTGAGCCGCAACAAGCGCGGCAACGGCGGCTGAAGGGGCGGCAGGCGGCTGTGCTATAGTCGCGGACTTCGCCGAACGGCCTCCTGGCCGCCGACGATCAGAACAAAGGCCAAGTAGCTCAGTTGGTAGAGCAGCGGATTGAAAATCCGCGTGTCGGTGGTTCGATTCCGCCCTTGGCCACCAAATAGACGGTGGAACGCGTCACGCGTTTTGCCTGTGAGAGAGCCCGGCATGTCCGGGCTTTTTTGCGCCCGAATGTCCCCCGATCTGGGTGCTTTTCCCTCGTGTGGATTCCGGTCGCGCACGCTACGCTGACTGAAACCTACGTACGCACCATGGCAGTTCCTGCGCTCTACACCTTCGGCTACGAAGGTCTGACCATCAATGCGTTCATTGAGCGCTTGAAGCAGGCCCGCGTCCAATTGATCGTGGATGTGCGAGAACTGCCGCTGTCGCGAAAGAAGGGCTTCTCCAAGACGGCTTTCCGTGAGGCGCTGGCTGCCGCTGGCATCGCCTACGAGCACCGCCCGGCCTTAGGCTGCCCGAAGCCTGTGCGAGATCGCTACAAGGTGGATGGCGACTGGCAGATTTACACCCAAGGGTTCCTGGCTCACCTGGGTACCCAGAAGGCCGAGATCGCAGACCTGACGCTGACGACGAAGGCGCAGACTGCCTGCCTGGTCTGCTTCGAGGCCGATTTCGGCTTTTGCCACCGCACCTACGTCGCCCGTGCCGCATACCAGGCCGGCGCACCGGCCGTGCAGCATCTGACGGCTAGAACAGTGACTGCTGACGCGCCAGCGCGTCTGGCAGCTTAGGCGGGTAGAGCACGCTGACGATCAGCCACTGCTTGGGAAAGCGGTGGATGGTGCCCATCAGGAACAGCACTTCCTTGTCGCCGAACTCGGTGACGAACTTCTGGCGGAACGCTGCTTGCCAGTCTTCGCGGCGATGCACGTTCCAGTACAGGGCGCCGGCCTCCCAGTCCACCAGCTTGTGCCGGTACTCGACCGGGCCGGCTTCAGTTTGGCATTCGTAGCGGTAGTGGAAGTCGTAGGGCAGCTTCTTCAAGGTCTTCAACGTGCGCTGATCCTCGTCCGCGTCGAACAGGTTGCCCTGCTGCTGCTCCTGCAGAAGCTTCGCCTTCTCGTCCTCGGTCCAGTCCGGGTTGTCTACAGGCGTGATGTCCAGGCCCAGCAGCCGACTCGGGCGCACGAGACCGAGCGTCACGCCATCAGCGTCACGCGCGGCATCCAGCGCTGCAAAAGAATCGAACACCGGCACGCCCTTGAGCACCTCTCGCCGCGCGATCCAGTGGTCGCGCGTTGGCAAGGGCTCGCCCTCCAACTGGATCGTGTCGACGGAGACCCGGTGGCTCTCTGGTCGGGCGTCATCCTGTGCTCGGCGGACCCTGGCGCTGACCCACTGCCACTTCTTGAACTGCTGGTCATCTTCGACCAACCTGAAGGGCACGGGGAACAGGCGGACAAGCCGTCCATCCTCGGCCATGCCCGCTACGCACGACGTTTCTACGTAGCGAGCGCTGGGCGAGGGGTATGTCTTGCAGAGGATGAGGATGCGTTGGTGGTCTGTTGCCACTTGAGTCTCCCTGTTTCACCCTTGTCGGTTGGCCGTCAGCTCCAGATTTCAACCAGTTCGGCAATCTTCTTCGCGACTGTCGTCATCGAATCTTCGGACGTATCAAGACCGCTTCGCGACGCGAGCATTGGGCTGATCTCACGTAGCGATGCGTACGAAGTGCCATGAACGATCGGAACAAGCCGATTGCCCTGCAGGAGGGTTGAAAGCTCTTTATCGGCGACCCCCTCCGCTGGGAGGCGACGCAGCAAGGCAGGCGTTACTAGAACAAGTCCAATTTTTGAGGCTGCCAATCCCTTGTCGATGGCGCGCATCATCGGAACCCCAAGGCCCAGGTCCTTCTCGCTGAACCAGACTTTGACGCCGGCCGCCTCGAGCAAATCATGGAGTTCTTTTGCGGCTCCTTGCCGGTCATCCCAGGCATGGCAGAGGAAGCAGTCGCGGAGGTCGGGTTTCGCCGCCGCCTCCTTTTCAACAGCATCCCGGACCGGGGTCAGCGACGCTACTTGAGCAGGCGTGTAGAAAACAGCCGACGTTGGGCGAGCCCATCGGGCCCTTGAGCCGCCCCCACCGCTGGATCTGCTGCCGCTGCTGTAGCTGCTCCCGCTGCCATAGCTGCTTCCGCCGCCTGACGAATAGGAAGGGCTGTAGCCGTAACTTCGCCGATAGCCATAGCGCGAACTGCATGCGGGACAAGCGGCAGCCGAGGCCGACGACCGGTGCCCGCGAACTGGTGCTGTGCATCCAGACATTGCGGAATCTCCTCTTCTAGTGTTGAAGAGCGAAGGGCGCATGGCCCCTCGCGTCATACAGACGTCAAACGCATTCGTACAGGGAGAGAAGATTGTTCGGATGCTCTCCATCCGAAACCGTCTTCAGGTACTTGTTGCCGTAACGGCTGACCGCAACGATCACATCGACGATCCGGCCGCTGACCTTCACGAAGAATTGGTACTTCCCAGCTTCGATGCTTGCGATGGCTTCTTGCTGACTAAGCTTCCAATTGGAGCCATCAGGATTGACCCCACCAATCGCTTTGATGCGTTCGTGGGGGTCGTAGCGATCACTTTTATTGACGCATTTGACTTCGTGGCGTGATGTCATTTTCTTGCCCTTTCTGAGGCAATGGAGCGACAAGGAAGGTCCCGGAGAACCCCTTCCTTGACGTAAAAAATGACCACCGCATACACTAGAAGTGCGACCAACCAGCTTTGCGGGCTCCGGCCTTCATCGCTTGCAACGGGCCAGTCATTCGAAAGAGTGACTGGCCTTTTGCTTTTTGGAGTCTCTACGTCTCCGCAGATTTCTCCTTCAATCTGTACACACCTTTCCGCTTCGGAACGCTTTCCACTAAATCCGACTGCTGCATCCGATAAAGCTTGTTGGCTAGCTTCCGTCGGTCTTCAGTGATGTAAGCATGATCGCGGTAAAGGCCCACGATCAGCTCATCCATATTTGCGACGCCGCCGAACCGGTCTCGAAGCGTCTTGATGATCTTTTCCTCCAGATCGTCAAGCTTGGCGGCGGCGATCTGCTTCCGAAGTGCTTCTGGCAAGTCAGACAGGTCGCCTAGGCGCCGGCCCAGGTCGGACGGGATAGAAGGGGTGTCACTCATGGTGCCCGATTGTAAAACCCATTCCGCGCCGTTCGTCAACCCCATCGCTGGCCGCACGACTTCTCCTAAGACTTTTCTGTATTACAAATAATTTTGCAGCCTGTCTTGCACATGTGGAAGAGCTGATCACCTTCGTAGGCATACCAACATCCAAGATTAGGTGTTGCTTAACTTCCTGCGGACGGCAACATGAGTCGCCATGCTTCCACTGCGCCTTTCATTGCTATAGACGTTGCTTTGAGTCAGTCCAGACGTCTGTACAACCACTCGTGCAGACGTCTGCACCGCTTGTGAAGAAAACGTTTTCTAGTCAAATTCTAGAAAAATCAATCACTTAGCGCATCCAGCAACTGAGAAGACCGCTGAGAATGATTTCAAGGATTCGTAGATGCTTCAAGATGAAGCGATCGGGAGCTTGGTGTACCCTCGCATCTACCAGGTGTTTTTTAAGCGCTCTAGAGCCTCGAAAATAGCAATCTTGTTATCTAGTTAACTGAAATGTCCACCTCAAGCCGACCACGAAAGACCCAAAGCGATCGTCTAGATCGTGCTTCTGGCTATGTACAGCCTGGTCGGGTAGGAAAAAAGCCGCTTGTAGGCTACTTCGACAGCGATGCGCATCGAGCCGTCAAGCAGCTCTCGTTGGATCTTGATCGGAAGATCGAAGATCTCATGGAAGAAGCGTTCCACGACTTGCTTATGAAGCTTGGCAGAGCGTCACAAGCAACGTTGTTCAAGCAGCGGAAGTAGCAGGCGATCTTGAGAAGCAATGCAAGCCAGGAGGCAACCTTGTTTCGCACTTGACACACTAGCCAAGTTGCCGTGCAGACGCCTGTACTAGCTCCAGCAACTCTGTTCTCTTTTCTTCGGCAAGCGAGTGCCATAGCAACAGTAGCTTTGCCGTCCTGTCGTCCGGTGAGTAGAAGTACTCCACTGGTACGTCCAAGGCCTTGGCGAGGTTCTGCGCTACGTTGAACCTTGGTGCGTGAACGCCTCGCTGGTACTGGCTCATCCGAACGCTGGCGGCATCATCGATTTCCGCCGCTACGGCGACCTGCTCCAAGGTCAATCCAGCACGCTCCCGCGCCTGGACAAACCGGCGGGCAAACACAGGCAGGCCGTCTACATCGGCTGCCTTGCGCTTCCTTCCATCGGGCTTCTCCAGCGTCTCGTTCACCTAAGCAACTCTTAGGTATTCGCTTATCCTTGCCCCTAAGTTCTACTTAGGTTGTGGCGTCGCACGGAGGAAGCGCGAGCCATTGCCGGTCCACATGAAGATCGTCCGCCCGGCGCTGGCCGTCATCGCCCTGTCTCTCGCTGCCTTGGCCTGGCAGTCCTATCGACAGCCCACACCCCCTCCCCCAGCACCGCCCCAGCTATCCACCGAAAACCTTAGCGAGCTGGTCACGCTGCGCCTGCACTACGCCAACGTCCTGGAGTTCTTCCAGAAGCGCGCCCAGGACATTCCTCTGACGCCCTACGAGCTGCGCCTGGGCGGCACCCGGGTCTTGATGGTGGTGCGTGGCGACTGCGAGGTCGGCACCGACCTGCAGGCGGCCCGCTATGAGCAGGTCCAGCCCGAGGCCAAGGCGCTGCGTGTCGTGCTGCCGGCGCCTCGCATGCGCCCGCCTAGGGTTAGCCATGCGGCCAGTGAGGCCGGCGGCTCCTATTTCTACACGGTGGCCAGCGAAGGCCTTGAGGCCCTGGTCTCCAACTCGGCCAACCACAAGGCGGCCATCAACAACGGCTGGGCTGCCGCCGAAGCCGACATCGGCCGGTATTGCAGCTCTCCCCAATGGATCGCTGAGGCCAAGAAGAACGCCGAGACGGCCTTGGCCCCGATGTTTGTGGCGGCCGGCTGGTCGGCCACGTTCGTTTGGCGGTAGTCCCGCCTCTCTTCTTTCACCGCAACGGCGCGTCTTGCGCCATCAACCTATGGGAGATCCAATTTGAAGTCACGCCTGTCCATCGTGTCGATGCTCTTCGCGGCCTGCCTCACCGCAGGTTGTGGAACGAGCCCGACGCCCTTGCATGAAGCCCGCGACGTGCCGCCTGCACGGGTCTTCGAGCGCCCTGTCGTCAAGTCCACCAACCCGGCCAAGGTCATGATCGTCCGGGATCAGGGCCTGCATGGCGCTGAGCATGTGTTCACCATCCTCTTCAACGGCCGGCAGGTTGCCGAGCTGCGGCAAGGCGAGAAGGTGACCGTCTCGGCTGATCCCGGGACGGTGTTCATCGAGGCCCGCATGTTCAACATCACCGGCAGGGTGCCGCCCGTGCAGGTGGAAACCACCGTCCAAGAAGGCAAGACCTACACCTACCGCGTCGGCTTGGACGAGCTGACCTTGCGACTGCTGCGAGACCTGTCCGCATCGAACTGACCGAACCCGAGCCCTTTCGCCAGGCGCCCCGTGGAGCAATCCCGGGGCGCCTTTTCCTTGTCCATCACCAGGAGCTGCATGCCCGGCAAGAAACCTTCTCGTCCCCTTTCCTTTCTCACCCCCTCTGCCCGCGTCCAGCAGTCGCGCTCAGCCGTTGAGGCGATCCGGCAGGCCCAGCGCGCCTCGGATGCCTTGAACGACTTCTACATCGTCAATGACACCTGGCTTGCCAAGCTGGGGCGAAAGGTGGGACGCGCCCTGCGCGACCTGCTGTGGTCCCTGCTGCCGCTGCTCCAGGTAACCATCGTCTTGGTCATCAACCTGCTGGCGTTCTTCGCCTTTTCCTTCCTCATGTTCGGCCTCTGACTGGCCCACCCCCACCCCTGTTCCAGCGCCCTCGGAGCCATCCCTGGGCGCTTTTTCATTTCTGAAGGAGTCGCTATGTATGTGTTGCGTGATGCGGCGGCCGTGCGCGCATTCCTGTCGGCCGGCGTCGATGCCGAGCTGAAGGGTCTCATTGATGGGCAGCTCGAAGAGCTTGCCGAGTACACCGATGAGCTGGGCGAGCTGGCAGCGTTCATCGTGGTACAGCCCGGCGATGCGATCGCACAGATCGACGACGCCCTCGGCTTCGGCATCTTGAGCAATCGCTTTGACGCGGTTCCGTTCGACGACCCGGGCTTCGTGCCCTCGTGGGACAGCCTGGCCGAACACACCGGCTGGTTCGAGCTGACCTACGTGCTCAGCGATGACGGGTTCGGTCTGGTGGTCTACGTGCCCAAGGCCGAGGCCCTGGCGCCGGAGCTGCTGGCCATGTGCTCGCGGTATGCCGCAGCTGATGCTCACCGGGAGGTCAAGCCGTGAGGCTCTATCCGCTCCCCATGTGCAGCCACCCGTGACGCGGGCCACTGCGGGAATTTCAGCATCTTATTTGAAGGGGCCATCCCTTCGTCCACCCACTGTTCCACCACGAAAGGAAGCATCCATGTCAGAGATCGAAGTTGAAGTGCCCGTTGAGATCGACCCAATCAAGCCCGTGCACGAAGGTGAGTGCCTATCCATCTCCGGACGGTCCACGCTGACGTTCGTCGTCGGCCGCCACGAAGAAGCCAACACCTGGCACCTGCGCATCGCCGACAACAGCGGCAAGGGCATGTGGTTCGACGGCTGGGCATCTGCCGAAGCCATCGACCAGATCGCGAAGGGCGCAACCAAGTTGACGGCCAAGTCATTTCATCCGCTGCACCCAGGCCGCTCCATCAACACCAGCGGCTTTGTGCTGGCTGCGTTGAAGGAACTCGGGCTGATCCGCGTCAACGAGGAAAACACGCGCATCCACGAGCACGTTCCCACGATGACCTTCGAGAAGGTCGTCATGGCCGTCATCGACCCCGGCGCTGCGAAGAAATCGAAGTCGTCGAAGGCCAAGCAGTAGCGCGCCCTCGCTGCCGACGAACACAACCCTTTCCCGGACTCATCAACCAACACCGAAAGAGAACACCATGACCTACATCGACTCCATCACCATCGCCGCGCAACATGCCCAAGACTGGGACGTCCCCGCTGAACTGCTCCCGCTGGTCATCACCAGCGAGGCGGTCTTGCGGTCGGGCCACGAAGCGGGCCATAGGGGCCACGCGGCCTGGGACTGACTACCGGGGCCATCCTCGGCCCTTGGCCGGCCCACCTGGGGCCAGATAGCTGCCCCATCGGGGGCGCCGCTTACGTGCCACCAGCCCGCCGACTCCGGCCGGTACCTCACCTCTTCCCCTCCTGACCACCGACTCGATCAGCTCAGCTGAGGTCGTGTGCGTCGGGAGGGATAACGGCGCAGGACTATTTTTTTGGGGCGACATCATGGGCATTCAGCCGGGGCATACGCTTCCTGCTTGATGAAGCCGATGATCTGCTCGTCTGTGTACCTGCTCTTGTGCATCGCTTCCTCTTGGTTGCAGAGATTCCTGTCTATTTGCCGTGGTACGGATAGCGGATAGCGGGTCAGATGTGCAAGAATCCACGGCGTTCGAGCACCTGGAATGATATGTGCTGTGGTTTACCCAGGGCAAGAATTCGAACGCCGCACAAACTAGTATTTCACTAGGCATGTCAAAGCTACTAGATCAATACGAAGCTGCGCTGCTTCTCAGTATCTCTCCTGAACTCCTTCAGTACTTTACCTCTCATACCATAAAGAAGAATGAGGATCGTAAACTACAGGTGGCGGAGAAGCGAGAAGACTTGCTCTACTTTGAAGTGGAGGAGCTTGAAAACTACGACGCTTGGCTGAGGGGCCCATGGCCGTCAGAGCCCAAGAAGCGTCCGCATCTTCCGAGCGCAATCAAGGATGAGGTTAAATCGGAAGCGGCGGGTGAATGTGCTATTTGCCAGAAGAATGGTAATTCTTGTGAGGCTGCACATATTTCTCCGGTTGCCCAGTCAAAGTGCAATCATCCGCACAATCTCCTCTGGCTGTGCACGAATCACCACACGAAGTTTGATAACGGTTCGATAGGGCCAAAGGGGGCGTCCAACGAGTTGATTAAAGCTACTAAGCTGGTAGTTCAATCCGCTCGGAGGCACATTTGGCAGCGTACAGCCGACGTAAGCATTCAACTTGCGGCATTGCTAAAACTCGCCAAAGACTTGTATGCAGAGTTGCAAGCTAACCCTGCTGGTGCAGTTGAGGCTGAGACTGTGGGGAAGCAGCTTCTCAAGCTTCTTCCTGTTGTCGCATCGAAGAGTACGGACGAACTAGTCAAGCCCGTTCTTGAGAAGATCACTGCAACCTTGTCAGACAAAAGCAAAGCTGGAACTCAAGGGCAGGGACCGGACACCACTCAATCACTCGAACTACTTGGGAGTTTTGAGCAAGAGTTCCTGCATAGAGCAGGACTCAAGGATTGTCCCCTCTGTGCAGGTTCTCGCTGGCACAACGAGCAAGAATGTCCGATTTGTCAAGGCGAGGGTTCTATACCACTGAATGACAAGCCAGACCTGTCTCCATTCGTGCCGGTTTCATGCAGGCTTTGTTCCGGCAGTGGTTTAGTTGATGGAGATACATGCCCGGCGTGCTATGGAGAGGGCTCTATGGACGCCCGCATCGATGAGCAATTGGACTGGGACGAGTTTAGGAAAGTCACGTGCAGCTTATGCCACGGGGATGGAAGGTACTTGGGAGATGATTGCCCCGTCTGCATAGGTGAAAGGCGTGTTCCCCGTTACGCATTAGACCGTGTAGACCTGCGCGACTACGAAGAAGTCAATTGCCCTCTTTGCGGGGGTCAAGGTCATTTCGACGGGGGCAACTGCCCCGAATGCGGTGGAGACCATCGCATGCAAAGAAGATTTGCCGAACAGGTAGACGTGTCGCGCTACAAAAAAGAAGATTGCGTGGTCTGCAGGGGTAGCGGGCACTTTTTTAATGACACTTGTCGAGTATGCGATGGTGACAGGCGCGTGACGCGTCGTCAGAATGACGCTATTGATTTGTGGGACTACAAGCTAATTGCTTGTCCCAGGTGCAAGGGAGCGGGATGCGAGGTGTGCGATAGCCGCGGCCAACTTCCTCGCTACTTGGCCAACAGAATTGAGGATGCGTAGAACTTGGGCTCGCGCCACGAACATCTGCTTCGGGCTGAGGGGCGCGTGCGTCAGGAGGGCGATTGGCAGCTCCGTTTTTTCTCCCTCGAAGCCATCCCCGGCCACGTCTCTCCGCCCGGGTAGCAGCGCCGCCGCACCTCGCCACCTGCCGCTAGTGCCACAACGGCGAAACGCACACGCGGCCCCCATGTCGGGACGTTGCGGCGTTGCGGATGTTTCGGTGGCTTCGCAGCCCTTGACCTCCGCCCAGGTTGGGCGTCAGAATCCGCGCCCGATGTTCTTGAGGTTTTCCGGCAACCGTGCCCACCCCCCGGAAAGCGAACATTTGCCAGTGGGAAATTCGTATGCACGCGGTACATACGAGCTACAAATCTGCCCTCCACCACGGTGGATGCTAGAGGCGGATCGGCCGTAGACGGCAACCAGCAGAGTCCATAGCTGCTGCCTGCAAGTCCGGATCAGACGAGACTACTCCCAGCGGGAAGCTACCCCAAGCGGGTATATGGGCGCACACGCAGATTCGTTCGTCGGCTGACGAGTGCTGCCGCATCAGACGGACATCCTCCACCCTGGATGTTCCATGAAAGCAAACCTCTCTCTGCATCCCTTGCCGGATGTGCACGCCTCTGCGCGTCCCCCGGGCGCGGCAGTCGTCGCATCGCCTGGATGCGCCCCATCCGGTCCGTCCGATCGCGATGAACACGCAAGCACCCTCCCGCCGCGTCTGACATCAAACCGCGCAGGCGCGTTGCAATGGCTTGGCTTTGGCCTCGACGTAATTCCGATACGGCCCGGCACCAAGCTCCCGGCGGTCAAGTGGGACCCATGGCTACAGCGCCTATCGGTGCGCCAGATCGTCGAGCACTGGACAGCGAACCCGACTCATGAAGTTGGCTTCATCGTGGGCGAGGGGCTGGTCGTTTTCGATGCCGACAGTCCCAAGGCTGCGGCAGCTCTGGTCGAGGCCGAATGCCGCTTCGGCGTGCTCCCGTCGATGATCGTGCAAACCACTCGGGGCGAGCACCACTACTTCCAGAAGTCGCCGGAGCTGCCCTGCAAGACTACTTGCAAGACCGTCGGCGACGGGCCGAACGACCGCATCGACATCAAGACGGGGCGCACGATGGTGGTCCTGCCGCCGAGCACCGGCAAGGTTCTCGCGAAGTTCGGCGACCCTCTGCTTGAGCGTGCTGACCAGATGAACGCCGCGCCGTTCAGGCTGCTGCGTCACTTCGGTGCCCTGGTGGTCCCCAACGACGCAGGTCACTGCGGTCCTGTCGTGGCGGAAGCACCCAGCGCACAAACTATGCGGCTTCTGGTGGCGGGCCTCAACCACCTGTCCGCCGACTGCGACTACGACACATGGCTGCGCATCGGCGCCATCGCGTTCCATGTTTCAGGTGGCACGCAGGAAGGCCTTGACTGCTTCGATGCGTGGAGCGCGACGGGGGTGAAGTACAAGGGCCTCTGCGAAGTCCGCGCCAAGTGGAAGACCTTCCGCCTGGATCACCCGCGCCCGCTCACGATGGCGACGCTGCGTTTCATGCTGACCGAGCAAGGCGAAGACTGGATGGACATCTGCGCTGAAGCGGACGGTGACGTTTTCCAGGTCATCGCCGAGGAGGCTCAATGATGTCCGCATCCGAAGCTGACCGCCTGAAGCCCGGTGTCTTGGGCGCCACGCCTGGTGCCATCAAGACCGCTCCGCCGCCCGTCACGTCGGCCGAATCCGTGGACGACGTCGTGGCGCGTCTGGCGGCAATGACGGCCATGGAGTACGACAAGGTCCGCCGCGAAGAGGCCAAGAAGCTGGGCGTGCAGATCAAGACCCTGGACGATATGGTGAAGTCAACGCGCTCCAATGCTGGCGCCAGCAGCCGCTTGCCGTTCATGGAGCATGAGCCCGCCGATGAGCCGGTCAATCCCGCCGAACTCTTCGACGCGATCGCGACGACCATCAAGACGTACATCATCTTGGAGCCTGAACAGGCCGACGCTGCGGCGCTCTGGGTGGTCCACACCTACCTGACCGATGTTGCGGATGTTTCGCCAATTGCGATCATCAATGCGCCCGAGCGTGCCTGCGCGAAAACACTGTTCCAGACGGTCCTGGGCCGCCTGGCCTATCGCCCGCTGTTCGCCTCCAACGCGTCGCTCTCGGCGCTCTTTCGCTCGATCGAACTCTGGGGTGCCACGCTGCTGATCGACGAGGCCGACACCTTCTTCCGCGATAACTCCGAGCTGCACGGCATGGTGAACGCCGGCTACAAGTGCGGTGGCTTTGTGCTGCGCAGCGAGGTCAGCCCGGACAGCATCGAACCGAAGATGTTCTCGGTGTACGGCGCCAAGTCCATCGCCGGCATTGCCTTGGAGAAACACCTGCCTGACGCCACCATGAGTCGCGGCATCGTGTTCGGCATGCGCCGCAAGTTGACCCACGAGAAGGTCGAGCGCTTCCGCAACGCCGATGATGGGGTCTTCAATCGCTTGGCATCGAAGGTGGCGCGCTTCGCGCTGGACCACGCTGAGCAGGTCCGCCTTGCACGCCCCGCATTGCCCGACGAGATGAGCGACCGTGCGCAGGACAACTGGGAGCCGCTGCTGGCAATCGCGATGTGCGCTGGCGATGCCTGGCTGCAGCGAGCAACCCATGCGGCACTCAAGATGTCGGCGGCCAGTGAATCGCAGTCGAGCGCCGGCAACGATCTCTTGGCGGACATCAAAGAGATCCTGTCGAAGTGGGCCAAGCCGACCATCAAGACGGCTGACCTCATTCAGAAGCTGATCGAGGACGACGACATGGGCTGGGACACGTACAACCGTGGCAAGCCTCTGACGCCCCGCCAGTTGGCCAAGCTGCTGGATGCTTACCAGATTAAGCCGAAGACGGTGCGCCAGCCGAAGACCTTGGCTGAGCCCAACGGCAGCACGCCCAAGGGTTATGAGGTAGCGGATTTCAAGGACGCGTTCACGCGCTACCTGAAGCCCGAGGCCTCCAAGGTGCCGCCGGAGCCGGACGCTGCGACTGCACCGCTCACGCGGCCCACCGATGTTGCCGCAACGGAGAAACAGGGCGACATGCGCAGCGATCGCGAGAGCGGCCCAAGTGCCACCTCCGGCGAGCAGCTCAGCACCCCATCGGGGGCTTCACTGATGCCGCGTTTGCCGCCGCTGTTCTGACAGCACGCCGCGCCGTCGTTGACCTCGGCGGCGCCTTTTCAAAGCCCCTGCAACGGGCACCCAGCACGTGCCGTTGCGCGTGCCGCTACTGCCATGTCACCCAAGGATTTTCACAAGTCTTGTGGCCGTCTGGCTGCTATCGCGATGGGACCTTGCCGCCCGGCATTCCCGTCAGTCATCCACCCAGCAATGCGTGTTGCCCTTCGGGGCGCCCGCGCAGATTGTTCTCACCACAGAGGAGATTGAATGCCCACCAAAACCTTTACGACCGCCTTCATGGCGACCGGCCTGGTGTGCCCCGCCGGCATGAAGAAGATCGAGTACGGCGTAGACGGCGATCCCGGGCTGTTCGTCGAATGCCGTGCATCCGAAAAGGCGGTGCCGACCTGGTACCTGCGCCTGAAAAACGAGAAGGGAACAAACATCTACAAGAAGCTCGGCACCATCAAGGACCTGAGCCTGACCCAAGCCCAGAAGCTCGCGAAGGTGCTGCGCGCTGAGCACGCATCGGCCGCCAAGCAAGCTGGCGCTGCAGCGGCAGCACCGGCAGAAATGACCCTGGAAGCGTTCGTGCGTGACCACGTCAACCCGCACAACGCGATGCGCAAGAGAAGTCATGGCCGCGACCTGCAGCTATATCACCGCATTGGCCCGAAGTTCGGCCACCTGAAGCTGACCGAGATTCGTCGCCGCGAGGTGCAGGTGTTCCACAACGAGCTGGTGCAGATCGACAAGCTCGCGCCGGCCTCGGCAGACCACCACATCGTGTACCTGAAGCGCATCCTCAACCTCGCGCAGCAGTGGGAGTTCCTGGAGAAGAACGTGCTCGCCAAGGTGCCGTTGATGAAGGTCGACAACAAGGTCGAGCGCTATCTGTCGGCCGAAGAGACCCAGCGGCTGGTGGCTGTCCTGACCACCGACCTGGCCTATGGCGCGTCCTATGTGCTGCTGTTCCTGCTCAGCACGGGCGCGCGGCTGAACGAGGCGCTGCAGGCCAAGTGGGAACAGGTCGATCTTCAAAACGCCATCTGGCGCATCCCAGCCAGCAACAGCAAGAGCAAGAAGTCCCGGGCCGTGCCGCTGAACGACTCGGCCATGTGGGTGCTCAGCCAGCTCTGGACCAAAGGCAAGCACGACTACCTCTTCGTCAACGAGGCGACCAACAAGCCCTGGGTCACGCTGACCCGCGCTTGGTACCGCCTGCGCACGAAGGCGGGGATCGAGAACCTGCGCGTGCATGACCTGCGCCACAGCTTCGCGTCCTTCCTCGCCAACGCGGGTCAAAGCCTGCTGCTGATCCAACAGTTGCTGGGCCACGCTGACCCGCGCACGACCCTGCGCTATGCCCACCTGTCGGGCGAGAAGTTGAAGGAGGCGGCCAACGAGGCGTCAGTGATCGTCAAGCCCTCGGGCTCGAAGGCGGCATAGGCGCAGGGGCGGCGGTCTGCCGGAAGCAAGGGCATGCTCCCGCGCAGATCGACCGACCCGCCGGCACCGGTTCGGTAGTTCGGTTCGGCGGTCGGTGGCGTTATGCCGTTGAGCCACTTGAGGAAAGGCGTATGGGCATCAGGCGCCAGGCTCAGAAAAGTTCGGAGGGAGGTTCGGTAGGTCGGCCGAGCAGGGCGAGAGAAAACGAAAAACGCCTTGCAGATCTTCGGCTTACACGCAGGGATTTCACGTTGTGGGATGTGTTGAAAATCCGCGTGTCGGTGGTTCGATTCCGCCCTTGGCCACCAAACTTCTCTCAGAAGCCCATCCATCGTGATGGGCTTTTGCGTTTCTGGGTGGTGGCCGATGGGTGCCTCTTCGGGTGGGCTTGTTCGGTAGCGGTTCGGTGCTCGTGCCGGGCGGTTTCGGCCAGGAGCGGGCCGATGCCTGCAATCACTTGCGGGTAGTCCGATATGACCCTGGTGCTGTGCAGGCGCAGGGTTAGCGCCAGTGCCTGCAACCTAACATGGGGCCATTTCCTTCTGCATGGCACGCCATACTCGCCCCAAGCCAGCGCACATCCAGGGCTCACCATCCCGGTAGACACACTACTGGCGCACATCCTGAGGGCGCGGCTAGAAATGCAAAGACCAAGACACCCCGCCACACGAGAAAGTCCAGTCGAAAGACTGCCGAGGATCGCGCGGCAACTCTGGGAGGCCGCCGACCGGCGCTTCCGCTTCGTTGGGGCGTCTGAGCATGCCCAAGATGTTATGCGGATCGTTAAAGATCCTCCTACAACACGTTGAACGTCAGTCATGCGACTCCTCGCACTGTCTCTAGCCTTCGCAACTTCCGTAACCCTAGGCCAAACCATGAAAACAGCCAAGGCGGAATCCGAAGACCTTTTGAACGCCGCGCTGCCGGTCGCAGAAAGGATGCTCAGTGAGCACGGTGAGTTCTTTCCATATGCCGAGGCTCTCGGCAGCGATGGTAAGTTCGTCTCCATTGGTGCCCATGATGGTCGGGAACGCCCGCCATCCAAGGACGTCATTGAGCTTCTCAAGGGCGGGTTGAAGGATGGGGCGAAATCTGGAAAGTACAGGGCAACCGCGTTGGTCTACGACGTACGAATCACACTTCCCGCAGGTGCCGCTAAGTCGGATGCAATCGCGGTGTCAATCAATCATCGAAACAGGTACTCAGTGCTGCTCTTCTTTCCGTACAGGCTTGAGGGTGGTCGGGTTGTCTTGGGTGATGCGGTAGCTCAAAAGGAGGAGAACTATGTTTTTCCTGAGTGAGCAGACGTTCAACCATTTGCTGCAGCGGACGGCTTCGCCGCCCGCTGAGCGGGCACGTTAGCCGTCTTTGAAGGAACTTCGAAAATGCGCAAAGTTTTCCTAGTGACGGGATTCAACAACTGGGGGAAGACAACGCTTCTCTACGATCTTTTCAACGTGAAAGCGTTTCGCAGAGGCGTCGCGTATAGCTACGCAGGATGCTCCTTCTTCGTGCTCCCGAAATCGAACGATGATCTCGGAAAGCGTGGGTACGAACGGGAGTACCGCGATTGCCTCAAAGATTTCGTTTCAGTAAATGGCGATCCTGCCTGTGTCGCCTCAGTCTTCTGCCCCACAAGAGAGAGTAGAAATAAGTCCATAGAGATCATCCGCAATATCTATGCTGAGGACCAAATCGAAATGCTTCTGCTCGAGTACAAGTGGTGCGGGCAAGGAAAGCTGCTGGCTACAGAGATAGAGCATCTGTATGCAGCGCTTCCAAACTTTGCGATCCACCGCGTCAGCGCGCGCTCCCGCGAAGGAAAGTTGGCGAAGGCGCAAGCAATTCTTTCCAGCACACTTCCATGAAGACGGCTAACCCTTTTACAGGGACTTTCCGGTTAATAAAGCAGTTTGGTTCCTGGCGTTTCCGATAGGTTCCTTTGCTGTTTTCCTCAAGACCTGAGTTCGGGTTCGATGCAGCTCCACAGAGAACAGACTGCACATCTACAGGCGGCCTTGTTGCACTCGGGTTTCGGTGCGGGCCCAGATACCAACCGCTCAGCAGGTCAGCGCGACCTGGTCCAGCACGCGCACGAGGTACTCGCCGCTGATGCCGTGATCCACGGCGATGTCCACGCACTCGTGGCTGAAGTCGTCGGTGACGGTCAAGCGGGCACTGAACACGCATGATCCGTTGCAGACGAAGTTCGAGTTCGCCCGGGCCTGGTACGGGTCCCGATCAGCGTCTTTGGTGCGCGGCGAAACGCCGTGACCTGCGTACGGAACTTGTAGCCACTCAGGCGGTGAGTCTCGGGGTGATGGTATCGGTGTTGGTCCAGTCTCGACGCACGGCCGCTGGGGGCCGGTAGCCCAGGGAGCTGTGGGGCCGGCGCTCG